>Ga0299914_10001677_pt1 | contig 14848 bp, 11 predicted proteins | sample RVTome_10_FD_201361 | JGI IMG/M metagenome (GOLD analysis project Ga0299914, IMG submission 201361) | Soil microbial communities from uranium-contaminated site in the Upper Colorado River Basin, Wyoming, United States - RVT153D57 (version 2) ...
GAACGAACGCCGCTCCGAGCGCGAGCGCCTTCAGCGCGGGACGCATGGAGACGGGCAGCTCGGTGCGCAGCGGCCAGAGCATCGCCGCCGCCCACACGCAGACGCCCAGCAGCAGGCCGGCCGCCGCCCCCGGCGCGCCGAGCCAGGCCGCCAGCGCCATCCCGGCGGTCCACGCGGTCGCGAGCTCGACGGCCGATGCGACCGCCGCCACCCTGGGTCGATCCACGATCAGCGCGGCGAGGCGTCCGATCGCGGCGAACGCGAACGGCACGAGCGCGGCGGCCAGCGGCGTCAGGCTCGCCACGACGGGCGCATACGCCTCGCCGAGGAGCCGCGGCACGAGGTCGGCCGCAAGGAACAGCACGGCGAGGTTCGCCACAACCGCGCCGAGGACGAGCAGCGCCAGCAGCCGCTCGAGCCAGCCGGCGACCGCGCGGCGCTCGCCGGCGTGGAACCGTCCGACGAAGAACGGCGCGAACGACAGCGCCAGCTGCCACATGGTCTGGCCGCCCGTCTGGTACATGGCGACGGCGGCGCCGAAGTAGCCGACCTGCAGGTAGCTGCCGGTCGCGACCCGCACGATCACGGCGCCGCTGCGCAGCGCGATCATGTGCAGCACCTGGGCGACGGCGAACGTCAGGCCGATCCGGAGGTAGGGGCGCAGGTACTTCGACGTGAGCTCGACGAGCGGCCATCGCAGCGCATGCCGCGCCGCGAAGACCCCGACCAGAAAGGTGACCGCGCCGGCGAGGAAGTAGCCGGCGCAGGCGCCGCGAAGCCCACCCACGACCGCACCGCCCACGACGAACCCGAGCACCAGCCACCGCTGGAGCAGGTCGCCGAGACTCCACTTGACCGTCTCGTTCCGCCCGAGGAAGAGACCGAAGCACAGGCTGCCGAGGATCCGGGCCGGAAGGCCTGCGGCGATGAGCACGGCGGCGACCGCATCGGGCTCGCCGAGCCAGGCCAGCACGATGAACGAGTAGGCCGCGGCCGCCGCCATGGCGGTGCCGATGCGGAGCACGAAGAGATTCGTGAAGAGCTTGTCGATCTCCCCTCGCGCCCCCCGCGACGCCAGTTCAGGGACGACGCGGGTCACGACGGAGAGCACGCCCATGCCGCTGAGCTGTGCGAACCACTCCGAGACCGACGTCAGCACCGCGTACCGGCCGAAGGATGATGGGCCGAGCAGGCGCGGCACCAGCACGGCGAAGACCGTGCCGGCGACGACGTGCAGCACCCGCGTCGCCATCACCATGCCGGCGTTTCGCAGCGTGCGATGCGCTTCGTCGCGCCGCCCCTCGTTCGGGCGAGGGCTCGCGGGGGTCGCGACGGTGCTCATCCCGTCCCGATCCAGTTCCCGAGCCAGCCGCGGTACAGCCGAACGCCGAGCGTCATCTGCAGACCCCATGAGAGCACGATCCAGAGGGCCAGCGCGACTCCCGCCGCGAACCGCCAGCTCTGCGCCCCTCTCAGGCGGAGATACAGCAGCACGTACGCGGGCAGGCCGGCCGGCATACCCGCGGTCAGCACCAGGCCGATCAGGACCGCGAGCCATGCCAGCATCGCCCGTTCGCCGGGCTCGCGTGCGGCGCCAGGCCCCGCGGTACCGCCGGCCGGGCCGCTGCGAAGCGACGCACTGATCTCCACGGCGAGCAGCGCCAGTGTCACCAGCGAGACGCCGAGCGGTACGAGCCGGGCCCGGGGGCTCAGTCCTGCGCTGAGGACGGCGGCGACGCCGGCCACCACCATCAGCGCGGCCCCGACCGCGATGCGGTCCAGGGGGCGTGTCATACGCGGGCCTCGTCCGCGGCCGGCGCGGTGCGCAGCCGCGGCAGCGCGAGCGTCAGCAGCGTCAGCACCACTAGCAGTCCCAGCGCCGGCCGGGCGCCGAGATCGATGCGGCCGAGCTCGATCAGGCGGACGGTGATGTGCAGATTGCGCTCGATGCCGGCGCCGACGAGGAGGGCGACCACCAGCGGCATCCGCGGCCACCCGTGCTTCTTCATGTAGTAGCCGCCGAGTCCGAACAGCACGGCGACGACGACATCCCCGAGGCGCTGCTGATCCGCAAAGGCGCCGACCACGGTCACGGCCAGCACGATCGGAACGAGGATGTCGAGCCGCACGGTCGTCAGCCGCGCCAGCGGCCGCGCCAGCAGCAGCCCGGCGATCGAGGTCAGCCAGTTCGACAGGAACAGCGACCAGATGAGCGCGAAGACCAGCGGCAGCCCATCGGTCATCAGCTCGCGGCCCGGCGCGAGGCCGTGCAGGGTGAGCGCCGCGAGCAGCACGGCGGTCGCGTCGCTGCCGGGGATGCCGAAGGCGAGCACGGGAACCAGGGCGCCGCCATCCTTCGCGTCGTGCGCCGCCTCGGGCGCGATGACGCCCCGGATGTCCCCCTGGCCGAAGCGGCTGCGATCGCGCGCCGTCTGCACCGCGTGCGCGTACGCCATGAAGCTGGCGACGGTCCCGCCGACGCCGGGCACGATGCCCACGAACGTGCCGATCAACGCGCTGCGCGTGAAGAGACCGAGGTGACGGAACACGGCGAGCGCCCCGTCGCGCACGCTGCCGCTCAGGGCGTGCCGCCCGGCACCGCCGGCGATCGTGCGTCGGCCCGACCCGCCCAGATCGAGCATCTCCGCGATCGAGAACAGGCCCAGCATCGCGGGCACGACGCCGACGCCGTCCCACAGGTACGTCGTGCCCAGCGTGAACCGCAGCTCTCCCGTGCGCGCATCCTGTCCCGCGAACGACAGCAGCAGCCCGATGCCCGCGGCCGCGAGGCCGCGGAGCGGCCGGCCGCGCGTCACGCACGCGATCGTCGCGAGTCCCCACAGCAGCAGCACCAGCAGCTCCGGAGGCCCGAACACGAGAATCGCCCCCGCCAGCACCGGCACCAGCGCGATCAGGACCACGATGCCGAAGGTCGAGCCGAGCGCGGAGGAGAGCGCCGCGCAGCCGAGCGCGGTGCGCGCCTGCCCCTGGCGCGCGAGGGGATAGCCGTCGAGCAGCGTCGCGGCGCTCGGGCCGGTGCCCGGCACGTTGAACAGGATGGCCGTGACCGATCCCATGTAGGTCGCGCCGCCGACGAGTCCGCCGAACAGCAGCACCACCTCGAGAGGCTGCCACGACAGCGTGAACGGCAGCGCGAGCGCCATGAGCGTGACGCCGCTGATCCCCGGCATCAGCGCCACCGACATCGCCAGCAGCGTCCCGGCGATGGGATACGCCACGTTCGGCCACGCGAACACCAGCTGCAGGCCGTCCCACGCCGCGGCGATCGTCCCCTCGATCATCAGCGGCGCAGCGACTCCACGAGCGGGCGCACGACATCGAGGAACGCAGGGGCCTCGGCGGCCGCGCGCCGCACGTCTTCCGCCGCTTCGGCGGCGGGCGCGGGATCGATGCGGGCGCCGGCGTGCCCGCCGACGTCGGTGACGAGCGCCGTGTGAATCACCTCGTCCAGGCACGAAGTCAGGCCGGACGGCAGTCCCGCGGGCCCGACGACGAGACGTCCACCACCGACGACGCGCTCCAGCGCTGCCGCGAGCGCGCCGGCACGATCGACGTCGCCGCCCCGGTGGCGCGCACGGCGCACGGCCGCTCCGGCGTTGCCGCCGAGCAGTGCCACACCGTCGAGCACCGGATCGGACGCGACGCGCCGCGCGCTGATCTGCAGCACGGGCCGCAGCTCGCCGGACCGGATGAACGGCCGGATCGTCTCGTAGTTGAAGCAGACGAGGTCGACGTCGCCGCGAATGGCCGCCAGGCAGGCGCCGCGCGTGCCGGCGAAGCCGGCCACGAGCTCGACGTGCGCGCCGAGGAGCGCGGCGGCGCCGGCGATGCCGACGATGTTCGGGCTGGACGCCTGTGAGACCGCGAAGACCAGCGGGCGCGCCGCGGCCGCGAGGCCCGGCACCGGTCCCTCCGGCGCGCGCGGGCCCGCGGCCCAGACCTGCCAGCTCCGGCTGACGCGTCCGAGGATCGTGAAGTCGGATGCCGGGTTCGGCACGCCGGGGCGCCCGAGCAGCGCGCTCATCAGCAGCCCCGGCACGCCAATCATGCCGAGCGTCAGCCCGTCGGGAGACGCCGAGGCGATCGCCCGCGCGCCCACGAGACCACCGGCCCCCGACTGATTCTCGATCGCGACCGTGGCGCCGAGCCGCCGCTCCAGCGGGCCGGCCAGCAGCCGCGACTCGCGGTCGTATCCGCCGCCGGGCGCGTGGGGCACGATCCAGCGGAGACGCCGCCCGGCGAGCCCGGGACACGGACCCTCGACCGGCGCGAGGTCGGAGCATCCTCCGAGCGCTGCGGCGCCCGCCGCCGTACCGATGGCCGCAATGGCCTGCCGGCGGCCGATCCTCATCGTCCCACCTGCTTCACGCCCCCGGCCATCCACGTCGCGAACTGAAGCCACCACAGGGCGGCCGGCAGCGGATCCTGCAGGAAGTAGCGGACGTGCGGATCCCACAGCCGCGGCCGGCCCGAACGGTACGTCCGCGCAAAGCCGCGCACTTGATCCAGCATCGGCGGCGGCGCGGCGAGCCCGTCGAGCGGCGCGCGGCGGAGCACGCGCGTTCGAAACCCGTACACGAGCGCGTCGACGAGCTGGAGCGCGAGCAGCTGGACGTCCTCGACGGGATTCACGAACAGCACGCCGGGCGCACAGCCCGGCACCGGCTCCACGGGCTCGCCACGGGCCAGGCGCACGCACATCAGCGGCTCGTTGACGCCCAGCTCGGTGCGGTTCCACAGCTGCCGCGGAAACCGCGGATTGATCTCCATCAGCTTGTGCGCGCCGTCCCTCGGATCGCGGATCGTCTCGATCCCCATCGCTCCCCACCAGCCGAGACGGCGCACGAGCGGAAGCAGCATCTCGAGCCGGTCGTCCGGCGGCGCGGACTCCGAGACCGTCCCGAACCGCGCCGTGCGACGCAGCGTCCGCGATCGCTTCTTGTGGAAGACGAACAGCGGCGCGCCGTCCCGTCCCACGACGAACTGCATCGAATCCCGCCGGCCGCCCGGAATGTATTCCTGAATCATCGGCGGCCCATGTGCCGCGAGGACGGCCGGCAGCGCGTCGTTCAGCGCCGCGCGGTCGGCCACGATCGCCATGCCGTGGCCCCCTGACGTGAACCGCGGCTTCAGCACGATCGGAAAGCCGATCTCCGCGATCACGTCGTCGAGCGGGAGCTCCGGGTCATAGAGGTACGTCGCTGGACACGGAACGCCGGCTTCGCGTCCCGCCATTACGGTGCGGTACTTGTCGAGGGCCGTCAGGACCGTCTCGAAGTCCGGGACCGTGATTGCGATGCCGCGCGCCTCGAAGAAGGCCCGATTCTTCGCGAGCACGTACACGTACGGGTCCCACGACGGGAAGATGACATCGATGCGCTCCTCCTCGCAGATTCGCCCGACGGCATCGAGGAACGCCTCTTCACGAGGCGTGTTTCCGGCGTCCACGCGGCCGGCGTGCCAGTCGACGACCGGCGAGGGGACGGGACGGCATCGATCGACGAGCCGGGAGTTCGCAGCCGGGGCGAGCCGCCCCGTTGGGCGATCCGACTCGTAGGTCGCCACGATCCGCGACGCGTGGGGACGCAGCGCGCGGACGATGGCGTACGACTGCGGCGCCTGGGTGTTGGTGACCAGCAGGTTCATGAGCCGGATGCCCGTGATGCCGCCTCGCGCAGGCGGCGGAGGGATCGGCGCGCGGCAAGATACGGAACGAGCCGCGCCGGATCGAGCAGCCGCAGCCGCACCGCCACGTGCAGGTCGTGGGCGTCGATCCGGGGCAGGTCGTGCGGATCGCCTCCGCCCGCGACGAGCCGGGCGTCCGCCGACGCGGCGGTGTCGTAGCGCTGCCGCGCCAGCTCGATCTCCCTCGGCCCCCGTTCCCCGTACGGGTACGCGAAGTGGCGCACGGGAACCTGGAGCACGTCTTCCAGCCGATCAGCCGACTCGATCACCTCGGTGCGTGCCGCGTCGTCGTCCAGCGCGGGGAGCCGCGCATGGCTCGCGGAGTGCGACGCGATGGCCACGCCTGCGGCAGCAAGGCCGCGCAGCCCGGCCGAATCGAGCAGCGGCATGGATGGCACTCCGCGCGGCTGTCCCGGCCACTGGTTGTCTCCGCCGAGCCGTCCGGCAAGCACGAAGACGGTGGCCCGCACGTGCAGCCGCTGCAGCACGGGCAGCGCCGACGTCGCGACGCTGGCGTACCCGTCGTCGAACGTCACGGCCGCCGCGCGAGCCGGCAGCGGGCGCCTCCCCGCGATCCAGTCCGCGATCTGATCGAGCGAGACGAACGCGTAGCCGGCGTCGCGAACCGCGAGCAGGTCGTGTTCGAGACGTCGCGGAGGCACGACGACCCGCGAGGCGCGGGCGCCCAGGGCATGATACGTGACGATCAGCAGGCTGGAGCGATTCACCCGCCCGGCCCGGATGCCCAGGGTACGCCACCCAGCACGCGTTCCGCCGTGCGGCGCAGCAAGGCATGGTACTGGCGCAGGTGCGCCTCGCGCGACCAGCGCTCCAGGAACGCGGCGTACCCGCGTTCCCCGAGCTGTGAACGCCGGATGGGCGATGCACCCACTTCCGCGATCGCCCGGAGCAGCTCCGCCTGGGTTCGATAGAGCAGGCCGCCGCCGCTCTCCTGCACGATTTCGGTCAGGGCGCCGAGGTCGTGGGCGATGACCGGGGTCTTGCGCATGAACGCCTCGATCACGATAATCCCGAACGTCTCGTACGTCAGCGACGGAACCACGCAGGCTGCGGCGTGGAAGTAGAGCGCACCCAGGGCTGCCTGCGGAACGAACCCGAGAAAGCGAATGCGCGGATTTCCTGCTGCCTGGGCGCGCAGTGCGGCCTCGTAGTCGCCTGAGCCAGCCACCAGCAGGTCGTAGTCCGAGACGCGCTCCCACGCGCGGATGAGCGTCTGGAGCCCCTTGATCGCCTCGAGGCGGCCGACGAACACGAAGTAGGGGCGCTCCTGCGGCCGCGGGCCCGGGCACTGCCAGTCGGCGTCCGCGCGATCGATGAAGCAGGGCAGGCGCTCCATCGGAGGCGAAAAGCCCCGCTCGGCGTGCAGCCGCGCCGAGGACTCGCTCGGCGCGAGGAACTGGTGCACGTGCCGGCACGCGTCGTCCAGTTGCCGCGTGTGACGCCAGAGCTGCGGCGGGCGCTTCGCGCGCAGCGTGCACCGCAGGCATTCGGGCTCGGCGCACAGCTCGCGGCCGAACTTCCACAGGACGTGCGTCGGGCAGACCAGCCAGTGCTCGTGCGCCGTATACAGCTTGAGCGGGGGTGGGCCGGGCGGCTGCAGCGCGAGCACCCGCGGGCCGAGCAGCGAGATGTTGTGGAAGTGCATGACGTCGAACGGACGGCGTCCGACGATGCGGCGCAGGGCCGCGGCCTTGAACGCGGGACGGCCCGTCTGGTGCGTGGCCAGTGGCGAGAGCCTTCCCCACCGGCTGCGCAGCGAATGCACCCGCACACGCGGGTGCGGGGACACGTCCTGCTCCGGGGGCGCCGGGTGAAGCAGCCGGTACGCGTCGAGGCAGTGCACGACCTCCACGTCGTGTCCCTCGTCGGCGAGCGCCGACGCGAGCCGATGCATGTAGACGGCATCGCCGCCGAAGCTCCATGGTGGATAGAACGTCGACAGATGCAGGAACCGGATTGGACGATGAGACAGGGGTGATGCCACGTGTCGTGCCGTAGCCTATCGCACTCCATGCAGGAGCCGGAGCACGAGATCGGCCGGCGGATCGGAGCCCGGTGCTGGTGCCGCTTCGCGGCAATCGTCGCCGCCCATGCGGGGCTGTCGGCCGTCCTGCCGGCGGCCGCTCTGCTGCTGGTGGCTCCAGGCGTCTTCGCGCAGTCGCCGACGGGACGCATCGCCGGCGTCGTGCACGACGGCTCGCGCACGCGCGTCGCGGACGTCATGGTGACGGTCACCAGCGACGACACGGGTCTCTCCCGCAGCGCCGTCACCGGCGAGAACGGCGCCTACCAGGTGCTGGACCTGCCGCCGGGACGTTACCGTGTCGGCGCGGAACTCGACGGGTTCGCGCCGGCCGTCCGCGACGGCGTGCAGTTGACGATGGGCGCGGCGGCCACGGTGGATCTCACGCTGGCTCCGGCACGGGTCAGCGAGCACGTCGTGGTCGAGACGGCGGCCGGCGTGCTCGACCTTCATGCGACAGCCGCCGGCGGCGTGGTGACACGCCATCAGATCGACGAGCTTCCCCTCAACGGCCGCAGCTTCCTGCAGCTCGGCGCGCTCCAGCCGGGCGTCATCGTCAGCCGCGGAACGGGCCGCGAGTTCTCATCGGGCTTCGGGCAGACGCAGCTGTCGCTCGGCGGCGGGCGTCCGGAGCAGACCGGCTTCCTGCTCGACGGCACCAACATCGCGGACATCTCCGACAAGGCGCCCTCGAGCCTCGCCGGCCTGCTGCTGGGCGTCGATGCGATCCGGGAGTTCAGCGTGCAGACGCACGGCTACAGCGCGGAGTTCGGCCGCGCCGCCGGCGGGATCGTCAGCGCGGTCACGCGGTCCGGAACGAATCGCTTCCACGGCTCCCTCTTCGAGTTCCACCGCAACAGCGCCCTGGACGCGCGCGGCTTCTTCGACCCGGAGGACGCGCCCGCCTTCCAGCGCAACCAGTTCGGCGGATCGATGGGCGGGCCGATCCGGCGCGACACGCTGTTCTTCTTCGGCGCGTACGAAGGGCTGCGGGACCGCGAGGTCGTGACGCGCACGGCGCGGCTGCCCGACAGCCTCGCCCGCCAGGGGCTCCTGCCGGACGGGGCCGGGGGGATCCGGCCCGTAAGCGTCCATCCGTCCGTGCGTCCGTACCTCGATCGGCTGTTCCCGATCCCCGATGGCGCGAGCTTCGGCGACGGTACCGCAGAGCTGCGCCACACGCACCGGGACCCGACAGACGAGGACTTCCTGCTCCTGCGCGGCGACTGGAACGTCGCGGCCGGCGGCACCGTGATGGCGCGGTTCTCGGGCGACCGCTCGCGCGCCCAGGCCACGCAGGACCATCCGCTGTTTGTCGGCCATACGGGCACGCGCCAGCGCTACATCACCGCACAGTACCAGCGTCCGTTCGGGTCGACGGCAGCGAACAGCCTGCGGGCGGCCGTCAACCACACTGGGCGGGACGATGACGAGCTGCCGACCGTCGAGATCCCGGCCGGGCTGCTGTTCACCGAGGATCCGCACTGGGGCGCGATCGTCATCGCCGGTCTGACGCCGATCGGCTCGAGCCGTACCATTCCGGCGGAGTACCGCCAGCACGTGTACCAGGTCGCGGACACGTTCACCTGGCAGCGAGGCGCGCACGTCCTGAAGGCGGGGTTCGACTGGCAGCACTACCGTTTCGAGGGATCCTCGTACTCCCGGTACGGCGGCGAGTTCCGCTTCCGCAACCTGGAGGAGTTCCTGACGCTGCGGCGAAGCGGGAGCGCCCAGGCGGATCGCTTCACCGGCAACCTGCCGGGGACCGACACGTACCGGCGGATGCGCCAGCACTATGCGGCGTTCTTCGTCCAGGACGAGTGGCGCGCGCGGGACGACGTCACCATCGACGCGGGGCTCCGCTACGAGCTCGTCACGACGCCCACGGAAGCCGCCGGCCTCGTGGCCGGACTGCTGAGCTTCGAGGACCTGGAGTCGGGGCCGCGCGGCGTCACGCCGGGCGCGCCGCTGTTCGACAATCCCTCGAAGCGCTCCTTCGCCCCGCGGCTCGGTGTGAGCTGGCGCCCGGGAGGGAGCGGCCGCACGATCGTCCGCGGCGGATACGGACTTTTCCATCAGCCGCTGACGGTCTCGTACTACCGCGGGACGATCTTCCGCATCTACCCGTACTTCGCCGGCGTCGACCTGCGGCAGCCCGCGGTCTTCGGCCCCGGCATTCGCGACGTGCTCGCAGGCGGCACCGAGGCGCGGCGCCGCTCCGAGTTCATCCACTTCGACGCGAAGCAGCCGTTCGTGCAGCAGTGGCACGTGCGGGTCGAGCGGGATCTCGGCGCCGGGCTCATCGGCGAAGTGGGCTATCTCGGGTCGCGCGGGCACAACCTGCCGCTGTACGGCGATCCGAACTCGGTCCCCGCCGAGTACACGGCCGACGGGCGCAAGCGCGTCGTGCCCGGCGCCTCGATCCGTTATCCGAGCTGGGGTCGTATCCGCACGCGCATCAACACCGCGCGATCGAGAGCCCACGCGCTGACGGCGGGCGTTCGCCGAATCGTGGCGGATCGCCTCGTCCTGCAGGGCGCCTACACGCTCTCGGATTCGAACGACACGTGGTCCGGCCAGCAGGGCTCGTCGGACTTCATCAACGGGGCCGGAAGCGTCACCGACTGGTGGGATCCGGAGGCGGAGTACGGGCCGTCGACCTTCGACGTGCGGCACACGCTCGTCGTCAACGCGACGTGGCCGCTGCCGTTCGGACGCGAGGGATCGGGCGTCGTGCCGGCGCTCGTCCGCGGCTGGTCGGTCTCGGGCATCCTGCAGCTCGCCAGCGGCTTGCCCTTCACGCCGTTCATCGGCTTCGACCGCGCCGGGGACCAGCAGAGCGACGCCGACGCCATCCAGAAGCCGGATCAGGTCGGGCCGGTGCGGTACCCGCGCACGCCCGAAGCGTGGTTCGATGTCGCGGCCTTTGCGCTGCCCCCGGCGGGCTACTACGGCACGGCACCCCGGAACGGGCTGCGCGGCCCCGGGCTGAAGCTGCTCGACGTCGCGGCGCTCAGGAGCGTGCCGCTCGGACGTGCCACGCTGCAGCTGCGCCTCGAGGCGTTCAACGTGCTCAACTGGGTCAATCTCGGGCTGCCCGACGCCTCGGTGCTCTTCAACACCGACGGCACGCACCGGCCGGGCGCCGCGCGCATCACGACGACCGCCACGCCGGGCCGGGAGGTGCAGCTCGGCGTGAAGCTTCTCTTCTGAGACACACGGCCGCCTGCGCCTACCCGCCCGCCATCGCGCCGACGACGAGAAACGGCTCCCGCCCGTTCACCACCGGCTCGGGCAGGCGCGTGTCCGGCGGATCGTGCGAGAGATCCTGCTCGCACGCGTAGAACCGCACGAACGGCCTCCGCTTGAGCGTGACGTGATCGCGGATCGTCCCGCGCAGTACCGGGTACTGCGACTCGATCGCGTCCAGCACGGAGGCGAGCGTCGGCTCCGTCTCGAGCGGTACGGTCACCTCGTCGCCATTCACGCGGGCGAGCGTGCGGAGATGCGCAGGGAGAATGACTCGGATCATGGCCATCCTGAACGGCTGGGCACTGGCATCAAGGGAGCGTCTGCACTTCGACCGACACGACCGGAGGGAGATCGCGCACGATCGGCGACCATGTGTTGCCGCCATCCGCCGAGCCGTAGACCTGCCCGCCGGTCGTCCCGAAGTACACGCCGCAGGGGTCGAGCGCGTCGATCGACATCGCGTCGCGGAGCACGTTCACGTAGCAGTGGCTCTGCGGAAGGCCGTTCGTCAGCGCCTCCCATTCCTCTCCGCCCGAACGGCTGCGGTACACGCGCAGCCGCCCGTCGGGTGGATAGTGCTCCGAGTCGCTCTTGATCGGCACGACGTAGATCGTCTCTGGCTCGTGCGCGTGCACGTCGATGACGAACCCGAAGTCGGACGGCAGGTTGCCGCTCACCTCGCGCCAGGACTCGCCCGCGTTGTCGCTCCTCATGACGTCCCAGTGTTTCTGCATGAACAGCACGTCGGGCCGGGAGCGGTGCATCGCGATCCGGTGGACGCAGTGGCCGACCTCCGCGTCGGGGTCCGGGATCCCCTCTGATTTCAGGCCCCGATTGATGGCCGACCACGTCTTCGCGCCATCGTCGGTGCGGAAGGCGCCGGCGGCGGAGATGGCGATGAACATGCGGTCCTGGTTGCCGGGATCGATCAGGATCGTGTGCAGGCAGAGTCCGCCGGCGCCGGGCGCCCAGTTGGGACCGGATCCGTGTCCGCGCAGCCCCGGCAGCTCGTGCCACGTCTGGCCGCCATCCCCGGTCCGGAAGAGCGCCGCGTCCTCAACGCCGGCATAGACCACGTCCGGATCGTCCAGGGACGGCTCCAGGTGCCAGACCCGCTTGAACTCCCAGGGATGAGGCGTGCCGTCGTACCACTGATGCGTACCGGGGACCCCGTCATAGGCGAACTTGTTGCCGGCGGTCTCCCAGGTCTTCCCGCCGTCGTTCGAGCGCTGGACGATCTGGCCGAACCAGCCGCTCGACTGCGAGGCGTACAGGCGGCTGGGGTCGGCCGGCGATCCCTTGAGGTGGTAAATCTCCCAGCCGCCGAAGTGCGGCCCGCTGACCTGCCACTGCTCGCGCTTGCCATCCGCAGTCAGAACGAACGCGCCCTTGCGCGTCCCCACCAGCACCCGCACTCCGCTCATGCTCGCTCCTCCCCGGGCTCCTCGAGACCAGCCTCGTCTGCCGTACAGAGTATTGTCGATCCGGGAGAGCGGATTTCGACAGCGGAAGGAAAGACCGGGAACAGGCTCGGTGACTTGCCTGACATGGTGTCCGCCACCGCTCCGGATTGGTCCGCTCCATGCTTGCCGGGGAGAGCAGGACGGCATGTCATGGCGGCGGCCTGCCGGACACGCCGCCCGCACTTGCGGGCCGAGGACTATTCCGGATCGGATCCGGATTAGTTCGCATCCGTGCAGGCGCCCGCAGCGCCTGCTTCCTGCGCCGGTCAGGATCGCCTGTTGCCGCGGGAGGGTCTGTCGTGAACGAATCGAAATACGGTCTTGGCGTCGAGCTGCCGCTGGATCATCAGGAGGCGCTCGAGCGGACGATCGAAGCGCTGCGGAACGAGGGGTTCGGCGTGCTCACGACGATCGACGTGCAGTACACCTTGAAACAGAAGCTCGGTCGCGACTTCCGGAAGTACGCGATTCTCGGCGCCTGCAATCCGGCGCTGGCGGACCGGGCTCTCCAGGCCGACATCGAGATCGGCCTGCTGCTGCCCTGCAACGTCATCGTCTACGAGCTCTCGCCCGGCCGCACGGCGGTCTCCGCGATGGCGCCGCTGGCCGCGCTGGGTCTCGCCGGACACCATGCGGCGCTGCGGGAAGTCGCGGGCGAGGCGGACGTGCGGCTGCGGCGGGCACTCGACACGCTCGAGTCCGGCGCTTCGAGTCACGAACCCACCGAGGGCCACGCACACGATCGTGCGTGAGGTTCGATCATGACCATCGCCCCCCGATCGAGGTCCGCCCGGGAGGCGTACGCCCGCAAGGCCACGCGCATCGTGTCTGCCTGGATCGCGACCGCGGCGGTCGTGCTGGCCGCCGGCAGCGGCGCCCCGGCGTGGCGGACGATCGCCGAGGCCTCGCCGGACACGCTGCGGTTCGCCGTCATCGGCGACAACGGCACGGGTGACAGCAAGCAGTACGAGCTCGCGCGGCAGCTGGCGGCCGCGCATGCGACGGCGCCCGTCGAGCTGGTGATCATGCTCGGCGACAACATGTACGGACGCCAGGAACCCCGCGACTTCGAGACGAAGTTCACGCGGCCGTACGCGCCGCTGCTCCAGGCGAGAGTCCCCTTCCACGCGGCGCTCGGCAATCACGACGACCCGGAGAACCGCTCCTTCCCCGGCTTCAACATGGGCGGCCGGCGCTACTACACGTTCGTGAAGAAGCATGTCCGCTTCGTCGTGCTCGACACGAACACGATGGACGATGACCAGCTCGGCTGGTTCGAGCAGACGCTCGCCGCGGCGGACGAGCCGTGGAGGATCTGCTACTTCCACCACCCGATCTACTCGAGCGGCGCGCGCCACGGTCCTGATGTCGAGCTGCGTGTGCTGCTCGAGCCGCTCATGGTCCGCTTCGGTGTGGCCGTGGTCTTCTCGGGCCACGAGCACGTCTACGAGCGGCTGAGGCCCCAGAAGGGCATCACGTACTTCATCGAAGGCGCGAGCGGGAAGCTGCGGAAGGGCGGGGTGAGCGTCTCGAAGGACACGGCGGCATCGTTCGATCAGGACGTGACGTTCATGCTCGTCGAGATCGAGGGCGACGTGCTGTCCTTCCGGACCGTCACGAGGACGGGCCGCATCGTCGACGCCGGAGAGGTCCGGCGCACGCCGGCGACGTAACCCGGAGGCGCGTATGAAGCATCATGCCGTCTCGACGCATCCGATGGCCATGGCGGCCCGTCCGTCAGGAACGGGGCGGCTGGCGCGATTCGTCCTCGACCGGTTCCTTCTGCTCCCGATCGGCGCGACGATCGCGCTCGTGTGGGCGAATACGGCCCCGGAGAGCTACTTCCGGTTTGCTCATGCGCTCGCCTTTCCCGTCAACCAGATCGGGATGGCGCTGTTCCTCGCGCTCATCACACAGGAGGTGCTCGAGGCCGTCATGCCGGGCGGCGCGCTGCACACCTGGCGCCGCTGGGGCCTTCCGGTCGTCGGCGCGCTCGGCGGGGCGGCGGGCGCGGTTGCGATCTATGTCGCCTGGATCCGCCTGAGCTACCAGCCGGTGCTGCTGCCCGCCTGGCCCATCGTCATCGCCATCGACATCGCCGCGGCCTATTACGTGATGAAGTTGATTGCGCCGCGCAGCGCGGCGCTTCCCTTCCTGCTGGTGCTCGCGGTCGTGACCGATGCGCTCGCGCTGTTCCTCGTCGCGCTTGGGCCGGCGGTGGCGTTCGATGCCCTGGGCGTGCCGATTGTCCTCGCGGCGGTCGCCGGCGCCGCCATGCTGCGGCGCGCGGGCGTGCGATTGTTCTGGCCGTATTTGCTCGTGTGCGGCGCCATTTCCTGGTGGGGCTTCCAGCTGGCCGGCGTGCACCCGGCGCTCGCCCTGG
>Ga0299914_10001678_pt1 | contig 14835 bp, 15 predicted proteins | sample RVTome_10_FD_201361 | JGI IMG/M metagenome (GOLD analysis project Ga0299914, IMG submission 201361) | Soil microbial communities from uranium-contaminated site in the Upper Colorado River Basin, Wyoming, United States - RVT153D57 (version 2) ...
ACGTGTTGGTGCAACTGGTGATCGCCGCGATGACCACGTCGCCGTGGTCGACCGTGAACTGCGCGCCGTCGGCCGTGAGGACCTGCACCGGGTGGCTTGGCAGGTCCCCGGTCGCCGGCTGCCGCTGCTTCGGCGCGCCGTTGCCGTGTTCACCGACCGCCAAGGGGTCGCTGGCGGGGAACGTGTCCGCGACCGCCTCGTCGACGGACGACTCGGCCACGTCCGCGGGCATTTCCTGGCCGCGCGCGACGTGGCCCTGGGGCGCGAACCGCTGGAGCGCGGTGCGCACCGCGTCAGGCGCCTCGGCCAGCGCAACGCGGTCCTGCGGGCGGGTCGGCCCGGCCAGGCTGGGCTGCACCGTCGACAGATCCAGTTCGACGGTCTCGGAGTACTCGGCCTCGCGTCCGTCCGGGTCGTGGAACAGGCCCTGCGCGCGGGCGTACGCCTCGACCAGCGCGATCTGGTCGGCGTCGCGGCCGGTGAACTCCAGGTACCGCAGCGTCTCGTCGTCGATCGGGAAGATGGCGCACGTCGACCCGTACTCGGGCGACATGTTGCCGATGGTCGCGCGGTTGGGCAGCGGCACGCGCGACACGCCGGGCCCGTAGAACTCCACGAACTTGCCGACCACACCGTGCTTGCGCAGCAGTTCCGTCACAGTCAGTACGAGGTCGGTCGCGGTGGTGCCCTCGGGCAGTTCGCCGGTCAGCTTGAAGCCCACGACGCGGGGGACCAGCAGCGAGATCGGCTGGCCCAGCATGGCCGCCTCGGCCTCGATGCCGCCCACTCCCCAGCCGAGCACACCCAGTCCGTTGATCATCGGCGTGTGCGAGTCGGTGCCGACCAGCGTGTCGGGGTAGGCGTTGCCGTCGTCGTCGACGAACACGACCTGGCCCAGGTACTCCAGGTTGACCTGGTGCACGATGCCGGTGTTGGGTGGCACGATGCGCAGGCGCTCGAAGGCCTGCTGGCCCCAGCGCAGGAACTCGTAGCGCTCGCGGTTGCGCTGGAACTCCAACTCGGCGTTGCGCCGGAAGGCGTCCGGTATGCCGGCCACCTCGGCGATGATCGAGTGGTCGATGACCAGGTCCGACGGCAGTTGCGGGTCCACGCGAGCCGGGTCACCGCCCAACGCCTCCATGGCGTCGCGCATCGCGGCCAGGTCGACCACCGCTGGGACGCCGGTGAAGTCCTGCAGCAGCACGCGGGCGGGCGTGAACAGCACCTCACGGTCCGGTTCGGCCGCCGGGTCCCAGTCGACGAGCGCCTGCACATCCTCCTCGGTGACGTTCTCGCCGTCGACGTTGCGCACGATGTTCTCGAGCAGCACACGCATCACGTAGGGCAACCGCGCGATCTGGCCGGGTTCGGCGACCGCCTCGAGTCGGTGGATGTCGTACTCGCGGGAACCGACCGTCAATGTGTCGCGGCTGCTGCTGGTCATGTCGTCACCTCTGGTCGCGTGTGGCGCTCGACCCGCCATCCTCGCACGCCGTCACCTGCACAGCCTCGCGCGTTGCCGGCACGATCAGATATAATGCACGACTCGCGGCCGAGTGCGTCGGGCCATCCGCGCGGCGGGAGACGACTATGACTGCACAGCCACACGAACAAGGTCGCTACGACATCGAGCAGTACGTGGACGAGCTCGCCGAGGCGCCGACCAACCTGGCCGTCGGCAGCGCGCTGCTCTACGAGAACGATCAGGTCAAGGTGTGGGAGGTGCGGCTGGCACCCGGTGAGCGCGGTCCGTTCCACGCGCACACCCACGACTACTTCTGGACCGTGGTCGATGCCGGCGTGGGCAAGCAGCGTCTCGCGGACGGGTCCTACATGGTGCGCGACTACGACGTCGGGCAGACGCAGTTCTCCACCCACTCCGCCGCCGACCCACTGATCCACGACCTCGAGAACGTCGGCGACACCGAGCTGCGGTTCATCACGGTCGAACTGCTCGGCTGACGGGTGGGACCGGCGCAGCGCTGGCCGCGGGTCGCCGTCATGGGCGGTTCGCTGGGCGGGTTGACCACTGCGCTGCTGCTGCGCGATCTCGGTTGCGAGGTCGCCGTGTTCGAGCGGTCCAGCAGCGAGCTGGAGAGCCGCGGAGCGGGCATCGTGGTGCACCCGGTGACGGTCAGGTACTTCTCCGAACGCGGCGGTCCCGACATCACCCGCCTGAGCACCTTCGCTCCACTGCGCCGCTACCTGGGTCCCGGCGGCGAGGTCGTGCACGAGCACCTGCGCGAGTACCGGTTCACCGCCTACAACACCCTGTACCGCGCCCTGCTCGGTCAGCTCGGGCGCGAGCACTACCACCTGGGGCACGCCATCGACCACGTGGACGCCGCACCGGACGGCGTCAGGTTCGGCTTCGCCGGCGGAGGCGAGGGTGACGCCGACCTGCTGGTGTGCGCGGACGGCATCTCGTCGACGGCGCGGTCGTTGCTGGTGCCCGAGGCCGAGCACCACCACTCGGGCTACGTCGCCTGGCGCGGCATGGCGTCGGAGACCGCGCTGTCGGGGCCCGCGTACGCCAGGCTGCATGACGCCATCACCTACGTCCTGCTGCCCGACAACCACATCCTTGTGTATCCGATCCCGTCACCCGACGGCGATGTTGACGTCGGCCGGCGCCTGCAGAACTTCGTGTGGTACCGCAACGTGGCCGGCGCCGAGTTCGAGGCACTGCTGACCGACACCACCGGGCGCCGCCGCTCGCTGTCGATGCCGCCGGGCGCGATCGCCGACCGGTTCGTCGACGAGTTGCGCGCCACGGCCGAACGTGACCTGCCGGCGGCCGTGGCCGAGGTGGTCACGCGTGCGCCCCAGCCGTTCGTGCAGGTCGTCGTCGACGTCGACGTGCCGCGCATGGTCCACGGGCGGGCGTGCCTGATCGGTGACGCCGGCTTCACGGTGCGCCCGCACACCGCCGCGGCGACGGCCAAGGCAGCGGCCGACGGCTGGGCGCTCGCGGACTGCCTCGCCAATTCCGGCGGTGACGTGGACGCCGCGCTCGCCGCATGGGAGCCGGGCCAGCTCGCGCTGGGGCGGCAGCTGCTCGCGCGTGCGCGCGACCTGGGCGATCGCTCGCAGTTCGGGACGACGTGGGATCCTCGGGACCCGTCCGTCGACTTCGGGTTGTACGGCCCCGGCTGGTGACACGCGGTCGGGTGGGTCGCGCGCCGAAGAGCGAGACTCAGGTGGACGGCGGTGTGGCGCCGCCGGCGCCCGGCACGCGGGCGACGCAGAAGATCGACTGGCCGAACGGGGGCGTCAGCACCGCTTCGAGCAGACGTGTCGCCGGGACCACGGTGCGGTCGTACATCCGGACCATGCGGGGTCGTGGGCTGCCCGTGCCGCCCTTGCGCACGGCCGCCCACCAGGCGAGCCCCCCGAGCAGGTTCACCGGGTGGCACTTGTGCACGGTGAGGCCCGCCCGCTCGACGGCACTGCGCAGCGTCGCGGGGGTGTAGCGGCGGACGTGGCCGACCTTGCGGTCGAAGTCGCCGTACAGCTGGTCGTAGCCGGGCACGAACAGCACGAGTGTCCCGCCGGGACGGACCGACCGCGCCAGGGCCTTCACGGCGCCGGCGTCGTCGTGGATGTGCTCGAGCACGTTGACGGCGAGGGCCGTGTCGACCGGTTCGTCGAGGGACTCGCCGGCCGCGAGGTTCAGCGCGCGCACGGTCACGTCGGGACGGCCGGCGAAGCGGCGCTTGAGGTGGTCAACGGCTTCGGGGTCGACGTCGGTGACCACCAGCCGGTCGCGATCGACGAGGCGCGCCGACAGCGCACCCGTGCCCGCGCCGATCTCGAGCACTGAGCGCCCGGCGTACGGAGCGATCAGCCTGTGCTGGTAGTCGTGGTAGTTGCGACGGTCGTCGTCGCCGTCGAGTGCCCGGCACGTCGACTGCGCGAACGCGCCCTGCTCATCGAGTTCGTTGTGATGCGGCGCTGTCACTGGCGATCTGCCTCTCGAACGCGGTCCCGGGCGCCTACCCGCCCCCGTCGCTGCCATGCCACGAACGTCGCGCTGAGCGGCATGCCCGTCACGGTTCGGGCGCCCACGACCAGCATCATGGCACGGCGCCATGATCGCAATGTGCGGGTGTGCGCGCCGCAGCGCGCGGCCTGACCCATCAGGCAGTGAAGAGCCGCGTCAACCCTCGGTCCCGGGCGCACCGCTGTCCGTGTGGTGCAGCCGCACGAAGGCGCGCAGGCAGTCGGTCGTGGTGAGCATGCCGACGAGCCGATCGTCGTCGGTGACCGGCAGCGCGCCGATCTTCCACTGCGCCATGATGCTGGCGGCGTAGACGATGGTGTCATGTGGCCACGCGGTCTGGACCCCGGTGGTCATGACCGTCCTGACTGGACGGTCGGACGCGGCGAGCACCTCCCGTTGCGCGCTCGACAGGGCCACGGCCGCCGCGACGTCGGGGCCGCGCACGTCGCGGTCGCTGACCATGCCGACGAGGCGGCCACGGTCGACGACCGGCAGGTGGCGGATGTGGCGGTTCCACATGATCTCGCGGGCGGCCGCCACCGCCTGCTCCGGCCCGACGGTGATGACCTGCTCCGTCATCCAGTCCCGGACGCGATCCACTGCTACCCCGATCCGTCGTCGCTGCAGGCCGCACAGTAGCCTCGAGCGGACGTCGGGAAACGGCCGAACGGCGCAATGCGGACGGTCCGCAGGTCCCGGCCGCGTGGTGCCGTCCGGGGCGTTCGGCCTCAGGCGCCGGGTTCGAAGTCCGCCGCGGCCAGCTCGAAGCCGGGGAACTCGAAGGCGGGGGACACGGTGCAGCTCACGAGCGTCCAGTCACCGGTCGAGTGGGCCGCCTGCCACCATCCGGCCGGCACGCGCAGCTGCGGCTCCTCGCCGGCGAGCACCGCGCCGCCCAGCACCGCCTCCTCGGGTGTGCTCGCGTCGTCGGGCGCGCGCAGCAGCACCAGCGGCGCGCCCGCATGGAAGTGCCAGATCTCGTCGGCATCGACCCGGTGCCAGTGCGAGCGCTCGCCGGCCCGCAGCATGAAGTAGATGGCGCTGCCGGCGCCGCGCCCACCGCCTTGTGGCTCATGGCGCCAGGTCTCGCGGAACCACCCGCCCTCGGGGTGTGGTTCGAGTGCAAGGTGCGCGATGATGGTGTCAGCGTCGGCCACCGGGAGGATCCTACCGGCGGCGGCGCCTCGGGATGCCGGCCGAAGGACGCTCGAGCGTTTCGTGTTCCGGGCGACGCGAGAGTCAGGTACCGATGGTTCGGAGGCACAGCAGGGTGGGCGGCACATGATCTCGATCGAGCTGGCGCGCCAGCTTCGCGATGCCGGTCTCGTCTGGGAGCCCGCGAGCGGGGACCAGTTCGTGATCCCCGATCGCGACCTCGATGGGCAGGTCTTCTCGATCAGCGAGATGACGATCGACGTCAGGTCTTCGCCAAGCGGCAGGCTGATCGCGTTCAACGGCACCGTCGAGTGGGCACTCGACGCGATCCTGCAGCGCGAGGTCATATGGCTGCCCGGGGAGGGTCAGTTGCGCGAGTTGCTCGGCGAGCGGTTCATCGCCCTCGAGCGCGCCGGCGACGAACTGCGCTGCGTCGTCGACTTCGATGGTCATCCCATGGCGTACCGCGACCGCGATGCCGCGAACGCATACGGCCGCGCACTCCTGCACCGCCTTCTGCATGGTGCGGGCCGGGATGCGGCGTCGCAGGTCGGGCGCGAGCACAGCGCCGATCCCGATCACGGTCCCGCCGACACCTGACGATCGGTTCCGCGATGGCAGCGGACCCCGGTACGCGACGAAGTTTCTTGGTCGTGGGTCCGCCGAGCGTTTCGTAGAACCAGGCTCCGCGAAGTTACCCAGCGGTAGCATGGCACGACCGCCCCCGAACCCCCCAGGAGGGACGCCATGGCCGCGAGAGCCATCAGGCCTGGTCGCATCGCAATCGTCGACGGGCTGCGCACACCGTTCACCAAGCGCGGCGGCGCGTTCGCGGATCTCACCGCGATCGACCTGGGCCGCACCGTCGTGTCCGAGCTGGTCGATCGCAACGACGTCGACCCCGCGACCATCGGGCAGGTCGTGTACGGGCAGGTCATCCTGTCGCCGAGCACGCCCAACATCGCCCGCGAGGTCGTGCTCGGGACCGGGCTTCCGCCCACCGTCGAGGCCTACAGCGTCTCGAAGGCGTGCATCACCAGCTACCAGACGACGGTCAACGTCGCCCAGGCCATCCGCGACGGCGCGATCGACTGCGGCATCGCCGGCGGTGCCGAGTCGGCCAGCAACGTGCCGATCGTCGCCTCAGCCGCGCTCCAGGACGCGCTGCACAAGGCCGCCGACGCCAGGACCCTCCAGGGGCGCCTCCAGGCGTTCGCGGGCGTCCGGCCCGCTGACCTCGCCCCCCGACCCCCTGACCTGACCGAGCCGTCGACGCAGGAGACCATGGGACAGGCGGCCGAGCGCATGGCCAAGGAGCACGGGATCAGCCGGACCGACCAGGACGACTTCGCGCACCGCAGCCATGTGCTCGCCGCGCGGGCCTGGGAGGACGGCAAGCTCACCGACGAGGTCATGCCGGTCGACGTGCCGCCCTCCTACGAGCAGACCGTCGCGCGGGACACGACGGTGCGCTTCGACAGCGACCGCGCGCGCTACGACGCCCTGTCGCCGGTGTTCGACCGCCGGCATGGCACGTTGACCGCGGGCAACAGCTCGCCGCTGACCGACGGTGCGTCGGCACTCCTGCTGATGAGTGAGGAGCGCGCCAGCGCGGAGGGACGCGAGCCGCTCGGCTACCTGCGCAGCTACGCGTTCACCGCGCTCGATCCCGGCGACCAGCTGCTGCTGGGCCCCGTCGGTGCCACGCCGATCGCGCTCGAACGCGCGGGCGTGAAGTTCTCCGACCTCGATCTGATCGACATGCATGAGGCGTTCGCGGCGCAGGTGCTCTGCGTGACCAACGCCTACGCGTCGGCCGAGCTGTCCAAGCGCTACGGCGGCACTGACGAGGCGATCGGCGAGGTGGACTGGGACCGCGTCAACCCCCTCGGCGGATCGGTCGCGCTGGGTCACCCCTTCGCCGCGACGGGCGCGCGGCAGATCTCGCAGACCCTGCGCGAGCTGCGGCGGCGCGGTGGCTCCCTCGCGCTGTGCACCGCGTGCGCCGCCGGCGGCCTGGGTGCCGCCATGGTGCTGGAGGCGGCGTAGATCATGGGCAGCGGCAGGTCACGGAACGAGCCCTCAGACAGCGACAGCGGTAGGTCGTCAGACATGAAGACGTTCACACTCGACCGGCGTGACAGCGTGGCGATCATCACGATCGACGTGCCGGGCGCCTCGGTCAACACGTTGCGGCCAGGACTGGAGGATGAGCTCGAGGCGCTGCTCCTCGAAGTACGGCGCGATCCGCAGATCACGTCGGTCGTGCTGGCCAGCGGCAAGACCGACAGCTTCGTGGCCGGCGCGGACATCGCCATGCTTCGCGACGTGTCGACGGTCGCGGAGGCCACGTTGCTGGCGCGCGGCGGCCAGCGGGTGGCGCAGCACTTCGCCGACCATCCCATGCCGATCGTCGCCGCGATCCACGGCACGTGCCTGGGTGGCGGACTGGAACTGGTCATGGGCTGCCAGGCCCGCGTGGCGAGTGGCCACCCGAGCACGCGGTTGGGCCAGCCCGAGGTGCTGCTCGGGCTGATCCCCGGCGCAGGTGGCACCCAGCGGCTTCCGCGCCTGGTCGGCCTCGAGCAGGCGTTGGAGATGATCCTGACCGGCAAGGACGTGTCGGCCTCCAAGGCGCGGCGCATCGGGCTGGTCGACGACGTCGTGCACCCCGACATCCTGCTGGACGTCGCGTGCGACCAGGCGCGGCGTCTCGCGGGTGGCGACGGCACGGGCAACGGGCGCCGGCCATCGCTGGTCGCGCGTCTCCGCGGCGTGGTGCTCGAGGACAACCCGGCGGGCCGCGCGGTCATGTACCGCCAGGCCGAGGCGGGTGTCCGGGCGCGGACCGGCGACACCATGCCCGCGCCGCTCCGGGCGATCGACGTCATCCGCACCGGCATGGAGCAGGGGCTGGAGGCAGGCCTGGCCGCCGAGGCCGAGGCGTTCGGTGAACTGCTGCTCAGCCCACAGGCGCGCAGCCTGATCCGTGTGTTCGACATGCGTCAGCAGTTGCGGCGCGAGGCACGTGCGGCGGGCACGGATGCCCGCGATGTCTCCAAGGTCGCGGTCGTCGGCGCCGGCCTGATGGGCGCGGGCATCGCGGCGGTGACGGTCAGCCGCGCGCAGATCCCCGTGCGGCTGAAGGATCTGGACCGCGCGGCGGTCCGCCGTGGCACGCGCTCGATCCACGATTACCTGCAGCAGCGCGTCGACCGCCGCAAGATCACCGCGCACGAACGGGACCGGCTGCTGTCGCTGGTGCACCCGAGCACCGACTACCGCGGGTTCGGCCGCGTCGATCTGGTGATCGAGGCGGTGCTCGAGGACCTCGCGGTCAAGCACCAGGTGATCAAGGAGGTCACCGAGGCCACCGGCCCGGACACGGTCTTCGCATCGAACACATCGTCGATCCCCATCGACCAGATCGCCGACGGGCACCCGCACCCCGAGCTCGTGGTGGGCATGCACTACTTCTCGCCGGTGCCGCGGGTGCCGTTGCTCGAGGTGGTCGAGGGCGCCCGCACGGCCGACTGGGTGACCGCGACGGCCGTCGACGTCGGCCGTCGCCAGGGCATGACCGTGGTCGTGGTGGGCGACGGTCCCGGCTTCTACACGTCGCGGATCCTGGGTCCCTACATCAACGAGGCGGCACACCTGCTCACGGACGGCGCGTCGGTCGAGGCGATCGACGGTGCCATCGAGCGGCTCGGCTTCCCGGTGGGGCCGTTCCGGCTGGTCGACGAGGTGGGCATCGACGTGGCGACCAAGATCGCGCGCGTGCTCTCCGAGGGCCTCGGTGAGCGACTCGCGCCGTCGCCGACCATGGAGGCGGTCGTCGGCGACGGCCGCCAGGGGCGCAAGAACGGCCGCGGCTTCTACCAGTACGCGGCGGGGGGGCGCGGTGGTGTCGACCCCTCGGTCTACGAGCTGGTGCGACGCAACCCGCGGCCTGCGCCCTCCACCGACGAGATCGTGGACCGCGCGCTGCTGGCCATGGTCAACGAGGCGTTGTGGACGTTGAACGATGGCGTGTTGCGCTCGGCACGCGACGGTGACGCCGCGGCGATCTTCGGGCTCGGGTTCCCGCCCGGCCTGGGTGGTCCGCTGCGTTATGTGGACGACCGCGGCCCGGCCGTGGTGCTCGAGCGGCTGCATGAGCTCGTCGCCGAGCACGGGTCACGCTTCGCTCCCGCGCCGCTGCTCGTGGAGCTGGCCGAGGCCGGCCGGTCGCTGACCTACCAGCCCGCCGCGGCGTCGTAGGCGTGACCGGCGCGTCGCGCCGGGTTCCGTCCGTGCGCACGCGACGGTCGCGCGTCCGGGTGCGCATCTGACCGGAGCGGGTTCCAATTCCACCCGACGGTGGACGTCGGGTGCGTACGTGACCGCAGACCGTCCGGGCTGCACCTGACGTTGGGCAGTACCGCACCCGACGCGTCGCGGGGTCGTCGTGCATGCAACCCGGCGCGCTCCACGGGCGTCGCTGTGTCCGTGTGAACGCGTTTTGACAGGCCGGTCGTACAGGGCCTAGCGTGCGCTGCGCGGACGGATTCAGCGGTTGCTATCTCGCGAGGGGGTCGGTGCTTGCCGTGGACGAACGTATCGAGATGGACTGTCTCGGGCGCCGTGTCCGGTTGTCGGCGTCTTCTGTCGACCACGAGGAACCCGCGACGTCCCACGTGGTGCTCCGCGTCAACGGTGAGGACCGCGAGATCACGACCGGCCCGGTCGGTACCGCCCGGGGCATCCTGCATCAGGTGCCGTTGATCGACCGCATCGACGAGTCCTACCGCATGGGCGACGGCACGCTCTTCGTCGGCAGCAAGGTCGAAGCGGCGGCCGGTAGGCGCGTGCTGGCCCGCACCGTGGCCGGTGCCTGGGAGGGCGAGGCCTACTCCGTCTACGCGTTCGTGTCGGGCGCGGGCATCGACAACCGCACGATCATCGATCTGTTCGGCGCGTTGCGGATCGTCGAGCGGCCGGAGGGCGTGCGGGTCGACGTACGGGCCGACCACGGTGGTGACGTGGTCGAGGAGCCCACCGTCACCGTCGAGCAACCTGATCTTGGTCTGGTCGAGATGGCGCGGATGACATGGCGCAGGCAGCGCGGCCTGCCGCGCTGGAAGGGCACGAGGGCACGCGGCGGCGAGTTGTTCCGCGACCGTCTCGCCGACAACGTCGAGTACCTGCGCCTGATCAACGAGACCGCGTACAGCACGGTCCTTCCCGGCGACGGGCGGCGCTTCAACCGCGCGGAGTTGCGCAACGCGGTGCGTCACCTCGAGATCGACTACGTCGATGGCTGAGGCCGCGGCCGCGGTGTTCGCGCTGGTGGCCGCAGGCGTGACCTTCCCGACGCTGCTGGCGGCCGGATGCCACCACCTGCTGCACCTCGGGCGCCTCGTCGCGGTGCTGCGGCACCGCGGCTGGCCGGCGGCGTGGGCGCGACCGGCAGCCGCGTTGATCGCCCTCGCCGAGGTGGTGCTCGGGTGTGCGGGCACGGTTGGCCTGGTTCTGGGGCCCCAGCGTGCGGTCGTCGCCATGACGGCGGCCGCGCTGTTCGCGGCCTACGCGATCGATTCGGCCGTGGTGGTGCGGTCGGGCCGGCAGGTGCCGTGCGGGTGCGGCGCCGCCGAGCATCCGGTCAACCAGTGGGTGGTCGTTCGGGCGGTCGCCTACTCCTGCCTGTCGGTGGTCGCGGCGACGCAGGGACCTGCGCTGGCCGTCGTGGCGCCAACAGCGGTGCTCACCGTCGTCACCGCCGTCGTAGCCATCGGGTTGCTGCTGTGGCTGCTGCCACGGGCACTCGCCATCCCACCCGGTTTCACGCTGTAAACGTGAGGAGGTCCGCATGTCCCTGATGGCCACCGCGCTCGTGCTGGCGTGGGTCGCGATCGTGCTGCTGACCCTGGCGGTCGCCGGGCTCATGCGGCAGGTACACCTGCTGCTGACCGAGCGTGCCGCCGACGGCGCGCCCGCGTCGCTGCAGCCGCCGCGCACCCTGCCGGCGGATCTGGTCGCGGGTGGCGACGGTCTGGTCCTGTTCGCGTCGACCGCGTGCGTGGCCTGCTCGGAGATCATGCCGGCGCTGGTCGCCTACCACCGTGACGGCCGGGGCTCGTGCACCGTCGTGACGGCTGCCGAACGTCACGCCGACTGGCCGGACGCGCTGACCTACCGCGAGAACGCCGCCGACCTGTTCGAGCAGTTCGGCGTCGTGGCCACACCGCATGCCCTCAAGGTCGTCGGTGGCACCGTCGTCGACGCCGCGCCGGTCGGTTCGGTCGCCGCGTTGCGCCGCCTGGCTGGTGACGGGGCCGACGATTCCACCGATCACGATCATGCCGACCACGACCACGCCGAAGTGAGGTTGTAACGCCATGGCTGTCGACCAGTTGGACATCGAATCCGGCAACGACGCCGGCGTCGACGACGACCTCGACTTCGAGGACATCGCCCCGTTCAGCGGAGCAGCGCCGGCCGACGCCGCACCGGCGGACCGGCGCACCGTGACGTTCGGTCGCCCGTCACGCCGCCAGGTCCTGCGCGGGTTCGGCCTGGCGGGCATGGCCATGGCGATGCAGGTGGTGGGGGTTGTGCCGTTGAAGCGCGCGTGGGCGGCCCGCCGCTACGGCTACCGCCTGGTCAACTATCCCAACGGCAGATGCTTCGACTACAACTGCGTGCCCGGATGCGGCCCGAGCAAGGTCTGCGGCTCGACCAGTTACGAGGCCTACGGGCACTGCTGTGAGCGCTACGTCGATGTCGAGGGCGTCTATCCCAACGGCTTCTGGCACTTCGACGGCGATCGCGTCAGCGGCAACGGCAACCGACGCCGCTACCGCTTGCGGCCCGGGCAGTGCTACGGCGCCGACGCATGGATCTGGCGGGTCAACGGGTGCGGCAGCGAGTTCCATGGTTGCGGCGACAACACCCGCACCACCTTCCGCTGCCACGATGGCTGGTACAAGCTCAACGGTGCCAACAACACCCCGAGCGCGTCACGTGGTTGGACCCGCACCATCTGCAAGCACCGCTACGGGTGCGGGTAGCCGGATGACCGGGGCAGCGGGTGCGGTGCGGCGGCGACCGATCACCGACCCCAGGGTTGCGCTCGCCGGCCTCGCACTCGTGATGATCGCGGCGGTCGCATTGCGCAGCAGCGTCGCCACCGCGCTGGCGATGGGTGGACTCGCCGGGTTCTCGCTGTCCGGCTCGCCGTGAAGCTGGAACAGCGCCGTCATGGCGACCCCGTCGGGCCGGCGGGGATCGAACGGGCTCCTTGGCCCACTGTGCGCGGGGCTGGTGCTCGGTGGTGTCGCGTCGGCGTTCGGGTTCTGGCTGCTTTCGGGTCTGGCGGCGCCGGTGTGGGCGCCGGTGCGCGTCGGCCTGATCGCGGTGCTCGTCTGTGCGGCCGTGACCGATGACACGTTGCGCCTGGGATGGCGGTGGCCGCAGAACGCCCGCCAGGTCCCGCAGCGCATCCGCTACCGTGAGCAGACGGTGGCCATGGTGCAGTTCGGGTTCGAGTTGGGCACGGGCATGCGCACGTTCGTCACCAGTGCCGCTCCCTACGTGTTGATCGGGGTGCTGGTGTTCGCAGGACTGTCGATCGTCGAGGCGCTGACCATCGGTGCCGGCTTCGGCGCGGGGCGCGCGCTCATGCCGGTGCTGCGTGCGTCGCACCACGCGCCAGGCGACTGGGATCGTCGGCTCGAACACACCGAGCGGTGGCTCAAGCCGGCGGCGACGGCGCTGACCGGTGCCGCCGCCATCTGGCTCTCCTGGGTGGCGTTGTGGTGAGGGTGCTGCGCACGCTGATCGTGGCGGTCCTGGCCATCGTGGTCCCCGTGGGCGCGGCGGTCGCGCTCGTCGAGTGGACACGCGGCCCGGAGCGTGTCGCGCTGGTCGAGGATCCTGCGCGCGACGCCACGCCGGACAGCGCGGTGGCCGAGGCGAGGGCTGACGGTGCCACGGCGAGCGCTGACAACGCCACGGAGCCCGGGGATTGGCGCGAGTTGCCGGCCGCGCCGCTGGATCCGCGCTGGGGTGCCTTCTCGGTGTCGACCGGCGATGACCTGCTCGTCTGGGGTGGCTACGCGTGGCCGTCCGACCGCGGCGATGAAGGTCCCCGAGCCGATGGCGCCACCTTCGATGGCCAGCAGTGGGCTTCGCTGCCCGAGGGACCGCTTCCGCCGGTGATGCGGCACAGCGGTGTCGCCGCGTGGACCGGAGACGAACTGCTGATCGCCGGCGGCACGGGCGGCGAAGACGGCAGGAGCGCGCTGCGCGCCGCCGCGGCGTACCACCCCCGGGATCGCACCTGGCGGGAGTTGCCCAGGCTGCCCGAGCCCATCGCCGGTGGGGGATGGGTCGGCGACCGCCTCATCGTGATCGGCGCCGGCGGGGACGCGCAGCGATCGGTCTACGCGCTCAAGCCCGACGGCGCGCGATGGCGGCAACTCGACCCGCTGCCGCTGCCCGCCATCGCGGCCGAGGGCGACACCGATGTCCACGTCCAGACGGCAGGCCGGCATCTGCTGGTGGTCGCGCAGGGCGAAGCGTGGCTGTTCTCGCGCGGTGACGGCTGGGAGCGGTTGCCCGCACCAGATGACGGGGTGGCGCTCGATGAGATCCGCGGCGTCGCCCGCGATGGGCATGCACTCGTGGTGTTGCTGCCCGACGGCACCTACGAATACCGACCTCAGCGGGGTAGCTGGTCGCACGTGGGCGACGGACTCGACGCCACGCAACCGCTGCCGTTGCTGACCGCCGATGGCGGCGACCTCGTCGCTGTCGATCTGCTGGGCGGGAGCGTCCACACGATGTCCGGCGAGTCGTGGGTCGACGGCCCCGAGCTCCCGGGCGATCGTGTGGAGGCCACGGCTGAGATCACCGGCGATCAGATCGTGGTGTGGGGCGGCATGGGCAGCGAGCAGGCGGATGCGCCACAGGGCTGGACACTCCCGCTCGCGTCGACGTCTCCGTAAGCCGCGGTCAGCGACGCTGCCACCCGTGATGCCGGCGAACGGTCGCGTCAGGCGCGACCAGCGGCGACGGGGGTGGCGACCACGCTGGGTTCGGGGGCACCCATCGTCTCGCGGCGGGCCACGATCAGTTCGCCGGCGACTGTCTCGTAGTACCCCATGGTCGCGAGCGCGGGCGAGAAGGCGTGGATCGTCGTCGCAGGTGTGGTGTAGCGGTTCGCCACCTCATGGATGTACTCGCCGTCGAAGGTCACGGTGTCGCCCTTGCGCAGCGTGCGCTGCCGCACCTCGTCGTACGGCTGCGAACTGGAACCCTGGCGAACCTCGATCGTGCCTTCGCACACGGTGAACGCGCCGCTCGCTCCACCGTGGTCGTGGAGGTCCAGGTCCTGACCGGCATGCCAGCCGATCAACCAGATCTCGACCTGGGGACTCCACAGCAGTTGCGAGTGCCATCGCGCTGCGCGGTCGTGGACGACCTGTGGACGCCACAGGTCCTCCTGCACCGCCAGGTGGCTCGTGATCGTGTGCAGCTCGTCCGCCGAAAGCCGGCCATCGGACTTCTGCGCGGTTTGTCGGGCGCCGGCGCTGCCGTGCTTGGACATCGGAACACTCCGTTCGTCTCACTGCAACGCTATGCACGTCTGACGGATCTGCCACCCAAACAACGGTGCTTCGGCGGGATGGCCG
>Ga0299914_10001679_pt1 | contig 14831 bp, 21 predicted proteins | sample RVTome_10_FD_201361 | JGI IMG/M metagenome (GOLD analysis project Ga0299914, IMG submission 201361) | Soil microbial communities from uranium-contaminated site in the Upper Colorado River Basin, Wyoming, United States - RVT153D57 (version 2) ...
CGCCGAACCGACCGGGCTCCCATCGTCCAGCGGCCTAGGACTCCGCCCTTTCAAGGCGGCGACGCGGGTTCGAATCCCGTTGGGAGTACGGAAGAAAACATGGCCCTGTGGCGCAGCTGGTTAGCGCGTCGCCCTGTCACGGCGAAGGTCGCGGGTTCGAGTCCCGTCAGGGTCGCCCTTCTGAGCAGCGGGTCTGCCTCTCGGCAGGCCCGCTGTTACGGCCAGGTAGCTCAGTTGGTACGAGCGTCCGCCTGAAAAGCGGAAGGTCGCCGGTTCGATCCCGGCCCTGGCCACCCCGACGACCAGCAAAAACGGCCCTCACTACGTCCGATGAGGGCCGTTTTGCTGTCCGATAGTCTCAGTTTCAGTCTCAGTGGGGCACTCTGCGTCGCTTACGTTTGGTCGTATTCGGCCATCACACGGTGCAAGTCGTCACGCTCGATCGGACCGAAGTCCTCGTCGATTAGCCCTGTGATGGCGCTAGAGAAGCGCTTGACGTCGTCCTCATCGAGCGTGAGCTGGCCGAGGCTTCGGCCGTCGGTGCCCGTGATGGTGATGGTCGCCTCGGTCTCGCCCGGCACATGATCGGCCAGTTGCCGACGTATGCCGTAAAGAGCGAAGGCTAAGGCTACTTGCCGTGCCGGGGTGTCGTACGGTCGAAGCGGTGCCTGGCCGTTGTGCCAGCGCGATGGAATCGGAGCCAAAGTGCTTATCCTCCTGGTTGGGGGCTCGGACTCGGTGGGGAAGCAAGGTTAAGGGCAATCACTGGCAATCAGGCTTATTTGCGGAAGCCTCTGGCGTGTTCGTCCAGAAGTACTCGTTGAGCTGGGTGGCGACGTCGCGGCGAATGTCGTCGGTGACGTGCATGTAGCGCTTCTTCATCGACGGGCTCGACCAGCCCATGATGTCCATGGCTGTCCGATCCTGGACGCCGAGGATTAGCAGCACGGTCGCGGCGGTGTGCCGGGCATCGTGCAGCCGCGCTTCGCGCACGCCGGCCTCGTCGAGGAGTTCCTTCCATTCGTTGTAGTCTGCGCGCGGGTCGAGTGGCTTGCCGTTGGGCTGGGTGAAGATCCAGTCTCCCTCGTGCCACTCGGTGCCGGCGTGCTCGCGTTCTGCTGCTTGCCGCTCTTTGTGTCGCATCAGCAGCTCGAAGAGTTCATCGGGCAGGACGAATGTACGGCGGCCTGCTCGGGACTTGACGTCGACCTCGACGAGTCCGCCACCATGGCGCTTTGGGCACATGCGTGCGTGCTCGGTGCAGGTCGGCGGGCACGGCTCGGGACAGGGGCGTTTGTGTTTTGAACACGGCTGTTTGCACTTCTTCCGGCGGTGATAGTTTTCGCCGCACTTGTGCGGGTCGTCGCAGCCGTGCAGCCACTTCTGGCGCTGAAGCGCCTTTCTCACGCGCAGTGTCCGGGTTTCTTCATTGAGCCTCGACCACTTGAACCCGAGAGCTTCGCCCTGCCGAGCACCGAGGGCGAGGGCAACGACGAACCGGACACCGTTTCGCCGACGGAGCGCAGCCGCGAGCAGCTTCTGAATCTCCTTGGCGTCGAGCGGCTCGATCTCTTCTTCTTCGACCTGAGGTGCACGCGCGATCGAGACGACGTTGCGCATGATGTGGCCACGGCGGACCGCTTCAGCGAATGCTGTGCGCGCGGTTCGGTGGGCCTGGTGCGCGGTCGCTGGCTTCAGACCGGACTCGATCATCTTGTTATAGAGCTTCTCGAAATGCTCCGGCTCGATTTTGTGCAACTTGTGCGCGCCCAATCCCGGCACCAGGTGGCGATAGACGGCGGTGCGATAGCCACGCATGGTCTTGTATCGGCAGCTCAACGGGGCGATGTTTTCGACCCAGTGCGTTAGCCAGCTCTTGACTGTCCACGGGCGGCCGGGCTTGCGCACCGTGCCCTTGTCGCGCTCCTCAAGGAGCTTCCGATATGCCTTGCGTGCCTCGCCCTCGTCCTTCCGCATGATGTGACGCCGATCAGGCCTGCCGTCATCACGCACACCAATAGTGACGCGCGCGTGCCAGTAGCCGTCTTTCTTGCTGTAGTAGAGGGACCCTTCGCCATTGGGATTGCGGGACCCCTCGGGGCGCTTCCTACGTGCCATCAGCTACTCGTCCTCCTCGGCGGTTTGGGTCGTAATCAATTGCTGGACGTAGTTCTCGACGGAGATGGCGGGGATGCGGCGGAGCCGTCCGATGCGCACTGAATCCAGCTCGCCGGACTTGAGCAGGGCGTAGACGGCGGTGCGTCCGATGGCGAGCTGCTCGGCGGCTTCCTCGACTGTCAGCAGTACGCGGGGCTGGTCTTCCATGACGTCCTCCGGTCGGGGTGGGAGTTGCAGTCTTGGCTGCGGTGCAACGCACATCTGGCGAGGTCAATCGGTGTGGAGTTGCAGAGTTGCGGCTGTTGCTTCATCCGGGTTGTCGCGCGGGTAGTACTTGCCGGCTGCGGCGCGGAGTTGTTCGTCTTCGGCCATGCGGCGGCAGGTTGAGCGGGTCGTGGCTTCTTTCAGGTCGAGCGCTTCGGCGATCTGTCTCGGGCCGACGCCGGGGTTCCGTCTGACGTACTGCGCAACGCGCGACCGGGTGTCGCGTAGGAAGTGCTCGTGCGCGGGACCATCGAGCATGGTCCACGCGCCGGTGTCGTCATCGAATGAGAGCGCGTAGTCGGTTTCCTGAATGTCGCGGCCGGTGACGTGTAGTGCTCCGACAGCTTCACCGCGGGGGCGTTTGAGGACGAGCACGCCGTCGGCCGCTCCCGCGATGCCATGGGTGCCGGAGACTTCGGCGAGGAAGTCTTCAGCGGCTGCTTTGCGCACGTGATGGAGCAAGACGACGGCGATGCCGTATTCGTCGGCGATCCGCTTGACGCGGCTGACGGCGGCGTAGTCGGCGTCGTAGGCCTGGACGCTGGGCGCGGCGTTGCCGCGCACCTTGGCGAACACGTCGATGATCACCATGCGTGCGTCTGGGTGGTGCTCGATCCAGTCGACGATCTGCTCGACACCGCCGGTGGGCAACGCCGGACACTGCAGGTCGAGCGTGAGTCCGGCGGGGGCCGAGCCGCCTTGAAGTAGGCCGCCCATTCGCTCCTGCAGCCGCCGTGGCGTGTCTTCGAGTGCGAGGTAGAGCACCGAGCCAGCCTCGACGTCGATGTTGCCGAACGCCCGTCCGCCGGATGCGACGGAGAGGCCAAGGCTGAGGGCGAGCCACGACTTGCCGGCTTTGGGTGGGCCGGCGAGGACGTTGACACCCTCGGCGATGATATTGGGTACCGCCCAGACCGGTGGCGGGAACGACGCAGCCATGAGCTCGTCGGCCCGCCAGACGGTCTGGCGCGGCTCCGGTGCTGGCGTGAGCTTGCGTGCTGTGGTCACGCGGCAACCTGCCGGGGTCGCTTGGCTCCGGCACGCAGACCGGACGTGATGGTCTTGTGTGCCTGCGCCTCGCTGTACGCACCAACCGCGACGTGCCGACCAGCGGCCCGGATCAGCTCGGCACGCACGTCGTGCTCGGTGAGCGCGCCGCCGGCGACGAGCTGGCCGAGCGCGACCGCAGCGCAGTAGAGGCTGTAGTTGCGCTGACCTTCTTTGGCGTTGTAGACGCGGAAAACCTCGGCGTGAATCGCCGCGTCGAGGTAGCTGCTGTAGGCGCCAGCCGTCGGCGCGACGGGCTGTGCCGGTGCCGGCGGCATGCCCGGCTTGAGCTTGTCGACAAGCCAGCCCGGCAGCGGCCGCAGGTCGCGATCAATGGTGGTTTCGTAGCGGCGGCCGTCGATGACCGAGCCGGCCGCGACGATGTATCCGCCAGGTCCTCGGGTGTCGACCTTCCATCCGAGGGCGGTGCCGGCCGTGCTGCGAAGCCGCACGTCTGCCGGCGCGGCGTAGTAGAGGTGCGTGCCCCCGGAGGGCGTGACGACGGTGTGGGTGTCCCAGACAAGTTCGGCCTCGAAGCCGGCATCGTTGATGGCGGCCGCGGCGTACACGTCGTGGCCGTTGTGGACGTCGGCGTGTCGCCATTCGTCTGGTGGTTGCTCGTCGGGGTGGGCGGTGTCGAGGTCTACGACCAGTAGCCCGGATGGGCCGGTGGCGATGCCGATGTTGTACGGCTTGTGCGACCAGGCGCGGGTGATGCGCTCGGGATTGGTCGTGGCGCGCTGCTCCCAACTTTTGTGCCCGGTGGCGCAGGGTCCGGTGCCAAGGCACGAGGCAGCGCCGTGCACGGCGGGCTGCTTGCGACCGGGCAGGAGTGGAAACACGCGCCAGCCGCGCTCGGCGGCGGTCAAGGCTGCGGTGCGAAGTTCTGCGGTGTTCAAGGGTTACGTCCTCTCATGTCCGGGTAGTCGGAGCGCGTCGGGTCAGAACGGTGGCTCGTCCGGGACCTGTTTCTCGGTGGCCCAGCCGTCGGATCTTTCTGCGCCGTCGTCAGTGCTGTTGCGGGTGGCTTTGGCGACCTTGGCGATGGCCCACTTCAGAGAAGGCCCGATCTCGGTGACGTCGACCTCGAACGTGGTCCGCTTCTCGCCTTCCTTGGTCTCCCAGTCGCGCTGGCGCAGCGAGCCGGTCAGCAGAACGCGCCTGCCCTTTTGAAGGGACTCGGCGACGTGCTCGGCCGTGTCTCGCCAGACGGTGCAGCGCATGAACGTTGCGCCGTTGTCGACCCACTCGCCGCGGTCCTTGTCGTAGCGGCGGTCGTTGGCCGCGACGGTGAAGTTCGCGACGGCGGTGCCGTTGGCGGTGAACCTGAGCTCGGGGTCGGCGGTGAGCGTGCCAGCCACGGTGATGTCGGGTAGTCCAGCCATTGGTGATCGTGTCCTTTCGGTCGTTTTTTGGGCGTACGAGATCGCGGCGAGAACCTCGTGACGTGTCCTCGTCGTCGGGTGCGCGTGCTGGCCGCGCGCGGGGTTATCGCGTCACGGCGGCGGGTGGCGGGAACGTGTCACTGGCGTCATCGGTGCTGGTCCTTCGGTGTGCGCCATGTGTCACATCGACGTGACACGTGGTGACTGTTGTGGCGGGTCACGGCTCGGGTGTGACGGGTCGGTCGAGGATGGTGTTGTCGGCGCGAGCGCGGTCGATGGCGGCGCGAACGTCGGCCATGCGGTAGCCGCGCTCCTGCCGCTTCTCGCCCGACTCGGTTGTGATCCAGGTGGGCTTGGCCATGAGGTCGAAGCGCTTCATCTCCAGCGCGAGCTTCTTGGCGGTGAGGCCGAGTTCCTCTACGAGCTCGGAGGTCGGAACGAACTCGCGGCCGTCGTCGTCCAGGTCGGCGTCGAGGTAGTCGACGAGTTGCTGTAGCGGTTCGGATAGCTGGTCGGCGTCTTGCTCGTGCGCGCGTCGTTGTGCGGCGAGCGCGTCGAAGTCGCTGGTTTGCAGACACAGCTGGTGGCCGGACAGACCGGCGGCGCGCAGCGTGTCGGCGTCGAGGGCCGGGCGGTCGGCCTGCAGGTAGCGGTGCGCGCGGCTCTTGGCCTCGGCGTTGGACAGGAACAGCACGCGCGCGGGGATGGGTTCGTCGCCCTCGGTGAGGCCCTCGAAGAAGAACGTGCCGGCGTCGTTGACACGTCCGGCCCGCTTGGGCTTGAAGGCACCCGGATTCCACCCCTCGCCGATGCAGTTTTCGCCGAACAGCAGCCGGGCCTGGTACGCCGCGAGACCGGGGCCACCGGCTTTGAACGCGACCTCGGCGGCGACGGAGTCGCCCAGGCTGTCCTTCTTGGCCGACTGGGAGGCGAAGAGGAGCACGACGCCGGCCTTGCGTGCGACCCGCAGCAGCGCGACCGCGAGGTCCTTGCCAGCCTTGGTGAGCCGCGGGAACTCGTCGAGGACGATCACCAGCGCGGGATGGGCAGGACTCGGCTGCCACTCGTCGCCCATGCCGAGCCTGCCCAGCAGCCTGGTGCGGGCCTCCGCGATGGCGACGCCGTAGCGCAGGGCGGCTTCGCAGTCGTCGGGAGACAACGCACGCAACGCGAAGAGCCCGGCCTGCGCCTCCTGACCGACGCCTGAGGGGTCGATGTCCCAGAGCACGACGTCGTTGGTGGCTCCCAGACCGTCGACGAGGAGGCGGATCAGGATCGACTTACCGCCACCGGACGCGGCCAGGATGATCGCGTGCGTGGCCTGCGGTGACATCCCGGCTTCGTGGGCGTCCATGCGCAATGCCACCGGGATTCGATCGGCGATCGATCGGGAGCCGGGCTTGTAGACGGGCAGCGGCGGCATCTTGGCGAACGGATCGGACTCGATGCAGCGCAGCGTCATCCGCGCGCGGCGGTCGGCGTGCGGCTGGACGAGCAGCCCGTTCTGCCGGACGTCGATCGCGGTTTCCAGCTCCTCGATCTTGGCGATGACGTGCGCTGGCTTCTTACCCGCGCCGCCGACGAGCTGCACGATCACTTCCCAGCCCCACTGTCGTTGGTTGGCCGCCAGCGGCTTGACGGGAACGCCGATTGACAGCAGCGCCCGGCGCAGGCACTCCATGGTCTGGTTGGCGTTGTGTGCGTCCGAGAGCGGAAACACGACGAGCTCCTCGCCGTCGTCGGTGATCGTGCCTTCGGTCGACACCGGGGCCGGTCGGCCTGCCTGCCACAGTCCGCCGGTGAGCACGAGTCCGGCCGCGGTCCAGGCCCACCACGGGATCAGGTAGCCGGCGAAGTAGGTGCTCCCGGCCAGGATGGCCACGATGATCAGTGACGCGATGAGGCGGTAGCTGCGGTGCTGGATGACCAGTTCAGCCTTGCCCGCGCGCACCGGCGAGTGCGCGTGCTGTTCCTCGCGGTGCTCGACCACCTGGACCCAGCGCCACCAGCCGCGGACGGTGTAGCCGATGCCGCGGAGCAGGTAGGTCAGGTGGCAGCCGAGCCATCCACCTGCTGCCTTGCCGGCCTTGCCGACCTGCTCACGCGAAGGGTGATGCTCGCGCACATAACTGCCGGTGCGGTGGGCGAGCTCTACCGCGCCGCCGGCGGAGCGTTCCCGCAGCTTGGTCATCCGCTGGGCGCGCAATTGGGCGTCGACCTCGGCTGAGGCGGTCTCATCGAGTAGCTCGGCTTCCAGAACCTCGGCGACATGCTCGACCTCGCCAGACTCGCGGCGGACGAGCTCGGCGTGGTCGGCAGCCTTGTCGGCGGGCACCGTGCTGCCGGCCGACGGCAGGTACACGACGTTCTCGGCGTCGGGCTGGTCGTGGTTCGCACTCATCAGCGTGTGACTCCTCAGGCGATGGCGTGCAAGCGTGGGTACTCGTCGCGCAGTTGGCGGGCGCGTGCGGGCGAACAGCGCAGCGTCTTTCGGATTGACTCGGCCGAGGTCGGGTCGATTTCGATCGAGTCGGAGTCGATTGCTGCGGTCAGCTCCCGGCGCAGTTCCTCAATCGATCGGCGCGCTGGACCCGCTCCGGCACGTGAATCCGTGGCACGTGTCGGGGTCGATTCCTGCTGTTGAGTGGAGCGATCGATCTTCGGCGGCGTTTCCTGCTCCGTGACCGGGCCGGTGACGTCCATCGATGCGATCGGCTGAGCGGTCGAGGTGGTCGACTCGATCGGATCGACCCGATCCGTGGCACTGTCGGTCGCCTCGATCGATCCCGCGGCGAGCAATGCGGCGAGATGCGCGGTGGCGGCGAGCGCGATCGGTGGGACCGCCGAGACGGTCACGACCACCCACCACGGCGTCGCCAGCGCGTAGGCGGTCATTGCGTGTTCGCCGGCGTTACCCGCCACGGACAGTGCGACGGCGGTCAACGCGAGCCCGCATGCGTAGCGGCGGGCGCGGTCGGGTGTGCGCCGCGAGAGCCACGCGCGGGTCGCGACGACCGCCTTGGCGTCGATCGCCAGCGGCAGGAGCGCGGCCAGTATGGGCGGAAAGCCGGCGCGTTCGCCGAGCTGCTGCAGCGACGCGAACGACATCACCGCGGCCGCCAGCGCGACGACACCGAGACCGGCGAGCATCGGCACGTCCACGTCGTGTCGGTTGAGCGTGGTCATCCCGCTGCCTCCCGGTCGTGGTCGCTGGGCGATTCGGCAGTGGTCTCGACGTTTTCGCTTGATGCGCTGCCGTCGTGCTCGGTGTCGGTGTCGGCGGCGGCCAGCCGTGCCTGCACCCGTCGGCGCTGCCGTTCGAAGCGGCGGCGCTGCCGCCACGGGTCGAGGGCGATCCAGACCAGCAGCGCGACGGTGACGAGTAGTAGCGGCGGCCAGATCGTCGCTGCGGCTGCGGCTACCAGCGCGCCGGTGAGTTCGAGAATCCACCAGCCCAGCCAGGACAGGACACGATCGAGCCGGGTGGGGTTCATAACCCGGTCGGCCTCGTCGGGTGTGGGTGGCGGCAGCTCCCTGCGAGGAACCGGCGTCAGGTCCTCGTGTTCGGTGTCGGTCATCGGCGGACCTCCCCTGTCACGTTGTTGACCCACACGACCCGCCGAAACACGAGCCGTCCGAGCTCATACAGGCCACCTGCGAGCGCGCAGCCGACCGCACCGATAGCGACGAGGGACCAACTGCCCCAGTCCCACCACAGTCGGCCCAGTAGCAGCGCAGCCATGAGAAGCGAGACCCAGAACAAGGTCACCAGCGTCTCGGCGATCTCGGCGAGACGTGCCGCTGTGAGGTCAGCCGGTTCCGGTTCGATCTGTGCGAGCTCGGCGGCGAGCTCCGGATGTTCGTGCGCCCAGTCATGTGCATTCATCAGGCCACTCCAAAGTTCGCGAGGATCGAGTTGCCGGCGACCTGCACAGCGGCGGCGATCGAGCGCACTGCCTCGTTGAGCGGGCCGCCGATCGGGGTGCCCAGCATCAGGTAGGCGACGACGATGCCGCCGATGAACGGACCCCACTTGACCTTCTTGCGGGCCAGGAACAACACAAGCGCCAGCCCGACCATCAGCACGGTGTAAGTGATCATCAGTCGGTCTCCTCGGGATTCACACGCCGGCCGCGGCGGGCGTGAACGGACGGGTGGACCTGCTGCTGCGCGGATGTGGGCCGGGAGCCGTGACGCTGGCGGTCAGCCGGGCGTCGACGCGGCGCATGCCGGCTTCGAGGAGCTGCGCTGCAAGCAGGAATGGCTGTCGAAGCAGATGCAGTGCCACGAACAGCGCCACGCAGCCGAGGAATCGCAGTAGCGCGGCGGTGCCGTAGGACGACAGCACATCGAAAGCGGACATGATCAGGACTCCTTCCGAAGGAGCGCGGCGCGGAGATGAGCCGTGCGCGCCAGACGTCGTTCGGTGGCGGTCACGCAGGGATCTCGCGACTCGGCCGCCAGGTGCTCGTGCACGTGGGCGAGCTCGTCGAACCAGGCGGCCCATGCCGCCGGCGCGGCCGACGCACCTGGACGGTGCAACTGCAGGCAGGTGAGTTCGGACAGCGTGGACGTCATGGCTGCTCACCGTCCTCAGGCACGCGGTTGCCGAGGTGGTGGGTCGCGTCCACGACGTGGACCACGTCCAGTGCGAGCGCCTGCAGCGTTCGGCGCGCTCTGCGAAGCTGCGCAGCCGCGGCCAGCGCCGTATCATGGCCAGGGCGGTCGCGGCGGTCGTCGTACAGCGACGCCGAATCAGCCTGAGCCGTCAGCGCGACTGACAGCTGTCCAAGCAGTTGATCGAGCCCGCCGATCGTACGGTCGACACCATGCAACAGCAGGTCGATCGTTGACGCCCACTCCAACGTCGCTGCGGCGTTGCCGGGGCCGGTGGCGTTGTTCAGGTACCGCACCAGGTCGGCCATGGCACCCGCTGCGCTGGTCACGCTGTCGCGGCCGTGCGGACCGTCGTAGGGCCACTGGGTGGCGATGACGTCGGACATGTCACGCCACCTCCCTCAGGCGCGCGAGTTCGCGGTCCCAATCGATGTGGTCGTCTTCGCTGCCCCACGGGACGAGCTGTTCGGACGAGTCGAGCACGGCGGCCAGTGGTGACCGAGCGAAGGCGAATTCGGCGCGACCGGTCGGGCTCTCCACGGTCAGGCACACCTTGCGCGGTGAATGTGGGTGCGGACGGAATCGAACGTCGCCCTCGCCGGCTTCACCCCACACAAGCGCGTCGGACAAGAGCTCACGGGCAAACGACCAGGTGACCCACTGGCCCGGCTTGGTCAGGAAGCGTAGGGACAGTGAGTAGGGATCACGAGTGTCGTAGCGACACTGCACGAGAACCTGGACGGACGGGGTCGGCGGCGTTGGGCAGAGCTCCGCAACGACCACGTAGCGCAGGATCTTCCGGAACATCACGCGACCCTCCTCTCGGTCGCACGACGTTCGCGCAGCATCGCGCGACGCTCGGCAGCCGTCAGGCCACCCCGCACTCCGTGCTGGTGATACGCCGGGAGCCCCAGCTCGAGCTCCAGGCAGTAGGCGGTAAACGGGCACTCCGCGCAGTAGGTCTTCGCGATCCCTACGCGCTTGTCTTGCTCGGCGTTCGGTTCGTCGGGCTCCCCCTCGCCGCGGCCGAACCACAGACGGATATCGGTGCCGAGGCAGGCGCGCTCGGTGCGCCAGCCTGCTGGCTCGTCCACCAATCGCAGCGGGCGCATGTCAGGCCACCTCCCCGAACGCCGGCACCGCCGAGGCTGCGGCCTCCTGGCACTGCTGGACGTACTCCGAGACGGCGTCGGCCGGGATGCGCAGCGCACCCTTGCCGGTGCCGACCTTGAGTGCCTTCAGCGCTCCGGAGTCGATCGCGCGATAGATCGTGGCTGGTGAGACGTCGAGCATCTCCGCCACTGCGCGAACTCGGTACATCCGAGTAGCTTGGGTTTGCATCTTTGGGCTCCAACCTGAGATGTGGGTCCCGGTGGTGTTGCCGCACTGCCGGGACCGCCTTATTCGTGAGGGCTCTGCAAGAGCGGATCACTTGAGCTAGTGCTAATACTAGCAGTGAAACTAGCAGTGTCAAGCACGGTGGCGAACGGACTTCAGCACAAGCCGGTACTGCGACTACTGTTAGTGCTGAAACCAGCAGCTCAGGAGGTGTCGTGGCCAAGGGCGGATGGGACGCCGTCGCTGACGTGATCAGCCGGCGCATGAAGGAACTGGACATGACGCAGGCCGAGCTCGCGCACCGCGCCGACGCGTCCATCCAGACGGTCCGCGAACTGCAGCAGAACCTTCTGCAGCGCAAGCGCTCGCCGCGTACCTTGGCGGCCTTCTCAACGGCACTCGGTCTCGACTCCGAGCATCTGTCCAAGGTCCTCGCCGGCGAGGACCTTGGCGATCCGGATGCTGGTGATCCCGTGCTCGCCGAGCTAGATGAACTCAAATCCGCGATCACGGCAATCACCGAGCGGCTTGACGCGATCGAGCGTCGGCTAGCTGCCGACGGCGAGTAACCGCCAACGTGTCGATCCGACGGCTGGCGCGCTGAGCGCCAGCACGGATCGCGCGAACTGTGCTGAGGTGATCGTTGTTCCCCTGCGGGTGGGTGTCCACCGGCATCCCCTTCCTTGACCTGCGCTGTCGTGCGCACCAAGGAAGGTATGGGTGATCAAGGGGAGCGACCCGGACAGTTTGTCCGGGTCCGTAGAACTAGCGGGTTGCGCCGGTTGCGACTGCCCTCTCAACGGTCTCAAGGACGGCTGTCCATGGCAGCGCACGGCCGGGCGGAGCTTCCCGCGGTTCGTAGAGTGGCCAGACGTCGGGGCCCTCGATGAGCCGAACCCCAGCCTCGCGCAGCGCGGCCAGGTGGCGTTCCCAGGCGGGCTGTCGCGCGTGCGCGGCGTTGACCCGAGGGAACACCACCACGGGCAGGCCACGGGTTCCGATCGCCTCACAAAGCTGGGTCAGGGCCTGGTTGTCGGCAATGCCCAGCGCAAGCTTGGCGACCGTGTTGGCGCTGGCCGGCGCAACGACGTAGCAGGCTGGCGACGGGTGTGGGCTTTGCTCGCGGGGGAGTCGGGGCGCGCTGCGGACCGGCAGACCGGTCACCTTCTCAAGCAACGCCACCTCGCCGAGGTCGTCCAGCCAGGTGGCAGCGGTCGGCGTCAACGTGACGCCGACTTGCCAACCCTGGGCAATCGCCGGCTCGACAAGCCCCGTACGTAGCTTCTCGACGCCACCCGCGCCCGTGCCGACGACTCCGAGCATGCGTTGATCCGAGGTCATTGCACCGCCCTGCACCGTTGCGCCATCTTGAACAGCTCCGACGACCGTGCGCCACCGGAGACCGGTGCTCGCTTGAGCATGTCGCGCAGCGTGTCACGGACACGAGGATTGTTGCGCACGAGCTGTGGCGACTTCCGCTCGGCAAGCCGCAGCGTCGATAGTGCCTCGTCGTCTTGTCCGGCGAGGCCGTAGCCGCGGGCCAGATCGATCCGGTAGGTCATGCCACGCTCGACCGGCATGTGATCGACAGGAACGTTGCCGTTAGCCACGACGTACGGAACGTCTTCAAGGTCCAGAGCGGCCGAAATTCGGTGCAGAACGACGTTGGTGGGGCCGAAGCTCGTCTTCCAGTGGTTGGCGTCCTCGCCTAGCTCGGTGCCGAGGTCCGTCGCGAGGCGGAGTAGCTCGGTCGCGATCGAGCGGTCCTGATGCCGGGCTGCGGCAACTGCGGCGCGCAGATAGATCATTCCCAACAGGCTGATCGCCGAGGGGTCCCGCTCGGTAATCCTCGGCTGCAGCCACGTTGCCGTGGTGTCGGCAAGTTCGAGCGCATCGGAAAACCGGCCACTGGCCAGCAACGCGTGCGTGCCAGACCGTGAGGCCGAGGCGAGCACGAGTGGGTTCTCGGACGTATCGGCCGCGTGCATGGCTCGCTCAGCCGCCAGCCAGGACAGGTCGGATTCACCGATCTTGGCCAGGGTGGTCGAGGCAAGGTGATGGGTGCGCGCGGATACTGCCCAGCCTTGCTCGCGATCAGTAGGGGAGACGTCCTCGGTGTCTTCCAGAGCTTGCGCCGTCTGCAGCAGGCCGGGGAGCGCGGCCACGACATTGCCGACCCTGCCGGCCTGGTAGTCATCCCAGCTGCGCTCAACGAACACGGTCGTCGGTCTCGGTGCGGCGGCCGCGTCGGCAGCTGGGCCGAACAGCAGCTTAGACAGCCGGCGCGGGCTCATCAGAGCGTCACGGACTGCGGGCACGTCGTCGAGTTCGTTCTCTTCCTCGAACAGTTCCGGCTGGCCCAGCAGGTCACCGAGCGGGACGCGCAGCCTTCGAGCGAGCTCGGTCAACTTGTCAATCCGGGGCGGTGGCCGGTCGTTGCGTTCGATCTTTGCCAACCAGTCGGCGCTACGGCCGACCAGTCCAGCCAGTACTTCCTGCGTGTGGCCTCGCCTACGTCGATAGAACCTGATCCGCTCGCCGATGCTCAGATGATCCCCTGCGCCCCGCACGGCACACCTCTCGCTGCGTGGATCTATGTACTCGACCGAGCGTAGCGAAGATCAGTGAAGAGTTGTGTCGCTACCGTAACGGGCATCGTTCGACGTGCGAAGACCTAAGACACGCTGGCGTGACAATGGCGCTGGTCCGGTGCTGGCGTCGGCGGGTAGGAAGGCCAGAGATGCCCGATCAGTCGTCCGCAGGGGCATTGCGCATCGTCTCAGACATCGCCGAATCTCAAGGTGACAACCAAACGCACGTAGATGCGACGCCCAAAAAATCTCCGCCTAGTAGTACAAAGAAAGCATCTCCAAAATGGGAGGTGGCGGCACGAGACCGCGTGAGAAGCGCAATCCGCCGGTTCTCCAAGCCGCTTGCCGACCTGATCGCTCGTGACGCCAATGAAGGCGACACGCGCTTGCTTGTAACCGACTTTCTCTGCGACGGTCTTGGATTCGACAAGTACGAGGACCTCACAACCGAATACCAAGTTAAGGGTGAGTTTGCTGACTACGGCGTGCGCCTTGACAAGCAGCTTATAGCATTTATCGAGGTGAAGCGTTGCGCCCAGAAGCTCGGCGCGAGACATCTGCGTCAGGTGCAGGTCTATGCAGTAAATGAGGGTGTCGAATGGATGATTCTTACTAACGGCCAGAATTGGCAGGTTTGGCATTTGACGGGAGGGCTTCCGATACAGGTCGATCTAGCGTTGGAGGTCGACCTGCTATCCGAGGAGGACAGCCTTGCTGTCAAGGTTGACCAGCTGTTTCATCTTTCAAAAGAAGCACTCAAAAGGCACCTTATCGAGGAATTGTGGAAAGCCAGAGCGGCCAAATCGCCACGATCACTCGCTGCGATCCTATTGTCAGAGACGGTGCTCGACGCGGTGAGGAAGGAATTACGCCGACAGACTACGTATAACTGTGACATACGTGAACTGAAAAAGAAGCTCGGAGACGAAGTCCTACGAGCTGAGCTCGTCGCCGACGAGTAGCTGTGGGCCGTGTGATCTGCTCGTTGCGCGGCATGGGCGCAGTGATCTACCGCAACTCTGCAACTATCGGCACTGTGACCTGCAGATACAGGCGTGGCAGTAGTTGTGGCGCACAGGTGATACTGCAACTCGCGGGCGACGGTGGCTGAAACAGTGGGTTAGCGCGCGGCGTCCGCGAGTGCGATCGCGTGGGCGAACCCTCAGATGTTTTGTGGCGGTCGATCCGTAGGGCGCTGGTGTGTACGGGCGTGGAGCGGTTGGGCACTGCATGCGCGATGCCTGACGGTTGAAGGCAGGGCGGGAACCGTCGCAGTCTCACTCTTAGTCTCAGTTCGCGCGTGTACGGCACCCCCCATCTGTTGCAGCCTCCTCTTGAGTAGCATGAACGGAATCAGAGAGGCAGCCAGGATTGACCTTCCGAGAACTGAAAAGCGGAAGGTCGCCGGTTCGATCCCGGCCCTGGCCACCCCTCTGAAACGCCAGCATCGAGGCCCCAGCCGAACAGAGGT
>Ga0299914_10001680_pt1 | contig 14829 bp, 11 predicted proteins | sample RVTome_10_FD_201361 | JGI IMG/M metagenome (GOLD analysis project Ga0299914, IMG submission 201361) | Soil microbial communities from uranium-contaminated site in the Upper Colorado River Basin, Wyoming, United States - RVT153D57 (version 2) ...
GTCGACACGTCCCAGGTCCGCGAAATCCTCATCCGGAGACCCCCCGACGAGGAGATCGTGCTGCGCCGTACCGAGGCCGGCTGGCGCGTGGGCGAGGGTGCGGTGCCCGACACGGCCGCCGTCCAGAGCCTGCTGCGCCAGCTTCCCCTGGTGAGCGCGTCCGGGTTCCCGACCGACGCCGAGGCGGCGGCCACAGACTTCGAGGCGCCGGACGCCAAGCTCGACGTGTTCGTGGAGTCGGAGGGGGACGTGACCGGCCGCCAGCTGGTGATGGCGCTCCACTTCGTGCAGGACGAGGAGGCGGGCGACTGGCTGGTGCGGCCGGCCGACTCGCCGGAGGTGTACCGGCTGGCCCCGTTCGCGGTCCGCCGCCTGCTCCCGGCGAGCGAGACGCTTCTCGGCCGGGAGCCCGAGGAGGATGGCGGAGACGGCTGACGGAACGCCGGGGAGGCGCGGCGAGCGCCCCGCCGGCTCCCTTCGGGGGTCAGCCCGGGATGCCCGGCTCCGTCATGGCGCGGAAGTCGAGGATCCTCTCGAGCTCCTCCGCATCCACCAGCTCCTCCTCCAGCACGATCTCTCGCAGCGTGCGGTCCTCCTTCAGCGACCGCTTGGCCACCTCCGCCGCCCGGTCGTAGCCGATCACCGGCGCGAGCGCCGTCGCGAGCGCGGCGGTGGATTCGGCGTTCCGGCGGCAGCGCGCCTCGTTCGCCGTGATCCCCTTCACACAGCGCTGCGCGAACTCGATGGACACGGCGCCCAGGATCTCGATGCTCTCGAGGAGGTTGTGGGCCATCACCGGGATCATGACGTTGAGCTCGAAGCTCCCCGATTGCCCGCCGATCACGATCGCCTGGTCGTTCCCGATCACCTGCGCGCACACCTGACACACCGACTCCGCCATGACCGGGTTCACCTTGCCGGGCATGATCGACGATCCGGGCTGCACGGCCGGCAGCTCGACCTCGGCGAGCCCCGTGCGCGGCCCCGAAGCGAGCCAGCGGATGTCGTTCGCGATCTTCATCAGGCTCACCGCGACCGTGCGCAGCGCCCCCGATGCCTCGACCACGGCGTCGCGCGCCGACTGCGCCTCGAAGTGGTTGCGCGCCTCGGTGAACTGCACCCCGACGAGCTCGGTGAGTCCCACGGCCATGCGACGCCCGAACTCGGGGTGCGTGTTGATCCCCGTGCCCACGGCGGTCCCGCCGATCGCGAGCTCGCCCAGCGACTCGCGCACGCCGCTCACCCGCACGATCCCGTGCTCGAGCTGGCTCGCGTAGCCGCCGAACTCCTGCCCCAGCCGGATCGGGGTCGCATCCTGCAGGTGCGTGCGGCCCGCCTTGGGGATGTCGTCGAACTGTCGGGCCTTGTCCGCGAGCGCGCCCCGCAGGAGCTCGAGCGCGGGCAGGAGCTCGTGCTCGATCGCGACCAGCGCGGAGACGTGCGTGGCCGTGGGGATCACGTCGTTCGACGACTGCCCGAGGTTCACGTGGTCGTTCGGGTGGACGGGATCGCGCGAGCCGACCGTGCCACCGAGGAGCTGGATGGCCCGGTTCGCGATGACCTCGTTCGCGTTCATGTTCGTGGACGTGCCCGAGCCGGTCTGGAAGATGTCGAGCACGAAGTGGTCGTCGAACCGGCCCGCCATGACCTCGGTCGCCGCGCGCTGAATCGCGTCCGACCGCTCCGCATCGAGCAGCCCGAGCTCCTCGTTGACCGCGGCCGCGGTCTTCTTGATGGCTCCGAGGGCGTGGATGAACCGCCGGCTGAACCGCAGGCGGGAGATGGGAAAGTTCTGACGCGCGCGCTCCGTCTGCGCGCCGTACAGCCGGTCGCCGGGGATCTCCATCTCTCCCATGGAATCCCGTTCGATCCGGATCCCCGGCTCGGCCGGCGTCGTCTCCGGTTCTCCTGTCACGGCTCGTGCCTCCTGTGGCTGGGAAGATGCGCCCGGGGCCCTCGAGCCGGGAACCCGGATGCGACCCGCCTGCGCCCGGCGCGACTCGGCCGGGGGCCGGACCGGACTGCGCGTCAGAACTCGATACGGGCCCCGACCTCCACGCCGTTCCTCTCGAACCAGCCCTTGTTCATCTCGAGCGCGTACATGGCCGGCGCCGCGGAGGGGTGGGTGGTCGGGTCCTGCGGCTCCATCTGCTGGATGTCGACGATCCGCCCCTCGCGGTCGATGTAGGCGATGTCGAGCGGAATGAGGGTGTTCCGCATCCAGAACGAGAGCGTGCGCTCGTCGGTGTAGACGAAGAGCATGCCCTGATTCTCCGGGAGGGACTCGCGGTGCATGAGGCCCCTCGTGCGCTCCTCGTCCTCATCCGCGACTTCCACCATGATCTCGATCCCCCCCACGCGGATGGGGACCAGGTCGCCGGAGGGCGCCGGGGTCGCTTCGGCCACCATCCCCGAGTCCTGACCGGTGTCGGACGCAGCTTCACCGTCCGCGCCATCCGCGGCCCCGCACCCGAGGACCGCCAGACCGGCGAGAAGCGCCAGGGTGGCGCCCGCCATCGTTTTCGATCGACTCATGATCCTCCTCCGAAATGCCCGTCGCGCCGCTTCGGAGGCGGCGGGCACGGCCGCACGACCACCGGCCGACGCGATTCGTACCCCGAAGCTATCCACTCGGACGACCTCGGCAAAACCCACCTGCAGGGGACACCCGTACAGCCGCGAAATGCGTCCGAAGCAGGAACGCCGTACGGCCGGAAAGGTAGGATTTCGGCAGAGGCGGCACAGGAGGTGCACGGATTGGAACGGGTTGGCCGATCGACCGTCGCCGGAGAATGTGGAGGCGAGGGAGGGGGGGCGCGATGATCGTACCGTGCGTGAGGTCCCGATTCGGGAGGCAGGAAGCCGCGCTTCTGGTGCACCTGCTGGAACGGCAGGGCGAGGGACCCGCCGAGTGGCAGCGCATCGTGGCGGAACGCGGCATCGATCCGCTTCTCGACCACCCGGCCGTCGCCCGCGCGATCCTCGAGGAGTCCGGGGTCTCGCGGTTGCCCCTTTCCCTCGTGGCCTACGTCCTTCTCAGACACGGGCTCCTCGAGACCGGGATCGAGAGCCGGGCGCTGGCCGACTACCTGGCCTCGCTGTTCATCACGTTCGGCGAGCTGAAGCGGCCGTACCGGATCGCCCCGTACGACGACCGCGAGTACCACTACCTGGTCGACATTCTGAGCGAGCTCTCCGAAAGCCGCGGACGGCGGGCGTTCCTGCTCAGGGCGCACCTCGGGAACCTCGCCCTGTGGCTGTCCGGGTTCTTCCCCGACTGGATCGAGACCCGCATGAGCCGGAAGGGCGGGCCCGGGCTCGACTACTACGAGGAGATGGGGCAGACGGGGTTCGCGCTCGCCGCCGACGACCCCTACGCCCGGCGGGAATCGCTGGACGGGCTGTTCCGCGAAGCGGCCGGCTCGTTCACCGGCATGCGACGAGCGCTCAACGGGTTCTCGGACCGCTTCCTCACGCCCGCGCCCGTCTCGCCGGTGGACCGCGTGTTGCGCCAGGTGCGGGATTCGTTCGAGTCGAGATGGTTGCAGGCATGAGGTCCGGCGTTATTTTCTCAACGTGATGAGAAACGGCGTCCGGGCCGTCTCTCCGCAGCAAACCGCTTCTCGTACCACGAACGAATCACCATGAGCGAGGTCCTGACCCCCCGCCCACCCCTCGGGTGCGCGGCGATCATGCTCGGTCTGTTCCGCGCGGCGCTCCAGGAGGAGCAGCTACCCGTCACGCACCAGCGCGAGGCGGTGGCCCGCACCCTGTTCGAGTCCGGGCGTCACCTGTCGGCGGACGACGTGTCCGAAAGGCTGCGCGAGGCCGGCGAGCACGTCGGAAAGGCCACGGTCTACCGCACGCTCAACCTCCTGGTCGAGGTGGGGCTGGCCGCGGAGCACGACTTCGACGAGGGGTTCAAGCGCTACGAGACGCGGGTGGGCACGTCGCACCACGACCACCTCATCTGCACGGCGTGCGGCGATGTCGTCGAGTTCCACCGGCCGGAGCTCAACGCGCTCCAGGACGAGGTCGCGCGCGCATCCGGCTTCCACGTCCTGACGCGCCAGATGAAGCTCTACGGACTGTGCGCGACGTGCGACGCGGAGTCCGGCGACGCCCTGCGTCAGGCGATCTGACACCCTGACCGGCGGCCCGTGCGCGGGCCCTGACGACCGCTGCCCGTGCGCGGGCGCATCCACCAAACGAGAGCGAGGACAGGCTGAACTCTCCGCGACGACAGTTGTGCCGACTCCTGGCAGAACGGTCCTTCCGGCTCGGCGACTTCGAGCTCGCGTCGGGCAAGCGCAGCGACTACTACATCGACTGCCGCACGACCACCATGCACGCCCAGGGGCAGGTCCTGCTCGGGCAGGTGGGGCTCGAGTCGATCCGGGAAGCCGGTCTCGAGCCCGACGCGATCGGCGGCCTCACGATGGGCGCCGACCCGCTCGCGTACGCGATCGCCGGCGAGAGCTGGCGCGAGGGGACGCCGATCCACGCGTTCTCCGTACGCAAGCGGGCGAAGCGGCACGGCCGCGGGCAGCTCATCGAGGGCTGCTTCGAGCCGGGCGCGCGGGTGGTCGTGGTCGAGGACGTGATCACGACCGGCGGCTCCGCGCTCAAGGCGTGCGAGGCGGTCAACATGGCGCGCGGCGAGGTGCTGGGCGTGCTGGGCCTCGTGGATCGCGAGGAAGGCGGGCGGGCCGCCCTCGAGGCGGCCGGGCTGGACACGATCGTGCTGTACACGGCTTCCGATCTCCGCCGATGCGTCGAGAGCGGCGAATCGGTGGAACGGGACGCCGATGCTCCGTAGGGCCCTCCTCTTCCTGAGCGAGCGGGAAGGGCTCAAGAACAGACTGCTCCGCATGCGGGCGGCCCGTGCGGTGGCCGACCGGTTCGTGGCCGGCGAGGGGCTCGACGAGGCGCTCGAGGCGACGCAGCAGCTCAACGACGACGGATTCCGCGTGACCCTCGACCTCCTCGGCGAGAGCGTCACGGACCGCGATGAGGCCGAGCGGGCCACGGCCGCCTACGAGCGGAGCGTGGTGCGGATCGCCGGGTGCGATGTGAGCGCCACGATCAGCCTCAAGCTCACGCAGCTCGGTCTGGACCTCGACGTCGACGCCTGCGTGGCGAACCTCGACCGGATCGTCACCACGGCCGCGGCGCACGATTCCTTCGTCCGCATCGACATGGAGGGCTCGAATCACACGCAGGCCACGCTGGACGTGTTCCACCGGGTGCGGGAGACGCACGCGAACGTGGGCGTCGTGATCCAGTCGCATCTCCACCGGACCGAGCGCGACGTCGACGCGCTCATCGAGGCCGACGCCGCGGTCCGGCTGTGCAAGGGCGCCTACAAGGAGCCGGTGTCGGTCGCGTACCAGCGCAAGGCCGACATCGACGCGAACTTCGTCCACCTCATGCGGCGGCTGCTCGACGCCGCCGACGGGCGCGTGATGGAGGGCGGCGTGCCGCCGGTGGCCATCGCCACCCACGACGAGAAGATGGTCGAAGCCACGCGCAGCTTCGTGGAGTCGCACGCGGTCGAGATCGACCGGTTCGAGTTCCAGATGTTGTACGGCGTCCGACGGGAGCTGCAGACCCAATTGCGCGAAGGCGGGTATCACGTTCGCATCTACGTACCGTACGGCACCGAGTGGTATCCCTATTTCATGCGACGAATGGCCGAGCGGCCGGCGAACCTGTGGTTCGTGACGCGGGCCATACTGGGCGGGTGAAGGACCGGGCCCCCGCGATGGGCCGCGCTGCTTCCCCCCGTCCGACGGCGGGAGCGATCAGATGACCGAAGGCGTAAAGATCCGGATCGGGTTCTCCGACGAGGCGCGCGAGCGCATCCGCACCTTCATCGAGGACGACCCGGTGGAGGGTCTCGCGGTCCGGGTGAGCGTCCAGAACGCGAGCCCGATCGCGCCGCAGTACGAGATGGCCCTCATCGAGATGGAGGAGCGGGAGGAGTCCGACGTCGTGCTCGACGGGGGCGGGTTCGACGTCGTCATCGACCGCGAGAGCGCGAAGATCCTCGACGGGACGCAGATCGGCTGGGTGGACTCGATGCAGGGGTCGGGCTTCCAGTTCCAGAACCCGAACCTCAAGCCGCTCGGCTCCGAGCCGCTCGAGGGTCCGCTCGTCGAGCGCATCCGGCGGGTCATCGACGAGCACATCAACCCCGGCGTCGCGTCGCACGGGGGTCGCGTCCGGCTCGTCGACGTGCGGGACAACATCGTCTACGTCCAGATGGGCGGCGGCTGTCAGGGGTGTGGGATGGCCTCGGTGACGCTCACGCAGGGCATCAAGCAGATGATCAAGGAAGCGGCGCCCGAGATCCTCGACGTGCGCGACGTGACCGATCACGACGCCGGGGACAACCCCTACTACCGCTAGAAGCCTGCCGCTGCTTCGGCGGCCGGGGCCGCCTCCCCGGCTCCGTCGGCCGCTTCCCTGCCCCGGACCCACCGCGGCTCAGTCGCGCTTTCCGCGGTCCGGCCTCACGAACAGGTGGAGGATCGTGGCCACGATCGACACCACCAGCGCGCCCAGGATGGCGCTCCCCACCCCGGCCAGCTCGAACCCCGGCGTGAGCGCGGCCGCCAGGTACAGCATGAGCCCGTTCAGGACGAAGTAGAACAGACCCAGCGTGAGCACGGTGATCGGCAGGGTGAGGAAGACGAGGATGGGGCGGATCACCGCGTTCACGAGCCCGATGACGAGCGCCGCGAGCAGGAGCGCCCCCGTTCCCTCGACCGCGACCCCCGGGATCAGCGTGGCCGCCACGTAGAGGGCGGCCGCGTTGATGAGCCAGTTGAAGAGGAGGGTCACCCCGGGCGCCTCCTCGAGCGCGGTCTACCGGGACCGCGGCCGGATCGGTCGGTTCGCGCCATCAGAATCCCGGCGTGAGGCTGAACTGCCAGATCCAGTCCTTGTCGGGCCGGTCGAACGGCCGCACGAAGTCGAGCTCGCCGATCGCGAATCCGAACAGGTTGAGCCGCACCAGGAAGCCGGCGCTGTCCACCCACTCGCGATCGTCGAAGCCGCATTCCGTCTGGCAGTTCACGTCGTCCGGACCCGTCCACGCCTTCCCGATGTCGTAGAACGCGCCGATCTCGATGGGCGGCACGCCCGACGCCCGGATCACGCCCAGCCCGCCCAGGAGCGGCATCCGAAGCTCGAAGTTCCCGACCACGATCCGGTTGCCGATGAGCTGCTCGAACACCGGGCAGCTGAAGAAGCCGGTCTGGCCGCCCACGCCCGTGCACTCGGCGATGTCGAACGAGCCGTCCGTGTAGCCGCGCACCAGCGAGGGACGTCCGAGGAACAGCCGACCCAGTCGGGCGTCCTCCGAATCGCCCAGCCAGCGCCCGAAGTGGATCCCCCGGCCGGCCAGCGTGAACGGGGCGAACCGCAGGTAGCGCCGGAAGTCGCCGGTGACCGTGAGGAAGTTGAGCGTCCCGGCGGTGGGCTCGGCCTCGAGCCGGTAACGCTGGCCGATGATCGGGCTGGTGCCGCCCCAGATCGACGTGTCGTAGACGAGGGCCGCGCTCACGCTCCCCAGGTACATCGAAGACGGCGAGCAGCCCTGGAACAGGGTGTCCTCGTCCGTGCAGTCCGGTAGGTCCTGGCTCTGGTCGATGAGGACCTCGCCCGTGAACGCGTCGAACCCGAACTCCTCGATCTCGGCGGCGAAGTCGATCTGCTGCGCCGAGGCCGAGAACTCGATCCGCGACGCGCGGTTGAACGGGTAGGCCACGATCCCGGTGAGTTGACGATGGATCTCGAAGAACCGGAACTCGCGGAACAGGTTGATCGTCCGGCCGTCCGGGGTCTGCCCCTGCTGGAAGGAGAACTGCCGCGTCACGAACGGCACCTGCCCGCCCACGAAGGCCCAGTTCCAGCGTGACGAGAGGTTCTCGTACCCCACGAGCGCCGCCGTCGCCTGCGTGATGTTCCCGAGCGCGGTGTTGATCTGGACCAGCGTCTGGAGCGTGTGGTCGCCCAGGAGGTCGCTGAAGAAGAGCGCCGCGCCGCCGGCGAAGAACACGCCGAAGTCGCTCGCGCCGAAGGCGAGCGTGGGCTGCGAGATGAAATCGAGCGAGAGCGCCGGATCGTAGTCCGTCTCCTCGAAGGTGATCGGATCCGCGAGCCCGAGCCGCGCGTTCCCCAGGAGCTCGAGATGATTGGTCGACACGCGCTCGCGCGGCGGGATCACCGCCGCGTCGATCTGGACCAGGCGGTCCGGCGCCGGCGTGCCCGCCAGCACCTGGGGGTCGTCGGCCACGAAGATCTCGAAGCTGAACGGTCCGCCCGTGTTCACGCTGTAGGCGACCTCGCCGGTCTCCCGCGCCACCGAGATCGCGGGGCTGAGCGCCACGAGCCCGCTCACCCCGGTCCACAGATCGGTCACCAGGTACCGGTCTCGCGTGTCCATGTCCATGCGGTACAGGTTCGAGATGCCGTCGTGGTCCGACACGAAGTACAGGCTGCGGCCGTCGGGCGACCACTGCGGGTTCACGTTGTGCCGCTGGTCGTCGAAGCTCGGCAGCTCCTCGATCGTGCCGTCCTCGAGATCGTACAGCGCGAGCTTGTACGGCGCGGTCACCAGGAGGTCCAGATCGGTCCCGAAGCGGTCGGTGGAGAACGCGACATATCGCCCGTCCGGCGACCACGCGGGGTGGAGGTCGGCATACGGATCGGCCGTCAGCCGGGTGAGCTGCTCGGTCTCGAGATCGAGCACGTACAGGTCGGTGAAGCCTCCCGTCATGGCCGTGAACGCGACCCGGCTCCCGTCGGGCGACCACGTCGGCGTGAAGATCTCGCCGAGCTGCCTCAGCTTGATCTCGCGCACGATGTCGCCCGACTGCGTGTCCAGCACGCTGACGATCGGGCTCCCCTTGTTGATCCCCGAGATGACGAAGTGGCGCCCGTCCGGGTGCCAATCGCCGGTCGAGTTGATCCACTGGAGGCTCTCGAAGTGGGGATCGACGGAGGTCTTCGTGATGCGGCGCTTGATCGCGCCCGTGCGCGCGTCGGCGAGGAACATCTCGATCGCGAACAGGTCGCGCTCGGAGTAGTAGACGAGCTCGTCGCCGTCGGGGCTCAGGGCCGGGCCGAGGTTGAGCTGCCCATCGGCCGCCTCCTCGTAGATCACCCGCCGCCCGAAGTCGCTCGCCGGCCGTGTCTCGTCGCGCATGCTGGCGAAATAGGTCTCGAGCTCGCTGTGCCAGCGCTCCGACAGCTCGTCGATCGGCGTTTCCAGGACGGCCTCGAGCGCCCCGATCGCGGTCCCCGTACGGCCCGCGAGGTTGAGGATGCGGCCGATCTTGTCGTCACCGAAGTTCCCGCCGATGAACGACCACAGCGCGTGCCCGTAGCGGTAGGGGAAGTACTTGGTGTCCCTCAGGTCGGGGATCGTGGGGAACCCGTCCTCCAGATCGAGCGCATCGCGCATCCACATCGTCGTGAACGGGTCGATGGGCCCGATGGACAGGTACTCCGCCATTCCCTCGATGAACCACAGCGGGAGGCGGAGCGCACCGGGGACATCGAGGCCGGTGGCGCTCGGCCCCTGCCCCGTCATGTCGAACTGGAAGGCGTGCACGAGCTCATGGCCGAGAACGTGGTCGCTCTCGGCGATCGAGCCCGCCAGCGGGAGCACGACCCGCCGCTTGAGGATCTCGGTGAACCCGCCCGTCGACTCGTCGATCTGGGTCGGCGTGGCGTTCGTCTGCTCGAAGTCCGAGTGGTCCGCGTACAGGATGATCGGCTGGCGCTGGCGGAACTCGTGGTTGAGGACGCGGGAGAGCCGGGCGTACCAGCGCTCCGCCATGCGGCCCGCCATCTCGGCCGCCTCGGCCTCGGCCTCGTAGTAGTAGAGGTCGAAATGCTCGGTCTTGAGGACCTGGAAGTCGAAGTCGCGGTACACGACCTTGTTTCGGCCGAAATAGCGCCCCGCCTGCGCGTCGAGGGCCTCGGCCATGGGACCGAGCAGCGTGAGGAACGCCAGAAGGGCACCGAGCGACCAACGTCTGCGCACCATAGATCCTCCAAGAAACCGACGACGCCGGCCGACCCGGCGCGGGCTGCGATCGCGGGGCGGGAGAGCTTCCCGGGAGGCGGAAAAAGCTACCCGGCACCGCCGGGGTCCGCCACCGATCTCCTCGTTGTAAGACCGGCTGGTCCGCGTGGTGTTCCGGACCGCCCACCCGGGATGAACGCGCGTGCCCCTCTGGTTGAGACCACGAGTCGAGCGCGTCTTTGGTCACATCGCCGGCGAGGGAGCCGCGATCCCGCCCCTGACTGGCCGGGCAAGGACGGAGCGGGCCCGGCTCGCCGCGGTCAGGGACAGGTACGGATGATGCCGTCGAGCGCGTCGCGCGCCGCCTCCGCCCGCGCCGCCGCGTCGTAGGGACCCACGGTCACGCGGTACCACCCGCCGGCGGGCTCGACGCTCGACGCGTATCCGGCGCCTTCGAGGGCGAGCGCGCGCTCCTCGGCCTTCGCCCGCTCCCGGTACGCGGCCACCTGGACGACCACGCACCCGCCGCGTACCGCGACGACGTCGCCGCCGGGAAGGACGACCGTCACGCGGACGCGGGCGGTGCCGGGCCCGATCATCCCGAGCGCCCGCGCTCCCGCGCGCGACACGTCGACGATGCGGCCCTTCGCGAACGGACCGCGGTCGGTGACGCGCAGCTCGATCGCACGCCCGTTGTCGCGGTTCTCGACCCGGATCACGGTCCCGAAGGGGAGGCTCCGGTGTGCGGCGGTGAGGCCGTCCATGTCGTAGACTTCGCCCGACGCCGTCGGGCGTCCGTGGAAGGGCTCGCCATACCACGACGCGACGCCGGTCTCGGACCACCCGGTCTCGACGGACGGGAGCGGGGTGATGGCCGGCTCCGCCGGGCGACCGGCGCACCCGGCGAGGACGACGGATAGAAGGAGCGAGCCAACGACCGCGCCCCGCCCGGGACGCGACGCGCGCGGGTCCGCGGCTCGGGAGAGGATGCGGTGGCGACCCCCCCGAAAATCGTGATCATCGGCGCCGGCTTCGGTGGGCTGTGGGCAGCGCGCGCGCTGCGCCGGAAGCCGGTCGACGTCACGCTCATCGACCGAAACAACTTCCACACCTTCCTCCCTCTCCTCTACCAGGTCGGCGCGGCGGAGCTGGAGCCCTTCGCGATCGCCCGCCCGGTCCGGACCATCGTCCGGGGACAGGAGAACCTCCAGTTCCTGCACGCCACCGCCCGTCGTCTCGATCTGGACCGAAAGCTCGTGCATACGGACCGGGGTGTCTACGCCTGGGACTACCTGATCCTCGCACCGGGCACGGTCGCGTTCGACTTCGGCATCCCGGGCGTCCGCCGGCACGCCTTCCCGCTCAAGACGCTCGAGGACGGCATCGCGCTGCGCAGCCACATCCTCGCGCGGTTCGAGGCCGCGCTCCACGTTCCCGATCCCGGCCGGCGGGCCGCGATCCTCCGCTTCCTGATCATCGGCGGCGGCCCGACAGGGGTCGAGTTCGCGGGCGCGCTGTCGGAGCTCATCCGCGGACCGCTCCGGAAGGACTATCCGTTCCTCCGCGACGAGGCATCCGTCGTCCTCGTGGAGGCCGCCGACCGCCTGCTCACGGGTCTCCCCGAGTCGCTTTCGACATACGCCCGCAGGCGGCTCGAGCGCATGGGGGTCGACGTGCAACTGGACACCCTCGTGGAGCGCGTGGAGGGCGGGCGCATCGGAATCCGCCGTGGGGAGGAGCGGCGCGAGATCGTTGGGGAGACGGTCGCCTGGACCGCGGGGGTGCGTGGAGCGCCGACCGATCGCTGGGGACTTCCGACCGGAAGGGACGGTCGGATCGAGACCGAGCCGACCCTCCAGGTGCCCGGCCACCCCGACGTGTTCGCGGTCGGCGACATCGCGCGCACGGCCCGGGACGGGGAGCCGCTTCCCATGCTGGCGCAGGTCGCGATGCAGGGCGGGGAGCGCGCCGCGGAGAACGTCGTCCGGCTGTCGCGGGGCGACCGTCCGCAGCCGTTCCGCTACCGCGACAAGGGTCTCCTCGCCGTGATCGGCCGGAACGCCGCTGTCGCCCGGGTGGCGGGGCGCAACTTCACCGGCTTTCCGGCCTGGGTCCTGTGGCTCGGAGTGCACATCGTGTACCTGATCGGGTTCCGCAACCGCTTCGCGGTCCTGCTCAACTGGGCGTGGGACTACGTGTTCTTCGAGCGCGTGGCCCGCATCCTCATCCCGCTCCGGCTGGGCGCCCCACGCTGGCCGGACGATGAGCGCTCACGCTCCGGGCTCGCCTCCGTGGCGGAGGCGGGGGACCCCGGCGCCGAGGCCTGACACGCGACCGAAGACCCACGAAGGCAGGCTGCGCCCTCTACCGTTCGGCCTCCAGCCCGGCGTCCAGCGCCTTGTCGATCCGCGCGGCGGCTTCGGCCAGGTGGGCTCGCGTGTAGGCGTCCGCGGTCGTGGCCGCCTCGATCCGGTCCTTCAGCCGGCTGAGTTCCCAGCGCGCCACCGAGCGGGCGTCCGCCGGCGTGGCGTCGTCGGTGTCCACGAGCAGCCGGGTCATCGCGTCCAGGTATGCGCGCTGCAGGTCGCGGCGCGACGCCGAGATCGCGTTCGCGCCGAGATCGCTCCAGATGGCTGTCGTGAGCGCGTCGAACAGCTCCGGGATGGTCACCACCTCCGCCTGCCCGAACTTGGACTCGCCGTCGCGGATGCGGGCCAGTCGTGAGGCAGCCAGGAGCTGCCCGAGCACGGTCGACTGGAGGTCGAGCACGAGCGTATGGTAGGGGTAGTCGTAGCGCCCGCCGATGGTGGACTGGAGGTCCCACCCCGTGCGCCGTTCGGGCCCGAAGGAACGCAGCAGCTCCCCGCTCAGCGCGAGTGCGCCGGGCGCGAAAACGCGGTCGACGAGCAGGTCGATGGCCTTCTCCTGCTCCACCTTCGGCACGTTGACGAACGGCTCCCGCCCGTCTCCGAACCGGTCGCGGTTCATGTACTGCCCGCCGATGTACTTCACCGCCGGGGCGAGTGCCCGCGCGTACTCGTTCATGAGCTGGCCGAACGCGTTGCGCATCTCCGCGTACGGCGTGTTGTCGGCCAGCACGTACTCGGGCAGCTCTTCCCACAGGTCCCGGATCAGCGCGCTGCGCTCGGCGCCCCACGCGAGCGGGTCCGCTCCCAGGTCGTAGGTGTTGATCGTCGGATCGAGCGCGCCGGAGCCGCCGGACTCGTTGCCGAACATGTGCTCCCGGCTCGACACCTCGCGCGCGATCGCCTCCGCGTCCGCCTGGTCGTTCGTGTATGCGTACCGGATCGCCCAGCGGTCGTAGGAGCCCGGCGCGGTGGTGTACCAGTCTCCATTCGGGCCCTCCGCCGCGAGGTTCACCGTCGGGTACTCCATGACGGAGCTGAACACTCCGTTGCGGCGGGTGAAATCGGTGTCGTGCAGCAGGTCGTTGGGCGTGCTCGCCGAAGACCGGAAGTTGTGCTGCAGCCCGAGCGTGTGCCCCACCTCGTGCATCACTACCCACACCGTGAACTCCCGCAGCAGCTCGTCCGGCAGCGGCGCGCCCGGGTCCCCTTCGCCGCGCGCGGCCAGGACCAGCCCGGACAGCGCCCCCTGCGCCTCGAGCGCCGTACCGAAACCGGGAAGCTCGATCCCCGGGGCGTCTTCGTCGCCCGCGGCGAACTCGCCGACGCCCAGCGCCTGCTCGAACGCCTGCGCCGCCGTCATCGGATTCACGAGGTTCCGCCACGTGTTGCGGAAGCCCATGAACATGTTCGCCTCGAAGAGGATGTCGGCGTCCAGCGTCTCGCCCGTGCGCGGATCCACCTTCGAAGGCCCGATCGCGCCGTAGCCGGGGTCGTCGGAGGTGTTCCAGCGCAGCGTGGAGTACTGCATATCGTCGGCATCGGCTCCCTCGGGCAGATCGCGCGCGACGATCGCGCCCTCCCAGCCCGCCGCCTCGAACGCCGCGTTCCAGGCCTCGACGCCTTCCTTGAACCAGCCGCGGTACTCGTCCGGGACGTTGTGGTCGATGCGGTAGACGATGGGCTCCACGGGCCGCCACCGGTCACCGACCCGCTCCCCCCTCTCCAGGCGCCAGCGGTTCACATAGCGCCGGAAGAAGGTGCTGTCCTCGACGCTGAAGTCCTTGTGCACCGTCTGGAAGTTGCCCACCCGCTCGTCGGCGATCCGGCGCTCCATCGGGCGCTCGGGCAATCGCGCGAGGGTGTAGTGCACCGAGACCGACACGTAGCGCCCATCAGGAACCGAAGTCATGCCGACCGGCTCGCCCGGCTTGAACGTGAGCCGCGCGCGAATGCCCACGTTGTCGGGGAAGCCCTTGGTCTCCTCGAGGTAGCTGAGCTCCTTCTCGAACGAGACGTTGCCGGGCTGGCCGGGGCGCGTCGACGCGGCGTCTCTCAAGCCCTGGCCGACGCCGGACAGATCCGAAACGAACCACCCGGTCACGTCGATGAGGGCGACTCCGTCGTCCTCGCGGGTCGCTTCCACGGCGGCGCTCTGTACGATCGACGACCCGATCGTCAGGTCCACCGCCTCCCGTGCGCGGGGGTCGGCCGAAGCCCCGAACCTGTGCGGGCGCTTGACCAGGTAGACCCGGTCGCCGCGCCGCTCGAGCGCCATCAGATCCATCTCGAAGTAGGTAAGCGTGGTGCCGCCGTACAGCCCGGCGGCGCCGATGCCCTGGGCGATGCGCGTGTCGAGCAGGAATTCCTCTCCGAACTGTTCCGGCCGGACGGCGATATACAGCTTGGCGTCCTTGGTGTAGG
>Ga0299914_10001681_pt1 | contig 14828 bp, 13 predicted proteins | sample RVTome_10_FD_201361 | JGI IMG/M metagenome (GOLD analysis project Ga0299914, IMG submission 201361) | Soil microbial communities from uranium-contaminated site in the Upper Colorado River Basin, Wyoming, United States - RVT153D57 (version 2) ...
TCGGGCGCTGCGCAACCGGCGCCGCCGGGAGGCGATCGTCAAGCGGGCGATGGCCACCGACTGGTCGTGGCGTGGGCCGGCGCGGGAGTACGTCGCGCTGTACCACCGCCTCGTCCGGCGCACTGAGTAGGTTCGTGGCCTGGTGGCCGATCCCCAACACTCCAGCAGCCCCCAATACTCCAGCAGCAAGGTCCTCGTCATCGTCCTCGCCGGAGGGGAGGGCAAGCGCCTCCTCCCGCTCACCAACGACCGTGCCAAACCGGCCGTGCCCTTCGGGGGCTCCTACCGCCTGATCGACTTCGCGCTGTCGAACTTCGCCAACGCCGGCCTGCTCAAGATGGTCGTGCTGACGCAGTACAAGAGCCACAGCCTGGACCGCCACGTGAGCCAGACGTGGCGGTTCTCCACCCTGCTCGGTCAGTACGTCACGCCGGTGCCGGCGCAGATGCGCCGCGGGCCGTTCTGGTTCTCCGGGTCGGCCGACGCGATCTACCAGAACCTCAATCTGATCCACGACGAGTCCCCCGACCTCGTCGCTGTGTTCGGCGCCGACCACATCTACCGGATGGACCCGCGCCAGATGATCGACCACCACTGCAGCGTCGGCGCCGGCGTCACGGTCGCCGCGATCCCGGTGCCGAAGGAGGAGGCGAGGGCGTTCGGCGTGATCGAGGTCGCCGCCGACGGGCGCATCATCGCCTTCCACGAGAAGGTCGCGAGCCCGCCGACGATGCCCGGCGACGACAGCCGCTGCCTCGCCTCGATGGGCAACTACATCTTCGAGACGCAGACGCTGATCGACGTCGTCACGCCGCGCGAGGACACCTACACCGACCTCGGCGGTCACGTCCTGCCGGCCCTGACCCGCGCCGGCGTGGCGCACGTCTACGACTTCTCGACCAACGTCGTGCCGGGCCAGGACGACCGCGAGCGCGGCTACTGGCGCGACGTCGGCACGATCGAGTCGTACTACAGCGCCAACATGGACCTGATCGCCCCGCTGCCGGCGTTCAACCTCTACAACGACCAGTGGCCCGTGTACACGCTGCGCGGCGCCGAGCCGCCGGCCAAGGTATCACGCGGGCCCGGCTACGAGCCGGCCTTCGTCGACGGCAGCCTGCTCTGCCAGGGCTCGATCGTGTCGGGCGCTCACGTCGAGCGGTCGATCATCTCCACCGCCTGTTACGTCAGCCACGACGCCCACGTCACCGACTCGATCCTCTTCCCGGGCGTCCACGTCGGCGCCGGCGCCCGCCTGCACCGCTGCATCATCGACAAGAACGTGCGCGTGCCCGAGTGGCGGCGCATCGGTCACGACGAGGCCGCCGACCGCGAGGAGTTCACCGTCACCGAGAGCGGGATCACCGTGATCGAGAAGGATCGCAAGCTCTAACCGGCAGTTACGCGCGGCCGGCCGACGCACGGGTCGCGTGATGGTTCCACCCGCGCAGGACCAGACCGGCGACCGGATGCTCGGACTCCTCCAACTCGGCCGAGCCGGCGTACATCTGCACGAGCACCGTCTTGCGCACCTGCGAGGAGAGGTTTGGCCCGGATCCGTGGATCGTCAGGCAGGAGAAGAACAGCACGTCGCCCGGCGCTGCCTCGTACGTCGTCGCCTCGCTGATCGGGAACCGCTCGGCGAACGTCCGGTACTCGTCCGGATCGTCCTGGTCCGGCCGGCCCGACGACGAGGCCAGGCGCCCCAGACGATGGCTGCCCGGGAACGCGGCGATGCATCCCATCTCGACGGTTGCCGGTGACAGGTGGATGATCGCGGCGATCATCCGGTCGTCGGTGGTGGGGAAGTAGCGCCAGTCCTGGTGCATCGGGAACGGCGAGCCGTGACCGGGCGGCTTCTGGAACAGCTTCGAGTGGTGCAGCACGATGTCACGTCCGAGGATCGCCTCGGCGACGTCGAGGAATCGTGGGTCACCGAAGGCGTGGAGCCAGCTGGGTGAGTAGTTCTGCACGTTGTGGGTGTGGAACACCGCCTGTGAGCGGTCAGGGATTCGATCGGCGGTGCTCCACGTCGCGTCGATCGGCTCGCCAGACTCGACGAGTTGGTCGACGACGCGGTCGAAGTCGGCTTCGAGACGTGCGATCGTCGCCGCGTCGAAGACGGCGCGCGCGAGGTAGATCCCGTCTCGTTCGAACGTCTCGGCGATCTCCATCACGACCCTCCGGCTCGAGGTTGTTCCACGGTCACGTCCGGGTCGTAGAGATAGCAGGACGCTCGATGGTCGGTCTCGTTCACGTGATACAGCGGCGGATGGCGGGTCAGACAGTGCTCCATGCGATGCGGACAGCGAGGATAGAAGCGGCAGCCCACCACGGTCGAACCGGCCATCTCCTCGTCCTCGGGAAGCTCGATGTCGCCACCCCACTTCTGGTTCGGGTCCGGTTCCGGAACCGAATCGACGAGCAGCTGGACGTAGGGGTGGCGCGGCCCGTCGATGACCTTGGTCGTCTCGCCGCACTCGGCCACGGACCCCTGGTACAGGACGTAGATCTGGTCCCCGATCTGGTAGGCGGTGCTCAGGTCGTGCGTGATGTAGAGGAACGAGATCCCTTGCTCGTCGCGCATTCGGAGCATCACGTCGAGGATGGCAGCGCGCAACGACGCGTCGACCATCGAGACGGGCTCGTCGGCCACGATCAGCTTGGGCCGCAGCAGATAGGCCCGCGCCATCATGATGCGCTGGCGCTGGCCGCCGCTCAGCTGATGGGGGTACTTGCGCAGGACGTCCGCTCCGTAGAGGCCGACCGCGTTGAGGGCACCCTCGATCAGCTCCCGGGCCTGCCGCTTGCTGCTTGCCAACCGGAAGCTGCGCATGATCAGCCCGAAGACGTGCTCGACGCGGTAGAAGGGGTTGAAGACACCGAACGGATCCTGGAAAACCGCCTGAACGTTGCGCCGATACTCCTTCAGTTGGCGGCGATTCATCGTCGCCAGGTCCTGACCCTCGAAGACGATCTGCCCAGAGGTCAACGGGGTGAAGCCGAGGACCAGCTTGGCAAGCGTCGTCTTGCCACTCCCGCTCTCGCCGGCGATCGTCGTGATCGTCGCCGGCCGATCGGCGACGGTCAGGCTGAAGTCCTCCAACGCGACCATCTGCGACCTTGCGCCGAACATGCCGCCACCGAGCGTGTACACCTTGGTGGCGTCGCGAATCTCGAGCATCGGGGCCGACATGGCTGGCTCACTCACCTTCTGCAGGGTCATAGAGGTGGCAGGCGACGACGTGTTCGGCTTTGCGTTCGAGCAGGAGCGGCCGCTCGGTGCGGCACCGGTCCATCACGTACGGGCAGCGCAGCTGGAAGATGCACCCCGGTGGCGGATTGCGCGGATCGTGGGTGATCCCCTCGGTGACCTTGAGCGGCTTGCGCTCCCGCAGCGACGGGATCGACTCGATGAGCATCTGTGCGTAGGGATGCATCGGTTCGGCGAAGATGCCGTGCACCGGGGCGATCTCGACGATGTTGCCGGCGTACATGACGGCGATGCGATCGACCACCTGCGCCATCAAGCCCATGTCGTGGCCGATCATGATCATCGACATGCCCAGGTTCTCCTTCACCTTGAGCAGCGTCTGGGCGACGACCCGCTGAACGACCACGTCGAGCGCGCTCGTCGACTCGTCGGCGATGATCACGGTCGGGCTGAGTGCAATCGCCATGGCGATGCAGACGCGCTGCTTCATGCCCCCGCTCAACTCGTGTGGATACATACGCGCGACCCGTCCCGACAGCCCCACCATCCGGAGCAGCTCCATGACGCGCGCACGCAGCGCGGCGTTGCCCCGCCGATCCTGGTGCGTCCGGATCGCGTCGGCGATCTGGTCCCTGACGCGCATCACCGGGTTGAGTGAGTTCATCGCCCCCTGCGGGATCAGCGAGACCTTCGTCCACCGGAGCTGCCGCAGGCGTTCGCTGGACAACCCGAGCAGATCGACGCCTTCGAGCAGCACCTTGCCGGTGACGATCCGCCCCGGTGGCTGGACGAGTCGCAGGATGCCCATCGCCGCCGTCGACTTGCCGCAACCGGACTCGCCGACGAGACCAAGCGTCTCGCCCTTGCGGAGCGTGAAGTCGATGTCGGCCACCGCCACGACGTCACCCGTGGGCGTCTCGTAGTGCACGCGCAGCTCGCGGACGTCGAGGACGACGGGACCACCGTTGTGCTCGTCGGCCGTCGTCATTCGTCGCTCATTGCTGTGCGCGCCGGAGGCGTGGGTTGGCGACTTCATCGAGTCCGAGGTTGATCAGCAGGAGCGCGACGAAGATGAAGGCGAGGATCGCGGTCGGAAGGCCCCACCACCACCACATCCCCCGCAGGATGGCCGCCGATTCGAGCGCGAAGTAGATCGTCACGCCGAGGGTCGGGACGCGCTGTGGACCCAGGCCGAGGACTTCCAGGCCGATGGCGGCGATGATCGCCCCGGCGGCGTTGCCGATGAAGCTGGCTGCGAGATAGGGCAGCAGGTTCGGCATCATCTCCTGGAACATGATGCGCGTGGTGGGCGTTCCCGAGAGTCGCGCCATCTGCACGTAGCCGCTCTCCTTCATGCTGAGTACCTGTGCCCGGATCAGCCGCGTGGGACCCGGCCAGGTGAACAGCGAGATCAGCAGCGCCATGTCCGTGAGGCTGATCTCGCGGACCACCGACTGGATGACGATCAGCACCAGCAGGGCGGGGATGGTGACCGTCACGTCCGTCATCAGCCGGATGACGTCGTCGAGTCGCCCACCCACGTAGCCCGCGCTGAAGCCGAGGACGATCCCGACGCCCATGCCGATGCTGGCAGCGACGAACCCGACCCACAGCGAGTTGGGCGCACCGACGATCATCAGCGCGAGCATGTCCCGACCGGCGTTCTCCGTGCCCAAGGGGTGTGCCCAGGTGCCGGTCTCGCCGCGCAGGTTGGTGAACCCCGGGGGCGGCTGACTCAACGGCGACGTGGCCACGAAGGCGAGATCTGCGTCCCAGAAGACGCGGCCGAGCAACCCGAGGAGGATGATCATCGCGACCATCGCCGCGCCGATGATCAGCTTGGGGTTGAGCCAGGGCGTGTCCCACACGTTGAAGCGCCCCATCGTGCGGCTCGGCGCTGTCGGCGCCGAGCCCGTCAACAGCTCATCTGCGCTCATAGGAGATGCGCGGATCGATGAGTGGATAGATGAGGTCGAGGACCAGGACGGCGAGCGCCGTGGTCACGATGATGATGAAGGACGTTCCCTGGATCGCGGCCAGGTCCTGGTTGCGGATCGACGAGAAGATCAGCTGCCCCATTCCGCGGTACTGAAAGACGACCTCGACGAGCACCTGTCCGCCCACGATGCTGCCCAGGCTCAGGGCGAGGGCTGTCACCTGAGGAAGGATCGCGTTCCGGATCATGTAGCGATAGAGCAGGTAGAAAGGCTTCAGACCCTTTGCCCGGGCGAGGACCATGTAGTCCTCTCCCTCGATCGTGACCATCATTCCGCGCATCCCCAATGCCCAATATCCGAACGTGACGAGGACGATCGACAGCGCGGGCAGCATCCCGTGTTCGAGGACGCTCCGCACGAACTCCCACGTCAACTCGGGCTGCATGCCCCTTCCATAGGAGCCTTGCAGCGGCAGCCATTTGAGAATGATGGCGAACAGGTAGAGCAGCAAGATCGCCGCCAGCAGCGGCGGGATCGAGGTGAAGATCATCGAGACGGGGATCAGCGCCCTGACGAGTCGAGGCGTGGACCTCCAGGCCAGCAGGGCGCCGAGCAGGTTGCCGAGGAGGAACGTGATGGCGAGCGCGACGACCAGCAGCCCGAGCGTCCAGGGCAGTGCTCTCGCGATCATGTCGTTGACGTTCGTCGGAAAGTTCGCCATCGACGGTCCGAAGTCGAACGTGGCCACGCCGCGCAGATAGCGCAGGTATTGCATCGGCCACGGGTCGTCGAGACCGAACCGTTGACGCCACGCGGCGATGATCTGATCCGATCCTTCGACAGATCCCGCCTGCTGGGAGATGCGGGCGACCATGGCCGAGACCGGATCTCCGGGTGCCATGCGCGGAATGACGAAGATGATGGAAGCGGCGATCCAGACGGTGAGGAAGAAGATCCCCACGCGGCGGATGACGTAGCCAACGGTGATGCCGTGCAAGGCGCGAACTCACCTCCTCGTCTCTGGACGGCACGGGGGCCGGAACAGGGTCGGGTGGCGTCCCCGACCCTGCTCCGGTCCGGTCGTCATGCGTCAGCCGTTGGCCGGCTCCAGGTTGTGGATGATCTGGTGGGTGCTGTTCCACCAGGTCGCCGGATGGTTGTAGTTGTCCTCCGCTGTCGGCCAGCCGACCCAGTACGTGGTGTCGAAGGGCACGATCTTGCGGGCCTGCGTGATCGGGATGAACGGAAGCTCGGCGCGCCAGATCTCCATCGCCTCGAGGACCAGGGGCCGGATCGCCTCGTCGCCGAGGGGCAGGACGCCGATCTCGTCGACGAGTGCGCTGTAGTCCGCATTGCTCCAGCGCACGTGGTTGTTCGTGCCGGGTGACCGTTCGCCGATGGGCATCACGAACTCCTCGTGGAAGCGGTTCATCGACGACCACGGCTCGTTGACGCTGTTGCAGGCGTCCCAGTCGAGGACCCCTTCGTAGTCGCCAAAGATCTTGGCGTCCTCCCAGGTCGCGCCGGCGACGGCCCGCGTGGTGGCGTTGACGCCGACCTCACGGAGTTGCTCGACGAGGACCTGCGCGATGCGGCGCTTCTCGATGAAGGCCTCGTGCGTCTGGATGTCGAGAGCCAGCTCCTCGCCGTCACGCTCGTAGACCCCGTCGTCGTTGAGCTCGAAGCCCGCCCCCTCGATGAGCGCGCGAGCGCCATCGGGATCGGCGGTCGGAGCGAGGGCGAGTCCGGCTTCCTCCATGTCCTCGACGAACGGCAGCATTCCGCCGTACTCGACGAACATCGACCGCGACGGGACGGTCGTGCCCTCGTAGGAGACGGCCACGATCTCATCGCGATCGATGGCGAGGTTGATCGCGTTGCGCATGTCGGGGTCGTCCCAGGGCTCGACCGCGTTGTTGAGCGACAGCTGACGCGGGCACGGATCGAACCATGCATGTGGAGCTTCGTCCAGCCAGGCAACCACGTTGGGATTGCGCGCCTGGATGGCTTCGAGTGTGCCGAGCGTGAGATCCATCGCGCTGTCGAGCTCGCTCTCGCTCTGCAGCGCCGCCTTCGTCTCCTCGGTCCCGGTGATGATCCAGACGAGCCGACGCGGGGCGGGCAGGTCCTGGAAGCCGGCCTCGACGCCCCACCACTCGTCGTGGCGATCCCAGATGTACTCGCTCTCGCTCGCGCTCGTCAGGGTGTAGGCGCCGGTCCCCATCGGCAATCCGCCGTCCTCGTCGTAGTTCGTGAAGGTCAGCGGGTCCTCCCCCGCCCAGATGTGCTCCGGCACGATCATCACGCTTCCCCAGATCCGCACCGAGAAGTGGTCGAGCTGGAAACGCGGGTTGGGGTCGGTCAGGTTGAACTGGACGGTGAGATCGTCGATCTTCTCGACGCTCTCGACCCACTGGTCCATGTTGACGGAGTCGGCGCCCAGCTCGGGCGCGTTGTCCTTCAGCATGCTCACGGTGAAGACCACGTCATCGGCGTTGAAGTCCTCGCCGTCCTGCCACCTGATGCCCTCGCGGAGCGTGAGGGTCCAGACGGTGAGGTCGTCGTTCGGCTCCATCTCCACGCCCAGCCACGGCTCGATCTCGCCGGTCTCGTAGTTGAGGATGAAGAGTGGCTCCATCATCGCCTGATGGAGGCCGACGTTGCGGATGTTGACCGGCAGGAACGGGTTCAAGTTGAACGGGCTCGATACCGAGGCGGCGTCGATGTCGAAGATCACCGTCTCCTCCCTTGGTACGTCCGCCGGCGAGCTCGGTCGCTCGCTCGCCGAGACGTCCGTGATTGCCACGCTTGTCAGCGACAATGCCGTGGCCGCGAGGACGATCAAGGACAGGTGTCCTCGCGAGCGTGATGCTCTCATCATGTTTCCCCCTAGGTTGTGCAATGGACCACGGAGCGCCGACCGGGTGCCGCGCAGTCACGGAGCAATCGTAGGCACGTGCAACGAGCCACTCGTTCCGTGCCGGCGAAGCCGCTAGCGGAACGTGCCTTGCTGCACGGAGCCACGCAGCTGGCGCTGGAAGACGACGTACATCACCAGCACGGGGACGACGGTGATCATCACCGCGGCGAACATCGCTCCGAAGTCGGTGGCGTAGCCGGCTTGTGAGGCGAAACGGTTGACGCCCTGGGACAGCACGTAGTTGTCCTGCGCGGTGTTCAGGGAGAGCGGCAGGAGGAACTGGTTCCACAGGCCGAGGAAGTTGAAGATCGCCACCGCCACCATGCCCGGCCTCGCCATCGGCAGCATCACCTGGAAGAACGTGCGCCACTCGCTGGCGCCGTCGACGGCGGCCGCCTCGCTCACCTCGTCGGGCAGCCGCTTGAAGAACGGGTAGAGGAAGAACACCGTGAACGGCAGGGCGAACGCGACGTAGACGACGACGAGACCGGGTTGCGTGTTGAGCAGGTGGAAGCCCTGCATCAGCTTGAACAGCGGGACGATGGCGAGGAACACCGGAAACGTCAGCCCGGCGAGCATCGTGTAGTAGATCAACCGGTTGCCGGGGAAGCGGAAGCGGGCGAGCACGTAGGCGCACATCGCCCCGAGCAGCATCACGATCACGAGGGCCGCGCCGACGACGACGACCGTGTTGCGGAAGTACCTGCCGAAGCGCTCGTCGATCCACGCCGAGTAGTAGTTGTCGAGGTTCCAGTCGGCGGGGAACGTGAACGGCGAGGCGAAGATCTCGCGCGTGGTCTTGAACGACGACAGCAACGCCCAGAGCAACGGCGCGACGACGACCACCGACCAGATCGCCAACACGACGTGGGAGACCGACGACACGACGGTGTCGCCGCCGCGACGGAAGTGCCTCATGCCTTCGACCTCTTGTCGCGGCCGCCGGTGAGCCAGCTGACGGTGAACACGAGTCCGGCGAAGAGCAGCGTGACCGCGGCGAGGACGACGCCCATCGCGCTGGCGTAGCCGAACTTGCCCTCCGTGAAGGCGGTGCGGAACAGGCGTTGGCTGATCGTCAGCGTCGAGTTCTCCGGTCCGCCCGTCGGCGTCATCGCCTGCACGTAGACGAAGGCGTCGAGGGCGAAGATGCCGAGGTAGATGTAGGCGGTCTGCACGGCGTCACGGATCATCGGGATCGTCACCGAGAACGTCATGCGGGCGCGACCGCAGCCATCGATGCGGGCGGCGTCGTACAGCTCGGCGGGGATGCCCTTGATCGCGGCGATGAACAACACCATGTAGAAGCCGACGAATCCCCACATGATCACGAAGATCACGGCCCATCTCGCCGTCGACTGCTTGCCGAGCCACGCAAACGCCTCGAACTGGTCGAGACCGAGCTTGGTGAGCGTGCCGTTGAGCAGCCCCGATGTCGGGTCGTAGATCTTGCTCCAGATCAGTCCGATGACGATCGCCGGGACGACGTACGGGAAGAACGACACGACGCGGTAGAAGCTCGAGCCGCGGATGCCGCGGAGCTGGCCGTGGCTCGACCCGCCGATCGTCATGATCGTGGCGAACGTCAGCGCGATCACGATCGTGGCGAGCGGCACGACGACGGCGAGGATCACGTTGTTGCGCACGGCCCGGCGGAACAGCTGGTCGGACCAGAGGTCGCCGAAGTTGTCCAGACCGATGACGTCGTAGTCGGGTGAGAAGCCCGACCAGTTGGTGAGCGCGAAGTAGGCGGCCTGGGCAAAGGGCCAGAGCACGAACACCGCGAACACGGTGACGGGCAGCCCGAGGAACACGACCATGAAGCTGACGTTGTCGAACGTCAGCTTCCGGCCCGGTCGGCCGTCCCGAGCGGCGCGGCGCTTGCGTCCGCCCGGGACAGGGTTGGCGATGGTCGCCGTCACGCCGTGTCGACTACTCGAACGTGACCTTGGTGATCGAGTCGTCCTCGCGGACGCGGTCGGTGATCGCCTGCAGGTCGGAGGTCAGCTCCTCGACCGACTTGTCGCCACTGAGGAACGAGTTCCAGATCGGAAGCTGCTCCTGGTTCGTGCCGTAGAACTGCACGAACTCATGGTTGAAGTACTCGCCGTTGGCCGCTTCGAGCATCTCGGTCTGCGACACCAGCGCTGTCGACCCGAAGCCGTCCTCGGGCACGAGGCCGCTGACGATCGTCGGGGCGAGCTTCTCGCGCAGGAAGTACGTCGCCGACTCCTCCGAGAGCATGATGCGCAACAGCTCCTTGGCGCCCGCCACGTTCGCACCGCCCGACGGCACGATGAACGGCTCCCCTGCCGCGGCACGCAGCGCGGTCTCCGACATCGCCGAGTCGGTGGTGACGCTCCACTCCGGCACGCCGCGCATCTCGAAGCCCTCGGCCGTGGTCTCCTTCATCTCGTTCTCGATCCACGAACCGGACGGATACATCAGGGCCGTCTGGTCGAGGGTCCACTGCGCCTGCGCCTGGACGAACTGGGTGCCGGCGCCTCCCGGTTGCATGTAGCCCTCGTCGACGACCGTCTTCATCGCCGTGAACGCGCCCTGCACCGCCGGGTGGGACCAGCAGCCCTCCTCGAGGTTGGCGAGGGCGAGGCGCACCTCGTCGCCGCCTTCCTTGATCGCCGAGTCGATGAGGAACGTCTGGTAGTAGGTGGCTGCCTCCATCCCCCAGGTGAAGAGGTAGAGCCCTTCCTCCTGGGCCGCGGCGCCGAGCGCGATCGCCTCGTCCCAATTGGTCGGCGGCGTCCAGCCGTGCTGCTCGAACAGGCTGCCCGAGTACCACACGCCGTAGATGGTGAACACGTAGTTGACCGCGACGAAGCGATCGCCGAACGTGCCGGGCGAGAGCACACCGGGATACAGCGTGTCGCGGATCGGCACGCCTTCGAGGTTCGGGGCGTCGATCACGTCGGTGAGGTCCTCGAGCTGCTCGAAGATCGTGTTGATGCCCATCGAGCCGGCGCCGGAGTTGTCGATCAGGTCCGGAGGGTTGCCGCCGACGAAGCGGGGCTGCAACTCCTGGGCGACGAGCGTCAACGGCGACACGTTGACCGTCGTACCGGGGTGGACCTCCTCGAAGATCTCCGCCGCGAACTCGACGTAGTCGTGCTGGTAGCCGCCGCTGAAGATCGCGGCATCGACCGTGCTGCCCTCGGCGACGCCGAACGGGTTGACCGCGTCGCCGACGGCGGGCGGCGTGCTGGCCCCGGCGAGCCCGACCTTGCCGAGGTAGGGCGACAGGGCGACGCCGGCACCGGCCGCCGCGGCGCCCTTGAGGAAGCCGCGCCGGTCGGTGCTCTTCTTGCCGGGACGGTGGTTCTGTTTGCGGGTGTTCATCGTGTGTTGGTTCTCCCCTGTGTGTGCTGAAGGTGGATGGTTGCTGAGATCGTGTTCGTCCGGTCAGGCGAGGCGGCGGATGCGGTCGCGGTAGCGGTCCTCGAGGGCGCGGTTGTGCTCGTCGCCGCCGGGAATGTTCGCCGAGATGTAGACCGGCGGTGTCTCGCCCGACGCGGCGAGGCGGGCGGTCACGCCGATGGTGAGCAGCTGGGCGATGTAGGCGGCGGTCAGCGACGACACGGCGCCGACGCCGATGCCGTCGCCCAGGCTCAGCGTCGTGTCGCCGAACGGCGCGAGGTTGTCGATCACCTCGTCGGCGATCTCGCTGAGGCGTTTGCCGCTCGGGTGCTTCGGCATGACCGCCGCGGTGTGCTCGAGGCTCGTCACGGCGACGACGGTGTGGCCGCGCTCCTTGGCAGCGAGCGCCATGCCGACGATCGAGCCGTTGACGCCGGAGTTGGACGCGATCACGAAGACGTCGCTCGGGTGGACGAGCGACACCTCGAACAGCTCGTCGACCACGCTGGCGTCGCGCTCGAGCGACGCCCCGGTCAGCTCGGCCACGTCGCGGCTGCCGTAGAGCACGAGGTCACGCAGGGCGATTCGGTTGGTCGGGATGAGGCCGCCGGCCCTGCCGGCGACCTCCATCGCGAACGCCTCCGAGTGGCCCGTGCCGAACGCCTGCACCACGCCGCCGGCGCCGACGGCCTCGGCGATCAGCTCGCAGGCACGGTCGAGACCGCCATCGCCGGCGAGCTCGGTGAGCCGGTGGAGCCGGGGGAGCACCTGCTCGGCGAAGGCGGTTGCGTGGTCCGGGGCGCGCTCGATCATCAGGCCGGATCTGCTTGCAGGTGGTGCGGGCCGACGGCGAGCCGCGTCGCGGCGAGACGGTCGGCGGTGGTCACGAGGTCTTGCTGTGCGATCAGCAGGTAGAGCAGGTCGAGCAGGAAGAGCTGCGACACCTTGGCCGACATGTCGTCGGGTTGGAGATGTTCGGACACGGTGGCGCAGACGACGCACGAGTCGGCCAGGCGAGCGAGTGGTGACTGCCGGTCGCTCGTGATCGCCACGGTGAACGCCCCCGAGTCTCTCGCCCGTTCGAGCAGCTCGATGATCTCGTGCGTCCGGCCCCGTGTCGAGATCGCCACCACCACCGCGTCGTCGGGCAGGATCGCCGCGCTGGCCAGGCCGGCGTGGACCTCGCCCCACGCGTGGGCGTTGACGCCGATCCGGTAGAGGCGGCCCTGCAGTTCCTGGGCGATCGCCGCGCTGCCGCCGACGCCGTAGATGTCGAGGTGCGGCGAGCCCCAGATCCGCTTGGCGATGTGCGTCAGCCCGTCGAGATCGACGTTGGCGGCCGTCGCCTCGAGCGCCCTGGTGTGCGCGGCGAGGAGCGCGCGCAACAGGTCGCTGGGCGCGTCCTGCGGATCGAACTCGCGCCCGACGTCGGTGCGCCACGACTCGTAGGCGTCGCGGTGGCCGAGATCGGACGCCAAGGCGACGCGGAACTGGACGTAGCCCGAGTAGCCGAGCAGGCGGCAGAAGCGGGTGACGGTGGCGGGGGAGGCACCGGCGCGGCTGGCGAGATCCGTGATCGACAGCTCGAGCGGCGCGCGCGGCTCGTGGAGCACCACCTCGGCGATGCGCGCCATCGCCGCGGGCATCTGGTCGACCGTACCGCGGATCCGCTCCACGGCCCGCGCGCTCTCGATGGTCGATGTCGATCGCCCGCCCTGCCCCATTGTTGAAAATCTCTACCAGATGGCGGCCCGCGTGTAAAATGATTCTTGCGTGGCCGCTGAGTTCTTTCTCGCCGTCGACATCGGCGGCACGTCCAGCCGTGCGGCCGTGGTCGATCCCGCCGGGGCATGCGTCGGCTACGCGACCGGTGGGAACGGCAACCCGACGGCGGCCGGGCCCGACCGGGCGGCCGCGGAGATCCTCGACGCCGTGACGGCGGCGCTCTCGGCGTCCGGCGTGGCTGTCGATCAGCTGGCTGCGGCCGTCGCCGCGATCGCCGGCGGTCAGGGCCCTCCCGGACGGGCGCTGCAGAAGCGCCTCCTCGCCGCCGGCCTGCCGGGGGGCCTGCGCGTCGAGAGCGACCTGCTCGCCATGTACCTGTCGGGCACGCTCGCCGCGGCCGGCTATGCCGTCATCTCGGGCACCGGCGCCATCGCCGCCCGCGTTCGCGAGGGGCGGGTGGAGCGCGTCTGCGATGGGCTCGGCTGGCTCCTCGGCGACGCCGGATCGGGCTATTGGATCGGTCATCGCGGCGCGCGCGCCGCGCTCGCCGCCCTCGACGGGCTCGGCCAGGCGACCGCATTGACCCCTGCCGTGCTCGCCGCCCTGGGCATCGCCCCGTCGACCGATCGGGGAGACGGGGGTCGGCTCGTTGCGTTGGAGCAGGCGGTCGAGGCGCTCTACCAGCTGCGGCCGACCGAGCTCGCCCGCTTCGCCCCGGCCGTCTTCGAGCTGGCGGCGGCGGGAGACGCCGTCGCCGAGGGGATCGTCGCCGAGGCGTCGGCCGCGCTCGCCGCCACGGTCACCGCGGCAGCGTCCCCCGACGTCAACGGGCCGATCGTGCTCGGCGGCGGCGTGCTGGCCGAGCAACCGTCGATGGTGGAGGCGGTCACGGGCGCCCTCGCCGCGCGCGGCATCGACGGCCCGACGATCACGGTCTCCGGCGGCGTGGTCGGCGCCGCTGTCCTCGCCCTGCGGGGCGGCGGCGTCGACGTCGACGCGGACATCCACGAGCGGCTGCAGACGACCGTGGCTGCCCGCCGGTAGCGATCTGGGGGCCGCGCGTCCCAAACCGCCGTCTGGGGAACCTCCGTCTCGGTTTCCGCAACGGAGGCTCCCCGGAACACGACCGGACGGCGGACGGCGGGCGGCGTCAGGTGAGCGAGCCGGCGACGACCTCGCCGGCGGCGATCACGGCCCGTACCGTGAGGTCCCGGTTGAGCACGACGAGGTCGGCGTGCTTGCCTGCTGCGATCGTGCCGATCTCGCCGGAAAGGCCGATGACCCGGGCCGGCGTCGCCGTCGCCGCCGTGACGGCATCGACGAGGGGCACGCCGGCGGACACCGCGTTGGCGACCGCGCGGTCCATCGTCAGCGTGCTGCCGGCGAGCGCACCGCCTGCGGTCAGTCGGGCGACCCCGCCCACCACCTCGACGCTGAGCTCGCCGAGCAGATAGCTGCCGTCGCCGGCACCGGCAGCCCTGATCGCGTCGGTGATCAGGGCGAAGCGATCGGGCCCCTTCGCCGCGGCGGCCATCGTGATCATCGTCGGGTGCAGGTGGTGACCGTCGGCGATCAGCTCGCACGTCACGCCAGCGGCGGCGAGGCAGGCGCCGATCGGCCCCGGCTCGCGGTGGTGCAGCGGCGACATCGCGTTGCCCAGGTG
>Ga0299914_10001682_pt1 | contig 14827 bp, 17 predicted proteins | sample RVTome_10_FD_201361 | JGI IMG/M metagenome (GOLD analysis project Ga0299914, IMG submission 201361) | Soil microbial communities from uranium-contaminated site in the Upper Colorado River Basin, Wyoming, United States - RVT153D57 (version 2) ...
CGTAGCCGCTTGGCCTGTGCCTGGTCGACGACCATGTCCAGCTCGATGCCGTCCGCGACCGGTCGCTGGCCGCTCACGTCGATGCCCTGCCGGGCGATTGCGGGTAGCTGGTCGGCCTCGACCACTGCGGTGTAAGCGTCCAGCTGGTCGTCGTCGTCGGCCGGCTGGCTCTGGGCAGGAGCGGCGCTGGCGCTGCCGGCTGCGAGCCCGCAGAGCAAGACGACGACGGCCAGGACGGAGACGAGTCGGCGCTGCGTGCGCATCATGTGCTTTGGCCCCCTGTGGTCGATGCGGCGTTCGATCCGCTACCGAGCCTGCCCCGGGGTTGGCAATGTGTCAACCGTCACAGGATGGGGCTGGGCACATTGCCCACTGTGTGTGGTCAGGCCGGGCGGCGCCGGGTGCCGTCGGCGGACGGCGCGGTCGCCTCGCGGGCGAGGCGCAGGTCGGCCGCCAGGCCCTCCAGCGCGGCCCGCCGGTCGTCCCGGTCGGGGACCCGCACGATCGCCGACGGATGCACCGTCGCGACCATGGGGGGACCGAAAACGGAGCCCAGCACCTGCCCCCGGAGCGACGCAATCGCGCGGGTCCCGCCCAGCACCGCCCTCACCGCCGTCGCCCCCAGCGCGACGATCACCGCCGGGCGCACGTGGGCGATCTCCTCGCCCAGCCACAGCGCGCACGCTTCGATCTCGGTTGCGTTCGGGCGCTTGTGGATGCGACGTTTGCCGCGTGCCTCCCACTTGAAGTGCTTGACCGCGTTGGTGACGTACACGGTGCCGCGGTCGATGCCCGCCATGTCGAGCGCATCGTCGAGGACGCGTCCGGCAGGCCCGACGAACGGTGCCCCCTGCTTGTCCTCCTGATCGCCCGGCTGCTCGCCCACCAGCATCATGGCCGCCGGAACCGGGCCCTCGCCGAACACCGTCTGGGTGGCGTTCCGGTACAGCTCACAGCGATCGCACTGTGCGGCCGCGCCGGCGATCTCGGCGAGCCGGCGGGCGTCGGGACCGGGCGCCATTGCCCGGCTCACCGCCGACCCGCCCCCTCGCCGTGGCTGCGCCGCCGTCTCACGCGTTCGGCGGAGCGGCCGAGATGTCGCTCAGCGCCGATTCCGGCTCGCTCCGGCGCGCCAGGTCGCCCAGCGACACGATCCCGATGACTTCGTTGTTCTCGACGACGGGTAGCCGTCGAACCGCGTGGCTGCCCATGAGGTCCGCCGCCTTGGCCACCTCCGCCTGAGCGTCGACGACCGTCAGCTGGGGACTGCAGACGTCGCCGACGGGGGTCGCGTCGGGCTGGCGGCCGTCGGCCAGCGCCCGCACGACAAGGTCGCGGTCGGTGACGATGCCCCGGAGGTTGCCGTCCGCCACGACCAGCACGTCGCCGATGTCGTTGTCCCGCATGACCGCCGCCGCCTGCCGGATCGAGGCCCCGGCGTCGATGCTCTGGAGGTTGGTCATCATGACGTCTCGCACGATGGTCGCCATTGCTGGTCTCCCCGTGTGGTCGGTTTGTGCTCGGCGCGCGCTACCCCCGCAGACGGGCACGAAACGGCCACTGTTGGCGTTCGCCGGAGGCGTCAGGCGCCCAGCATGTGCCGGCGGAGCCGGTGGATGGCCTTGCGCAGCAGCCGTGACACCTGCATCTGGCTGCACTGCAGCACCTCGGCGATCTGCGACTGCGTGCGTTCCTCGAGGAAGTACTGGCGAAGCAGATCGCGGTCCGCCTCCGACATGAGCTCCAGGCTCTGCCTCAGCGCCGTGCGGTTCTCGATGCCGAGGAAGCCCCGGTCGGGTTGGCCGATCACCTGCTCGGCCTGAAGCCCGCTGGCGGGGTCGGGGGCATCGAGCGATGTGGTGATGCGGGCATCCTCGGCGGTGAACGCCTCGAGCACCTCGCGCTCGTCGACGCCGATGAAGTCGGCGATCTCGCCCGGGGACGGCGGACGGCCGAGGTCGTGTGCCAACAGCTCCTGGGCGTCGCGCACCGGCGTCGATAGCTCGTGGACCCGGCGGGGGACACGGATCGCCCAGCCGGTGTCCCGGAAGTGGCGGCGCAGCGAACCGATGATCGTCGGCTTGGCGAACGCGAGGAACGGGGTGCGCCGGTCGGGATCGAAGCGCTTGAGGGCGAGCAACAGGGCCTCGTAGGCCACCTGGGTCAGGTCGTCGACCGGTTCGCCTCGCCGGTAGTGGCGCCGTGCCTGGGCCTCGGCGTGGCCTCGGTACTGCTCGACCAGCGACTGGAGCGCCTCGGCGTCCCCTCGCCGTGCGTACCGGACGTGCAGCGCCCACAGCTTCCGTTCGACGGCCGGACGGCGGGCCCGGCCCTCGATCCAGCGCCGATCCACGGCGTCCGATGGGATCGTCAAGACGGCATGGGCACGGTCGGACGCCCCCAACAGGTCATCCATGGCCCGCTCACAGCGGCGGACCTCCCGGGCGAGCACACCGGACGGCACACCCGGTCCGTTCCCCACGTAGGGCGTCGCTACACCTGCTCGATGGGCGCCGATGGATCAGGAGAAGGGCCGACGGGTATGGCGTTGGCAGGCGGATGCGTACGATCCGCTCGGGACGGTCATGCCACGACAAGCCACCGAGGACCAGAGCAAGCTGCTCGCCGACATGCGCACCCGCGTCGAGTCCGCGGCCGCCGAGATCGACCGCCTCACGTCGGAGCTGACGGCCCGGGAGGAATGGGTCGACGAGCTGGAGACGATCATCGACATCGTGCTGGGGCTGCTCGACACGCCGGTCGTGGTCGTGGGCGACGATCGGCGGATCCGGGCGCTGAGCCGAGGGGCCGGTGAGCAGCTCGCGGGCGATGCGGTCGTCGGCAAGGCAATGTCGTCCGTGCTCCCCGACGACGTCTTCGCAGCGTTGGAGGCGCGGCTGGCGACGGCGGCGAGCGGTCTGGATGGGGACGCGGCCGTGTCCGGGTCGGCGCCCTTGGACGTGCGGCGGCTAGCCGGCGGCGGGGCCGTGGTCGTGTTCGGAGCGGGGTGATCTCATGAACGATGGAAAGCCGATGCAGCACGACGGGGCGGCCGGCCGCATCGAACTGTCATTGCCACCGGACAGCCGCTACATGCGGTTGGCGCGGCTGATGGCCAGCGGGGTGGCGACGTCGTGCGGGCTCCCGCTCGAGGAGGTCGAGGACTTCCGCATCGCGGTCGACGAGCTGTGCGCGACGCTGATCGAGATGGGCGATGGCGAGGCGGTGCGGCTGGCCTTCCAGCTGAAGGACGATTCGCTGGTCGTCGTGGGCACCACGGACGCGTCCGGTGACGAGATCATCGACGACGACCGCCTGAACCTCAGCCGGCAGATCCTCGACGTGGTCACCGACGGGCATGGCCTGGAGCGCTCGGGTGGCACGCTCGCGTTCACCGCCCGCAAGCGCCTGCGGGGCACCGGCGTGGGCTGAGGGCTCCCTCGTCGAACCGGCCCAGGAGTCGGGCGAACGGATCCCAGGCGTCAGGCGTTGGCGCTCGCCACCAGCCGTCGTCAGGCCGCTACGTCCAGCACCAGCTGTTCGTCGTCGCGGGTGAAGATGTAGCGCATGCCCCCTAGGCCGGCGACGTCGACGACGGACAGGTCGATGACGCCGTCGTCACTCCGCCACCGGTCGAGCAGCTCCACCATCTGGACGTGATCGCCGAGGTCGCCGCTGGGCTGGAAGCTCAGCGTGACCGGCGTTCCACCCGGCACCACCGCGCCATCGATGGGCAGCGGGTCGAGCGGCAACACGTCGAGGAGGACGCGCTGCGGCATGTCTTCGACGTACACCAGCTGGCAGGCCGTCATGACACCAACTCGGGGTAGGTGGTCCGGTCGATCATCGACAGGTTCATGCGGGCGAGGCTGGCGCGCAGTAGGCGCGAAACCTGCACCTGGCTCACCCCCACGATCTCGCCGATCTGCGATTGGCTGAGCCCGCTCAGGTAGCGGAGCTCGACGATTCGGCGCTCACGCGACGGCAACTCGCGCAGGAGGCGCTCCACCGTCATGCGGGCGTCGACGGCGTCGAGCGCCGGGTCGTCGCGTCCCAGCCTGTCCACGTCGTCCTCGTCGTCGTCGCTGGGGGTGGCCAGGGGCGTCTTGCGATAGCAGCGGGCCGCCTCGAGTGCGTCCAGAACCTCCTCGACCGCCACGCCCGTGTGCTCGGCGACCTCGTCGGCGGTGGGGGAACGGCCGAGGGTCTGACTCAGGTCGTTGACGGCCACCTTGACGGTGTGCTGCAGGTCGCGGGCCCGCCGGGGCACGTGCACGGCCCACGTGGTGTCGCGGAAGTGTCGCCGAAGCTCACCCGTGATGGTGGGGACGGCGAAGGTGGCGAACGTGGCGCCGTAGTCGGGGTCGAAGCGCTCGACCGCCTTGAGCACGCCCAGCATGGCGACCTGGATCAGGTCGTCGAGGGGTTCGCCCTTGCCGGCGAAACGCCGGGCGCAGTGGACCGCCAGCCAGCGGTGCTCCTCGATCAGGCGGTTGCGGATCGAGCGGTCGCCGCCGCCCCGGTACTCCCGGAACGCCTCGTAGTCCGTCGGGTTCGTGGTGGCGGAAGCTGTGATGGTCACGACACTCTCGCTTCACGTGGGGATGTGGTCCCCCCTCTTCCCCCATTCGCCGACCGCTACACAATTGGTGGCTCTCGCAGGACGTCCGCGGGCGCCCACTAGCGTCCGGCCAATGGATCTCGGGATCGATGGCCGTCGGGCCGCCGTGGCTGCGGCGTCGGCCGGGCTGGGGCTGGCCTGTGCGCGTGCCCTTGCCATGGAGGGTGTGCGGGTGGCGCTCTGCGGGCGCCGACCGGACCGGGTCGAGGCCGCCGCGGCCGCCCTGCGAGCCGATGGGGGCGACGCCGTGGGCCTGGTGGCGGACGTGTCCGACGCGGGGGGTGGGGGTGCGTTCGTGGAGCAGGCCGTCGAGGCGCTCGGCGGCGTGGACATCCTGGTGACCAACGCGGGCGGACCGCCCCCCGGGACGTTCGCATCGACCGACCTGGCCGCCTATCCGCCGGCGCTGGAGCAGAACCTGCTGTCGACCGTCGCCATGTGCAAGGCGGCCGTCCCGGCCATGGCCGACCGGGGGTGGGGCCGTGTCGTCGCCATCACGTCGATGACCGTGCGTCAGCCGGCCCCGACCCTCATCCTGTCGAACACCGCCCGTGCCGGGGCCACGGCGTTCCTCAAGACCCTCGCCACCGAGGTCGCGCCGCGAGGTGTGACGGTCAACTCGGTGCAGCCCGGGTTTCATGCCACCGATCGGCTCGCCCAGCTCCACGGCGGCGACCTGTCGGCGGCGGCCGCCACCGTGCCCGCCGGTCGGGTCGGCGACCCCGACGGCTTCGGCGCTGCGGTGGCGTTCCTGTGCTCGGAGCAGGCGCAATTCATCACCGGGGCGGCGCTGTCGATAGACGGCGGCGCTTACCTCGGGTTGATGTAGGGCACGACCGACTCGGGTCGATCAGTCGACCCTGAGTTGCGACTCGTGCCCCGATCAATCGATCCTGAGTTGGCTCGTCAGCCAGTGCCGATCAGTCGACCCTGAGTTGGCTCGTCAGCTCGTCGCGGCGCGCCTCGAAGTCCTCGAGTCCCATCTTCCCGTCGTCGAAGGCGGCGTGCAGCTCGGCCAGCTGCGCCAGGACCGCGGCCTGGTCGACCTCTGGCGCAGGGGCCTCGGGCTGCTGCTCCTCGCTCTGCTCCGCGCGCTGGGCCCTCCGCTCGAGCTTGGCCTGGGCCTTGGCCTGCTTGTCGCGGTCCCGTTGGAGCTTTCCGAAGGTCGTTCGCCGCCGTGACACGTCTAGTCAGAGCACCCTGACGTTCTGGGCTTCGTCGCCCTTGCGGCCCGGACCGACCTCGAACTCGACCTGTTGTCCCGCTTCGAGCGAGCGGTAGCCGGTGCCTTGGATGTTGGAGAAGTGGACGAACACATCGCTCCCGTCCTCACGCGAGATGAAGCCGTAGCCCTTCTCGGCGTTGAAGAACTTGACGGTGCCTACTGCCATGGTGTCTCTGCCTATCTCTGTCTCTGCCCGTGCCGACTCGAGGCGCGGTACTGCACGGATGAGGCTACGCCGTGCAGGCGGCGGATCGCGCTATTTCGAACCGACACCCGGCTACCTTGACCCCGTGGTCGCCGAGATGGAGCGCGACACGGTCACTCTCGCCCGCCGGATCGCCGACCTGGGCACGGGTCGGCGATCCGGCGTTCTGCGTGGCGCCTGGTGGAGCGATCGGGTCATGGACTGGGCCATGGAGCGGCCCGGCTTCAAGACGCAGCTGTTCCGCTTCGTCGACGTCTTCCCGGCGCTGACCGACGCGCCCGACGTCGCCCGCCACCTGTCCGAGTACTTCGACGCCGTGGACGCGCCCAAGGCCCTGGACCTGGGCATCGACCTCGCCGACCGTGTGCCTCTCGGGGCCCGGGTGGAGGCCCGGATCGCCCGTCGCAACATCATGCGCATGGCGCGGCAGTTCATCGTCGGTGCCAACGCCCGCGACGCCGTCACGGGCCTGCACCAGCTGTGGCGGGCGGGCAGCGCGTTCACGGTGGACGTGCTCGGGGAGAAGACCGTGGTCGGCTCCGAGGCCGACCGGTATGCCGCCCGGGTGGAGGAGCTCGTCGTGGCGCTCGACGACGCCAGCCGCCACTGGGCGCCCGACGACCACCTCGAGCGCGACGACCTGGGCCCGCTGCACCGCGTCAACGTGAGCGTGAAGCCAACTGCGCTGGCCACGCACTACGAGCCGCTCTCGCGGGAGGCCGGGCTGGCGTCCGCCAAGGAGCGGCTCCGGCCGATCCTGCGGCTGGCCCGCGAACGCGGTGCCCTCGTCAACGTCGACATGGAGCACTACGACGTCAAGGACATGACGCTGCAGCTGTTCCGCGACCTGCTGTCGGAGGACGAGTTCGCCGCGATGCCTGCCGGCATCGTCGTGCAGGCGTATCTGCGCGACAGCCGCGACGACTTGGCCGACCTGGTCGCCTGGTCGGCTCGGCGGGCCGAGCCCATCACCGTGAGGCTGGTCAAGGGTGCCTACTGGGACGCCGAGACCGTCCACTCCCAGGCCGAGGGCTGGCCGGTTCCCGTGTTCGAGGACAAGGCCGACACCGACGCCAACTACGAGCGCTGCGTGCGCCTGCTGCACGACCATCACGGGGAGGTGCGGGCCGCCTTCGGCTCCCACAACCTCCGGTCGCTCGCGTACGCCATCACGTACGCCCGCCGGAAGGGCATCCCCGACACCGGCTACGAGATCCAGATGCTCTACGGGATGGCCGAGCCCATGCACGAAGCCATTCGCCGGCTCGGCTTCCGGCTGCGGGTCTACGCGCCGGTGGGCGAGCTCGTGCCCGGGATGGCGTACCTGGTGCGGCGGTTGCTCGAGAACACGTCCAACGAGTCCTTCGTGCGCCACCGCTTCGCCGAGGGCCGGCACCTCGACGAGCTCCTGACGGCCCCCGAACCGCGCGACCTTCCGGTCCCCGCCTGGGGCGAGCGCCGGCCGGCCACGGACCCCGCCGATCCCACGCCCTACGAGCCGGAGCCCACCTCCGAGTGGCGCCGCCGGCCGGCACGCGACGCCATGACGGCCGCCGTCCACTCGGTGGCGGCCGGCCTGGGCGAGCAGGTGCCGGCCTACATCGGGGGCGAGCGGGTAACGACCGCCAGCACGCTGGCGTCGGTCGACCCCGCCGTGCCCGCCACCGTCGTCGCCAGCGGCGCCGCATGCACGGCGTCGGACGTGGATGCCGCCGTCGCCCTCGCCGCGCGGGCAGCGCACGACTGGCGCCGGACGCCGGCCGGGGAGCGGGCCGGGGTGTTGTTCCGGGCCGCCGATTGGATGAGGGGTCGCCGCTACGAGATCGCGGCCCTCGAGTGCTTCGAGGCCGGCAAGCCCTGGGACCAGGCCGACGCCGACGTCAGCGAGGCGATCGACTTCTGCGAGTACTACGGGCGGGAGATGCTCCGGCTCGGCGGCGCAGCCGCCGACCTCGTGCAGTCCCCACCGGGGGAGACCAACCGGCTCTTCTACCAGGGCAAGGGCGTGACCGCGGTCATCGCTCCCTGGAACTTTCCCCTCGCCATCCCCACCGGTATGACCGTGGCTGCGCTGGTGGCGGGGAACCCGGTGATACTCAAGCCCGCCGAGCAATCGCCGGGGGTGGCGTGGCGGCTGATCGAGGCCTTGGTGGCCGGCGGAGCGCCCCCAGGGGTGGTGCAGTTCCTGCCCGGCCTCGGGGACGTCGTCGGTGCCCGATTGGTCGAGCACCCCGAGGTGGCGGTGATCGCCTTCACCGGCTCGCGCGCCGTCGGCCTGGCCATCAACCAGCAGGCCGCGGTCACGCCGCCCGGCCAGCGCCAGGTGAAGCGGGTCATCGCCGAGATGGGGGGCAAGAACGCGCTGATCATCGACGACGACGCCGACCCCGACCAGGCGGTGCCGGGCGCCGTGGTGTCGGCGTTCGGCTACGCCGGGCAGAAGTGCTCGGCGGCCAGCCGTCTGATCGTCGTCGGCTCGATCTACGAACAACTGGTCGAGCGGGTGGTCGGTGCCACCCGTGAGCTGCTGGTCGGCCATCCCTCCCGCCCGGAGGTACAGGTGGGGCCCGTCATCGACGAGGAGGCGCACAAGCGGGTCCTGCGCTGGGTCGAGGAGGCGCCACAGCAGGGCCGGATCCTCGGCCAGCACGACGACGTGCCCGACGAGGGCTACTTCGTCGCCCCGACGGTGGTCGCGGTTGACGACCCCGACGCCCCGATCGCCCGGGAGGAGATATTCGGTCCGGTGCTCACGGTGCTGCGGGCGGATGACCTCGACGCCGCCATCGAGATCGCGAACCGATCCGAGTACGCGCTGACCGCGGGCATCTACTCGCGCTCACCCGCCAACATCGCCCGCGCCGCCGCCGAGTTGCGGGCCGGGAACGTCTACATCAACCGGCACATCACCGGCGCGGTCGTGGGCCGCCAGCCGTTCGGCGGCTTCGGCATGTCCGGGGTGGGCTCCAAGGCCGGCGGGCCCGACTACCTGCACCAGTTCCTGGATCCGCGGGTGACCACCGAGAACACCCTCCGCCAGGGCTTCACCCCCGAGACTGCGTGACCGCGCCGGTAAGACGATGTGCGGATCGGTCACGGTGCGCGTGCCTTACCGTGGTCTGTGTCATTGGAGGCCTCGCTGTGAGCAGCACTTCGACCGCCAAATCCCCACGCGTGGGCTAAAGCGATCGTCCCTATCTGCTCGGCCTATCAGCCGGCGTCCTTCTGCGCCTGGTCCTCGCCCTCGATCACGAGGTCGACGAGGGGCAGGACCCGGTGGCGAAGCTGCTCGGTGAGGGCGATCTGCGTGGTGCTGCGGACGATGCCCTGAACCTCGAGGATGCGACTGATCACGTACTGCAGGTGGTCGTTGGCGCGGGCGACGACGCGGCAGTGGAGGTCACCGGGCCCGGTGACCGAATGGATCTCGAGGACCTCGGGGATCTCGCGCAGGTGCTTGGTGACGTCCCCGAGTCGACCCTGGGAGATCTCCAGGCTCACGAAGGCCAGCACCTCGTAGCCCATGGCGCGCAGGTCGAGGTCCGGGTCGAACCCGGAGATGATGCCGCGCTGCTGAAGCTTGTCGAGCCGTGCCTGTACCGTCCCGCGGGCGACGCCGAGCTGGCGGGCCAGCTCCATCACCCCGGCGCGCGGCGTGTCGCACATGGCCCGTATCAGGCGGGCATCGAGGCCGTCCATCCCGGTGGGCAACATGAGCAATGTGTCTAACACACTTGTTCGCTCACTGGCTGAATTGTCCAGCATGTGACCGTTGAGTTGACGTCTTGATCCCCCACGCCTTTCCTGGGTCGTGCAGTTCGACCATGTGGGTCAGCCCCCGAGGTTGTCCCACCGAGGGGTGACTATGGCCACGACCGCGCTCCACCATGATCGCCAAGGAAACCCCGTCGCACCACCCGTTATCGGCGGGATCGATCACGTCGAGTGGTGGGTGGGCAACGCCCGAGCGTTCGCCGGCCTGTTGACGTCGGCGTTCGGGTTCGAGGAGGTGGCGTACGCGGGGCCGGAGACCGGGCGGCGCGACCGCGTGTCGCACCTGCTGCAGCAGGGCCGCATCCGGTTCATCGTCACCGGCGCGCTCGGGCCCGAGTCCCCGATCGCCGAGCACGTCCGCACCCATGGCGACGGCGTGAAGGACATCTGCTTCCTGGTCGACGACGCCGAGGCCGCGTTCGCGGCGGCGGTCGCGCGGGGCGCCGTTCCGGAGCGGGAGCCGAGGGTCGACACCGACGAGCTGGGCGGCATCCACCACGCCGCCATCCGCACGTACGGAGAGACCGTCCACACCTTCCTCGACCGCTCGGCATACACCGGCCCGTTCGCACCGCAGTTCGGTCCGCCCGTGCTGCCCACGCCGGCGGGGGAGCCGGTGGGCCTGACCCGCTTCGATCACATCGTCGGCAACGTCGAGCTCGGCCACCTCGACCAGTGGGTCGACTACTACCGGGACGTCCTGGGCTTCGACCTGCTCGTCCACTTCGGCGACGACCAGATCTCGACCGAGTACTCGGCGCTGATGTCGACGGTGGTGTGGAACCACGACAAGGTCGTGCTGCCCATCAACGAGCCGGCCGAGGGCCGCCGCAAGAGCCAGATCGAGGAGTACCTCGACTACTACCGGTCGCCGGGGGTCCAGCACCTGGCGCTGCACACGCCCGACATCGTGCACGCGGTGGGCACAATGCGGGACCGGGGCGTGCGCTTCCTCGACGTCCCGCCCGAGTACTACGTGGACGCCCGGGCGCGCATGGCCGGGATCGACCTGCCCTGGGGCGACCTGGCCGAGCTGGGGATCATGGTCGACCGCGACGAGGAGGGCCACCTGCTGCAGATCTTCACCGAGACGATCTGCGACCGACCCACCGTGTTCTTCGAGATCATCCAGCGCGAGGGCGCGACCGGCTTCGGCGCCGGCAACTTCAAGGCCCTGTTCGAGGCCATCGAGCGGGCCCAGGCCGCCCGCGGCAACCTCTGACCCCGCGTCGCGGCGGGCCGCCGGGCGTCAGTCGGGTTGATCGGGCCCGGGGAGTCGCTGGACCACCACGATCGAGCCGTCCCCTTCGCCGAGCGACAGCGGCTCGGCAGTCGAATCCGGCGCCGGGAAGCTGAACCCCAGCCGGGACGCCTCGATGGCGGCACGCGCGACCGTCGCCTCGAGGTGCTGGACGGCGGCTTCGTGGTCGAGGCCGTCGGTCGCCTGTTCGAGTCGGGCACGAGCCTGCGCCACGAAGGGTGCGAGCTCGGCGGGCAGCGGATCGGGGGTTGTCTCGGCCAGCGGGGGAGTCTCCTGGTTCGACGGGTTCATAGAGGCTATCGGCAGGATCGGGCACCTGCCGGCGGAGATGCCACACGCCCCACGAGCGGGTGGGGTCGTGGGACCCGTGTGGTAGCTTGCTCGTTCCGCCGGGCCGTTAGCTCAGTTGGCTAGAGCACTTGCATGACGCGCAAGGGGTCAGGGGTTCGAGTCCCTTACGGCCCACCGGATTCCCTGGTCAGACCCGTTTGAGCGCCACGACAACGGCCGCGAGCCGGATGGGCCGCTGGCGGCGGGGACCGACGCCGGTGGCTCGGGCTACGTGGTCGGTCGCGGTACGGTCATCGAGCGGGCGTCCGGCAAGCGACCGCAAGCGCTCGATCACATCGTTCTCATCCATGCCCACTACATCGTGGGGCCCCCATGGAAGGACATGGGCCTTGCGGGGTCGGCCTACAAGATGCGCACGGGGACGGTGCGCGGGCCGCGGACCTGGCCCGCCGACCATGTGACCTCGCCCGGGTCGACGAGCTCGAAGTCGGGATAGCGCTTCATCCACTCCTCGAGGGCGACGCGCAGCTCCATCCGTGCCAGGTTGGAGCCGATGCACCGGTGGATGCCGAGGCCGAAGGCCGCGTGCCGGTTCTCCGCCCGATCGATGTGGACCTTGTCGGCGTCGGGGAAGTGCTGTGGGTCTCGGTTTGCCGCCGGGAACGGCAGGAGCAACCAGTCGCCCTCCTTCATCTGGCGACCGCGGAAGTCGAAGTCCGTCGCCACCAGCCGGGCCATCGTGACCGGTGCGTACGCGCGCAGGAACTCCTCCACCGCGGTGGCCATCAGTTCGGGCTCGGCGGCCAGGCGCTGGCGGTCGGCGGGATTCTGGGCGAGATGCCAGAGCGACGCGCCGATGGCGGACCAGGTCGTGTCGATGCCCGCGATCATCAGGAGCACCATCGTGCCCCGCACATGGTCGGGATCGAGCTTGTTGCCGTCGAGCTCGGCCTCGAGCAAGAAGCTGGTGAGGTCGTCCTGCGGGTCGGCGAGGTGCTCGGCGATGCGGGCGTCGATGTAGGCGTCGAGCTCGCCCTCGTCGACGACCGCCTGGCGCTCCTCGGCGGACAGGTCGACGTCCTCGAGCACCATGCGGATGAAGCGACGGAACAGGTCGGCATCCTCCTGGGGGAAGCCGAGCATCCTGACGATCACCCGCAGCGGGATGTGCTGGGCATAGTCCACGGCCGCATCTATCTGCGGCTCACCGCGGGTGGCGTCCAGCAGCTCGACGCACAGCTCACGAGTGAACGCTTCCAGCGCCTCGATGCGCTTGGGGGCGAACGCCGGGAGCAACAGGCGCCGGGCCAGAGGGTGGAAGGGCGGGTCGGAGGTGATGGGCGGTGCGAGGCCGATCGGCGCCGGGAGGTCGTCCGGGCCGGGCCGTACTTCGCTGACGACCACGGACCGGGACGTGAAGTGCTCGGTGTCGTATGCCACCGCCGCGACATCCTCGTGCCGCACCGGCAGCCAGGTGCCGCCATAGCGGTCCGTGTGCGCCACGGGACAGCTCGCACGAAGCTCGTCCCAGATCGGGTAGGGGTCGGCGACCCACTGCGGGTCGGTGTGGTCGAAGTCGGTGGCCCAGTCGGACACGGGTGGACGTTGCTTCGCCATCAGCTCACTCCGATACCGAGATCGCGTACTCGGGACAGTTGGCCACCGCGCTGCGAGCCTTGTCCTCGAGGCCCTCGGGCACGACCCCGTCGTTCAGCTCGAACGCGTTGCCGAACTCGTCGACGTCGAACAGCTCGGGCGCCAAGGCGTAGCAGCGGTTGTGGCCCTGGCACTTCTCGGGATCGACATGCACCCGCACTCGGCAGCTCCTCGGTTCCACCCACGTTACGGCCACGGCCGTCCGATGCACACGCGCCCATCCCCAGCCACGACGGTCGCGGCGCCAACGGTTCGCGCCTACGCTCCGGAGGGCTGCTCAAGGAGGGCGACCTGATGGCCATCGAGGAACTGCGGTCGCTGTTCCTGTTCGCCGGGCTGAGCGATGAGCAGCTGCGACAGCTGGACGACGCGAGCACGGTCGTGTCCTTCGACGAGGGCGACGTGCTCTTCCACGAAGGCGAGCCCGCCGAGTTCTGGTGGGTGCTGCTCGGCGGCCGCCTCGAGCTCCTCCGCCGGTCGGGTCACGAGGTGTCGGTCATCGCCGCGATGGACCGTCCGGGGCTGTGGGCCGGCGGCTTCATGGCCTGGACCGACTCGGTCGGCTACCTCGCCACGGCCCGCGCCACAGACCCGGGTCGCATTCTGCGAGTGCCGGCCGCCGCGCTCGGGGACTTCGTCAGGGTCTGGTTCCCCTTCAGCCTTCACGTGATCCAGGGCTTCTTCCAGACGGTGCGCATGATCGATGCGCTGTCGCGTCAGCGTGAGTCGCTCATCGCGCTCGGAACGCTGGCGGCCGGTCTTGCCCACGAGCTCAACAACCCCGCGTCGGCCGCGGCACGGGCGGTCGACGAGCTCCAGGCGACATGCGACCGCCTGCTGGCGTCCCTGGTCGACCTCGCCGAGGGGTCGATGTCGGCGGAACAGTTCGTGGCACTCGATGCGCTGCGCCGTGGGATCGAGACGCCGCCGCCCGCCGCGGACCCCTTGGCGGTCGCCGACCGGGAGGAAGCGCTCGCCGACTGGCTCGACGCCCACGACGTCCCCCGCTCGTGGGAGATGGCGCCCGCCCTGGCGTCGGCGGGAGTCGACGTGGCGTGGTGCGAACAGGTCGCGCAGCTGCTCGACACCGACTCCCTCCCGGCCGGCCTGGAGTGGGCGGTGGGCGCGCTGTCCACGACGACGCTGGTGTCCGAGGTCAAAGAGGCGACGCGTCGCGTGTCGGACCTCGTGGGGACGGTGAAGTCGTACTCACAGCTCGACCGGGCATCGCTCCAGGACATCGACGTCACCGACGGGATCGACAGCACGCTGGTGGTGCTCGGCGAGAAGCTTCACGACGGCATCACGGTCGTCCGTGACTACGCCGACGACATGCCGCGCATCGAAGCGATCCCCGGCGAGCTCAACCAGGTCTGGACGAACCTGATCGACAACGCCATCGATGCGATGGAGGGCAAGGGCACGCTTCGGGTGTCGGCGCGTCCCGACGATGACCACGTCATCGTCGAGGTCGCCGACACCGGGTCCGGCATGACTGCCGACGTGCAGGACCGGGCGTTCGAGCCGTTCTTCACGACGAAGGAGGTGGGCAAGGGCACCGGGCTCGGGCTCGACATCTCGCGCCGCATCGTCGTGGACCGCCATCACGGCCAGATCCTGATCGCCTCGCAACCGGGCCAGACGGTGATCACGGTCAGGCTCCCGAGGCGTCGCACGTGACGCGCACTGTGCCCTCGGGGGTCGGGCGCTTCAGCCGCCGGCGGGTGCCTGGAAGAGGCCGGTGACGTTGCCATCTGCGTCCTTGACCGTTGCGATCAGTGCCCCGCCGCCGAC
>Ga0299914_10001683_pt1 | contig 14826 bp, 12 predicted proteins | sample RVTome_10_FD_201361 | JGI IMG/M metagenome (GOLD analysis project Ga0299914, IMG submission 201361) | Soil microbial communities from uranium-contaminated site in the Upper Colorado River Basin, Wyoming, United States - RVT153D57 (version 2) ...
GCACGACCCGGCCGCGCGAGAGCTCGATCACGCGCCGGCGCATCCTGTCCACCATCTCGACGTCGTGGGTGGCGACCACCACCGTCGTCCCCGTGCGGTTGATGCGGTAGAGCAACTGCATGATCCCGATCGACGTCTCGGGGTCGAGGTTCCCGGTCGGCTCGTCGGCGAGCAGCAGCGGCGGGTGGTTGACGAACGCGCGCGCCACCGAGACGCGCTGCTGCTCGCCGCCGGAGAGCTGGTCGGGGAGGCTGTGCAGCTTCAGCGACAGGCCGGTCAGGCGCAGGATGTCCGGCACCTTGTCGCGGATGTCGCGGCGGCTGCCGCCGGTCACCTGGAGCGCGTAGGCCACGTTCTCGTAGACCGTGCGGTTGGGAAGCAGCTTGTAGTCCTGGAACACCATGCCGACGTTGCGGCGGTAGTACGGCACCCGGCGGCGCGCGATCTTGGAGAGGTCGCGCCCGGCGACGTGGATCGTGCCGCCGGTGGGCTCGGTCTCCTTGATCAGCAGGCGCATCGTCGTCGACTTGCCGGATCCGGAGGCCCCGACCAGGAACACGAACTCGCCCGGGTGGATCGCGAACGAGACGGCGTCGAGGCCCGTGTCGCCGCTCGGATAGCGCTTCGAGACCCGGTCGAAGTCGATTACCGCGCCCGCCGCTGCGGGTCGCGCGGCGGGTGCCTCGGCGGGTGCGGGCCGCTCGCTGCGGCGCCTGACATGTCGTTCGGTTGCTGCCATCGCGTCCGAGGAGGGTAATTCGTTGAAGCGGGGCCCACCCCTCCCCGCCCCTTCCTGAAACCGACATTGCAGCAGGGAGCGACGATGGCAGACGACACCGCGCGCGTAAGGATCCAGATGGTCGACGGGCGCCACCTGGAGGCGAGGGGCACGCTCGAGGACGTGGCGGCGCGGCTGTCGCCCGACGGATGCGGGGCGCATGGGTTCTGCGAGATCCAGGACACACGCGGCAACGCCGTGCTCGTCAACCGCGACCACGTGCTGTATCTGGAGCGCCGCGGGCAGACCCGCGGCGCCACGCTGAGATGAAGATCCCGCCCATCCGGCAGCGCAAGCGCAGTCGGATGAGATGGTGATCTCGCCCATCCGGCAGCGCATGCGCGGGCGGATGTGCGACGTTACGGGGATGGCGCGAATCGAAACGTCCACCCTCCCCTCGGGCCTGCCGGTCCACCGGATCGAGATCGAGGGGACGCGGGCGACCACCGTCCTCGTGGCGTTCGACGCCGGCGCTCGCACCGAGCGGCCGGAGGAGAACGGGATGGCCCACTTCCTCGAGCACCTCGTGTTCAAGGGCGGCCAGAAGTACGACGACTACCGCAAGGTCAACGAGACGGCCGAGCGGATGGGCGCCGTCCTCAACGCCTACACGTCGCACGACCTCGTGGCGTTCCACATCACGTCGCGCGCCGAGGTGGTGGGTGACGCGATCGACCTGCTGACCGACTTCGTCGGCCGGCCGAAGATCGACGCCGGGGAGCTCGACCGCGAGCGCGGCGTGGTGATCCAGGAGATCGCGCGCGCCAACGACCAGCCGTCGGTGGTGGCCGAGCACCTGATCGACCGCGCGGCCTTCGGCGACCACCCGCTCGGGCGGCCCGTGCTCGGGCCCGAGGAGCACCTGCGGACCTTCACTCGCGAGGCGATCGTCGCCTTCCGGTCACGCCAGTGGGCGGGGTCGCGCGGCGGCGCGTTCCTGGTCGGGAACCTGTCCGAGATGCCGGACGACTCCGAGCTGGCTGAGACGTTCGGCCGCTTCCCGTCGATCTCGCCGGACGGCGGCAGCGAGCCGGCGCCGCCGTTCGCGCCGCAGACGCTGGTCGAGCCGCGCGACTCCAACCAGTCGCACCTGCGCATCTCCTATCGGCCGGCGATCGACCCGCGCGACCCCGAGGCCCGCGCGGCTCTGGGCGTCTACTCGACGCTGCTGGGCGGCTCGATGGGCTCGCGGCTGTTCGACGAGATCCGCGAGCAGCGCGGGCTCGCGTACTCGGTCTACTCCGTCGACCACGCGTTCGCGGACGTGCCGATCCTCCAGCTCTCGGCCGGCCTGGAGTCCGGCAAGTGCGTGGAGGCGTACACGCGGATGCGCGAGATCGTCGACGAGCTGCGGACCGACGGCCCGCGCGAGGGCGAGTTCGAGCGCGCCCGCTCGTACGCCGCCGGCCGCCGCGTGCTCGCGTTCGAGAACACCAACGCGGTGGCGCGCTACGCGGCGACGCAGTCGGTCGTGTTCGGGCAGGAGATCGACCCCGACGAGGCGATCGCCGCGCTCGACCGCACGACGTTCGAGCAGGTGGCGGACGTCGCCCGCGGGGTCTCGGTCGAGGCATCAGTCGCCTGCGTCGGCCCGCACGAGGCGAGCGAGTTCGCGGCCTGAGCCCCGCACCTTCCGCCGCCGTCTGCTGTTGTAGGCCGCGGTGGCCCGGACGCTGATCCTCGCCGCGGTGCTGGCGCTGGTCGCCGCCCCGCCCGCCCTCGCGCAGAAACGCGAGAGGCCGAAGCAGCCGCGCGGGCCCGTGAAGGTCCAGCTGCTCGCGATCAACGACTTCCACGGCCACCTCGAGCCGCACACGCCGGGTACGGTCATGCGGCGGCCGCGGCCGGGGACGCGGCTGCTCGTGGACGCCGGCGGCGCGGAGTACCTGGCCACCCAGGTCCGCCGGCTGCGGCGCCGCAACCCCAACACGCTGGTCGTGGCGGCGGGCGACCTGGTCGGCGCCAGCCCGCTGCTGTCGTCGCTCTTCCACGACGAGCCGACGATCGAGGCGATGAACCAGATCGGGCTCGATCTCAGCGCGGTCGGCAACCACGAGTTCGACGAGGGCCCGGCCGAGCTGCTGCGGCTCCAGCGCGGCGGCTGCCACCCGCGTGACGGCTGCCGCGACGGCTCCGGCTTCGGCGGAGCGGAGTTCCGCTTCCTGGCCGCCAACGTGATCAGCCGCCGGACCGGCCGGACGCTCTTCCCGGCGTACGCGATCCGGCGCGTCGGCGGCGTCCGCATCGGCTTCATCGGGATGACGCTCGAGGGGACGAGCGGGTTCGTCACGCCCGCCACCGCGAGCGTCGTGCAGTTCACCGACGAGGCGGAGACTGCCAACCGCTACGTCCGCGCGCTCAAGCGCCGCAAGGTGCGGGCGATCGTCGTGCTCCTGCACGAGGGGGGCTCGCCCGCGCGTCGCGGGCGACCCGACGGCTGCCCCGGCCTGTCCGGCCCGCTGGAGGACATCGTCAGCCGCACGTCGCGCGAGGTCGACGTGTTCATCACCGGCCACACGCACGCCGCCTACGACTGCGTCATCGACCGCCGGCGCGTGACCAGCGCCGGCTCGTACGGGCGCCTGATCACGCGTCTGGACCTGAAGATCAACCGTCGCCGCAACGACATCGTGCGCGCGCGGGCGGACAACTGGATCGTCGGCCAGGACGTGATGCGCGCGCCGGACATCAGCGAGCTGATCGCGCACTACGCGCACTTCGCCGACCCGCTGCGCCTGCGCCTGGTCGGGCGGCTGGCGACGCGCGCGAGCCGCGTACCCGACGACTCCGGGGAGCGCCCCCTCGGCAACCTGATGGCGGACGCCATGCTGCAGGCGAGCGACGCCCACGCCGCGTTGGCCAACCCGAGCGAGCTGCGGACAGGGCTGCCGGCGGGCGACATCACGTTCGGCCGCGCCTTCAGGTCGCTGCCGTTCGGCTCGACGCTGGTCACGATGTCGCTCTACGGCGCCGACGTGCTCGAGCTGCTCAAGCGCCAGTGGTGCGGGCGTCCGCGGACCCGGTTCCTGCAGCCCTCGACCGGCGTGACCTACACGTGGAGCGCGCAGGTCGCGGCGTCGATCCAGGGCCGGCCGTGCGCCGGCGCGGCGAACCCGGTGTCCGGCCTGCGCATCGCGGGCGCGCCGGTCGAGCTCCGGCGCCTCTACCGGATCACGGTCAGCTCGAAGCTGGTCGTACGCCCCGGCCGCTTCGGGCCGCTCGAGCACGGCGCCCAGCAGATCGGCGGACCGGAAGACACCGCCGCGCTCGAGGCGTACCTGGCCCCGTCGCTGACCGGCGCACCGCTCGTGGTGCCCGCGACGGACCGGATCTCCGTTGCGCCCTAGCGCCGCGTTTGCCACGATCCGCGGCGAGTGACCTTGCCTGAGCTCAACCACCGCGAGCTCGAGCGCTACGTGCAGCGAGTCGCGGACCGCTGGCCGGTCCAGCGGGCGCTGCTGGGCGGCGCGCGTGTCGCGGACCTGCGCGGCGCGGGGCCGCAGCGAGAGCGCGGCCCTGAGTTCGTCGTCGTGCTCGTCTCGGACTTCTTCGACGGGGTCCCGTGGCTGGAGCGCGTCTACGTCTGCGGCAGCCTGTGGGACGCCTACGAGATGGGCGCCACCGCGGACGTGCACTGCTACACGGCGGCCGAGTTCGAGCGCAAGGTGGAGCAGCTCGCGGTGGTGCGCGAGGCCGCCGAGCGTGGGCTCGAGCTGCTGCCCGAGCCCGCGTAGGCGCTCACCCTCGCCGGCGGTCGCGGCCGGGACCGCCGAGCAGCCGGTCACGCCCGCGCCGCCGCAGACGACGTCGTCGCCCTCGAGGGCGCGGACCAGGTCGTCGCCGCCGCGCGCGGCGATCACGTCGCGCCCGCGGGTACCGCGGAGCACGTCGCGCCGGGCGGTGCCGACGATCGTGGCGCGCATGCCGCCGCGGCGTGCGGCGCGCGGCGCCTGGCCGCCCCCCGGCCCGGCCGGCTGCGGCTCGCGGAAGTCGCCGAGCAGCCGGTATCGCATCCGGCCGATGCTGGCGGTAGCGGCGGCGCGCCACAACGCGAGGCGCTTCGGGTGCCGACCCGAGGAATTGCGCCGTAACTTCCGGCGCCCGGGCGTGTCGCAGCGGGTAGATGCGATCGCCGTCGACGGTCCTGCTGCGGACCCAGTCCGACTCCCGGCTGGCGGCGCTGGCGGGCGCGGGCCACGACCGCGCGTTCGAGGCCATCGTGGAGCGCTACCGGCGGCCGCTCCTGCGGGCCTGCCGGCGGATCCTGCCCGAGGCATGGGCGGAGGACGCGCTCCAGCTCGCCCTCGTGTCCGCCTGGACGGCCCTGCGGCGCGGCGAAGACGTCCGCGAGCTGCGCCCGTGGCTCTACCGGATCGTGCGCAACACGGCGTTCAACCAGCTCCGGGCCGGCGGCCACGACCTCGACGAGCTCGTCGAGACGCTGGCCGCCGCCGGCGACCCGCAGGAGGTGCTCGAGCGGCGCGTGCTCGTGCACCGGACCCTCGCGGCGGTGGCCGCGCTCCCCGACCGCCAACGCGACGCGCTGCTGCGGACCGCGATCGACGGCCACGGGCAGGAGCAGGTGGCGCGCGACCTCGGCGTCTCCAGCACCGCGCTGCGACAGCTCGTGCACCGCGCGCGCGTGTCCGTGCGCGCAGCCGCCACGGCGTTCGTGCCGTGGCCGCTGGCCGCGTGGCTCGCGGCCGCGGGCACGCGCGGCGACGCGACGGCCCAGCGGATCGGGGAGCTGGTGGCGGCCGCTGGCACCGGCGGCGCGACATGGGCGGCGAAGGCCGGCACCGTGGCCGTGATCGCGGGCAGCGCCGCGACGGCGCCGGCCGTGATCGACGGCCCCCAGGAGCGTGACGGACAGTCGGTCGAGGCGCGCGAGCCGGCCGGCGTGACCGAGGAGGGCGCCGAACCCGTGCCGGCCCCCGGGCCGGCGGCCGGCGGGGGCGAGCGGCGACGCCCGCGCGAGGACGAGCCTCACGTGCGGGAGCGGATCGCCGCCACGATCGAGCAACCGGACCGCGCGCCGCACCGCGTCGCGAGCCGGGTCGACCACGGGCACCGCGGCGTCGCCGTGGATCCGCCGCCGGCGGTCGAGCAGCAGGCCGCTTCGCCGCCGGTCGAGCAGGCCCCTGCGCCGGCGGCGCCCACTCCCTCCCCCGTGCCGACGGCCACGCCGGAGCCGACCACCGAGCAGGTCGCCCCGGACGAGCCCGAGGAGCCTCCCGCGGGCGAGGAGCCGACCGCCGAGGACGAGGTCGCCGAGCAGCCGGGCGCGCCCGCAGACGCCGTCGGTGACGAGCCCGCGGCGGGCGACGACGGCCTCGGCGGCGTCACACCGTAGGCGCTGTTCATCTTCTGACAGGCCGACCGTCACGCGCGCCGGGCGCGCGTGTCACACCAGCAGGGCCCCGCCGGAGGTCGCGGGGAGGGGAACCGTCGGGGGGCGGCACCGGCCGCCCCCCGACAACGCTCTCAGCCGATCGCCACCATGCGCTCGATCGGCAGCCGGGCGCGCTCGGCCACCGCCTCGGGTACCTTCACGACCGGCGCCATCTCGCGCAGCGCGTCGCGCAGCTTCGGCAGCGTGATCATCTTCATGAAGCGGCAGCTCGCCGCCTCGTTGGCGGCCACGAAGTCGACGTCGGGGCGCGCCTCGCGCAGCGGATGCAGCATGCCGGTCTCGGTCGCGACGATCGCGGTCGCGCCCGCCGGGGCGCCCTTCGCGTAGCCGAGCATGCCGCCGGTGGAGAGCATGTGCACGCCGTCGGGGTCGACGTCGCCGGCGGCGACGTACTCCATCACCGACGTCGAGCAGCCGCATTCGGGGTGGATGAGGAAGTCGGCATCGGGGTGGCTGGAGCGCATCTCGCGGATGTCGGCGGGCCGGATGCCGGCGTGGACGTGGCACTCGCCGTCCCACACGCGCATCGGACGGCCGGTGACCTTCTCGACGTAGGCGCCCAGGAACATGTCCGGCCCGAACAGGATCTCGGTGTCCTCGCCGTGCTCGCGGTAGATGTGCTCGACGACCTGCACGGCGTTCGAGGACGTCACGCAGTAGTCGGTCTCCGCCTTCACCTCGGCCGTCGTGTTGACGTACATCACCGTGACCGCGCCCGGATGCTGCGCCTTCCAGGCACGCAGCTGGGGGGCGCTGATCGAGTCCGCCAGCGAACAGCCGGCGTCGGGGTCGGGCAGCAGGACCGTCTTGTCCGGCGACAGGATCGAGGCGGTCTCGGCCATGAAGTGCACGCCGCAGAACGCGATCACCTCGGCGTCGGTCCTCGCAGCCTGCTGCGAGAGCCCCAGCGAGTCGCCGACGAAGTCCGCGACGTCCTGGACCTCGGGCAGCTGGTAGTTGTGCGCGAGGATCACGGCGCCGCGCTCCGCGGCAAGGGAGCGGACCTCGGACTGCAGCGCAGGGATGTTGTCGAGCGAAAGCAGAGTCATGTCGAGGGGAGGGCCTCCAGGGCCAGGGAGAGATCGAGCCCGGGCGCGGAATGGGTGAGGGCGCCCATCGAGACGTAGTGTAGCCCCTCAATGGTCGCATAGACCAAAACTGTCTCCGCGTCGACCCCGCCGGACGCCTCGAGCTCGGCCCGGCCGCCGACCCGCTCGACGGCCGCGCGGACCTCCTCCGGCGTCATGTTGTCCAGCAGCAGCCGCGGGGCGCCGGCCTCGAGCGCGGCGTCGATCTCCGCCGCGTCGCGGACCTCCACGGCCAGCGGCAGGTCCGGCCGCGCCGCGCGGGCGCGCCGCACGGCCTCGCCGACACCGCCGGCCGCGGCCGAGTGGTTCTCCTTGATGAGGATCGCGTCGTAGAGGCCGGCGCGGTGGTTGACGCCGCCCCCGTCGGCCACCGCGCGCTTCTCGAGCGTGCGCAGCCCGGGCGTGGTCTTGCGCGTGTCGAGGATCCTCGCGCCGCCGCCCGCCCGCTCGACCGCCCGCACGACCTTCGCCGTCGCCGTGGCGATCCCCGAGAGGCGGCCGAGGAAGTTCAGGGCCGTCCGCTCGGCGGTCAGCAGCGCCCGCGCCGAGCCCTCGACTCTGAGTACCGGCGCGCCGGCCACCCGCCACTCGCCCTCCGGTGCAAGGCGCTCGACCACCGCATCGGCGTCGAGGCGCCGGAACACGGCCGCGGCGACGGCCAGACCGGAGATGACGCCGGCCTCCTTCTGGGTGATCAGCGCCCGCGCGCGCGCGCCGGCGTCCACCGTGGCCTCGGTCGTCACATCGCCGGCGCCCACGTCCTCGGCCAGCGCGCGCTCGATCAGCTCGAGCGTCTCGGCATCCATGCCTTCCAGCGTGGCACGTCGGCCCGGGTGGCCGGCGCGACGGTCGCGCCGGGTGGCCGCGCGACCGTACCGCCCGTCAGGGCGCCCGGCCGAGCTCGAGGCCCGCGAGCGCGCTCTCGCCCTCGTAGACGAGCCGCCCGCGCCGCGTCACGCGCACGCGCAGGCGGCCCGCGAGGTGCTGGTGCGACCACGGCAGCGTGCGGCGCTCGGACGGGACGGGGACGTCGAGGACGTGCTCGCCGCCGGGCTCGCCCGCCGCCTCGATCTCGACCCGGTGCCGGAGCGAGCGTCCGCGCAGGCCCCAGCGGCCCGGCGCGACGTCCGCGCGGATGCCCGCGATCAGCGGCTCGCCGAGCCGGACCAGGCGACCGCCGACGTGCACGACGACCGCCGTCGCCCGCACCGGGCCGAGCGCCGGACCGCCGGCGAACGCGACCGTGACCGGGTCGCCGTCGAAGTCGTGCGCCTCGCCCCACCACCAGACCGGCGGGAAACCGTCGCCCCAGTTGCGCTCGACGTACGCGGTCGCGCCGTCGAGCGACCAGCGCTCGCCCGCCTCCTCGACGAAGCCCTCGGCGCCCGCGCGGAGGACCAGCGGCCGCCAGTACTGGCGCAGGAACGGCGCCCAGCCCGCGGGACCGGTCCCGTGCCACGGCCGCGGCCAGCGGACCGCGTCGCGCAGGTCGGCGTGCACCCGCGCGCCCGGGATGTCGACCCGCAGCCGCTCGGCGTCGCCGGCGAACGCGGCGCCGATGCGGACGCCGTGCGCGTCGGCGTGTGGACCGTCGAGGATCGCCGGCCGCCAGCCGCCCGGGCGCATGGCGACGCCGGTCAGCGCCCAGCCCGGGCACGCTCCGCACAACACCACTGCGGCGCGCCCGTCCGGCCAGGTGAACCGCCAGAACCAGCCGTTCAGGGCCGCCCCGCGGATCATCGCGGCCCGCGGTCCACGGGTGACGCCGGCGCGCGGGTCAGCTCGCCGACGCCCTCGCGTTGGCCTCGAGCCACGCGCGCACGAAGCCGTCGAGGTCGCCGTCGAGCACCCGCTCGGCGCTGCCGACCTCGTGGTCGGTGCGGTGGTCCTTGACCATCGTGTACGGGTGCAGGACGTACGACCGGATCTGCGAGCCGAAGTTCACGTCCTGCGCCTCCCCGCGCTCGCGCGCGATCTCCTCCTGGCGCTCGCGCTCGGCACGCTCGACCAGCTTCGAGCGCAGCATCGCCATCGCCGTCGCCTTGTTGGCCGACTGCGACCGCTCGTTCTGGCACTGCACGACGATCCCGGTCGGCTTGTGGGTGATTCGCACCGCCGAGTCGGTCTTGTTGACGTGCTGGCCACCCGCTCCGGACGCGCGGTAGGTGTCGATCTGCAGGTCCTCGTCCTCGACCTCGACCTCGGCCGCGTCCTCGACCACGGGCGCCACCTCGACGCCCGCGAAGCTCGTCTGGCGGCGGTTGGCGGCGTCGAACGGCGACAGGCGCACGAGCCGGTGCACGCCCTTCTCGGCGCTGTAGAGACCGTAGGCGTTCTCGCCGGAGGCGCGGAAGGTGGCGGACTTGATGCCGGCCTCCTCCCCCGCGCCGGCCTCCAGCAGCTCGACCTTGAACCCGCGCCGCTCGGCCCAGCGCATCATCATCCGCAGCACCATCTCGGCCCAGTCCTGGGCGTCCGTCCCGCCCGCGCCGGCGTTGATCGTCACCAGCGCGTCGCCGGCGTCGTACTTGCCGGTGAACAGGCGCTCCTCCTCGAGCGCGGCGAGCCGCGCCTCGACCGAGGCGAGCGTCTCGTCGAGCTCGGCGGCGATCTCGTCGTCCTCCTCGGCGAGCTCGACGAGCCCGTCGAGGTCCTCGGCGTCCGCCTGCAGCTTCTCGAACGTCTCCACCCGGCGGCCCAGCCGCGCGTGCTCGGCGCCGACGCGCCCTGCGGCCTCGGGGTCGTCCCAGAAGCCGGGCTCGCCCATCTGCGCCTCGAGCGCGGCGATCCGCTCCTTCAGGCCGGCCGGGTCAAAGGTAGTCCGCGAGCAGGGACAGCTGCTCGCGGATGGCGGCCAGGCGCTGCGGGGTGGGCTGTGACGTCGACGGCGTGGCCATGGCGCCCGATCAGGCTACTACGGCCGCAGCAGGACCTTCACGACACCGTCCTCCTTTCGCTGGAAGCGCCCGTAGAAGTCGGGTGCCTCGGCGAGCGGCACGCGGTGCGTCGCGAAGTCGTCGACGCCGAGCGGGTCGCCGTCCATCAGCAGCGGCATGATGTCGTCGGCCCAGCGCCTGACGTTGGCCTGGCCCATCCGCAGCTGGACCTGCTTGTCGAACAGCGTCAGCATCGGCAGCGGGTCGGTCTGGCCGCCGTAGACGCCGATCACCGAGATCGTGCCGCCCCGGCGGACGATCTCGATCGCCAGGTGCAGCGCGGCCAGCCGGTCGACGCCGAACCGCTCCATCAGCCGCGAGGCCACCGCGTCGGGCAGCCAGCCGGCCATCGTCTGCGCGAGCTTGCCGACCGTGCCGCCGTGCGCCTCCATGCCGACCGCGTCGATCACCGAGTCCGGCCCGCGGCCGCCGGTCATCTCGCGGATCCGGCCGACGACGTCGTCCTCCGCCGCGAGGTCGACCGTCTCGATCCCGCGGGCGCGGCCCCGCTCGAGCCGCTCGGGCACGAGCTCCACCCCGATGACGCGGTGACCGCGGTGCGACGCGATGCGGCACGACATGTCGCCGATCGGGCCGAGCCCGAGCACGACGACGGTGCCGCCGTCCGGGATGCCGGCGTACTCGACGGCCTGCCAGGCGGTCGGCAGCACGTCGGAGAGGTAGACGAAGCGGTCGTCGGGCGGCCCGTCGGGGACCTTGATCGGGCCGAACTGGGCCTGCGGCACACGCAGGAACTCGGCCTGGGCGCCCGGCACCTCGCCGTAGAGCTTCGTGTAGCCGAACAGCGCCGCCCCCATGCCGTGGTCGCGAACCTGCGTCGTCTCGCACTGCGTGTGCAGGCCCTGGCCGCACATGAAGCAGCTGCCGCAGGCGATCTGGAACGGGACCACGACGCGGTCGCCGGGCGCGAGGTTCGTCACGCCCGCCCCGACCTCCTCGACGACGCCCATCGGCTCGTGGCCGAGGATGTCGCCCTCGCCCATGAACGGGCCCATGACCTCGTAGAGATGCAGGTCCGAGCCGCAGATGCCGCTCGAGGTGATCCGGATGATGGCGTCCGTCGGCTCCTGGATCGCGGGGTCCGGAACGGTGTCGACGCGCACGTCGCGCCGACCATGCCAGGTGACTGCCTTCATGCACGCTTGCCTTCCCACGCGAGCGCGGAGAGGAACTCGAGGGCCGATTCCCTGACCCCGGCGGCGGGGGTCAGCGCGTAGAGGGACCGCCGCGGTTGCGGTCCGTCGAGCGGGATGACCGCCAGGTCGTCGAACAGACCGCCCACGAGCTCCGGCATCAGCGTGACCGCGAGACCGGCGCGCACGAGGCCGCGCGCGGCCAGCACGTCGCGCGTCACGAACGCGATCCGCGGCTCGAAGCCCGCTGCCACGCACGCCTGGTAGATCAGGTGGTCGCGCGACGGGGCCGTCCAGACCTCGTCGGCCAGATCGCGCAGCCGCAGCGTCGCGCGCCCCGCCAGGGGGTGGTCGAGCGCCAGGACGGCCAGCATGGCTTCGCCGCCGAGCTCGTGGCGGTCGGCGCCGTCGGGCCGGCGCGGCGGCGCGTCGGCGTCCTGGAAGCACATCGCGAGGTGCAGCTCGCCTGCGGCGACGGCGGCGCCGAGCTCGTCGCCGGAGGCCTCGACGGCCTCGACCTGCACGTCGGGGGTGCGCTCGCGCAGGCGGGCGATGGCGGCCGGGATCACCGATGCGAGGGCGCTCGGGAACGCGCCGATGCGCAGCGTCTCGCGGTCGGCGGCGCTCAGCTCGGCGACCTGCGCGTCGGCCTGGGCTAGCCGGTCCGCGACCGCGTCGGCATGCGCCAGCAGCAGCGCGCCGGCCGCCGTGGGGGTCGGCCCACCGGGCCCGCGCTCGAGCAGCCGTACGCCGAGCTGGCGCTCCAGCGCCGACACCTGCTGGGAGACCGCCGGCTGCGTGAGCGCGAGCGCGTCGCCGGCGCGCGAGAAGGAGCCGAGCCGGGCGACCTCCCGGAACGTCAGCAGGCGCCGCGGGTCCATCGGCATGGCTTATAGGTTACGGCAGATCATCATCCTGGCGAATCGAGGTCAAGCGCGCCAGAATTCGGACCGATGAGTGTCGGGTGCAGGGGACTCGGAAGGAGCAGTGGATCATCCGCGCCAGCGTCACGGGGCTGCTGGTCGTGCTGTGCTTCCTCGCCGCCTTCTCGGTGCGGACGCAGCATCGCGTCGCCGGCGAGTCCAAGCGGGCGGACACCGCCACGCAGCTGAGCACGACGTACCTCGAGGCCCGCCACTGGGTCACCGAGGCCAAGTCGGTCGAGCGGCGCTACCGCTTCGAAGGCTCGAGCTCGGTTCGCTTCAGCCACGACCGGGCGAAGCAGCGGCTGACAGCCGCCCTGCGCCATGTCGTCGCGCTCGACGCCTCCACGCGCGCCACCGTCGACCGCCTGCTCACGCTCAACCGCCGCTACGACGCCGCCAGCCGCCGGCTGTTCGCCGCCGTCGACGCCGGCGACCCCGCGGCGGTCGACATCGACCACCGGGAGATCGACCCGATCTTCGGCGTGCTCGAGTACCTGATCCAGCAGCAGGCGGAGGCCGCCTCGGCGGCAGCGCTCGCCCACAGCGCCCAGCTGCGCACCGACCAGGCGCGCGCGTCGCGGACGACCGGCATCGCCGTGCTCGCCGGGCTCGCCCTGCTCACCTGCTTCGCCATCGTGGTCGTGCGCTTCCGGCGCCGCGAGCTCGCCCGCCTCGCCCAGATCGCGATCACGGACCCGCTGACCGGCCTGCGCAACCACCGCGCCTTCCAGGAGGACCTCGCGCGCGAGCTCCAGCGCACCGGCCGCAGCGGCGAGCCGCTCTCGCTCGTCCTGCTCGACCTCGACGGCCTGAAGGCCGTCAACGACGCCCACGGCCACCAGGCAGGCGACGAGCGCCTCCAGGGCCTCGCGCGAGCGATACACGCGTCTCTGCGCGGCACCGACGCCGCCTACCGCGTCGGCGGCGACGAGTTCGCCGTGCTGCTGCCCGGCGCGCGCGCCGTCGGCGCGCTCGAGATCGCGCAGCGCGTGCGCGCGACCGCCGCCGTCACCGCCGGGATCGCGGAGGCGACGGAGCTGCGCAGCCGCGACGACGTCATCCGCGAGGCCGACGTCGCCCTCATCGGGGCCAAGCGGATCGGCCAGCACGCCGCCATCTATGGCCCGGACATGCAGCTCGAGGCCGAGCGCGGGCCGTCCGAGGACGAGCGCCACGAACGGACGCTGGCCAGCGCGCTTGCGCTCGCGGTCGACGCGAAGGACTCCTACACGCGCTCACACTGCCAGACGGTCTCGCAGCTGTGCGCCCTGATCGCCGCCGAGCTCGGGCTCGACGGCGAGCGCATCGCCCGCATCCGGCTCGCGGGCCTGCTGCACGACGTCGGCAAGATCGGCGTGCCGGACGCGATCCTCAACAAGCCCGCCGCGCTCACCGACGCCGAGTTCACGCTGATGCAGCGCCACTCCCTGCTGGGCGGGGACATCGTCGCCGCGGCGGGGATGGAGGCGGAGGCGCGCTGGGTCCGCCACCACCACGAGCGCTTCGACGGCAGCGGCTACCCAGCGGGCCTCGAGCGCGAGGAGATCCCGATCGAGTCGCGCATCATCCTCGTCGCCGACGCGTTCGAGGCGATGACCTCGGATCGCCCCTACCGGGCGGCGCCGGGCCGCGAGTTCGCGATCGCGGAGCTGCGCGGCAACGCCGCGTCGCAGTTCGACCCGGACGCCGTCGCCGCGCTGTGCCGGGCGCTGGACCGCGACGCGGCGCCGGTCACGCCCCGTGGCACTTCTTGAACTTCTTGCCCGAGCCGCACCAGCACGGGTCGTTGCGCCCGAGCTGCTCGTTCTCGTCGACCCGGCGCTGCTGGATCACCGGTGACGGCTCGTATGCCTCCTCGTCCGGGTCGCCGTAGGCGTTCGGCTGGTCCTCCATCGTGCCGCCGGAGTACTGCAGCGCGGCCGCGCCGCCGCGCTGCTGCTGCGGCACGCCCTGGTCGCCGTTCTCGCCCTCGATCTTGACCTCGACGTTGTAGATCATGCGCGCGAAGTCCGACCAGATGGTGTTCATCAGGTCCTGGAAGAGGGTGAAGGCCTCGTTCTTGTAGGCGATGATCGGCTCGATCTGGGCGAACCCGCGCAGGTGGATGCCCTCGCGCAGGTAGTCCATGTCGTACAGGTGCTCGCGCCAGCGCTGGTCGATGATCTGCAGCAGCAGGTAACGCTCGAGCGCGCGCATGAGCTCGCCGCCCAGCTCCTGCTCGCGCTCGTCGTAGAGCTTCTCCGCGTCCTCGGCCAGCAGCCGCTTGAGCTGCTCGCGGTCGACGGTCTCCTTGTCGATCTCCTCGGGCCCGAAGTCGACCTCGAAGATCTGGTCGAGCTGCGCCCACAGGGCGTCGAGGTCCCAGTCCTCGAGGTAGTCGCCGGGCGTGTAGTCGTCGACCAGGCGGCCGATGACGTCGCCGATCGCGTCGCGCGCCACCGGGCCCATGTCGCGCCCCTCCAGCACCTCGTCGCGGTACTGGTAGACGATCTCGCGCTGCTGGTTCATGACGTCGTCGTACTCGAGCACGC
>Ga0299914_10001684_pt1 | contig 14824 bp, 19 predicted proteins | sample RVTome_10_FD_201361 | JGI IMG/M metagenome (GOLD analysis project Ga0299914, IMG submission 201361) | Soil microbial communities from uranium-contaminated site in the Upper Colorado River Basin, Wyoming, United States - RVT153D57 (version 2) ...
TGGTGATCGGTGCCTTCGACCCTGCCTCGGCACGGCTCATGGCCGGTGCGCTGTCCGGTCTGGGCATCGAACGAGCCTTCGTCGTGCATGGGGCCGGGGGCTGGGACGAGCCGTCGCCGCTTGGCGAGTTCCTCCTCTTCGACGTGACCCCGGGCAGGGTGGAGGAGTCGACGCGGCGACCCTCTGATCTCGGCATGTCCGTTTGCAGCAGCGAGGACCTCGCCGGAGGCACGCCGGCGCACAACGCCGACCGTCTGCTCGACGTGTTCAACGGCGAGCGAAGCCCGCACCGGGACGCGATCGTGCTCGGAGCTGCCCTCGCCCTCGAGGTGACCGGTTCCGCGCCCGGGGCCCCGGAGGCGGTGGAGCTGGCCGGCGCGGCCATCGACGATGGCAAGGCCCTGGCCCTGGCCAAGGCACTCCGTGAGTTCGGGGCGCAGGAGGCGGGGCATTGAGCGGTTTCCTCGAGATCATGGCTCAAAGGTCCCGGGATCGGGTGAAGACGGCGTTGCGGCGTCTCTCCGTCGAAGATCTCCGCGCTTCGTCCCTGTCCGGTCCCGCACCCCGTCCGCTGGGCAGCTTCGGCGAGACCTTCGACCTGATCGCCGAGGTGAAGCCGCGTTCACCCTCCGAAGGAGTCTTCCCCGAGCGTCGTCCCGATGCGACCGCGCACGCTTACGAGCGGGGCGGGGCGGCCATGATCTCGGTCCTGACCGAACCCTCCGAGTTCGGCGGATCGCTGCACATGTTGCGGACGGTGAGGGAGATGGTGTCGGTCCCGGTCATGGCCAAGGATTTCGTCGTCGACCCGTATCAGGTATACGAGGCCCGTGAGGCCGGTGCCGACGGGATCCTGGTCATCGCTCGGATCGTCGATGACGATGCCGGAGCCGCGATCTTGGCCGCCGCCGCCGAAACCGGGATGTTCGCCCTGCTCGAGGCATTCGATCGGGACGACCTCGACCGCCTCCCGGCTCTCGCCGCCGGCAGGTTCGACGTCCTGGTCGGGGTCAACTGTCGCGACCTGGAGACCCTCGGCATCGTCCCGGAACGGCATCAGGACCTGGCCGGCCATCTTCCCGACGGCCTGGTCGCCGTGGCGGAAAGTGCGATCGGCGGCCCGGACGACGTGGAGCGGGTGGCTTCGCTCGGATACGCAGCCGCCCTGGTCGGCTCGGCGTTGATGAGGGCCGGGGACGCCACCGGGGTGGTTCGGAGCATGGTCGACGCAGGCAGGCGAACCGTGACGGTGGCGCCATGAGTCTCTTCGTGAAGCTGTGCGGGATCAAGACAGAGGCGGATCTGGAGACCGCTGTCGATGCCGGGGCCGATGCTGTCGGGTTCGTGCTCACTCCTTCCCCGAGGCAGATCTCGCTGTCGCAAGCTGGACACCTGAACGGACTGCTACCGGACCACGTGCTCGGGGTGGCCGTGTTCCACGAACCATCTCCCCACCTGCTGAGACGCACCCTCGAAGAGGTTCGGCCTGCCCTGTTCCAATCCGAGACGGCCACTCTGGTGGGGCTGACCCCCGACCGGATCCTGCCGGTGGTTGCCGACGGCGACGACTTGGGGAGGCGAATCGACGAGGCTGCCGCCGTCACCACCCGGGAGTGGGTGCTGGTCGACAGCTCGGCTCGCGGCGGGACCGGCCGGCCGGTGAGCCGGGCGCGACTGGCTCAGCTCGCCACATCGGCGAAGATGATCCTGGCCGGGGGACTGGACCAGGAGAACGTGGCTGAGGTGGTAGCGGCAATCAAACCCTTCGGGGTGGACGTGAGCTCGGGGATCGAAAGATCTCCCGGGGAGAAGGACCCCGGGCAAATGCGGTCGTTCGTGGCGGCTGCGCGCGCCTCCCTGCCATTGGCGGGTGGTGCAAGGTGAGCGCCAGGCCCCAGCAGCGCGGCCGATTCGGGCAATACGGTGGACGATATGTGCCCGAGATCCTGGTCCCCGCGCTCTCCCGACTGGAGGACACGGCGCGTCTCCTTCTCGACGACCCCGGCTTCGTCAACATGTACGAGGAGGAGCTGACGTCCTGGGTGGGGCGTCCCACCGCCCTGACTCACGCTCCCCGACTCGGCGAGGTCTGGGGAGGTGAGATCTGGCTGAAGCGGGAGGATCTCGCACACACCGGCGCCCACAAGATCAACAATGCGATCGGTCAGGCCTTGCTCGCCCGGGAGATGGGTGCAGAGAGGGTCATCGCCGAGACCGGCGCAGGTCAGCACGGGGTGGCCACCGCGGCCGCTTGCGCTCGTCTTGGGCTCGACTGCACCGTGTACATGGGCTCTGTCGACATCGAGCGGCAGGCTCCGAATGTGGAGCGGATGCGGCTGCTCGGAGCCCGGGTTGAGCCGGTCACCTCGGGCGACGCCACTCTCAGGGCTGCGATAAACGAGGCGCTGCGCGATTGGGTGACCCGCCCGGAGACCACGTACTACCTCCTCGGCTCGGCGGTGGGCCCCCATCCATACCCGTGGCTGGTGAGAGAGCTTCAGTCGGTGATCGGGCGCGAGGCGAGGGCGCAGATGCTGGAACGGGCCGGTCGGCTCCCCGACGCGGCCGTGGCATGTGTCGGCGGAGGGTCCAACGCAATCGGGCTGTTCCATCCGCTTCTCGACGACCCGATCGACTTGATCGGCGTCGAGGCCGGAGGCACCTCGACAGAGCTCGGCCATAACGCGGCGTCCATCGGCCTGGGCGCGCCGGGCGTTCTCCATGGCAGTTTCTCCCTCCTGCTCCAGGATGCCGACGGGCAGATCCAGGAGACGCACTCGGTGTCGGCCGGGCTCGACTATCCCGGGGTCGGCCCCGAGCATGCCTGGCTTGCCGAGACCGGCCGGGCACGGTACGAGAGCGCAACCGATGACGAGGCCCTGGCCGCTCTCGACGAGTTGGGGCGATGCGAGGGCATCCTGCCCGCACTCGAGTCGAGCCATGCCCTGGTCGGCACCCGGAGATGGCTCGCCGCAAACCCGGGCACAACCGTTCTCGTCGGGTTGTCGGGTCGGGGGGACAAGGACATCGACATTCTCCGCGGGCTGCGTCGATGAGCGGGGGAGCGGCCTTGGAGAGAAGCCTGCGAGACGGCGGTACGGCCATCGTCCCCTACCTCACCGGCGGTTACCCGAGCATGACCGGATTTCGGGACGCCCTCGAAGCCCTTTCCGCTGGGGCGATTGCCCTGGAGATCGGCATTCCCTTCTCCGATCCGATGGCGGACGGGGCCACCATCCAGGAGTCGAGTCGAGTCGCGCTCGAAGCCGGGGCGTCGCTCGACTCGATCCTGACCGCGGTGGAGAAGCTCGCCCCTCTCGACGCCGACCTGGTGATCATGAGTTATCTCAACCCGCTCCTCGCCTACGGGTTCGAGAGACTCGTCCCCCGTCTCGCCGGCGCGGGAGTCGCCGCTTTGGTGGTGCCCGACCTGCCCCTGGAGGAGTCGACCGAGCTCGGCTCGGTGACCCGTGAGCACGAAATCGGCCTGGTCCAACTGGTGAGCCCGGTGACCAGCGAAACCAGGTTGGCGGCGTTGGGCCGGGCCTCCGAGGGATTCACCTATGCCGTGACCATGACCGGCACCACCGGTGGCAGCATCGGATCGGGCGAAGATGTCACCGGGTACCTCGACCGGGTGCGGGCCGCCTCCCGTGCCCCGGTGCTGGCCGGGTTCGGGGTGCGCACAGCCGAGCAGGTTCGGACCCTGGCCCCCCACTGCGATGGGGTGATCGTGGGAAGCGCACTGGTCGAGGTACTGGCATCGGGAGCGGATCCCGTGTCGTTCGTGACCGGACTTCGCCAGTGATCGCCACCCTCTCCAACGAATGCACCCTGGGTGAGAAGGCCGCCATCCTTCGCTTCATCGAAGGCCATGGGCTTCGGGTCCATGTAGGAGAAGCAGGCTCGACCACGATGGTCAGCATTATCGGCGACCCGGAGCCGGGGATCGCCGAGACGATCGGGGCACTGCCCGGGGTCGAGTCGGTGAGCCTCGATGCCCCCCGCTACCCCTTCGTCGCCCGTGAGGCCCGCACCGAGCCGAGCACGGTCAGGGTCGGTGATGTCGTCATTGGAGGGCTGGGCGTGGTGGTGATCGCCGGGCCGTGCTCGGTGGAGTCCGAGGATCAGCTCCTCACCATCGCCCGCGCCGTGGGCAAGGAGGGGGCGGCGCTGCTTCGCGGCGGCGCCTTCAAACCACGCACCTCCCCTTACAGCTTCCAGGGTCTCGGCGAGAGAGGACTGGAGATCTTGGCCGCGGCCCGTGCGGAGACCGGGCTCGGGGTGGTCTCCGAGGTGGTCGCCCCCGAGGACATCCCCCTGATGAACCGTTATGTGGACATGCTGCAGGTGGGAGCGAGGAACATGCAGAACTTTCGGCTGCTCTCCGCCGTCGGCGAGCAGCCCACGCCGGTTCTGCTCAAACGCGGGTTGATGTCGACGATCGAGGAGTTGCTCCTCGCCGCCGAGTACATCGTGGGGGCCGGCAACCCCAGAGTGGTGCTATGCGAGCGGGGTATCCGCTCTTTCGAGACGGCGACCCGGGGCACTTTGGACATAAGCGCGGTCCCGGTGCTCAAGGAGCGGTCACACTTACCGGTGGTCGTCGACCCGAGTCATGCCGCGGGGAAGCGCTCCCTCGTCCCGAGTCTGGCCGCCGCCGGGATCGCCGCCGGAGCCGACGGATTGATCGTCGAGGTGCACGACCGGCCGGAAGAGGCGCTGAGCGACGGCCCGCAGAGCCTCACCCTGGAAGGCTTCGCCGAGACGATTGAAACGGTCCGCAAGGTTGCGATCGCGGTGGATCGCAACCTTGCGGAGTAGCCGGTAGCCGGTAGCCAGTATCCGACTACCGACTACCGACTACCGACTACCGACTACCGACCACCGACCACCGACCACCGACATCAAGCTTCGCTTGATGTCTCCCTGAACATCTCCCCGATGGCGGCGACGCTGCCCAGGACACCACTGGTGTCGAGGGGAAGGAAGATCTTCGTCGCCTGACCATTCGCCACCTGCTGGAGGGCCTCCAGGTATCTGATCGCGATCAGGTCGGGCGTGGGATCGCCGTTGTGGATGGCGGCGAAGACCCGCTCTATGGCCTGGCCTTCTCCCTCGGCCACGGTGAGCAACTGGAACTTCTCGGCGTCGGCGACGCGTCTGATCGCCTCGGCCTGGCCGTCGGCCTCGAGGATCTGGCTCTCCTTGACACCCTCGGCGCGAAGGATGGCCGCACGCTTCAGACCTTCGGCCTCGGTGACAGCTGCACGCCGCTCCCGCTCCGCCTTCATCTGCTGGTGCATGGCGTTGGTGACGTCGGCCGGCGGCTCGATCCGCTGCAATTCGACCCGGACCACACGGACACCCCACTTGTCGGTGGCGTCGTCCAGGATCTGGCGCAGTTTGGCGTTGATCACCTCGCGAGAGGTCAATGCGGCGTCCAGGTCGAGGTCGCCGACCACGTTCCTCAGGTTGGTCTGGGCCAGTTTGGTAGCCGCCAGGATGAAGTTGCCCACGTTGTACTGCAGCTTCACCGGGTCGGTGGCCTCGTAGTAGATGACCGCGTCGACCGTGACCACCACGTTGTCCTTGGTGATGACCTCCTGTGGGGGGACATCGACGACCTGCTCCCTCATGTCGACCTTGGTCAACCGCTTGACGAAGGGCAGGACCCATCTCAGACCCGAGTCAACAGTTCGCTGGTAGCGGCCCAGGAACTCGATCAGGCCCTTCTCGAATGGCCGCACCACCCTGAACCCGGCGGCGGCGATGAGGATCAGCGCCAACGCCAGGACGGCGAAGAGGATTACTACTGCTTCCATTGTCTCTCCTTTTTGACAAACCCTGCCTGGCCGGCGATCACGTCTGCGTCTCCAGGGGCTCGACCACTAGACGTGCTCCCCGAACTTCGGTGACGACGACCTTCTGGCCGGCCGCCAATGCTTGAGGGGCGACGGCCCGCCACTCCTCCGACTCCACCTTCACCATCCCGGTCCCGGCGGCCAAGTCGATGTCCTCGATCACTATGCCGTCCAGCCCGATCCAGCGGTTCGCCCCGACCCTGGGCTGCTCGGCCTCGTCCTGGCGCGTGATGAATCGTCGCAGATAGGCCAGCGAGAACACCGAGACCCCGAAGAACACCAGCCATTGGGCGAGCACCGCGGCGCCGGACCACGCCAGGATGGCTGCGGCGGCAGCCCCTATGGCAAAGGGGAGGAGGAAGAACCCGGCGGTGAAGATCTCACCGATGCCCATCACGACGGCGAAAATGGTCCACAGCCATCGCCAAACTTCTATGTCCACGTTGCTACCTCCTTGTCCGGCGACTGCCACTGCGGCGACCACCGCGCCTAGTCCAACTCCGTAGAGAACCAGCTCTCTTCTCGTCTTTCGCGTCGCTGCCGCTTCCCCGGTCTGCACCTGGCTCCAAGTGGCAGTGGAATGCCGGTGGTTGCGATAGGCCGCGGCCCAATTCTCGGCGAAGGTCGCCGGGTCGTCGCCGACCACATCGCTCACCTTACGGCCATCGGCCGTGGCCAGGGCGAGATGTTGCTCCAACTCAGCTCGCATCTCGTTGACCAGCCCGCGCGGGACACCGGTCTCGAGCCAGTAGCGCTCCATGCTGCCCACGACGCCGGCGGGATCAGCCACGGCTCTCTCCCTGAAGAACCTCATCCACCGAGTTCTTGAACTCGACCCAGTCGTGCCGCCATTGCTCTAGGGCCACCCGGCCCGGCTGCGACATGCGGTAGTACTTTCGGGCCGGGCCCTCACTGCTCTGCACCAGGTAACTCTCGATCATCCCTTGTTTCTGGAGACGGGAGAGAAGGGGATATATCGAGCCCTCACTGGCGAGCCCGAGTCCTCGGTTGCGCAGCTTGTTCACCATCTCGTAGCCATAGGACGCCTCTTCGTCGATTATCGACATCAGACACATGTCGAGAACGCCGTGCAGGAGCTGTGTAGCCCGGTCCTGTCCGGTACTCCTAGGTACCATGCGTCACACACTACTGGGCGCCACCCGAAAGCACAAGCGGGGCCGACCGGCTTCCTAATGCATGGCGTCACGGATGCGTGACGGACTGCATTCGGTTTGCTGTCAGCGCCGATTGAGCCCGTCCCGAATCTCACGGAGCAGGACCACTTCCTCGCTTGGTGCCTCTGCTTGTTCCGCCCGCATCCGGTTGTATGCCTTGACCACGAGGAACATGACGAAGGCGACGATGAGGAAGTTGATCACCGCCACCAGGAACGCCCCGAGACGGATGTCCGCGACCACCCATTCCGCCAGGTTGTCGAGGGTGAAGACCTTGGCGATCAGGGGGTTGACGATGTCCTCGGTGAAACTGGTGATTACAGCGGCGAAGGCGAGGCCTATCACGAAGGCAACGGCGATGTCGATCAGGTTCCCTCGATTGATGAAGTCCCTGAACTCCTTGACCATGACGCTCTCCTGCTCGGTTGCCGTCGACTCTATTGGAGGGGGTCGGCGGCATGCCTGGGGCCGCTGGTCCCACCGACGCCAGGCTGCAATCCTGAGCCGGTGAGCTTCAACCATCCGAGGACGGCCCAGCTCCGTGACCCCCGTATTCCCGAGGTGGCCACCCTCCTCTCTTCGCCGGCCCCGGATCCGATCGCTGCGGCGGTGTCCGATGCCGGGGGCCGGGTCGACAGCGGCGAGCTGCTCGGTGTGACATGGTGGCCGGGGACCAGCATCACGGCTCGATATCGCATCGCGGTCAAGGGCGGGGAGTTGGAAGGATCCTCCCCGTTCGTCTGTGTGGCCGGCCGCATCCCCGGCGGGGCTCTGATCGTCGAAGGCGATCATGGCCGCATCGGTCTGTGGAGGGTCCCTCACGACCCGAACCTGCCCGGGCTGCCCGCGGCCCTGGACAAGGGGCGGGCCGCCCGGCTGCTCGAGGACCTCGGCGGTTCGCCCGGGTCGGTGGCCACCCGCCTCGTCGCCTATCGCCCGGGGCGCAGGGCAGTGGTCGCGGTCTCCGGTGCCGAGGAGGGTCTCTACTTGAAGCTGGTTCGCCCGAGCAAGGTGGAGGGATTGCATCGCGCCCATCAGGAGCTCGCCGCCGCCCTCCCCGTCCCGGCCAGCCTCGGCTATTCGTCGGAGCTGGGTCTGATCGCCTTGCAGTCGGTCCCCGGCCTCACTCTGCGCGCCGTGCTCGAGGATGCCAGCCTCGAGGTTCCCCCGGCGGCCGACATCATCGACATGGCCCGTCGGCTTCCCACTCCGTCTGATCGGCGCGAGGCGCCGTCCGCCGTCGCCCGATTGGAGGAGGTCGGGTCCCTGCTATCGGTGATATCGCCCGAGCTGACCACCCAAATCGACGACATCGTCGCCGCGATCGGGCCCGAGACGCAGTCCGCCGACACTCCCTCTCATGGCGACTATTACGAATCTCAGCTCCTGGTCGAGGACGGTGCCCTGGTCGGGATGCTCGATGTCGACACCTACGGTTGGGGACGGGCCGGCGACGACGGTGCGACCATGCTCGCCCACCTCGCGGTGTGGGCTGGGATGAGCCGTCGGCCGGACCGAGTACTCGAGCTGGGTGCCTCGTTGATCGAGCTCTGGGACCTGCTGGTGGATCCGGCGGATCTTCGCCGGAGGACGGCCGCCGTCGTTCTCTCCCTGGCCACCGGACCTTTCCGGGTGCAGTCCGCCGACTGGCCAGAGGAGACGGCGCAGCGTGTGTCTCTCGCCTCCAAATGGGTGATGAGTGCCGTCGAAGTCGGATAAGAGGTTTCTCATCGCCATCTCAGGATGGTCTAACCCCGGTGCCGGAGACTTGTCATCAACGACCCCGACATGGAGGAAGACGTGCAGACCAAGGAACAAGGCAAGTACCCCAAGGACTGGAAAGTGATCGCCGCGGTGGCGACTGCTTCCGCCCTCGGGCTGAGCGGTCTGGCCCTGGCCGATTCTGGTTCCAGAACAGATACACCCGACCCGATCACCCTCGAGGATCGCACCCCGATCACCGAGGTGACGGTGGCCAAGACGACTTCGACGACCCTGGCCGACCTCGGGGTGAGGGTGTCCAGCGCCGATAGCGCCAGCTCGCCTTTCGACGAGCCCGCCGCCCCACCGTCCACCCTGGCCGACTCGGTGGCCTCGGCCTCGGCCGCTTCCCCCGAGCCGGCACCCGCCCCACCGCCTCCACCCGCCGCCGACTCGGTCGACTCGGCGTCGGCCGACTCGGGCGCTTCGGCCGCCAGCCCGGATGACTCCGGCTCGGCGGGCAGTGTGGACAACTCGGCCGATTCCTGATCGAGGAGAGAAGGCGACCGGCCCCGGGCCGGTCGCCTCCTCCTAGCCTCTCTCTGATGGGCAATCGCCGACATCGCTGGCTAGCCGGGGCAATGGCCGGGTTTGTCGCGCTGGCGGCGGCCCTTTCCTTCGCTCCCAAGCCGATCCCCGCAGTGCCGCCACCGGTCCGTCTCGAAGGTGCCCTGGACACCACGACCAACTCGCCCCAGACCGAGCTGGTGGTGGTCCCGGCGCCGTCAATCGATCTCGGTGGAGGAGGCCCGGCCACGACCACCACCACGGTGGCACCGGCAGGCCCGCCTCCTGCGGTGGACGACAGTCCGTCGCAAGGCTCGGGCGGCGACGACTCCCACGCCGACGACTCCTGGGCCGGCGACTCCGACGACGACTCGATCGAAGACTCGGCCGACTCCTCCGACGACTCGGCGGACTCCCCCGATGACTGAGGGGCGCCCCCGGCGCTGGGTGCCCTCGGCTCGGGTGCGGATTCTCGGTTGGTATGTGGCATTGCTCGCGGTCGCCCTGGCCCCTGCGTTGCTGATCCAGCGCTCATTTCTCCTCGACCAGGTGGTCTCCGGTGCGGACCAGGCCCTGGACCAGGAGGTGAGCGAGCTACGGCAACTGGCCGGTGGAGTCGATCCGGAGACGGGTGAGCCTTTCGCCGGGGACGTGGCTGCGATATTCGACACCTATCTGGAGCGAAATGTCCCCCTCAGTGACGAGGCGGTGGTGACGATCGTGTCCGGTGTGCCATACAAGAGCGACCTGGCTGGGGCCACTTTCCAGGGCACTGACCTGCTCGAGCATTGGGCCTCTCTGCAGGTCCCGGAGCGGGATCAGGTCGACACCGACGCGGGCCCGATCCGATACCTCGCCATCACCCTCGCCTCGGACGATGCAGTGGGCGGCGTGTTCGTGGTTGCGATCGCCCTGGAGGAGCAATTGGCCAACGTCGATGGAGTAATCCGGGTCGGGGCTTTGGTGCTCGGCTCGATCCTGCTGATCTCCACGGCCGTGGCTTGGATCGCCGCCGGCGAGGTACTGCGCCCGCTGAGGCTCCTCTCCGAGACTGCGAGATCGATCACCGAGACCGATCTGTCGGGAAGGATCCCGGTCCAAGGTGATGACGAGATCACCGAACTCGCTCGAACCTTCAACGACATGCTCGATCGTCTCGAGGAGGCGTTTGCCACCCAGCGCCGTTTCGCCGACGACGCCGGTCATGAGTTGAGGACTCCGATCACCGTGATCCGGGGCCAGCTGGAGGTCCTCGGCGACGATCCGGCCGAGAGGGCCGCCACGATCCGGCTGGTCACCGGTGAGTTGGACCGGATGTCACGTGTGGTGGAGGATCTGCTGGTTTTGACCAAGGCGGAGCAGCCCGAGTTCATCCAGCCACATCCGATCGACCTCGCCGAGCTCGTCGACGAGCTGGCGGTGAAAGCCTCGGCCTTGTCGCCCCGGCCGGTCACGGTGACCGTCAAGGACCACGCGGTTCTCCTCGGCGACCGGGAGCGGCTTACCCAGGCCGTGATGAACCTGGCCCGCAATGCCGTGGAGCACACTGCGGAGACGGCCTCAGTGTCCCTCGGCGGCCGGGCCAACGGGTCGTGGGCCCGGATCTGGGTCACGGACACCGGTCCCGGGATACCGGTCTCCGAGCAGGCTCGGGTCTTTGAGCGGTTCGCTCGGGGCGAGCCGGGGCGGAGACGGACCGGTGGCGCCGGGCTCGGGCTTTCGATCGTCAAGGCGATCGCCGAGGGGCACGGGGGGACGGTGGAACTGGAGACCGGCGACAGCGGGACCACGTTCACCATCGTGATCCCGGTCGCCGGGCTCGATCGCGTGAAGCAGACGTGAGCAGAATCCTGATCGCCGAGGACGAGCCGGGTATCGCCTCGTTCTTGCGCAAGGGTTTGGAGGCGGCGGGGTATACCACTCTGGTGGTGGAGGACGGCAACACGGCCGCGGCTGCCGCTCGGGACAGCAGCTTCGACCTGATGATCCTCGATCTCGGGCTTCCAGGGAAAGACGGGAAGGAGGCGCTCGCCGAGATCAGGGCCCGTGGTGAGCGTTTGCCGGTGATCATCCTCACCGCGCGCAGCGCGATCGCCGACACGGTGGCCGGGTTGGAGGGTGGCGCCGATGACTACATGACCAAGCCGTTTTCCTTCGAGGAGCTGCTGGCCAGAGTCAAGGTTCGGTTGCGCGACCCGGGAGTCCCGGAGGCGTCCGAGCTCACGGCGGGGATTGTGGTCCTCGAGCTGAAGACCCGAAAGGCAAGGGTGGGCGAAAAGGAGGTGGAGCTGTCGGCTCGGGAATACATCCTGGCTGAGACTTTTCTGCGCCACCCCGGCCAGGTCCTATCCCGGGAGCAACTCCTCTCCAACGTCTGGGGCTACGACTTCGACCCAGGGTCCAATGTGGTCGATGTCTACGTCGGATACCTGCGGAGAAAACTGGGTAAAGATCTCATCGAGACTGTGCGGGGGATGGGCTACCGCCTCGTCGTCGACCGATCGGAGTAGGTGACGGCCCACCAGGAAACGGCCAGCGCCGATCCGACATGCCAGACCCCATGAGGTTGCAGGACCGATTCGGGATCGCAGAGCGGCCCGCCGGTCGCTCCCAGCCGGCCGTATACGGCTACCGTGGCCAGGAGGAGGAGTGGGGCGAGGACCGAGCGGGAGCGGTCACCTCTGAGGACGGTGAGCAGGGCCAGCCCAGTCATGACGATGGCGACCGGGTCGGCAAGGATCGGGAAGACGGCGAATGCGACCGCCAGGACCACGAGCGCGGGGAGGCGAGTGAGGCGCTCCCAGCGGGAGCCGATCCCGGCCACGATCGCGATCAGCCAGGCCAGGGTGACGTCGTGGGCCCATTCGCTCCCCGGCGGCATGGGGCCGTGGAACAGGAACGAACCCACCCCGGTGGCGACGAGACCGATCCCGACCCATCTTCGGTCGGGTCGCAGACCGATGAGCACCACCCCGGCGACGACGAAGGCGAGCGTGGTCAGAGTGTTGACCGGCTGACCGAGAAACCCGGCGCCGATGGTCTCGCAGTCGGCGGCCGCGCCCATGGGGCAACGGTACCCAGGACGGGCTTGTCAGCTCTAGAAGAACTGAGGTCCGAGACTGACCACCTGGAAGATGGCCTTGTCGCCGTTGATCCCGTCCGGGGTGAGCTGGGCGCGTCCGCGCCCATCGCCCGGGATCTCCAACTCCACGACCAGGGCCTTGCCCGCCACCGCGGTCCCTCTCAGGGTCTCCAGGGTGCCCTTCCAACCGCCCATCTCGTGGTCGACGGCGAGGTTGGCGGAGCCTGTCGTCAGCAGGATGCCGTCATCGCCACCCAACACCCGCACCGGCCCTTGAAATGTGTCCGCCATCACTTCTCCTCCCCGATGACCTGTCGCACCTGGGATCGAAGCACGAGCTCGTGCCGGTATGAGCGATGCGCCTCTTCAAGCCTGCGCTCCATCTCGTCCTCGAGATCGTCGAGCTTGTCACGCAGCTTGTCCAGCCTGCGCTTCAGGGTGCGGTTCTCCTCTTGCAGGGCCAGCACACGTCGCACTCCTTCGAGATTGAGACCCTGACTGGTCAGATCCTGGATCAGCTGGAGACGCTCGATGTCCTCCTGCGAGTAGCGACGAGTTCCCCCCGGGGTGCGGAACGGCTCGAGCAGTCCCTTGCGCTCGTAGATTCGCAGGGTCTGCGGATGCATCCCGGCCAGCTCGGCCGCCACCGAGATGACGAACACGGCCCGTCCTGTTTCGCTCATGTCGACCTCATGTTCTCAGATGGGGCCGCACGTCTTCGGTTTCAATCGCGGCCAGGTCCTCGAGGAGCTTCTTCTCTTCCTTCGAAACCTTGGAGGGCACGGCCACCTGCACCGTGACCAACAGGTCGCCGGTGCGCCCTCGCTCCGGGGTGACTCCCTTGCCCCGCACCCGGAACGTCTTGCCCGAAGGTGTCCCTGCCGGCACCTTGAGCTTGACTCCGCCGTTCAGGGTCGGCACCTCGAGCTTGGTCCCCAACACGGCCTCGGAGTAGGTGATGGGGACGGTCAGGGTCAGGTCGTTTCCCTTGCGACCGAAAGTCCGGCTCGAGGGAACCCGAACCTTTACCAGAAGGTCGCCGTTGGGGCCTCCGTTGCGCCCAGGCCCACCCTTGCCAGGGATGCGAAGGGTGTTCCCGTCCTGCACGCCGGCCGGGATGCGCACCTTGATGTCCCGTGTCCTCGTCTCCGACCCGGTGCCGCGACATACCCGGCACGGCGTCTCCACGATTCGTCCCGCCCCCCGGCACTGTGGGCAGGGTTGTGAGACCGAGAAGAAACCCTGGTTCTGGGCTACCACCCCGCGGCCGTCGCAAGTCGGGCAGGTGGTGACCGTCGTGCCTGGCTCGGCGCCATTGCCGCCACAATGTGAGCAGGTGGCTGCGCCCCGAACACTGACCGTGGTGGTCAGGCCCTTCACCGCTTCGTCGAAGGAGATGGTCAGGTCGGCGCCTGCGTCGGCTCCCCGGGCCGGACCGGCCCGGCCCGGGGAGCCGAAGCCGAACAGATCGCCGAGACCGCCGAAGCCACCGAGGAGATCGGACAGGTCCTCCACCCTCACCTGTTGGCCACCGAAGCCCCCGAACCCGCCACCGGGGCTCCCGTAGCCGGCGAAACCGCCGGTCTCGACCATGCGTCGCACCTGGTCGTACTCCTTGCGCTGTTCGGTGTCGGACAAGGTGGCGTAGGCCTCGGAGATCTCCTTGAACCTCTCCTCGGCCGATTCGTCACCCTGGTTGGCGTCGGGGTGGTAGGTCTGTGCCAGCTTGCGATACGACTTCTTGATCTCGTCGGCGCCGGCGTCGGGCGGAACACCGAGGATCTGGTAGAAGTCCTTATCGACCCAGTCGCGGTTCACTTTCGATCTTCCAGCATCACCATGGCGGGTCTCAGGACCCGATCCTTCAGGCGGTACCCACGGCGCAGCTCCTCGGAAACCACCAGGTCGGTGGCGCCACCGGGGGCCCCGACCGGCTCGTGGATCTCGGGATCGAAGGGCTCGCCGATGGTGGGCACCACCTCGAGACCTTCCTGCTCGAGGACCTTGAGCAGCTGCTCCCGGATATTGATCATTCCCGATAGGAGCTGTCGTTCCGCTTCCGACTCGGCCGGGGTGGACAGGGCGGCGTCGAACGAGTCGAGAACAGGCATCAGCTCTCGCACAACCCGCTCCGCGGCCCGGTCGAGCGTGGCCGCTTGCTCCCTCGTGGTGCGCTTGCGGTAGTTGTCGAAATCGGCTGCTACCCGCTTCAGGTCGTCTAGATAGGAGGTGGCCTCGTCGCGTGACTGCTCGAGATGTTCGAGCAGCACCTCGATCGCCTTCTCCTTGTCCTCGGGCAGATCGACTCCGAGGGCAGCAGCATCGGTTGGCCCCCTTGCCTCGACGATCTCCGCCTCCACCACCTCCGGCTTTTGCTCACTCATGATCCAAGTACCAAGTACTCAGAACCAACCACCGATGACGGAGTCTCACGA
>Ga0299914_10001685_pt1 | contig 14821 bp, 11 predicted proteins | sample RVTome_10_FD_201361 | JGI IMG/M metagenome (GOLD analysis project Ga0299914, IMG submission 201361) | Soil microbial communities from uranium-contaminated site in the Upper Colorado River Basin, Wyoming, United States - RVT153D57 (version 2) ...
GAATGCTCTTGGTGAATATGGTCTCGCACGGACCGAGGAGACGCGGAACAGGCAGGGGGAGGGCTGGTATCGGCTGACGCTCGACGGCGCGCTGCTCCCTGATCGTTCACGTCATTATCTTCAGTTCGATGCCGTCGGGAATGTGGCGGATGTGTGGGTCAATGGCCGACATGTGGGGCGGCACACGGGCGCCTTTTCGCGCTTCCGGTTCGATGTGACCCATGCGCTTCGCCGCGAGCGCCCGAATCTCATCGCGGTTCGCGCCGACAATTCGAGGCCCGCGCCCGGTAGCACCACTGCGCATGTCGTACCGCTGCTCGGCGACTTCTTCGTTCACGGCGGACTTTATCGTCCCGTGTCGCTGATCAGCGTCGGCGAGGCGCAAATCGACCTGCTCGATCATGGCGGCCCAGGCGTCTACATCCGCGCCGACGAGATCGGGCCCGAGGGCGCGACCGTTCGCGTTCGTACCAGGATCCGGAGCGAGGCGGCTCGGCCTCTGGAAATCGTCACAACGATCCGTGATGCTGAAGGCCGCGAAATCGCGCGTTCGAGCGATGTGATCCACGTCGGTGCGGAGGGCGAGGTCTCGCAAAGCCTGACGCTTGCCGCGCCACGTTTGTGGGACGGGCGGCGCGATCCATACCTTTACACCGCCAGCGTCGAACTGCGTGACGGCGAAGGCCTGCTGGACCGGGTCGAGGAGCGGTTCGGCGTGCGCACATTCCGCATGGACGCGAACAGGGGCTTCTTCCTCAACGGCCGCCATCTGCCGCTACGCGGCGTCTCGCGCCATCAGGATTATCTGGGCCGAGGCTGGGCGCTCACGCCGGCTGATCATGCTCGCGACATGGCGCTGATCGCAGAAATGGGCGCGAACACCGTCCGCTTTGCCCATTATCAGCACGCCGAAGACTGGTTCGAGCTTTCGGACGAAGCGGGAATGGTCGTCTGGGCGGAGCTGCCGTTCGTCAACAAGGTGAGCTTCGGCAATGCCCCCGCAAGCGCCGAGCTGGTCTCCAATGCGAGGCAGCAGATGATCGAGCTGATCCGGCAGAACTACAACCATCCGTCCGTTGTGACCTGGGGCATTGGCAACGAGGTCGATATCGATCTTGCGTTCAACCGGCTCGGACCTGAAGCCGATCCGCGCCCGCTGCTCGACACGCTCCATCGCCTGGCGAGGGAGGAGGATCCGAGCCGCCCAACCGTGATCGCCGATTGCTGCGAAGCCACTCCGGGCGCGAGGGCGCCTTATCTCGCGGTGCTCGCGGGTCATGCCGATCTGATGGGCTATAACCGCTATTTCGGCTGGTATTATGGGGAGGTCGCCGATCTCGGCCCCCACCTTGACATGCTTCACGCGCGCCACCCGGCGATGCCGATCTCGGTGAGCGAATATGGCGCGGGCGGCGCGCGCAGCCAGCACACGGACAATCCCCAGGGCGGGCCGATCAATGCGGGCGGCCGCCCGCATCCGGAAGAGTATCAAAGCTGGATCCACGAGCAGACCTGGCCGCAGCTCGCCGAGCGCCCCTTTTTATGGGCGAACTGGATCTGGAACATGTTCGATTTCTCGTCGACGGTCCGCCAGGAAGGCGATGCGACCGATATAAACGACAAGGGGCTGGTGAGCTTCGACCGGCGCGTCAGGAAGGATGCGTTCTTCTTCTACAAGGCGAATTGGTCAGACGAGCCGGTGCTGCACATTACAGAGCGCCGCTATGTCGAGCGCGCCTACCCGGTCACCGACATCCGCATCTACAGCAATGCGGGCGCCGTATATCTTGCGCTCAACGGCCGCGATCTGGGCGCACGGTCCTGCCCGGGGGGTGTCTGCGTTTGGGAGCAGGTCCGGCTCGATCCCGGCGCGAACCGGCTGGTCGCGACCGTCGGCGATCAGACCGACAGCGTCGAATGGAACGCGCCCGATCCGGCCGCCGGCATCGCGATCAATGTCGGCGACCTTGCCGGCTTTATCGATGCGCAGGGGCGCCGTGTCGGATCCGACAACTGGTTCCGTGGCGGAGTGGCCGGGCGGATAAGCGGCCGGGAGGCGGAGAGGTTGGCCGGCGCGGGCGACCCGAGGTTCCGCACCGGCTATCGTGCTGGCGCTTTCGCCTATGCGATCCCGGTGCCGAACGGCCGGTGGCGCCTTACGCTCCTGTTCCTCGAGCCGGATGAGGAGCACGACCGACGGGGGTTCGACGTGACTGCGGAAGGCCGCACGCTGCTCGCCGAATTCGACCCACGCACCGCCGCGGACGGAGCGCTAAGAGGCGTCGAGCGCAGCTTCGAAGTGGAAGTGGTCGATGGCACGCTCGACCTGCGTTTTTTGGGAGATGCGGTAGTTTCCGGGATCGAAGTTCGCTGATCAGGTCGCCCTCGAACAGGCGGCGAAGCCGACCGATTCGGACTGCCACCGCAAGCCACGGCAACAGGCACTTACATCCGGCGGTGCATATTGAGGACGTGTTGGGGATGTTCCTGTTTTGGGCCTGTCGGCTGCGGCTAAGCTATTGATTCTGCTGGTGACCCCTACGGGACTCGAACCCGTGTTTTCGCCGTGAGAGTCCTGCCTTAGACCAGCTTGCGGACGCGCTGGGACGTCTAGGAACACTTTGGAATTCAATGGATAACTCCGATCCACGAGCGTTCCCGTCCTTGGCCGTTCGAGCGTTTTCAGCTATGGATATTACCGAAATTTTACCGAAGCGGAGGCCGTCTTGGCACGCACAGTCAGAGACAATCGACTGGACAAACGCGAAGCCCGCTCGCGGCTGGGTTCGCGGAATGAACCCTATTGGAGGCTGGTTAGCGAGGGAGCTCATCTGGGCTACTATCGCGGCGCTACGATCGGGAAATGGGTTGCGCGCTACCGCAGTCCCGGAAGTGCCGGAGGCTACAAGAAAAAGACGCTGGCTGAGGCCGACGACGTGCGGGACGCCGATGGCAAGACCATTCTCAACTTCAAGCAGGCGGATGAGGCAGCGCGCGCGTGGTTCCGTCAGTGCGAGGCTGGCGATGTGGGGCCGAATCGAAAGGTCGCGGCCGTCGCGGACCTCAAGGTCGGGGACGCCGTGGACTCCTACATCGCTATGCGGGATGCGCGCGCTTCTGCTCGCGCCGGCCGTCCGGTAAAATCCGATGCCCATCACCGACTGAAACGCTACGTGAAAGAGGACTCCAAATTATCCGGAATGAAGCTGGCGAACCTCACGGAGCTGGATCTCAAAAACTGGTTCGATAGAGTGAGCGGCTTGAAGGCGACCAGCAAACAACGCCTGGCGAGCGATTTCAAGGCGGCGCTCAACATCTGCTTTGCCTTGAACAGGCGCGTTCTTCCTCCCGATTTCCCGGTGACGATCAAATACGGCTTGAAGATCACGATCGAAGATTGGGACGAGCCGGCACCCATCGCGCGTGAGAACCAGATACTGGGCGACAAGTGCGTTCGAGAGTTGATCCAGCTTGCGAAGGCTACGGACCCGGACGGTGATTTCGCTCTCCTGGTCCTTGTGTTGGCCGCGACCGGCGCTCGCTTTTCCCAGGTGAAGCGGATGCGGATTGCCGATGTCCAATTCGAGCACCAGCGGCTTCTTGTGCCGACGTCAAAGAAAGGGAAGGGCCGTCGCGCCGAGCTGATCAAGGTCCAGGTGGGGCCGGACGTCCTACGGGAGCTGGTCCCGGTCATCGCAGGACGCCGGCCCGAGGATACGCTTCTGGAGCACTGTCGCTACAGGCAGATCAGTCCAACGAAGTGGGTGCGCGTACGCAGGGCCGCATGGGACAGTGCTTCCGAGATGACACGACCTTGGAAGAGGCTGACAGAGGCCGCCGAACTCCCGGGCATCGTACCCTATGCGCTTCGCCATAGCTCGATCGTGCGCGGTATCCGCGCCGGTTTGCCCATCCGCCTGGTCGCGGCTCTCCACGATACGTCCGTCGTCATGATCGAGCGGCACTATTCCCGATGGATCACGGAAGGACTTGAGGAATTCGCCGCGAAGGCGATCATCCCCCTGCTTGCGGCATAGGACGCGCTCCAATCTCTTCTGAAGTAAAGCTTGATCAAGTGGCCTCACAATTTCGCTTCAGAAGCAACTTCCCAGCCTCGCGCCAGCGTTTCCTCGCCCTCGCATGAGAGGCTCGATTGGGCGTCTCATTCTGAGCCGTGAGGCCCCCAGTCCGGCGCAATCGCCAGGTGAGGATCCTCCCGCACGGGTGCCGCTGAAGCCGACCCAGCGGTCTATCGTTCAATTCGCCGCCACGCCCACACCGATGTTGAGAGCTGCCACTCTCGGCGTCGTCTGCGTCAGCTGCCGAACATGGGTCATGGCAGCACGATATGCAGTTCTTGCGCAACCGCCTCGGTCGCCACGTATGTCGATCGGGTTCTGCTCCTCGACGACGTCGCAAGCGAGTCGGCTGGCTGAGGTCAGTCGCTCCTCCATCCTGCTCCATCCGGCAGCGGTGCCAAGATCGAGATCGCTAAGATTGACGACCACCGAAGCGCTGTTCTCCACAACGTCGATGCCGAAGTAGGTGCGGTCGACGACTCGCTCCCGCGCACCCACCACTGTGATGTCCTGGGCCGCTGCGGCCGAGGCGGATGCGCCGCTAATCAGTACTGCAGTTAGGATGTTGCGGACGAACTGACTTGTCATGTGAATCCTCCCTGTGCTCTGCGCCAGCCGGCTAAGTCGAGCGCACTGCCTTGCTGTTCGGCCGATGTTAGGTTCATCTCGGCGCTGACGAGGTGATTTGGATCAAATCTTGCTCGAATCGGCCTTCAAGGGCGGGAGACGCTTCGCGCCGGCGGTACTCCGTATCGCTGCCGGTGCTGACCGCGGCGGAGGGCACGCAGGGCGAGCAGCTTGGCCAGGAGCTGAGGATTACCTACGAGGATGACGCGGTCACCGCCTTCATCGGCGCTGCTTATTTTCACGAGGAGGGTTCGCGGCGCACGCCTTCGCAGACCGACGAACGAGTGCTGCTGGCGCGGCTGACCGGCACGCTCAACGACGGCCCTCTCGCGCCCGGCTGCCGGCCGGCGATCCGCCCCGCCGCTTTGTTCGCCAAACCGCTCGCATCCGCGATGAGCTGCTCAGCGGGACGCTGTTTTTCAGCCTTGACGATGCTCGCAAGACGGTCGCCGGCTGGGTCGATGACGACAACACCAGGCGGCCGCATTCGTCGCTCGGCTACGCCACCTTGGCGTCATTCGCTGCCTCGCTCGAAAAGCACTGGCCTGCACTCGGGCAGGCCATTGCTTCACCCGCGCCCAGGCGCGATGACAGCCACCGGTCTCTGCTCTCCGCTGGATGAAAGTTGGGGGTCAGGTAACGCCTTCTGAAAGCTCGGCTCGACGATTGATCTCTGCCGAGCCGCCGATCTCGGTAATGCCTCCGATGCAATAGCTATTCTGTCTTGTTGCGTTCGACTGAAGGTGGAAGCAGGATCGTGGAGCCGGAAGTCAGCCGGGCTTCTAGCGCTTCGTGCGCTTCGCGCGCGGATTGAAGCGGAAAGCGTTGCCCGATTTCGACTTTGATGAAGTTTGCCACGATCGCCGCGAACAGCGCCTCGACCAATCTCTCTCGCTCCGCCCGGGTCCTTGCATAATCGCGCAACGAAGGCCGCGTCACATAGACGGAACCGGCCGTGACAAGGTCGAGCGCTGTAAACGGAGGGACTGGACCGCTTGCGTTGCCATAGCTGACGATCAGGCCGCGTGTGGATACCGACCGTAGCGATGCCTCCCAACTGGCCGCGCCCACCCCGTCGAAAACGATAGATGCGCCTTCGCCGTTCGTGATGTCGGCGATAGCGCCTGGCAGCGATTCCATTGTGTATGAAAGAACATGTTCTGCGCCCAGCGTGGCCACGCGCTCTGCCTTTGCCGGTGTGCCGACATGGGCAATCACCTTGGCGCCGATTGCAAGCAGCCACTGGATCAAGATTGTGCCTACGCCTCCGGCCGCGGCGTGAACGAGCGTCCACTGTCCTTGTTCGACACGCGCGCACGGACCGATCAGGTAGGCCGCGGTCATTCCTTTCAGCATTATTGCAGCAGCGGTGTCGCAGCTGATTTCCGGAGGAAGCTTGAAACAATGTTCTGCAGGCAGGTTTCTGACCGTCGCGTAAGAGCCTTGCCCTCCCGTGCCGTAGGCGACACGATCACCTACGGCGAAGCCGGTCACCTGCCTTCCGATCGCCTCGACCACACCTGCGGCTTCGCCTCCCACGCCTCCGGGCATTGGGTGGGGATACAGGCCAGACCGATAGTAGGTATCGACGAAATTGACGCCGACCGCCTCCTGACGAATGCGCAATTCGGCCGGGCCGGGCGGCTGCGCGGTCAGGAACTCGAGAGCCAGCACTTCGGGGCCGCCTGGGCGGCTCGCGACAACTCGAAAATCCTCAGTCATCGTGTCATTTGCCATTCGCCCGGCCTTTAGGAGTTGGCTTTTGGATATCTATGGTCGGACGAGGAGAGCGGACGAGATCAAGTCGTCCCGAGCCGGCCCAGCAAATCGGTGCCCTTCGTCCAGCATGCGGCTGGAGAATTTCGTAACAGCCGAGTTTACCAGAAGCGCTTCCCCGCCGCTCCTGGCAGGGCGCACTTGCTGATTCGAATGGGCTGCCAATCGACCTGGGGTGCTCATAATCAATCCTCACCTGAGAGCCTATCGAGCGAAAATCGCGCCAGCGAGTTCCCGGTTCTGACAGCAGGCGTTCCCAAATGACGGCCCGGCCTCCTACACGGTAGGACGCGGGCCAGTCGATCACCGGACCAGCGTCAAGATCGCGAGGCGGGGCCGAAGTTCAGGTCGGGGAGCGCCGCCGTTACGCTCACGCCACCATCGACCGGCATCACCACACCATTGACGTGCGCTGCCATGTCGCTGGACAAGAACAGCAGCGCCGACGCGATCTCCTCCGGGTTGGCCGCGCGGCCGATCGGCACCTGCCGGTCAATCTGTTCCCATTGCGACGAATCAAGAAGCTGGAGCAAACGTGGCGTGCGAATGAAGCCTGGCGCCACGGCATTTACTCGAATGCCCTTTGGACCCAACTCCGCACTTGCTCCTCGCACAAGGTGGTGCAGAGCGGCTTTCGCCGTGCCGTAAACAATCTGGTTTGCGACGGCGCGATTCCCCGCCATTGATCCGACGAATGTGATCGGTCCCCCTTCGGGCATGGCGCCGGCCGCAGCACGCAGAACGTACAGCGCATGACGAAGGACTATGCCTAGCTGCCACTCAAACTCGTCGTCCCCGAACTCGGCGATAGGTTTGATGCGCGCCACCCCGATGACGTCGACAAAGCCTCGGATCATCCCCAGTCGCGACCGAGCCTGGTCGACAACGGTTGCTACGCCCTCTGCCGTGGTAACATCTGCTATGCACCAATGGCCGCCGACGGCATCTGCGATTGCGCGCGCGCGCTCCTCGACAATGTCGACGCAGAGCAACTGGGCTCCGCATTGTGCAAGCGCATGCGAAATCTGTGCCCCGATGCCGTCGCCGGCTCCCAGCACGACGAACCCGCGAGAGTCGAGCCCGAGCAAGCCCCGATAATCGGGTGCCGCTGCAGCTTCTGCCATCCTAACCTCCAGTACCTGTCAGACCGCCTTCGTCAGGCCGTTTACGTCCATTGATTGCGAAGAGGTTCCCGCCTCAGTTGTCATCGGTGTGCTGAGGAACGAGCTCCTTCCAACGAACGCCTGGTGCGATCATCTGATCTGGCGCGGCCAAGCGGGTGCAATCGGAATAATCCACGCCACGGGGCACGCCTCCCTCAGCAACGGTTTCAGCAGCTTCGATTAGAAGACGCCTGACCCTGACCACCGCTGCGTCGGCAGCGACCAGATGTTCCTTCGCACGATTGGCGATCGGGCCGGCGGCCACGCTCATCACGGCGTCCTCGAAGGCTACACCCGGAAAGCCCGTCCAACTGGTCGACATCTTCGAGCGGTCCTGGCCCAATTTGTTGGTCCAATCGGCCCGGAAATGATTGTCTTCCTCCGACCAATAACGTGCGTCATCCAGGCCGAGGATCTTGCGAAGGTGAGGGCGATTTGCAGGCTCGTCGCCATGAATGACGATGAAGGTGACGGTGTTTGTATCGTCCAGCGGAACCTCGAAGACCGTGAACAACACCTGCGCGGCGGGGATGAACCGGATCGTTGGCATCAGAAACGGGTAGACACGGACGTGCATCTCGCGCGTCTTGTCGATCTGGCCCTCAATCCTGCCGTTCTGGCGGAAGGCGGCATAGTGAAAGCCGAACCGCGTATCCTCGAGCTCCATCGCCGGGGCGTTGTCCTCAACCGCGAACGCGGCAGGGTTGAGGGTGTCGGGATTGGGCGTGAACGTCTTCGTCAACCAGCCAGGCCGTGCATCGTTGCTATGGAGAATTCCCACGTGGGAACTGTCAGAGCCCTGCTCCACGAGCTGGAGATAATTGGCTGGCTGGTAGATGCGGAAAATTGTCCGATGGCTCTCCGGCACGTCCATGAAGGCAAAGCGGCGGAAAGCCGGCACTGAATCCTGCGGTCCCATATAGGCCCAGAGCAGCCCGCCCTCTTCGTGAACCGCGAACGCTGGCGCCTTCAGGCGCGCACGGAACCGCGGATCGCAATGGTTGGGCGTCTCCTGAATCGTTCCGTCCACGCCGAACTTCCAGCCGTGGTAGAGGCAACGAATTCCGCGGTCCTCGACGCGTCCGACCGCAAGCGAGACGCCACGGTGCATGCAATATTCCTCGAGCAGGCCCACCTTTCCGTCCGTGTCCCGGAACGCCACCAGATCCTGGCCGAACAGCCGCACCCGAATGGGGTCCCCATCTGCCTCAGGAAGATCGCTCGACAGGGCGAAGGGCATCCAATAGCGACGCATTACTTCGCCCATCGGAGTCCCCGGACCGACCTGGCACAGATATAGATTCTCTTCGGGCGTCATATGGCCTCCTTCTTCCACGGAAGATATAGCAGCCTGAGGCAAGGCGACAAGTCCCTTTTCCACCGACGGGTTTGCGCGGGTCCGCACTTGGCTTCCCCGCAACAGGACGAGCCGAGGGGCCATTTGTCGCCGCGCGGGCTTCTGACGGGCCGCGAGAGGCCAGTGAACGAGGATGGGCTAGTCTTTGTAACGAGGGTCCAAGGCGTCAGCCAAGCGCCTTAGAGCTGGCCAATCGCGGTCGGCGGCGGCGAGCGAATTCTCGCGATAGATCGTGGCCGTCGCCAATGCGGCCGCCTCATCGGGATAATTAAGCTCAGCATCTCCGGCCATGGCGCCGACCTGAGCCTTGCAGGCGAGCTCGAGGAACATCATTGCGTTGAAGGCTTCGGCAATTGAGCGTCCCGCAGTCAGGAGGCCATGATTGCGCAATATCATGGCACCGGCATCGCCCAGATCCCGGACCAGGCGCTCACGTTCCTCGAGGCCGATCGCTATGCCCTCATATTCATGGTAGCCGAGCTGACCGTAGAAGAGCATCGCGTTTTGGCTCAGCGGAAGCAGTCCGCGTCGCTGTGCAGATACCGCCATGCCTGCGGCGGTATGTGAATGGATCACGCAAGCCACGTCGGGTCGGCCGCCATGTACCGCACTGTGAATGACGTAGCCTGCCTCGTTTATCCCGGTCCCGAGCGGGTCATCGATGACTCTCCCCGTCAGGTCGACCTTGACCAGGTTTGACGCGCACACCTCATGAAACATCAATCCGAAAGAGTTGATGAGAATTGCATCATCGGAGCCGGTGACGCGCGCTGAAATATGGTTGTAGGTCAGCTCGTTCAGCCCAAAATGGGCGACCAGGCGATAACAGGCGGCAAGGTCAATGCGAGTTTGCCACTCCTGGTCAGTCATGGTGTGAGGCGATTTTTCTGCATCGTGTTCGCGATGCCGCACCAACGAGGTCATTTCGGCTTCTCCCGTTCAGGATCGACGCTCAATCCGCTCCATGCTTTCTGTTGTTCAGAGGTCATGATCGGCTCGACTGGAGCTTTGCTCCCTCAGATATTGCTAGGTCCGGTACAGCGCGACGAGGCCATCCGCTGCACGCGCGAGCGCGTTCGCGTCGACTCCAACTGCGGCGAACCGAGCGCCGGCGTTCAAGCATTCGTCCGCAAAGGCATGATCGCTAGTCAAGAGACCTGCGGCCACGTCCGCGGCCGACATTCTTCGGACGGCGTCGAGAATCACGGATTTGACGTCCGGATGCCCCGGTTCGCCAGCGTGACCCATGCTCGCCGCAAGATCCGCGGGTCCGAAGAAGACGGCATCAACCCCATCCGTGCTGGCGATCGCATCCAGATCCTGAAGCGCGGCCGCCGTCTCGACCTGGACGATGAGACACAATTCCGATTCGGCGCGCTTGGCGTAGTCTGCAACTCGACCGAAGCGGCTGGCCCGTGTCGTCCCTGCCACTCCGCGGATTCCACGCGGTGGGTAACGGATGGCGGCCACGGCCGCCTCTGCTTCTCGCGCAGACTGGACATAAGGCACGAGCAGCGACAGCGCGCCAATGTCGAGAATCCGTTTGACGATGACAGGGTCGTTCTGCGGCACTCGAACGACCGCTGCGGTTTCGTAGGGCGCAAGGGCTTGGAGCTGGCCGAGCACGCTTTCCAGATCCGCGGGCGAATGCTCCATGTCGACCAACGCCCAGTCGAAACCGGCACCAGCAACCACCTCGGCAGCATATGCGCTGCCAAGCGTGAGCCAGAACCCGATTTGCCGAGTGCCGGCGTAGAGCCGCTCTTTGAACTTGTTGCGTGGCAGGTCCATCGCAGTCATTCCGAGAAGCGCACAGCGAGTGCCCCCAAGGGACCAAAATCAGCGTGGATCACGTCGCCTTCGGACACCGAAACCGGTCGCGTGAATGAGCCCGACAGGATGATTTCCCCGGCAGTCAAACCGGTATCGAGGGCGGCGAGCTTGTTACACAACCAGGCCACTCCAGCGGCTGGATGGCCGAGCACGGCGGCAGAAATACCTGATTCCTCGATGCCACCATTCTTTGAAAGCGTCGCGCCGACCCATCGCAGGTCGATGTCGAGCGGACGCACGACCCGGCCTCCCATCACGATACCCGCGGCAGCGGCGTTGTCGGCAATCGTATCAGTGATCTCGCGAGGCACTTCGGTACGGTAGTCGATGATCTCCATGGCGGGCGTGACGAACTCGGTGGCTCGGAGAACGTCATGAGCCTGGACGCCGGGTCCCTTGAGGGGTTCACCAAGCGCGAAGGCGATCTCGACCTCGATGCGCGGGTTGATGAACCGGCTCACAGGTATAGTTGCGCCGTCGCCATAGAGCATGTCGTCCAGCAAATGGCCGTAGTCGGGCTCCGAGATCTTGGAGGCCATCTGCATGGCGCGAGAGGTTAGGCCAATCTTGTGGCCGATCATGCGCGCGCCGGAGGCCTGTCTCAGTTTCGCCCATTGCATCTGAATTGCATATGCGTCTTGGATGTCCATCGCCGGAAAGGTCCGGCTCGGCTGTATGATGACGCTTCGCTCAGCGTCGGCTTTGGCAAGCGCCTCGGCGCAATCGCGTCGCTCTTGATCGGAAAGCACCTTGATAACTCCCGCTGGCGGACGAGCGGCCCCAGAGCGCCGTCACTATCTTCCTTGGAAGATCAGAGCAAGGGAGGCATGTCAAGGTCGCACTTTCTCGGGCCGCGCACGATCGGTTTCCAACGCCGCCAGGAACGTTTCGCACAGTCGCTTCAGCTCTTTGAGATTACCTTCCGACATCACGCGCGTTGCCTCGGCCATAAGCCCTCGTGTGGCGAGTGTCCTGACGATCTGCTCAGCGGCGGCTCTCCCCTTTCCGGTGAGCTGGATGAGGAAGCCGCCTGCGAAAGAAGGATCCGGACGACGGACCACATAACCGCCGTCCTGCAGACGGTCGACTTGCTTTGTAATCGCGCCTGAGGTGACCAAGAGCGCGCGGAACAGATCTGTTGGCCGTCTGATGTAAGGAGCACCGGCGCGGCGCAGCGCAAACAAGACGCGCATGTCGGCGCCGCTCATTCCAGCCTTTTCCCGGCAGAGGCGATCATAGGCGCCGTCCAACACGCGGCCCAGGCGCATGATATATATCTGCGCAAGCAGTTGGGTCGGATCGATGTCGGGCAGCTCGCGTTGCCAGGACTCCGCAATCTCCTTCGTGAAGCTGCTTGCCGACGAATTCGCCGGAGGCTCCTTGGTCTTCTTGCGTCCGGACGCAGTCCTCATGTCTGGCATACTCCCGTTCCATCGCTGGTTACGGACACCGCCCCCGATCGGCAATGCCAGCGGGGATCGGTCCGATTGGGCGATGATCGCATGGAGAAGCTTAGCAGCACTGGACAGCTGTTTGGTTCAACTCCCATCGCTTGGAATCATCATACTGGGAGCGATCGGCAATCGAAACGTCAGAATCCGAAATCCAGGCGAGTTCGCCGAGCCCGAGTTTGGGTAGCCGCGCGCATCGGCCCGCTCAGGCTCATTGCGATTCAGGCATTGAATCCTCCCCGCGACCCACTATGATCTTCCGGGGAAGATTAGATCGCATGGGGATCGCGGATGCTGACGGCTGCACAAAATGAAATGATGTGTCGAGTCGGGGCTGACACGCCCCAGGGCAAGGCGATGAGGCGGTTTTGGTTGCCGGCGATGCTATCATCCGAACTGGCGGGCCCCGACTCCGGACCACTGAAGGTGGAAATCCTCGGCGAAAATCTCGTGGGTTTTCGCGATAGTGACGGGAAGCCGGGTCTCATCGACGAGCTTTGTCCCCATAGGAACGCATCGCTCACGCTCGGGCGGGTTGAGGGGTGCGGCATTCGCTGCATTTATCATGGCTGGAAGTTCGATCGGGAGGGCAACGTCCTTGAGACTCCCAATGTCGCCGACCCCCGGTTCAAGCAGCGCTTCAAGGCCAAGACGTACCCCGTTCGCGAAGCCGGGGGACTGATCTGGGTGTACATGGGACCCGAGGAGTTGGAGCCTGCTTTCCCCACCTACAGCTTCCTGGATGTACCGACATCAAACCGATTGCCTGTGATGGCGGTTGTCCCATGCAACTTTGTCCAGGTGATGGAAGGTCTTGTTGATTCGTCGCACCTGAGCGTGCTGCACACGGTGGGTCTGAAAAATGCCAAGGAATCTGAACTCGACTTCGCCGTGGCGACAGGCCACATGCAGCTCGACGCCGCACCTCACGTCGAGGCCGACGATACCGAGTTCGGCTTCCACTATGTGGCGATCAGGAACATTGTAGAAGGCGAAGAAAAGAAGACGATTGCGCGCGTAGCGGCTTTCCAGTCGCCCTGCTTTGTATTCAATCCCAATGGAGACCTTTGGTTCGCGGTCGTTCCGATGAGCGACGAACGGACGATGTTCTTTCATGTGTGGTGGGATGCAAACAAGAATATGGGAGAGGAGCCGCTTGCAAGCGAACAGCTGCGCTTTGTGGGATTGGACAATGAAACGCTTGAAGAGTGGGGAATGACGCGTCCGACGTATCTGCTCAATCGGGTTGGACCTCACAATGGCTACATGCAGGACCGCGAGGCCATGGTTAGGGGTCACTTCACAGGCATCGCCAATTTCACGCAGGAGGATGCAGTCGTGAGCATGTCTGCGGGACCTCTGCGCGATCGCTCGCGCGAATTGCTATGCGTCTCAGATCTTGCGATCACGCGCCTCTATCGGGCCTTGCTGAAGTCGGCGCAGGCCGGTGAGGAAGGACGTGATCCCCTCGGTCTCAACGTGGCCACCTCGCGCATCCGGGGAGCCAATGCAACACTATCAGAAGGCGAGAACTGGCGTGATCTCGTCCCTGAACATGTTGTCGGAACTCCGATGGCTGCCGAGTGAAGCCGCAATCGATACGCGAGGGCGCGCGAGCGGCCTAGGGCGCAGTGGATGACGTGAGGCTCGGCGCCGGACGCCGCTGGCTCTATCGAGCTCCAACTGGCTCCGCCATGCCTATGGCGGGCTGTGAGTCATCCAACGTATCGGTCGCAACCCACGAATTCCTCGAGGAGAGTTGGCCATGCGGAACATCGATCATTTCATCGCTGGTGCGGCATGCGCCTCCGGCGAGCGTCAGGGCGACATCTTCGATCCGAACAATGGCGGCGTCCAGGCCAGGGTGCGTCTCGGCACGTCGGCCGACCTCGAGCAGGCGGTCGCCGCCGCGCGCGACGCCTTTCCGGCCTGGGCTGCGACCAACCCCCAGCGCCGGGCGCGGGTGATGTTCAAGTATAAGGAGCTGGTCGAGCAGAATATGGAGGCGCTCGCCCTCCTCTTGGCCTCCGAGCATGGCAAGGTCGTCGCGGACGCCCGAGGCGACGTCCAGCGCGGGCTCGAAGTGATCGAGTATGCCTGCGGCATCCCGCATGCGCTCAAGGGCGAATATACCCAGGGCGCCGGCCCCGGCATCGACGTCTATTCGATGCGTCAGCCGCTCGGCATCGTCTGCGGAATCACCCCGTTCAATTTCCCGGCGATGATCCCGATGTGGATGTTCGGCGTCGCCATCGCCTGCGGCAACGCCTTCATCCTCAAGCCCTCCGAGCGCGATCCGTCGGTGCCGGTGCGCCTCGCCGAGCTGATGAAGGAGGCGGGCCTTCCCGACGGCATCCTCCAGGTCGTCCATGGCGACAAGGAGATGGTCGACGCGATCCTCGACCATGACGAGATCAGGGCGATCAGCTTCGTCGGCTCCTCGGACATCGCCCATTATATCTACAGCCGCGGCACGGCGAACGGAAAGCGCGTGCAGGCGTTCGGCGGCGCCAAGAATCACGGCATCGTCATGCC
>Ga0299914_10001687_pt1 | contig 14814 bp, 9 predicted proteins | sample RVTome_10_FD_201361 | JGI IMG/M metagenome (GOLD analysis project Ga0299914, IMG submission 201361) | Soil microbial communities from uranium-contaminated site in the Upper Colorado River Basin, Wyoming, United States - RVT153D57 (version 2) ...
CGGGGCTTCGGAGCTGACCTGCGCGCGACACTCTCGGCAAAAAACCAGCGCCACCCGTCTCTCGCTTTCGATCTGTGGGAGGGACCCCGCTCCCTGTACGGGAATGGAGTCGTCCGGGTTCCGGCGCGCCACCCCGGATGGCCGCCGATCACGCCGCGCGGCGGGGGAGGTGGACCTCGACCCCCGGATCCGGGTATATTTTCTGCTCTCGGGGACGGGGGCCACGCGACTGTACGGAGGGAATCGCACTTGAGAGATCGGTCGACGAAAAGGGTCCGCGATCGACTTCGCGAGACCGGCGGGTGGGGTGAGCGGACGATGGGGGCGTTGCCCGACGTCCCACGAAAACACGAGATGGCCAACAGCCTGACGGGCGGCCTCGGGCTCCTCGGGAGCGTCGTGGCGCTGTTCGTCCTCGTTGACATGGGCACGCGCCTCGGGTCCACCGGGGCGCTCGTGAGCGCCACCGTGTACGGGCTCTCGCTCGTGCTCTCGTACGGGGCCACCACGGTCTATCACGCGCTCCGCTGCGAGGTTCGCAAGGCCCGCTGGCGCGTCTTCGACCACTGCGCCGTCTACGTCCTCATCGCGGGCTCCTATACGCCGCTCGCGATGTTCGGGCTCCGGGGCGACGCGCGCTGGCAGGTCGTGGCCGCCATCTGGACCCTCGCCGCGCTGGGGATCGCCTTCAAGCTCAGGTTCCGCTTCCGGTTCCCGGGCACGTCCGTGTTCATCTACCTCGTGATGGGGTGGCTGGGCGTGCTGATGATCGGCCAGGTCATCGCCACCGTGGGCGCGGAAGGCGTCACCCTGCTCGCGGCCGGCGGGCTCGCGTTCACGATCGGGACGATCTTCTTCGGCGCGAAGCGGCTTCCGTACCACCACGCCGTGTGGCACGTCATGGTCATCCTCGGCTCCGGGCTCCACTACCTGGCGATCGTCGACTACGTGCTGCCGCCGATCGCCTGAGCGACCCCCGGAGGCATTCCCGGGCCCGCATCCCCCGAGCGGCACCGCTTCGCGCCCGCACCGGGGGCATCCGGCCGCGGGTCGTCCTCCGATCCACGCGGCGCGCCGGCGGGAAGCGGGCGCCAGCGCCTCACTGCCGGTCAAGGATCGCGTCCGCGACCTCCCGACGAAACGCGAGCACGCGTTCGGGTCGCTCCTCGTATTCCCGGATCCCGCGCACGATCGGTACCTCCAGCAGCGTGTGACCCGGGTCCACGGCCTCGAGCAGCGCGAGCAGCTCGTAGTCCTCGAATCCGTCCCGCAGCGCCTCCAGACGCAGCGACGCGTGGATGGTGGTGTCCCGGCCCGGATAGACCAGCGCTCCGTCCAGGGATCGGCGGTCGACATCCCACCGCACCCGGAGCTCGTCCGGAGCCACCGGGTGGTATCGCCCCACGCTCCCGAGGGACAGGACGTCCCAGTACTCGAAGCCGCGGATCCCGAACGCCCAGCTCAACGGTCCGATCATGCGTGCATCGATCAGCGGGTGCTCGAGGAGGAGGTTGGGGCGGGTGTCGGGCCACAGGTTGAGGTTCCACCACACGTCCTCGAAGGCGTCCGGACGGTGGAGTCGATAGCGCGCGAGCTCCACGTCGTCGTGGAACCCGAGGTTGATGTCGAGCACGTCGAACGCGCCCAGGAACCGGGTGAGGGCGCCGGGCGTGTTCTGGTTCGTGTTCTGCATCACGCGCAGATCGCCCCCCACGCGCTCCTTCACGAGCTCGTAGGTCGCCCTCGCATCCCCCACCTCGTCGCCCCACGGCTCGTCCACGCCGTACACGAGCGCGCGGTCGATCAGACCGCGTGACCGGAGGTGGGCGGCGTACTCCGACAGGTAGCGGGCGAGCCGCTCGGAGCGCCCCCGCGCCTCGGACCGCGGACGATACACGTTGCCCGTCACGCCCAGGAAGAAGTGGTTCGCGCCGCGCGCGAGCATGAAGTCGAGCAGCGAGTCGGTGCGGGCCGGGTTGAAGACGCGCTCCCCGCCCGCCGTACGATCGTGCGTGGGGAACCCGTAGTCGGTGGCTCCCTCGCCGCGCCAGTTCCAGCTCCGGAGTCCGCTCGCGAGGTTCACCGTGGGCGGGAGGCGGTTGGAGAAGCCGATCTCGGCGAGGGCGAGCATGCGGCGCGTGCGCTCCGCTTCGTCGGGGGCCGGGAACCCCTGCTCCCGCGGCCACATGCGGGTGACGATCTCCCACTCCGCCAGATTCGCGCTCAGGAAGCGGGGGACCCGCGGAAGCTCGAGGTCCCAGACGCGGATCGAGAGCGTCGCCGTCGCGAGCTCGCCGCCGTCGGCGCGTCGCACGGTGAGCTCGCTCCGGTAGCGCCCCGGCGAGGACAGGGAGTCGGCGTGCACGGTCACGAGAAGCGGCCGGGGGACGCGCGGCTCGAGGGAGAGCGGACGATTCGGGAGGAGCGGGTCCGGGTGCCACCCGGGACGGCCGTCCGGGGAGCGAGGACTGACCAGGTTCACCTCCCCGATCACGCGCACCTCGATCGCGGGAGACCCGTCGACCGGATCCACCGGGCCGGGACCGGGGCCCTCCACGACCTCGGCGGTCGACTGCGCCGGGTCGGCCTCGCGCACCGGCACGCCGGCCTCGACCGTCACGGGACCGAGCCTTCGGACGGGGAGGAGGACGAGCTGGACCGACTCGCGCTCGTTTCTCGCGAGCAGGATCTCCGCCTCTCCCCCGATCGTGCCCGTGAAGCCTTCCGGCGGCTCGGCGAACACCTTCTCGAACGGAGACGTGAAGCCGATCGCGAGACCGGCAGGCGGAGCCGCACGCTCGACCGAGTCCCACGGAAACGCCACCGCGGCCGCCCCCGGGGGCTCCGCGTCTCCACACGCGGCAAGCACCGCGGCGAGCGCCGCCGCAGCCGGCCGCGAGAGCGCGGCCCTCGGCCCGCGATGACCCGGCGGCCGGGGCGGCCTACCTTGCAGGCCGTCGAACACGTCTCCGGACCTCCGACTCGAGCTCGGTCACGCGATGAACCTCGTCATGCTGGGCGATTTCTCCGGCCGCAACGTCGGGCACAACGTCCTGCTCCGCGCCCTCGTACACCAGCTCGGCCGCCTCGACCCCGAGCGGATCGTGGTGCCGACGCTGAGGCCCGGACCGGTCTCGAGGGTGGTCCGCGACCTCGAGCGGGTGCGGCTCCTGGGGACGGCCCCGTGGCACGGCGCCCTCAAGTTCCGGAGCGTCTCGCTCCGCAGGGCGGTCGCGCGCGCCGACCTCCTGCTGCTCGTCGACAACCAGCTCCACGAGAAGGGGTTCGGGAATCCGCTCGCGAACAGCATGGGAGCCCTGATCGGGCTGGCCGCGCTCGCGGCCAGGCGCGGCGTCCCGCGCGTCTACCTGCACGGGTCGGTGGGCCCCCTCTCGCGCCCCCGCGCGCTCCGGCTCGCCGCCCGCCTCGCCGGCTCGCTCGATCACGTGCTCCTCCGCGACCACGCCGCGCTGCGCGATTTCCGGGCGCTCGCCCCGCACCTCCCGGCCCGCGTGACCGCGGACGCCGCGTTCGACCCGGCTCCCGGCGTCCGGCCCCGCGCCGGCGAAACCCCGTCGGAAGGCGATGTCATCGCGGTGAACGTGGGCGGGCAGACGCTGATCGGCGCCGGGCCGGAGCGCAGCGCCGGGGCGTGGGCCGCGACGCTCCGTGACCTGAGCGAGACCGTCGGCCTGCCCCTCGTGCTGATCGTGACCCACCCGCGCGACCTGCACGTCGCCCAGGAGCTCCGCCGTCACCTCCCCGACGGCCGCGTCGAAATTCACGCTCCCCCGCCGGAGCGCTTCACCGAGACGTCCGACGCGCTCCTCGCACGAACGGCATGCGCCGTGGGCGACCGGTACCACGAGCTCGTGATGTTCGCGGCGGCGGGAGTGCCGATCGTCGGTCTCTCGGGTGGCGACAAGGTCGAGTCGCTGTTCGAGATGATCGAGCGTCCCGATCTCGTGGTCGCATCGTCGGGAGTCGTGGCGAAGGAGGACCTCTCCGCCAGCGTCGCCGCCGCCATCGAGGGACGGGCGCGGCTCGCCGCGCGGGTCGCGGAGCTGCGCGCGGCGGTCGTCGAGGGCGTGGAGTCCGTTTCCCCGCGCTGAGGACGCGCTCGCGGCGCCGGGACCGGCCGACGCGGGAAGGAGGACTACTCCCTTGTCGCTCCGACTCCGATCCGGGGCCGTGGCGACCGGAACGCGACCCGCCGCCGCTCTTCGACGGGCCTCTTGCTCCGGGCGAGCTTGAGCAGCGTGTAGTGCGGCTGGAACCCGTACTTCTTCACGTCCAGCGAGGCCACGACCGCCAGGTCCTTGCCGTCCAGGAGCCCCGTGATCCGGTCGGCCGGGTGCGGGAAGAGCGGGCCGGGCACGCCCACCGGGACGGGCACCGTGGGATAGAGCCGGCTGCGCGCCCACGTGATGGGGTCCAGCCGGAGCGAGGATACGACCGCCGTGCCGCCGGGTCGCAGCACGCGGCCGAGCTCCACCAGGATTCGCTCGACCTCATCGAGCGTGTGGTAGTTCAGCACGCCGATACAGAGCACCGCGTCGAACGCGTTCGAGCGCACGGGAAGCGCCGACGCCTCCGCGTTCATCCAGCGCGGGGCGTCTCCGGCATCCGCCAGGGCGGTCTGCCCCCGCCTGAGCATCTCGATCGAGATGTCGGCCCCGACCCAGCGCGCGCCGGCGTCGAGGACCTGACGCGCGAACGTCCCGTGCCCGCAGCCGATGTCCAGCACGGTCATCCCGGGCCGCGGGTCGAGCAGCTCGAGCGCGAGATCCCGGCGCCGGAACAGCCGGCGTCGGACCGACTCCTGGAAGATCGCGAAGCGCGGCTCGCCCGATGATGTGGGCCGATAGACCGAGACCCAGCGGTCGGCCTCGGTCTCGAAGATCCGAGTCACTTTTGTACCGGATTGTGTCCTGCGAGTCCTGCGATTTTCCCCCCCGAGCACCCGGCCTGGATCGCATCCTCCGTGCCGCGGGGCCGACCCTTCGCACCCGTCCCCTCCACAGGGGATGCGCACGTTTCTCGCGCCGGACGCCATCCGCACCGAGCGGCACCGAGGAGGGAGGACCGAAGGGCGGGACCATGGCGTCCAGGGGCGTCGCCGCAGTCGCCTGACAGGGAACGAGATGGAGACGCGCCCGGGCGGAGGGATCGGTCCGCGGGCGCTCCGGAGTCGACTCCCGGGCACCGCCTCGACGCGTCTCCGCGACCCGCGATGCGGGTCTCGATCGCCACCCACGCCGCCGTCCGGAACGCCCCGTCCGGGACGCCCCGCCGCGCATCTCCGGACCCCGGTGATGCGCGCGCTCCACGCTCGGCACGCCGACGTTGATGCGGGGGTGCACAGGCCCGTGATCCCGGGGCCCGCGGCGCGGGTCGGGTCGCGAAGCCGTCCCGCTCACACGAAGATCGGGGGGTGGCGCTCCAAGGACGGCACGCGAACCGGAGGTGCGGTGCGAGGATACAGACCGCTGGGAGACTACGGGATCATCGGCGACATGCGCGCGATCGCCCTCGTCGCCCGGGATGGATCGATCGACTGGTGCTGCCTGCCGCACTTCGACAGTCCCAGCGTGTTCGGTCGGCTGCTGGACGCGGGGCACGGAGGATTCTGGCGCGTGGGACCTGCCGGGGCGGCGGACGGCACGCAGCGATACGAGCCCGGCACGAACGTGCTCGTGACCCGCTTCGACGTCGACGGCGGGACGCTCGAGCTCACCGACTTCATGCCCTGTCTCGAGTGGGACCGCCAGCTCGCCTCGCACCACGAGATCCACCGGCGCGTGCGCGCGATCGGCCGCGCGATCCGCGTCGAGTCGGTCCTCGAGCCGCGCTTCGACTACGCCGCGAGCGCCGTGAGCTTCCGGCACCGGCGCTACGGCCTCCTGGCCACGGACGACCAGGACGAGGTCCTCACGGTGGCCTCCCGTGGCGACCTCGAGTGGAGCGTTGACCGCGAGGCGAGCCGCGCGCGTACGGAGTTCGAGGTTCAGGAGGGCGAAAGCCGCTGGCTCTCGATGCGGTACGACGACGACGAGGTGTGGTCGCCCGAGCGCTACGACACCGAGACGAAGCTCGCCGGCACACGGGAGCTGTGGAGTCGCTGGGCCGCCGAGCTCCGCTACGACGGTCCGTACCGCGACGCCGTCGTGCGCTCGGCGCTCGCGCTCAAGCTGCTCTTCTTCGCGCCCACGGGCGCGATCGTCGCCGCACCCACGACGTCGCTTCCCGAGCATATCGGAGGGGAGCGCAACTGGGACTACCGGTTCTCCTGGCTGCGCGATTCGACCTACACGCTGTTCGCGCTGTACGCGCTCGGGAAGTTCGAGGAGCTCGACCGCTACATGACGTTCCTCAAGAAGATCTGCAGGCGTCAACGTCCCGATCACCTCCAGATCCTGTTCGGGATCCGGGGGGAGATGGAAGCGCCCGAGCGCGTGCTCGAGCACCTGGAGGGATACCGCCGGTCGAGCCCGGTCCGGGTCGGGAACGCGGCAGTCCACCAGTTCCAGCTGGACGTGTACGGCGAGGTCATGGACTCCGTCCACATCTGGCGCCGCCTGTACGAGATGACCGAGGGAACCTGGCAGCTCACCAGGGCCCTCGCCGACGACGTCGTCCGGCTGTGGGAGCGGCCGGACCTGGGCGTGTGGGAGTTCCGCACCGGTCCGAAGCACTTCGTGTTCAGCAAGGTGATGGCCTGGGTGGCGCTCGACCGGGCGGTCAGGGCCGCCGAGGATCTCGGGCTCCCGGCCGATCTCGACGAGTGGCGCGCGACCCGGGAGGCGATCCGGGAGCAGGTGCTCGAGCGCGGCTGGAGCGAGGCGCGGAAGACCTTCGTCCAGCACTACGGCACCGACCGGGTGGATGCCGCCAACCTCCTGCTGGGCATCCTCCGCTTCCTGCCCCACGAGGATCCGCGCATACACGCCACGATCGATCGGGTGCGCGAGGACCTCACGGAGCCCCGGACCGGTCTCCTGTATCGGTACAAGACCGACGATGGCCTGCCGGGCGGGGAGGGCTGCTTCATCGTGAACAGCTTCCACCTCTCGCAAGCCCTGGCCCTCGGTGGGCGGACCGATGAGGCCACCGAGGTGTTGGAGAACGCGATGTCCTACGCCAGCCCGCTGGGGCTGTTGAGCGAGGAGGTGGATCCCGAGACCGGCGACCTCATCGGGAACTTCCCCCAGGCGTTCAGCCACATCGGGCTCATCAACGCCGCGTATGTGCTGTCGCGCGCGCGCCGTGACAGGCCGGCGGACGAGTTCCCGGTGCTGCCGGAAGAGCCGGAGGCGCTGGACGGGCCGGAAGCCCCGGACGCGCCGGAAGAGTAGAGAGAGAGTCCTGTCATGCCGACGACCGAGCGAGCCGGACTCGTGGTCGCCGCCAACCGACTTCCCGTCCGATGGCGGGAGGACACCGGGGACTGGGAGCTGAGCCCCGGCGGGCTGGTCACGGCCCTGCGGCCCGTCCTCCAGGAGCGCTCGGGCACGTGGGTCGGGTGGACGGGCCGTCCGGGCCACGCCCCCGAGCCGTTCACGCACGACGGTATCGGGCAGCGCGCCGTCCCGGTGTCGAAGGACGAGATCGTCGGGCACTACCGCGGGTTCTGCAATTCGACGGTGTGGCCGCTCTATCACAACGCGATCCGGCCCCCGGAGTATCACCGGCACTGGTGGCGCCCCCACCTCGCCGTCAACCGGCGCTTCGCTGCCGCCGTGGCCGATGTCCTGGCGGACGACGGCACGGCGTGGATCCACGACTACCAGCTGCAGCTCGTACCCGACTTCCTCCGGGCCCTGAAGCCGGCGGCGCGCATCGGGTTCTTCCTCCACATCCCGTTCCCCCCGATCGAGCTGTTCGGCTATCTGCCGTGGCGCCGGCCTGTGCTCCGGGGTCTCCTCGGGGCGGACGTCCTCGCCTTCCAGACCCGGCAGGGCGTCGCCAACTTCGCCGAGTGCGCGGGCCGCTACGTCGGCGCCCGCCCCGTGGAGGACGGGCTCGAGTTCGACGGCCGGCGCATCCGGCTGCGGTGCTCGCCGATCTCCATCGACAGCGCGGCCTTCGAGGATCTCGCGCGATCTCCGGCGGTCGCGGAGGAGGCGGCGTCGCTGCGCGAGCGCCTCGGGTCGCACCGCAAGATCCTCCTGGGGGTGGACCGTCTCGACTACACGAAGGGGATCGCAGTGCGCCTCAAGGCGATCGAGACGTTCTTCCAGCGCCACCGGGGCGCGGCGGAAGCGTGCGCGGTTCTCCAGATCGCCGTCCCCACGCGCGAGGAGGTGTCCGACTACGCCGCGATGCGGGAGGACGTCGAGCGTCTCGTGGGCCAGATCAACGGCGAGTTCGGTACTGCGGGCCACACGCCCGTCACCTACCTGTACCGGAAGTTGCCGCCCGAGGACCTCGTCGCGTGCTACCGGGCCGCCGACGTGATGCTGGTCACCCCCCTGTGCGACGGGATGAACCTCGTGGCCAAGGAGTACGTGGCCACGAGGTACGACGATACCGGCATGCTCATCCTGAGCGAGTTCGCCGGTGCGGCGAACGAGCTCGAGGAGGCCCTGCTCGTCAACCCGCTCGATGCGGACTGGATGGCGGACCGGCTGCTCGACGCGCTCGAGCTGTCGGAGGCCGAGGCGCGCCGGCGGATGATCTCGCTGCGCGAGCGCGTGCTCGAGCACGACGTGTTCGAGTGGTCTGCGAGCTGCCTGGGGGCCATCGAGGCCGCGCCGCAGCCGGCATGACGGATCGCGACGATGCGCTCGCCCGGCTGGCGGGCGCGACTCCGCTCCTGGTCGGGTGCGACTTCGACGGCACGCTCGCGCCCATCGTGGACGTGCCCGACGACGCCCGGCCCGACCCCGCCGCGCTGGCCGCGCTGTCCCGGCTGGCCGTTCTCCCCGTCACCGACGTCGCCATCGTGTCGGGCCGCGCGCGGGCCGCGCTGGCCCGGCTGACCGGTCTGGCCGGCACTCCGATCCGCCTGATCGGCAGCCACGGCGCCGAGTTCGATGGGGAGCCGGCACTGACCGACGAGGGCGCGCGACGGCTCACGCGGCTCGAGGAGGAGCTCCGCGCTCTCGCGGCCGACTTCGACGGCGCGATCGTCGAGTCGAAGCCCACTGGCGTGGCCTTCCATTATCGGCGCGTGCCCGAGCGGCTGCGCGAGGCGGCCGCCCGCGCGGCGCGGGAGGGCCCCGGCCGTCGCCCGGCGGTTCTCATGCGCGAGGGGCACATGGTGGTCGAGCTTCTCGTGTCCCGTGCCGACAAGGGGCGGGCGCTCGATCGGCTCCGTGGCGAGACGGGCGCCGAGGCGACGCTGTTCGTCGGGGACGACCGGACGGACGAGGATGCGTTCTCCCGTCTCGGTCCGGACGATCTGGGCGTGAAGGTAGGGCCGGGTGAGACGGCCGCGGCGCTCCGGATCGAGGGACAGGAAGAGGTCGCCCCCTTTCTCGAGCGACTCTACGAGCTCAGGCGGAATCTGGACGGCTGAGCCGTGCGCCTCCTCGTCGGTGATATCGGCGGCACCAACGCCCGGCTCGCGCTCGCGGAATCCGCGGGAGAGGAGTTCCGCTTCCGGCTGGCACGCACGTACGCGAGCAGCCGCTTCGATTCCCTCCCGGAGCTCGTTCGGCACTTCCTCGGCGATGTGAGCGAAACCGCGGACCGGGCGGCGCTGGCGGTCGCCTGTCCGGTCATCTCGGGCCGCTGCCGCCCCCCCAATCTCGGGTGGACCATCGACGTCGACACCCTGGGGCAGGACATCGGGATTCCCGACACCCGGCTCCTCAACGACTTCGACGCCGTGGGTCGCGCGATCCCGCACCTCTCGGCCGCGGACGTGTCGACGATCCGCTCCGGCACGCCCGAGCCCGGCGCGCCCATGGCCGCGCTCGGCGCCGGCACGGGGCTCGGCGTCGTGTTCCTGCATCGCGTGTCGGGGCGCTATCGGGTGATCGGTTCGGAGGGGGGGCACGTTGACTTCGCTCCCCGGAACGAGACGCAGATGGCCCTGTGGGAGTTCCTCCGCGAGCGGCACGCCGCCGTCTCGCACGGTCACGTGTCCTGCGAGCGCGTGCTCTCCGGTGCCGGCATCCTCGCGATCCACGACTTCCTCGTGCGGAGCGGACGCGTCCCCGAGCACCCCGAGACCCGGAGGCTTCTCGCGGGTCAGGAGCCGGCACGGGTCCTCTCGCGCCTCGCCCGAGAGCGCGCGGACCCGGCGGCCGTGGCGGTGTTCGATCTCTTCTTCGAAGTGCTGGGAGCGCTCGCCGGCGACCTCGCCCTGCTCGCGCAGGCGCGGGGAGGCGTATATGTGGCCGGAGGCATCGCGATGGAGAATCGCGTCCTCCTCGAGCGCAGCCGCTTCGTGGAGGCCTTCGAGGCGAAGGGCCGTCTCGCGGACTACCTCGCGAGGATCCCCGTCCACCTCATCGTGCGGGAGGACGTGGGCCTGCTGGGTGCCGCCTGGGCCGCACGCGACGGGGACGCATAGGCCCCGTACGCGCGCGGCGCCTCACCAGATCTCTCTCGGCCGGGCGTCGCGCAGTCGGCGGACGGCTTCCTCGAGCGCCGTACGGCAGCGATCGAGCGATTGGACGTGCTCCCGGCGCCCTCCGCGGGCGATGGCCATCGCCTTCGTCACGCAGTCGATGGCCTCGAGTATTGCATTTTCCGCTTCCTTGAACCGTTCTTCGTACCGCACCCTCTCCTCGCAGGAAGCGCCCAACTGATTCGTGGGTCGCGACCTGCACGCGCGGTGTGGCCGTGAGCCCCGGGAATCGGGTCCATTCGCTGCAAGGGTGGGACCAGCGCGACCGGCGCCGGCCGCCGCGAGGTGGAACGTCTCGCGTTCTCCACCTATTCGGCGCGCATCGTGGTCACGGGATCGATCCGCGAGCTCCGGAGCGACGGGATGAAGGCGGCCAGCCAGCCCGCCGCGGTGAGCGCCACCAGGACGGCCGCGAACGTCACCGGATCGGTCGGACTGACCTCGTACAGGAGGCTCTGCATCACCCGGGTGAGGGCCAGCGCGAGCGCGAGCCCCACCGCGCCCCCCACGGCGATGTCGGTCAACGTGTCCCGCTGGACGAGGCGACGGACGGAGGCCGGGCGGGCGCCGAGGGCGATTCGGATGCCGATCTCCCGCGTGCGGCGCGCCACGGCGTAGGCGACCACGCCGTAGATGCCGATGCACGCGAGCAGGAGGGCGACCCCGGCGAACAGGCCCAGCACCAGGAGCGTGAAGCGACGCTCGGCCACGACCCGGCCGACCCGCGACTCGATGGTCTCGAGCTGGACCGGCACGTCCGGATCGACCGCGCGGACGAGATCACGCACCTGGACCCCCAACCCCGCGGGCACCACGCCCTCGGGCCGGATCACCGCCGTCATGCTCCACGAGCGGAAAGGGCGCTGCCGGTACGGGAAGTAGTACGTCGGTGACGGAGCCCGGGCGAGGTCCCGCTGCCGCACGTCGCCCACCATGCCCACCACCGTGGCCCACTTCTCCTGATCCCAGTAGTCGTCCATCCCGCCGCCGGTCATGCGCTTGCCGATGGGATCCTCGCCCGGCCATGCCTCCTCCGCGAACGCCCGGCTCACCACGACCACGTGCCCGCTCTCCGGCCGGTCGCCGACCTCGAACAGCCTGCCCCGGAGGAGCGGGATCCCCATGGTGCCGAAGTACGTGGCGCTCGCGAGCTGGTAGTCGCCCGTCACGCCGGGGTTCGGCCCGCCCTCGACATCGACGATCCCGTTCGAGACGCCGCTCATGGGGGGCACACCGACGAGACCGACCTCGGCTACCCCGGGGAGCGCTTCGAGCCTCTCCTCGATCGCCTCGTACAGCGGGACCCGTGACGGTCCATCGGGATAGCGCGTCGCCGGCGGGCTGATCGTCGCCGTGAGGACGTCCTCGGTCCGGAACCCCGGCTCGACGGACAGCACCGTGAAGAAGCTCCGGATGAGGAGCCCGGAGCCGATCAGAAGCACGAGGGCGAGCGCCACCTCGAACGCGATCAGACCGCGCCACATCGCGGTCCGCCCCCGGTCGTGACCCGAGCGCGCGCCGCTCCGGAGCGAGTCGGTGAAGTCGCGCCGCGTGAAGCCCAGGGCCGGGAACAGACCGAAGAGGACCGCCGTGAGGACCGCCATGACGAGCGTGAACGCGAGCACCGCCGGGTGGAGCCCGGGACGAGCGAAGCCGGGCAGCGCCTCGGGCGCGAGCGCGGGAAGCGCGGTCACCGTGGCCCACGCGAGCCCGAGCCCGAGCGCCGCGCCGGTGAGGGCGAGCACGAGGCTCTCGGCGACGAGGAGACGGAGCACGCGCCGCCGGCCGGCCCCGAGCGCCTGTCGCACCGCGATCTCCTTCTCGCGCCACGTCCCCCGCGCGAGCGCCGTACTCGCCAGGTTCGTGCAAGCCACCAGGAGGAGCAGCGCCGACGCCCCCAGGAGGATCCACAGGGGCCGGCGGCTCTCGCCGACGAGGTACGTCTGGAGCGGGACGACTTCGGTGTCTCGCGGGAAGAAGCCCGCGAACCACGGCTCCTCGGCCACGGACGGATCCTCGTCGAGGAAGCGCGCGGTGATCACGTCCAGCTCCTCCTCGGCGGCCGCCCGATCGACGTCGTCCCGCAGTCGGCCCATCACGACATAGTTGTGCGCGGTCCGCGATTCCGATTGGGGGGTCAGCTCCAGCGGAGCCCAGATATCGACCTCGGATGGATACTCGAACCCGGGCGGGGTGACGCCGGCGATACGGACATCGAACCCCGACACCTCGAGACGGTGGCGCGAGAGCTCGGGGTCGGCCCCCAGATAGGTCCGCCAGAACGCGTCGCTCACCAGCACCGCCGGATCCCCACCCAGCCGATGCTCCTCGGCCACGAGGTCGCGGCCGATGGCGGGCGAGACCCCCAGCGTCCGCAGGAAGCCCTCGCTCACACTGGCCACTCCCACGCGGATGGGAGCGCCGGTCCCCAGCACGGTGGACAGGCCACCCGAGGTGTGCGCGACCAGCCCGGTGAAGCTCTCCGAGCGCTCGCGCCAGTCGACGAAGGTCCGCCACGCGCTCTGGAGCCCCCGCGCATCCTCCGTGTGCTCCCACACCCGCACCAGCCGGTTGGAGTCCGGATACGGAAGGGGCCGGAGGAGAACCGAATACACGAGGCTGAAGATCGCCGTGTTCGCGCCGATGCCGAGCATCAGCGTGAGGAGGGCGACGACCGTGTAGGCGCGATTCTTTCGGAGCGTGCGAGCGGCGAAACGCAGGTCCTGGAAGAGGTCCCTCATCAGATCCCTCCGTGGCAGGGGCGGGTGCCGGTCCGGTCCTACGATGAGGCTGCCGTGCCGAGGGTTGCAGGGGCACGTGGGACGGCGAGCCACGTCCGGGCCCATCGGGCCCCCGGCCGCTCTCGCACCTCCCGGTTCGCGGGCGGCCCGACGTCCGGCGGGCGGGTTCGCGTCACGACACTCCGGCGGGCGGGGTCGCGTCACGACACTCCGGCGCGCGCCAGACGGAGCATGAGCACCGCGGCGCGCTTCGTCTGGAGGGCGAGGGTGGGCAGGTCGATCCACTCGTCGACGGTGTGGTCGTTCCCTCCGCCCGGTCCGAGGCCGTCGATGGCCATGTCCACGAGACCCGTCGTGAACGCGACGTCGGCCGCCCCGGCGTTCCTGGGGTTCACGGGAGCGACCGGGCCGAACCCGAGGTCGCGGCTCACCCGATCGAACATCCCGAGCAGACGCCGGTTCCCGTCCGACGGCGCCATCGGAGGGTACCCGTCGTCGAAGCGGATCGCGGCGGACGTCCCGGGGAGGCTCTGGCGGACGATGAAGCGCATGATCTCGCGGGCCGACTCGAGCTGCTCGAGCGTGATGGTGCGCAGATCGCCGGCGATCACCGCGTGCTCGGCGACGACGTTCGACTTCCCGAACGCCGTGCCCGCCGCGTCGAACTCGTCGTACTCGACCTCGGTTCCGGCCAGCATCACACCGGGGTTGAACGTGAGGAGCGGCTCCCCGCCCAGCCGATCGTAGAAGCCGTGGAGGATGCGGCCGGCCTCGTAGATCGCCCCCGCCCCCACCTCCGGCTGGAAGAGCTGGGAGGAGTGCGCCGGCGTGCCGGTCACGTCCACGCGCCAGCCGGTGGAGCCGCGCCGCGCGACCACGGCCGTCGTCGGGTCGCTGTCGCCGTTCTCGAACGCGATGGCGATGTCGGCGGCCTCCGCCGCCTCGATCAGTGCGGCCTTCGAGCGATCGAGGGGGCTCCCGCTCCGCTCCTCGTCCCCGGTCATCACGACCGTGATGGCGAGCTCGTCGAGGGCGCCCACCTCGCGCAGGGCCCTGAGCGCCTCGACGATCACCACGTCGCCACCCTTCATGTCGACGACCCCGGGGCCGTCCGCCCGCTCGCCGGAACGCTCGAAGCGCTGGAACGGGCTTCCGGGCTCGAACACGGTGTCGAGATGCCCGATCAGGAGCAGGTGCGGTCCGTCCCCGTCGCGTCGCGCCACCAGGTGGCCGGCGCGCTCGAAGGCGGACCCGTCGACCCACTCCGTCTCGAAGCCGAGGCCGTCCAGCTCGGCGCGCAGGAGCCGCCCCACCTCGCGGACCCCCTCGAGGTTCATCGTGCCGCTGTTCACGTCGACGAGACGCTGTAGGAGCGCGATCGCGGCCTCCGCGCGCGCATCGACCGCCTCGACGATCGCCGACTCATCGGGCGACAGCGCCGTCTGCGCGGCGAGATCGAGCGGCAGACACGTCAGCGGGATCAGGGCGAGCAGA
>Ga0299914_10001688_pt1 | contig 14804 bp, 9 predicted proteins | sample RVTome_10_FD_201361 | JGI IMG/M metagenome (GOLD analysis project Ga0299914, IMG submission 201361) | Soil microbial communities from uranium-contaminated site in the Upper Colorado River Basin, Wyoming, United States - RVT153D57 (version 2) ...
CGACGTAGCTCAGCTGGTAGAGCACTTCACTCGTAATGAAGGGGTCCCCGGTTCGAGTCCGGGCGTCGGCTCCTTAAAGCCCTGCAAAACGGCTACTGGTGTTGGCTGTTCGGGAGACGAATTATGTGCTCCAAGCCGGGCTGATCTGCCGTTTCCGGCCGTTTCGCCTGTTTTCGTCTGTCCGCGCGAGGGCTCGAGCTGGCGTTCACGAGAGGTCTACGCACTTCACGCCGGCTGACCTGCGACTCGGCGTCGTACTCTCTGAACACGCACGGCCCGAGGATCTCCCGCGCCTGCCGGAGATACAGACAAGAGGCCGACGAGCCGATAGAGGTCTCGTGAGGATTCGTCTTGCCGCGCTAGCCGTGCTCCTTCTGCTTCCGGCCTGCGGCACGCGGGCGGCGGATCCCCCGGCCGAGGCCGCCGCTGGTGGCAGCGACGAGGACGTGAAGGTCGCCCAGCGTCTTCTCGAGACGATGGTCGTGCCGCAGGAGGACATCGGCGGGCTTCCGCGCGGCCTGCGCGTCAGCCCCGAGTCCGGATGGAAGGACAACCCGACGGAGGCGAGGAGCTCGTTCGACCCCGGCGACTCGGCCGCTTCGCTTCGCAAGGCGGGCCGGGTCACCGGCTACGAGCTCGCCTACTACGACCCGACGCAGACGGCGATCCGCTCGGGCAGCGGCGTCACCAACGTGATGACCTGGGTCGACCTCTTCACGAGTGGGGATGCCGCCTCCGCCTACCTGCGCGCGCGTGTTGACTACGCGCTCGGTCGTGCGGGCAGCTCGCCGCGGGAAGGCGTCACCTTCGGGGCGGTCGAAGCCTTCGAGCCGGGCATGCCCGGCGAGGCCTACGGCCTGCGCGAGTCCGTCGACTTCGCCGGCGACCGCGTCTTCCGAGCCGTGGTCCTCTTCCGTCGCGGCCGCCTCGTCGCGAGCAGCATGGTTGTCCGCGCCGACCGCAGAGACGAAGCCGCCGACGCAGTGAGGATCGCCGGCATCCTCGACCAGCGGATCCAGATCGCCCTCCACGGCGGCAGCACCGGCGAGCCGGTCCTGGTCCCGAAGGACGGCGTCCCCCTCGACGGCCAGCAGCCAACAGCGGAGCAGCCTCCGGGTGTGCCCGACCTCAGCGCGATCGCTCTCGGCCCCGATGACGTGCCCGCCGCGTTCCTCTGCGACGAGGGGCGCTACACGCGCACCCAGCCGCCGAGGATCACATTCCGCCGGTCCTTCTGCCCGCAGGGCGCCACCGTCGGCCGGACGCGCCTTATCTCACTCAGCAGCCAGGTGAGCGTCTTCGAGTCGGAGGTCGCAGCCGAAACGTCGCTGACCCTGACGGCCCGGATGATGACGAGCGCCGACGGGGCGAAGAGCTACGCATCCAACTTCGCCGCCACCTCGGGTCTCGTCGCCACCGACGTCCGCAGACGCCAAGTGAAGCTCCCCGGCGGCGGCGTGGGCGTCCTCACGACCTTCCGCACGGGGGCGGGCAGGCTGGCCGGCTTCTCCGCGCTCGCACAGCGCGGGCGCGGGCTCGCCACGCTCGATGCGATCGGCGCCGCGGAGGGCTTCGACCACCACGACCTGCTCCCGCTCCTGCAGACGGTCGAGCGGCGACTCGGCCAGCTCGAATAGCCGGATGCTACGGCGGAGTACAGGCTTCGGCGCCGATCGCGCCGAAGCGTGCGCGAGCGCCTTCTGGGGGCTGGGGCGTGCGGCGAGGAATCAACTGTGGTCGGCGAAAAATGCCGGCCTCGTAGAGCCTCGCGATCCACCAGACGTAGGAGAAAGGGCGACTGAGCTGCTGGACGGCTGGGCAATCCCCGGCGCTGGACGGCCTTGCTCCTTCTGAAGGCAAAGGCTCTTCAAGACGAGGAACCCCCGGTCGGGGGAGGAGAGTCGCCCGTCCTTCGATGACAGTTGGAGCGATGGGGCGCTGGGGTCTCGTCTTAGTCGCTGTTCTTCTCACGGGGCTTGCCCCACAGCCTGCCCTTGCCGGCACGGCGACGGCCCTCTCACTCACGAGCTTCGGGTCGATCGTCGTCGACGACGCGCATGAGCACGTCTTTGTCTCGGGCGGCCAGTTCGCCTCGTCGATCGTGGTTCTCGACTTCGACGGCAACATCGTCACGACGATCACCGGCGAGCAGGGGGCCAACGGCATGGCCCTCGACCCGGCGACCGGCACGCTCTACGTCGCGCTCCAGAACGCGAACGCGATCAGCAAGATCGACACGGGGACGCTCGCTGAGACATCGAGGTTCACGACGACTGGCATGTCCAAGCCCCGCAAGATCGCACTCGCGGGAGGCCGTGTCTGGTTCGACTACAACTGCGGCGGGTCGGGAGGGATCGGCTCGGCTGCACTCGCCGGCACCGACGTGACGACCGAAGGCGGGCCCGACTGCGCCACATTCGCGACTTCCCCAGGGGACACAGACATGCTCGCCGGCGCGGTCATCCGAGGCGAAGACGCCTACGTCTGGGATGTCTCCAGTGGAAACCTCGTGCAGACGACGAGCTTCTCGACCCCCGGGGGCGCCGATGATCTTCGCGACATCGCGCTCACACCCGACGGAAGCGAGCTCCTCATCTCCGCGGCCAACCTCTCCACAATCAACGCGTTCTTGCTCGCCGACTCCTCGCTCGCGCACTCGTACGCAACGGGGCCCGACACGCTTGCGGTCGCGATCACGGCCGATGGCGGTTTCGTCGCCGGCGGAGCCGACGCGCCCTCGGGCAAGGACATCTTTGTCTTCGAGAGCGACGAGACGCCTGTCCGCAGTTGGGACGTCGGCGGCTCGACGAACCTTGTCTCGGACCGCGGCCTCGCCTTCTCGGCTGACAACACCCGGCTCTTTGCCGTCACGCACTCGCCCACGGGCGATCTCACCTTTCGAACAACGTCATCGCCGACGACGGCGCCGACGACGACGAGCGTTTCCCTGGCGCTCTCGAAGTCGAAAGTGAGATACGGAAACTCGGTAACGCTCTCAGCGCACCTGAGCGGCGCGAGCGGAACCGTCTCCTTCTACGCAAAGCCCGCTGGCGGCACCAAGACCCTCGTCGCCACGAAGACAGTGAACGGGTCCGGAAACGCCTCGCTGATCGTCAAGCCCTACGGCAAGACGACGTACACGGCCGAGTTCGCGGGCGATGACACGGCCGCACCGTCGGTGAGCTCCGGGAAGACGGTGACGGTGGAGCCGCGCGTGACGGTCGCCCTCCAAAAGTTCTTTGGGAAATCGGGAAAGTACAAGCTCTACCGCTACCCGAAGGACCCCCTCGTGATCGCGGCTGTCTCTCCCAACCACGCGGGAAAGTCCGTCACCTTCGTGGCCGAGCGTTACCGCGGTGGAGCCTGGGTCTTCGGCACGAAGAAGAAGGTCGTCATCTCCGGGAATGGGAAAGCCACCGCCTACCTGCGAAACACCGTCAGGGGCGACTACCGCGTCCGCATCCTCTTCCCGGGAGACGCCGATCACCTCGCTTCGAAGTCTCCCTGGGCATATCTGCGCGTCAAGTAGTCGGCGAAGCCACGCGAGGCCTCGACGCAGGGTGCAGTCGTGCTCCCGCCCGACGATGAAACGCCTCACCCAGGGCGACGACGAGCAGAGAGTCTTCCGGGGGATCGTCCCCGCCAGTGACGAGATCACGTCGCTTCGCGACGGAGTTGTGACAGTGACAACGACAAACCACTGTCGGCGGCCGCCTCAGGCCCGCCGACGTCAGCGCACCTGCCGAAGCCCTTCCTGGTGCGTTCGGCTCGAGCTCTGCTCGCTCGAGTCCGCAGCCGCGACGCCCTTGCCCGTCGCCGTGTGGGGCTGCGGCGAAGACACTTGAGAAGGTCGCCGCGAACAGTTGCGGAAGGCCGCCGGCTGTCTACGGTGAGATCGTGCGAGACCAGGCCGCAATGGGCTTCAAGGCGTTCGCCCCCGCGAGCGTGGCCGCCCTCGTCCTCGGTGCCGCCGTCTACCTCATCGAGGGCAGCGTTCTCGGCGCGATCGCCGTTGCGGTCGGTGTCCTCGCCATGGTCTCCCTAATGCTCGGCTTCCCCGAGCTTGCGAACCGACCACTCTGGGGCATACGGCAGGCGCAAGGCCGTCGCATCCGGCGCAGCCTGATCAGAATCACGGTCTTCGGGGCGCTCGTCCTCGTGGCCGGGCTGCTCCTCGACTCGACCGTGCTACTGCTACTTGGGGCCGGCTGGTTCGGATACTGGTATTTGATGCTCGCTCTCGGTCGTCGGCACGGGTAGCTGGTGAGAGCGTGAGTCTCACCGCCAGGGCCGTGCTCTACGGGTCCTCGATGGCCGTCGCGGTCGCGGTGGCCTTTGGAATCTACGTCTTCGCAACCGCCGACGTTCTTGCGGCGATCCTCAGTCTGGCTGGAGTGGTGGTCTTCCTCACGGGCGGCGTAGTTCTCGGCGTCGTGCTGGCGAGAGAGCGCCCCGAAGGGATGGCGCGGCTATCCAGCGGTCGCTACCTACCACTCGTGACGCTCGCGGTCGTGCTCGTCTGGCTCGTGATCTTCCTTCGGTACCTCTGACGGACCGAGAGCGCCAAGGACTCAGAGCGGGAAAGCTGCGGGCGGGGCGGGCTCGGCGGGTGCAAGCGGAAGCCCTATGGCTGAAAGCTCCTCTCCTCCGTCTCAACCTTGAGCACCTACGCTCCCGGCCGGGGGGCAGCTCCCCTCTGGTTGATCACCCTTCAGGGGGACGGATGCATTGTTGGTACGCCCGATGCTCCGTGAAGGAGTTGCCCTTCCGGGGAGCTTGGTCATGTCGAAGCGAGCACGGCTCAACCGCATCTTCGCCGTCATCTTCATCCTCTGGGGTGGCGGCATCGCCATTTCCGGGATAGTCAAGGGCCTTCCCTCAGGCAGCACCGCCTACGGCGCCGGCCAGCTCACGGCATTCGGGTTCGGCTTTGTCATGGTTGCCGTCGGCGTCTGGACGCTCGTCGGGTTGCGCAAGCGATTCGCAGCCAGCTCTTCTGACGGCTACGACGATCACGACGACGTCTCCGAATCTCCTGGACGTCGGGCTCCCTGGGTTCTCGTCGGCGTCGTCTCGATTGTGGTGATCACACTTGTCGCCGCCGTCGGACTCTGGAATCATCCGCGTGTCAGCCGGGCCGACGGGTTGGCGGTCAAGTACGGGGCTGCCTCTTCGACTGACGACGTTGGCCTTGCCGATCGCTGCACGGGGGTCATGCGCGAGGACTACGACCGCTCGGACGATCCGGGCAAGGCCGGCGTTGGTCCACAAGCGTTCGCGCTCCTCGCTCCAAAGGTCTGTGCCCTCGGCGTCGAGCGCGGACTGGTGCAGAGCGACGGCACAATGAGCGTGCAAGCTGGGAAAGACCTCACGGTCGAGGTGATCGAGGGAATGGGCACCGACCGCTTCCTGACGCTCGCATTCAACGAGCTGGCGGTGGTGTATGAGCTGGCCGAGCCAGGCGAAGCAACGCGCTGGGATCGCTGCGTGGCGATGGGCTACAGCGGCTGGGACGCACAGCCCACGAAAGAGGGCCTCCCTCCACGCGAACGCTTCTTCAGAGCTATACGCGAAGTCTGCACCGTCGCCATCAAGCGCGGGATCGTGCCGCCAAGCGGAGCTCCAGCGATCAACTCACCCGAAGACGCCGCCATGCAGCAGCTCCTCACTGCAGCACTTCTGACCCCGGCCCGCTAAGCGGATCGCAGGCTACGACGCGAGAAAGATGCTTCGCCGTAAGTCAATGGAGCATCCGTTCTTCGGGCGGATGAGGTTCATGCAGGGCGACTATTGGGAAGCCGAACTCGACTTGCCCGGTGCAAGCGAGCCGTTGACGGTCATCGTGCCCGCTCCCGAGGCTGGCCCGACTGATGGCCAGGTGACCCTGTGTCGTCGCCTGCTTGGCGACCTGGATAGATTGTTCGGGCGTTGCCGCCCGCTGTTCGAAGGCGAGTTCCAAACATGGACCGGCCGAGCCCTCCCGTCTGACTGGAACGAGGAGTTCTCGCTTACGGGACTGGACCTGCCTGAGGAGAGCGATCTCTCGCGCCCGTGGGAGGTCAGGACGAGTGCCGGGTTGCCCCCGTCCCTTCCGCTCGCTCCCGCTTCCTTCCTCAGCCAGCCTGCATCAAGCGAGAGCCCGAGAGCCCAAGCGCTGACGAAGTCCATAAACCTGTCATCGGCTCACCTTCCCCTGCTCTCAAACTTCGTCGCCTTAGTTGCTGCGGGGTCACCCAAGAATGACGAGGCTCCCTTCTTCAGTCAGTGAGGCGACAGCCTCGCAGTCCCCTTCGGCCCTTTGTCTCGCTCGACAACGCGCTCGAGGTTTACCAGGGGTCTACGAGGTTGTCATCTCGGGTCATCGTGAGTCATCTCCAGTCAGGGCGATTTCGGTGCGGACGGTGACCTGACGTGACTCCCGGTGACTGGCGGTGACACGCGCCCGAAACTCGTAATGAAGGGGTCCCCGGTTCGAGTCCGGGCGTCGGCTTCTGAAAGCCCTGCAAAACAAGCTCTTTTGTTTACCGATCAGACGACAAGTGAAGTGCTCAAACACGCGTTCGTCACGGATTTGAGTGCATTTCGCGTTGTTTGCGCCTGTCGCGCGGTGGCTTGAGTCGGGGTTCACCCTGCGCTGTCGGGGGATGGTCGCACCGGAGACTTTCGAGTGGGTGAATCGACGATCGAGTGCTTCGCGCGCGTTCCAGGCTGTGCCGCGCGACGTCTTGTGCTTCTCGAGATCGATCTCCCAGACATGACCGGTATCACGTCTGTCGCGAGCTGCGAGGGCAGTTCGGTGAACGACTGCCGATCATGTTCCTCTCCGGGGGCGACGCGACCGGCTCGACCGCGCGGCCGGCCTCTTGCTGGGTGCCGACGGCTACACGTCCAGCCGTTGACCCGGGTGAGCTCCTCGCACGGGCACAGCGGCTCATTGAACGCGCGGGCTCTCAAACCGGAGCCTAGGGACAGCCGGTGACCTTTTGGATCTCCCTTTCGACGACCGGGCTCCCGTCCACTTCAGTGAGGTGGAAGCGCTCCCAGATCCTGATTCCGGTCGGGAAGTCGTGGAACGCCACGCTGACCACGAACGTTCCACCCGGCGTCAGCGTCACATGTACAGCCTCCGCCCACTGCGAGTTTTGATCGGCCAGCGCTGGATCGACGAAATCGACATGGTAGGTGCCGGTGTCGATGAAGTTGAAGCTGAAGCTCCCGTCCTCGTGCTCGGTGAGATGAATCACCTGTGTGCGGACGGTGAAGGTGAAGGTCGCAAGGCGACCGCAGATGTCGGTATTGAAATCCGAGCGAGTCAGACCGTGGAGGACGGCGGTGCTCGTCGTCGCTTCGGCGCCAGCTTGTGCCGGCAGGAGGGCAAGAACGAGAGCGGCCAGCGCCGTCGCCGCCAAAGATGTCTTCTTCATTGTGCGAGCCTCCTTACGAGCGATCGGCTCGGTAGACCCGAGCCAGCTGACACAACGGTGAGGCACGTGGCTCACGCCAGGGTCTCAAACGCGTCTTAGGAGGCTCACCCGCTTCGTTGTACGCTTGGGCCCCGCAGGCGCGGGCGAACATGGACTTCAAGATCCTCGGCCCCCTCGAGGTCTGGGACGGCGCGCGCGAGCTGCCGATCCGCGGCCGGAAGCAGCGAATCGTCTTCGCGCTGCTGCTCTTGCGCCCGAACGAACCCGTCTTACGAGACACGCTCGCCGAGGCTCTATGGGGCGAGGCTCGCCCGAAGGATGCAGCGCACGCCCTCGACGTGCAGATCTCGCGGCTGCGGAAGACGCTCGGCGCCGATCGTCTCCGGACACACGCCGGCGGCTACTCGCTCCACGTCGAGCCCGACGAACTCGATCTCAACCGATTCGAGCGCCTGCGTGAGCAGGCGTCGCGCGCGCCGCCCGAACGCGCGGCAACCGTGCTACGAGAAGCCCTCGCGCTGTGGCGAGGTCCCCCGCTCGCAGACCTCTCGTACGAGTCGTTCGCTCAGAACGAGCTTGCCCGTCTCGAAGAGCTGCGACTGCTCGCGATCGAGGACCGAATCGGCGCGGATCTCGCGCTGGGCCGACACGCCGCGCTCGTGCCGGTGCTCGAGGAGCTGGTCTCGAGACACCCATTTCGGGAACGGCTGCGCGAAGACCTCATGCTCGCGCTGTACCGGTCCGGACGGCAGACGGACGCGCTCCGCGTCTACGACGCGACGCGGCGTCTGCTCGCGGACGAGCTGGGCCTCGCGCCCGGCGAGGCGTTGAAGCAACTCCACCGCCGGATCCTGAGGCATGAACCGGACCTCGAACCTCTGCCCCCCTCAACCAGCCGCGACGAGTCCGAGGTCCTACCGCCGTGGCCCAGACGACGGCGGCTGCTGCTGTACGCCGTGGTCGCAGCAGCGCTTCTCGGTGGCCTCGGCGCCACATTGGTCGCCTCGACGCGGTCCGACGCAGAATCCCCACGCGTCAGCGATCGCACGACCTTGGAAGTCGCGCCCAGTTCGATCGCCTTCGTCGACCTCGGCCGCAATCGCCTTCTCGGAGAGGTTCCGATAACGGGAAGCATCACCGGGGCCGGACAGTCCGGTTTCGCGTTCGGCGAGGGCGCTGTCTGGGTGGCGACCTACAGCGGATTGCTGGTCAAGATCGATCCGCACTCGAGGCGCGTGACGCGGTCGGTGAGCCTGGGGATCGAGCCCAGCTCGATCGCCGTAGGAGCGGGCTCGGTGTGGATAACAGACGCGAATTCCCCGACATTGCTTCGGGTCGAGCCCGAGTACGCGCGCGTTGTGCAGCGGATCGCCCTGCCGACCGAGGACGTCGCCCAGCGGAGCGTGACCGGGATGGTCGCGGTGGGTGCGGGCTCTCTCTGGGTCGCGCACGGGCTGTCGCGGGTAGCGCGCCTCGATCCTGACACGGGTCGTCTTTTGGCAAGCATCGAGGTGCCAGCGGCGAACTCCGTCGCGGTCGGAGATGGGGCGGTGTGGGTCGCCGGAAGCGATGTGGGACTGTTGGCCAAGATCGATCCGGCCACGAACTCTGTGGTCGCCAGCGTGAAGCTTCAGCCCTACCTCTGCTGCGTTGCGGTCGGCGGCGGCTACGTCTGGGCGATGAACTGGCGAGTATGGAAGCTCTCGCCGGAGGGTGAAATCCTGTCGAGCGTCCCGATCGACGGCGACGGTGCCAACTTGAGTTTTTCGAGCGGCGCGTTGTGGGTTGCCGAAGGGATCAGCGGCAAGGTCACCCGCATCGATCCGAAGTCGGATGCGACGAGTTCCTTCGTCACGGGCGGGCTCGTTCTCAACGTCGGCGTGCGCGACGGGCTGGCCGCCGTGGCCGTCGATGAAGGACCGCCCGACCTCACGAAAGGACTGAAGGGCCCCATCCTTCACGTCCAGATGCCCTCGGACAACCTGAAGCCCACCGATCCCGCGATCGACGATCCCGGCGGTGTGCCGCGCTGGCGCGCGCAGCTCGCATACGCGACGTGCGCGAGCCTGCTCAACTACCCGGACGCGCCCGCACCCGTCGGTTGGCGCCTCGTGGCCGAGATCGCCGCAGCGCTTCCGTCGATCTCCCGAGACGGCAGGACCTACACGTTCCGTATCCGCCGTGGGTTCAGGTTCTCACCGCCCTCGAACGAACCCGTAACGGCAGAAACGTTCCGCTACACGATCGAACGCGCTCTCTCACCGGAGTTGGGACCGAATGCGGCCGGCATGCGCTACCTGCCGGACGTCGTCGGGCTGAAGGCGTTCCGGTCCGGGAGGACAGCCCACGTCCCCGGAATCGTCGTCCGAGGGAACAGGCTCTCGCTCACGCTCGAGAAGCCCGCCGCCGATCTCATGACGCGGATCGCGGTTCCAGCGTTCTGTCCCGTGCCGATCGGAACACCCATCGTCCCCAACGGCCTACCGGAAGAGCCGATCCCGTCCGCGGGGCCCTACTACCTCACCGCCCACCTCGGCGGCAACCACGCCATGCTCCGGCGCAACCCGAACTACGCAGGGGCACGTCCGCACACGTTCGAGGCAATCCTCTACACCATGGCGGGTCCGACGCCGGCGGCCGTCGATCGCGTAGAGCGGGGCACTGCCGACTACGTCGCGCAGTGGGACCCTGCCCTGGCTCCGGGGAGCCCGGTCGCACGCCGATACGGGCGATCCGGTGACGAAGAAGAGCGCCGCTACCTGCGGACACCGCTCCTCGGCACGGACTACCTCGTCTTCAACAGTAGGCGCGGGCTATTCACGGACCGGCAGATCCGCCGAGCAGCGAGCTACGCCCTCGACCGACCGGCCCTCGCTGCCGCCTTCCAGGATCTCGTCACCGACCAAGCGCTTCCTCCCGGAATCCCCGGATTCCGGGATGCTGAGCTGTACCCGTTGCCCCGGCCGGGTCTGCGACTCGCGAAATCACTCGCGCGCGGCCGCGGCGGCCGCGCGACCCTATTCGTCTGTAACGAGCCGCCCTGCGCCCATATCGGACGCATCGTGAGACAGAACCTCGCCCGCATCGGCATCGCCGTCTCGATCAAGCAGGTGGAGGACCCGCTCAAGGTTCCGGCCGCCGACATCGCGCTGGCGCGGACCGGCGCTCCCTACCCGGATCCGGTCGCCTTCCTCGCCAGTCTCGTCGAGCAGGCAGACGCGTTCCTCGCACCGCCTCTCAACCAGACTCCTGCGCGCGCCGCGACGATCCGTGGTGAGCCTCGACACGCACTGGCGAGAGCCTTCGATGCGGAGCTCGCGCGCGATGGCCACATCGCGGCCTTCGGGACGTGGGCGGTTCCCGAGTTCTTCTCCGAGCGTGTGGGATGTCGCCAGTTCCAGCCGGTCTACTTCGGAGTAAACCTCGCGGCGCTCTGCCTACGACGTCGCTGAGGTCGGTACCGGTGAGCCGATCCGTAGCCCGTTTTCCTATCCGCGCCCGGGCAGCAAACGTCTGAAATCGGTTTCGCTCAACCATGCTGTGTAGGGTCGGTTTCTCACCTAAGCGGAGGGGGAGGGATTCGAACCCTCGATCCGCCTAACGACGGATGACGGTTTTCGAGACCGCCGCAGTTCAGTGCCCCCGACGGTCGTTGCAGCTTCTACCCCAAGGGCCATTGCGCTGCCGCTGGCGCGCGCCAATGCATAAGGTGCCGCTAGGCAGCTGGACCACTCTCGCTGGGCACGTTCCGACTCCGTTGACTATGGAGACACCTTCCTCGAGGTTCACCAAGGGTCTACGAGGTTGTCATCTCAGGTCACCATCAGTCATCTCCAGTCCAGCGGATTCGGCGCGACGCGTGACCTGAGGTGACTGGCGGTGACTCAGGATGACAGCGGCCCGAAACTCGTAATGAAGGGGTCCCCGGTTCGAGTCCGGGCGTCGGCTTCGGAAAAGTCCTGCAAAATCCCCATTTGCGTTGCCGACGATGACGACGACATGTCTTCGCCGGGTACGTGAGCTCCAGATGGGTGCGAGTCGGTGTGTTCCGCGGAGTGCCGCAGGGTTCCTCAGGCTGCGGGCCTGTTACTCGGTCGGGATCGTGAACTGCCCAGCTTCGAGCGCTTCCCTAAACCAGCGGATCGCGGCCTCGCCGTCGTTGCGCATGATGGCGGTGATGTCACGACTGTGACGAATCGCGTTGCGCAGCTCGGCGAGTTGTCCGAAGCGCATTGACAGCGCCTCCTTGGTCACGAAGAGGTCCGCGAATCGGGCCCAGAGCGCCTTGGCCGTGATCGTGTCCTGGAGCTCGCGGAGATCGAAGTATTGAAGCTGGGCCGCAAGATCTTCTGAGCGCCCTTGTGCGAGGCCAGGCTGCTTGCGGGATGCAACGTCTATCCGCTCGCGGACCTTCTGCATGACGTGCGATGGCACTTGCTCTGTGTCACCGTGGAGCCGATCGCAGATGAGCTGGCGGAGCGCGAGCTCGACCTCCTCGATTCGAGTGTCGAGGGTGCGCAGATGTGGGGGCATCGGCACGATTGGTGATGCCGTCTGCCCGGTTCTCTCCCGGAGCAGCTCGTCGAGATGCTCTAGCCGCCACGTGAGGAAAGAGTCGTAGTCGTCCTTCATCAGCGGGCTGTCCGACTCAGGCGGGAGCCGTTGGCTTGCAAGGACGGCGTCGAGGCCATCGCCTAGGACCGACCGGATCTTGGCCAGGTACTTCGACGGTGGGTTCTTGCCAATGCGAACGTTGGTTGCCCGGTCGATCAGAACGTGATTGAGGACTGAGTCCGGTTCCGCGCCTCGGCCGAGGTCCCGCAGAAATGCCCGCGGAAACACGTGGTGATCGTCGATCTTCTCCTCGTCGATCAGCTCAGGGGTCAACGGCGCGGCGGTATGGAAATCCCGCGGCGCCCCGCTGAGGGTGAGGGCAATGGTCGCTCGGTACAGGCCCTGCTGGCGAGGGGTGATCATCCGCCACCTCTCCGGATCCCATCGGAACCCCTGGACGACCGACGGGGCGTCGCCGCCAGTGAGCCAGGCGCGAAGCACCGGGCTATCGCGCTCGGCAAGGGTGGCAGAGGAGCTTTCGTACTCGCCGGTGAAGCAAGCGCACCAAAACCAGCGGATCAGCTTGGCGCGCATGGCGCCCTGCTCCGGTCCGGTGGCGCCGGCGACCTCCCTCCACGCGACGGCCAGCGGTATCAACATCGGTCGATACGGGAGCCACTTGCCCACGAGAACCCCGCATTGAGTACGCAGCATCGACAGGGCTGCGGCCATGTCGTTGACGGCTGGCGCCCATTCGCGTTCGATCGAGTCGGCCGGCAGACGGAGGACGACGCTTCGCTTAGATTGAACGACGACCCGTAGTGCAATCACCTGGAGCAGGTAGACGGGGTCGATCTCGAAGTCTTCGAGGATCGGATGCTCCGTCTTAGCGGCGCTCCAGTAGTCGTAGAGGCTAAGGCCGCCGGCAAAGGCGCGTGCGCTGATCAACTCGAACGTGGTCAGCGGCTTTCCTGTGCGGTTGAGCGTCTCGAAGATCGTGCAGACCGCTTCGAGATCGGTGGACTCGGGCAGTTCGGTAACAGGGAACGCATACCGAATGAGCGGCTCCACGAAGGCCTGCTGGACGTCGTATAGAAGCGAGCGGACGCGGTCCGGATCGTCATCGCCACGAGTTCGGACAATGCTGTCGATCCAGCGGATGGAGTCTCCGTCCCGGACCCGCGAGAGGGGCATCAGTAGTGCTCTCGCTTGGGTCTCGATTGCCGACAGAGCCTCGACCCGGTCCGCGGGCAGGACGCGCACACTCTCGTCGACCTCCGCTCCAGCCAGCAGGCCGCCGACATCCAGGAAGAAGCGCGACTGGCCCACGCCGAACAGCGCTTGGTAGAGGGAGGTGAGGCGCTGCTGGCCATCGAGGATCAGGTACGACGGTTGCCTCTGTGACTCGGGCGCCTCCTCGGCGGCTCTGGCCTTGAACTGGGTGCTTCCACCTCGGAGGAAGAGCAGGTTGCCCGCGGGAAAGCCTCTGATCAACGACACGATTAGCTCTCGGGTCGCGTCGGGCGCCCAGACGAAGCTGCGCTGGAATTCCGGAAGCGCAAGCTCGCCTGCATGCAACTGGTCGAGCATTTGCATGAGCTGCCGCGAGAAAGTCGGGAACTCCGCCAACGCTGCGCGTCTCGGAATCGAGGCGGTGGCTGGGATCGCAACGGGGGCCCACACGGGCTCCGGCTCGGCTGAAACCCGTCGCGTCTGCTCGAGCGGCTCAGGGGGCCGGTCCGCGCCGTGGCTCTCGGCTAGCCGGAGAAGCTCGCCCTGGTGCCCGGGTCGAGTCAAGGTGAGCAGGCTGCCCAAGCTGTTCCGAGCACCGTAAGACAGTTCATCCCGCGATACGCGCGCGAACCATCGAACCTCCCGTGCGTGGCTGTAGGTCGGCGCGATAGGGTCGGCGAGGTATTCGTACGGCCCGGATACTCGGCCTAGCAAGAGCGTCCTTGACGCGGGTTCGGGCGTCACAACGAGATCGTCGATCTGCATGCTGTGGACAAGGTGATAGAGCGTGTTGGTCGCCTGTCCCCGCTGGCGTGCGCCCTCGCCGGCGAATGCGTCATTGACGCGGTCGGCGATGACCTCACGCGGCAGGCCGCTCACATCACCGGTCTCGCCCCATCCAACAATCGCCGCTGACCGCGTGATGAACTGCGGCGCGTAAGCTCCTCCGCGGCCAGCGCGTACCATCCACACACCCGCGCCAGGCTCCGGCTTCGCGATCGTCGGCTCCTCGATCCCCATATCGACGTGCCACGCCGCATAGCTCGGGCGGGTGCGAAGAAGGAAGTCTCGGTCGATCTGCTCGTCCGTTTCGAGCACTGCACGGCCGTCGTCGGAAATGCGAACGGTGGACGGTCCGACGAGTTCCGCCAGCTCCGCCTTCGAGAGATTGGTGACCGCCCACCTAATCCGGTTCTCGAACAAGAGGCGCCCCGACCGAAGTCTGAGTGTCCGCGCTTCATCGCCGAGCCCCAGTCCCTCGGCCACGGCCTGTGCCGCGTCGGGGATCTTCCACTCGCGCCCATCCGCGAGCAGCTCGAGCAAGGTCGGAAGAGTTCGAAGAACTGGGGAATCCGGGCCGCGACCCCTGGATCAGCACTTGCCTCGTCTAGCACCTCGGAGGCGTCGTCGAGTTCGGGTGCGCCTTCGTCGTACTCCATCGCCCCAGATTATCCTGGCCCTCACAGCTGCCAGCTCGTGTTGTAGCTCGATCGCGGCGAACGTTGGAGTGGAAGTGCGATCGGCAAGAGACTACGGTGAGCCGAGGCGATGAGGGGTCGGGTCTCTGCGGAACTGAATGATGAGCAGCTTCGT
>Ga0299914_10001689_pt1 | contig 14802 bp, 18 predicted proteins | sample RVTome_10_FD_201361 | JGI IMG/M metagenome (GOLD analysis project Ga0299914, IMG submission 201361) | Soil microbial communities from uranium-contaminated site in the Upper Colorado River Basin, Wyoming, United States - RVT153D57 (version 2) ...
CATCCCTCCCGGAGCTCCCGAGCCCACGGCCTGGCCATTGCAGAACCCGATCCTCTACACCCTGATCTGGGTCGTGATCATCATGGCCATCTTCGTCCCGCTCTCGATCCGGCAGTACAGGCGGGCCGCCCGTCGCTGACGGCGAATCGCCAGGTCCCTTTCGTTTGAATCGGCACGATCAATACAGGAGGCGGCATGGCGGATGACGGCGGGTTCACGGAGAAGTTCGAGAAGTTCTCTCAACGGGTCACGCATGCCGTGGGGAGACCCTGGGCATTTCTCATCGCTCTGTTGGTAATCGTCCTCTGGGCGGTCACCGGGCCCCTCTTCGGATTCGGGGACACCTGGCAACTGGTGATCAACACCGGGACAACCATCGTCACTTTCCTGATGGTGTTCCTCATCCAGCAGACCCAAAACAAGGACAGCAAGGCGATGGAGCTCAAGCTCAACGAGCTGGTGGCGGCGACCAAGGGCGCGAGCAACCGGCTGATCGACGTGGAGGCACTCACCGAGGACGACCTGGATGTCCTCCATGGTTACTACCGACAGCTCGTGGAGCTGTCGCAGCGTGATCAGGACCTCACCAAATCGCATTCCCTCGAGGAGGCGGAGCGGCTGCACAGTGCGAAGAGCGGCGGAAAGCCGTAGACCCGCCGCCGGTAGCCTTCGAAGGTGAGCACGATGCAGAGCACCGCCGAAGTGATCCTTGCCGCGATCACGGAGGCGGTTGCACCGGGCAGGTCCCTGAAGGACGTCCTCACCAAGCTGGCGGAGACCGCCAAACAGATCTCCGGCGCCTCCTATGCCGCCATCGGGATCCCCGAGCCGGAGGGTGACGCCTTTTCGGCCTTCATCCATGTCGGCATGAGCGATGAGCTGGTCGCCGAGATGGGCCCGCTGCCACGGACCCACGGGATGCTCGACGCGATGCTCCACGATCCAGAGCCGCTGCGCCTCCCAGACATCAAACAGGACCGTCGTTTCCGGGGGTGGTGGCCACGGGGCCATCCTTCGATGAGCTCCTTCCTCGGCGTTCCGATCGTGAGCGAAGGCGAAGTCATCGGCGCGTTCTATCTGACTGACAAGATCGCGGCCGCCGAGTTCACCGATGGCGACCAGGCTGCCATCGCCCTCCTCGCCTCCCACGCCGCGGCCGCCATCGAGGCTGCCGAGATGTTCGAGGACTCGCGGACACTGGCCATGTCCGAGGAACGGGAACGCCTCGCCCGCGAGCTCCACGACGCCCTGAATCAATCGCTGTTCAGCCTCACACTCACCGCCAAGGCCGCCTCGAGGCACCTGGCAACCGACCCGGACCGAGCCGCCGAGGAGCTGGGCGAGATTGCATCGCTCTCGAGGCAGGCGATGGCCGAGCTGCGGGCAGTGGTCGAGGGGCTGAGGACCCCGGATGTCGACCGCGATGGCCTCCTCCCAGCAATACGAAGCCTCGCCGACCTGCTCAGCCGGGTGCACCACATCGACATCGAGGTGGAATCGGATGGTGACCACGCCTTGGAGGGGCGCGCCGAGCACGAGGTGTTCCGCATCGTCCAGGAGGCCCTCACCAATGCCGTCCGGCATTCCCGGGCCGCCAAGGTCACCGTGTCGGTCGCCAACGGTGAGGGGTTGGCGGTGACGATAAGGGACGATGGCCAGGGCTTCGAGCCCGACGCTCGGACAAGTCGCGGCCGACGTCTCGGCCTCACTTCGATGCGGGAGCGTGCCTCGGTCATCGGGGGCCGTCTGACCATCGCCTCGTCACCAGGGGAGGGGGCGACCGTTCGTCTCGAGGTCCCGACTTGAGCAAGTCGGTGAAGGTCATGATCGTCGATGACCACCCTGTCGTGCGCAAGGGTCTCCGGGCCTTCCTCGAGACCCAACCGGGAATGGAAGTAGTGGGCGAGGCGGCCGACGGCAAGGAGGCGATGCGCGAGCTGGCCACCGGCGACCCTGACCTGGTCCTGCTCGATCTGCACCTGCCCGATGCCTCCGGGTCGGAGCTGATACCGGAGATGAGGAAGTGGAACCCGACGGTGAAGGTCCTCGTGCTGACCGGGTTCGCCGACCGGCGCGAGGTGGTTCCGGCCATCAGGGCCGGTGCGGATGGCTATCTGCTCAAGGACACCGACCCCGACCAGCTCGCCGATGCGATCAGGGAACTGGCGGGTGGCCGGACCGTATATGCCCAGGAAGCGGCGGCCGCGCTCTCTGCCTATGTGTCGGGCGGCGATCCTCACGAGGCTCTGGCCGACCTCACCGCCCGGGAACGGGAAGTGTTGGCCGGTCTCGGCCAGGGTTGGTCCAACGCCCGCCTCGCCGAGGAGCTCTTCGTGTCGGAGAAGACGGTCAAGACCCATGTCTCCGCCGTGTTTAGAAAGCTCGGCCTCGACGACCGGACCCAAGCCGCTCTCTTCGCGGTCAAGAGTGGGTTGGTAGAGGGCTGATCACAGTTTCCGGCTCCTCGGTCCCGAGACGTAGCGTGAATCGGGCCGGAGACGGATGACCTCGAGCCGGGGCTGCCGTACCGTTTGTGGTATGAGCACAGCAATCGTCACCGGAGCGTCCCGTGGTTTCGGGCGCGCCCTGGCCATTGAGTTGGCACGTGCCGGCTGGAGCCTGGTGATCGACGCCCGTGACGAGCCTGACCTCGAGGCGGCGGCATCGCTCATCGAAGACGCCGGTTCCGGTGACGTCATCGCCATCGCCGGTGATGTAACCGACCCGGAGCATGCGGCCCGTTTGGTGGAGGCCGCGGTCGGAGCCGGCGAATTCTCACTACTGGTCAACAATGCCAGTCGGCTCGGGCCAAGCCCGCAGCCGATGCTGGCGGATTATCCGCTAGATGTCCTGGAGGAGGTCATCGCTTCCAATCTCCTGGCCCCGCTTCGGCTCATCCAACTATCCCTCCCCCATCTCCGCTCCATCGAAGGGACAGTGGTGAATATCACCTCCGATGCCGCAGTCGAGGGTTATGAGGGATGGGGCGGTTACGGGGCATCGAAAGCCGGCCTCGAACAACTCTCCAACGTCCTGGCCGCCGAGGAGACCGCCGTGACCGTCTACTGGCTCGACCCCGGCGACATGAACACCAGGATGCACCAGGAGGCCTTCCCCGACGATGACATCTCGGACCGTCCTCTGCCCGAATCCAGGGTCCCGGCGCTGATTCGCCTCATCGAGGGCCGATATACGAGTGGCCGTTACCAGGCCGAGGACCTCCTGGCCAACGTGACCAGCCCATGACTGCCACGGCGCCATTGAGATCGACGGATGTCCTCGACGGATTCATCCTCCCACAAGAGCTGGAGGCCACGAGGCCGGCTGAGACCCGTGGGCTGCGGCGCGACCAGGTGCGTCTCATGGTGACAGACAGGGAGGGGATCCGGCACCGCGTCTTTCACGACCTCGCCTCCGAGTTGAGGGACGGCGACCTCATCGTGGTCAACAACTCGTCCACCCTGCCGGCAGCGGTGGTCATCGACGGCGACCTCGTGGTTCATTTCTCGACACAGCTCTCCGGCGGTCTCCACGTGGTCGAGCTGCGCAGACTCTCGGGAGCGAGCTCCCTCCCTCACGAAGACCCACGAGCCGGGAGACTGCAACTCCCGGGAGGCGGAGTTGTCGATCTGCTCACCCCCTATCCGGTAGGTGTCGGGAGCCGTCGGCTCTGGGTCGCCACCGCCGACCTGGGGCGTCCCCTGACCGAGTACGTGGAGACCTGGGGCCGCCCCATCCGTTACCGGCACACCGACGGGCCCTATCCGCTCGATGCCTACCAGACGATCTTCGCCATGGTCCCGGGCTCCGCCGAGATGCCAAGCGCAGGAAGGCCTTTCACCGACCGCCTGGTCACTGCCCTGACGACGCAAGGCGTCGCGGTAGCCCCGTTGACCCTTCACACCGGTGTCTCCTCGCTCGAAGCGGGTGAGGATCCATACCCCGAGTGGTTCGAGGTCCCGGAATCGACCGCGGCGCTGGTCAATCACACCCGAGCCAACGGGGGGCGGGTGGTCGCCGTCGGCACCACGGTGGTCCGGGCACTGGAGACGACTGTGGACTCGAGAGGCAGGTCACACCCGGGGCGAACCTGGACCGATCTCGTAATCGGCTCCGACCACACCCTCGGCGTCGTGGACGGTCTGATCACCGGATGGCACGAGCCGGAGTCGACTCATCTCGATCTACTGGAGGCAGTCGCCGGCCGACGTCTCCTGGCAGAGAGCTATCGCAATGCCCTCGAGCACGGGTATCTGTGGCACGAGTTCGGTGACAGCCACCTGATCCTGCCCGACTGAGGATTAGGACCTTCAGCCGGAGGCAGTCTTGCTCCCGATCCGGGCGAAGGGCTCGGTGGAGAAAACCACCTCGATCGGACTTCGAAATATTCGGCGATCCTCAGGAGAATTTTGTCTTGGGTCGCTCCTGAAGAACCTCGTCGATGTAGATGTCGGTCTTCTCGTTGTAGAAGGAGACCAGACCGCTGATCCGCTCCGACTCTGGAAACGGGTCGTCGTAGCCCCACACGATGTCCTCATGCGTGGCGCCATTGACCGTCGCCGACCAGTAACGCGCCGTGCCCTTGTAGGGGCATGCGGTGATCTTGTCGGTGGGGCTGAGGAGGTCCATCCTGACGTCCGTCTTGGGCAGGTAATAGCGAGCAGGCAGACCGGTCTCATGGAGGAAATGCCCCTCGGTGCTGTCGGCGACGGTGACACCGTCGATCACAACCCGAACCCGTCGAGTCGACGGCAGGATGTCGAGGCGCGTGTAGGGGTCCCGAGCGTGGACGAAGACCTCCTCGTCCTCCTCGTACCAGTGATCCATGGTCCTCCACACGAACACGTAGTGGTCGACGCATTCGGGGATCCGGGAGTCGTGGAAGGCGTAGGCCGCCCCTGAGGAGTCACCGACCGTGACCGCATATTGAGTCGCGTCACCCCGGCTGGGGGATCGCTTCATCTCACCGGTCGGGCTGAGGAACTCGGTCCGGACATCCCCGGGTGGGAAGTAATAGGTCGGGAAGTATGGAACCTCCCAGACAAGGAGGGGTCTGGTGGTGTCGGCGATCACCTCGCCGCCGAGCATCACCCGAACACGCTTCGAACTCGGCTCCACCCGGACGCGGCCGGCGTCGCTCATGCCACGAGGGTACATCCGCAATGCGATTGCGAAGACAGGTCAAGCGGATAGGGAGACCAGCTGTGTCTTGCTGGCGAGCTCCATCGACTCCCAGTATGCGCTCATGCGGCCCGCCAGGGCCGCCGGTCTCTCGGCGTAGATGCGGCGGCCGAGAATGCGAGATGCCGTCTGGAGGTCGGCGCGGCGCTGCTCGGCCAGGGCGCTCATCAGCGATCGTTCCAGCGGGTTGGGACAGAGATCGGGCCGGTCGGCCAGGGTTTGGAGCAACTCCGCAAGATCGTGGTCTTGGCCGAGAAGCTGGGAGATTCGGTCGAGGGTGACCGCCATCCCGATCATCACCTCTGGCCACAGCGGGGTCAGGATCTCCATCTGATGTTTGAGGTATTTCACCCGCTTCCGCCAGCGGTGGAAAGACTCGGCGCTCGGCGCCTGATAGGCCGCTACCATCTGATGCCGCCCCCGGGCATGAGTGGCTTTCAGACCCGGCCCAATGGCCCGGTAATCGTGCCGGATGCCGATGCCATAGACCGATTTTGCCTCGGGGTCGGTCGGCCACGACTCGTAGCGGCTACGCGCCCGCTCCAGATTCGACACGACCCGCGGGACGATCTCGGGATCCTCCATCACCCGCTGCTCGGTGCGGTCGCGATAGATCGTCGTCCGTTCCACAACCTCATCGAATGTGCCTTCTGCCAACAGCGGTCCATACATCTCCCGGATGTCGGCAACGCCCTGGGTCATCGTCGAGGAGGTGCGGACCTCGGAGAGGAGTCGGGCCGTGTCGCGCATCCACTCGTTCTCGAATTGGTAAACCTGCTCGCCAACCTCGAAGCGGACGAGTCGGAGCATCGCCCTGATTCGCTTGGTGGACTTCCGGGTGATGTGAACCGCCTCCCGGAACATCTCCTCACCTTCATAGAAGCCCGAGATCGCCTCATCGATCGCCTCGACCCCGAGACGCTTGAGACCCGGCCCGAGTGGCTCACCGGGATGCAGCCGGAACGGTGGCAAGGGCATGGCCACGGCATCGGCGAGCCGATCCCGGGCCTGAATCACAGTCACCCGGCCAGCGTAATGTTGGGCTGGTTGAGATCCGCGGGTCTTCTCCCCTATCGCCTAGACGGCGAGTTACGTCTTCTGGTTGCCCATCCAGGAGGGCCATTCTTCGCCCGCCGCGACAACGGCTGGTGGTCGATCGTGAAAGGGATCGTCGAGGCCGACGAGAGCGACGAAGAGGCCGCTGCCCGGGAATTCGAGGAGGAGACCGGCTGGCCGGCCCCTCCCCGGCCCTGGATCGAACTGGGCGAGACGACCCTGAAATCGCGCAAGATCGTGGTCGCTTATGCCGTCGAGACCGATCTGGACCCTGACACGCTCGCCTCGAACATGATCACGATCAGCGGACGGAGCTTCCCGGAGATCGATCGGGTCGTCTGGATGAGCGTCGACCAGGCGAGGGTGAAACTCAACCAGGCGCAAACGGTGTTCATCGACCGTCTGATCTCAGACTTGGACGATGCCCGGAACATTGTCACGTGACCGAAGATTGAATCTGACATGAGCGAAGAGAGACAACCTATGTCCACCCCACAGACAGACGCCGAATGGCAGGAGAAGCTCACCCCGGAGCAATACCAGGTGCTACGGGAGGCGGGTACCGAGCGTGCCTTCACGGGCAAGTACTGGGCCACCAAAACCGGGGGCACCTATCGGTGCGCCGGCTGTGGTGAGGAGCTGTTCTCGAGTGAGACCAAATACGACTCGCGATCGGGATGGCCCAGCTTCTATCAGGCGCTGGAGCCGGAGCGGATCGAAGAATCCAGGGACCTCTCGCACGGCATGGTCCGAACCGAGGTCAAGTGTGCCAATTGCGGCGGGCACCTCGGGCATCTCTTCGACGACGGCCCCAACCCGACAGGTCTCCGCTACTGCATCAATTCGGCTGCACTCGAGCTAGACCCCGAGGAGTAGGTCATCCTGACACGGGCCATTCCTGCCGGCACTGGTCGAGCAGATCGACGAACTCTGCCTCGTGCCGGCTGGTGGGGACCTCGGAGAGCTCGATCCGCCCGGTGAGCATCCCGACCCTCTCATCCTGGCCGACTTCGATGCCGGGCAGCATGCGGAGCACGCTCCTGTTCCAGGGCTCTATGGCGAAATGGAACGACTCGATTCCAGCGGCTCGCGCCGAGGCCGCGAGCGCCTCGAAGAGGGCGCGCCCTAGCCCTCTGCGCTGAAATCTGTCGACGACCGTGATCGCGATCTCCGCCTCGGCCGCTCCGTCCACGATGTAACGACTCACTCCTGCAGGCTCGTCGTCGATCACTGCGCCCCAGGCGACGTGGCTCACCTGGTTCACATCGGTGAGATAACGAAGTTCGGCAGCACTCAGGCTGGCGATCCCGGAGCCGAAACGGGCAAACTTGCTCTGGGGCGACATCTCTTGGAGACCCTCGACGAGGAGGCCCTTGTCGGCCGGCCCGATTGGGCGTATCTCGGCGATCGACCCGTCACGCAGCGTGACAGGCACGACGATTTGCTCTTGGCGGTTGTTGGTCATCGGAGAGTGCTTGCAATAGCAAGCATATCGCGAGCATTTCGGTATGCCGGTAACCGTGGGGGCCCGAAGGTAACTTCCACGTCTATGGCGCGGCGACGGACGGCTACGGCCACATCCCTCTTTGGTTCCGGGAAGCGCGAGTCACACGACTCGACGTCCTTCTACGACCGGTTCACCACGCCTCTGATCTCGCCGGACGATCGGGTGGAGGGACCGATCGCCACCGACGTGATCTGGCAAGGCGATGCCCGCGAGATCACCGACGACATGATCGCCGACCGCTCCGTGGCGCTGATGGTCACTTCCCCCCCTTACTTCGCCGGCAAGGAGTACGAAACGGACCTCGCCGCCGGTCACGTCCCCTCCTCCTATGTCGAGTATCTCGAGATGCTGACCGACGCCTTCGCCGTTTGTCTCCGCAAGCTGGAGCCGGGGGGGCGAATGGCGATCAATGTCGCCAACCTCGGGCGCAAGCCCTATCGATCCTTGTCCGCCGATGTGATCGCGATCCTTCAGGATGATCTCGGCATGCTGATGCGTGGCGAGATCATCTGGCAAAAGGCACGAGGGGCAGGTGGCAGCTGTGCCTGGGGCTCGTTCCGCTCTCCGCAGAACCCTGTCCTCCGTGATGTCACCGAGCGGATCATTGTGGCCTCCAAGGGGAGATTCGACCGTGCGGTGAAGCGGGCGAGGCGGGAGACAGAGGGCAAGCCACATCAGCCCACGATCCTCACCGACGAGTTCCTCGAGGCCACCCTCGACATCTGGGAGATACCCTCGGAGAGCGCCAAGCGGATCGGTCATCCCGCCCCGTTCCCCGTCGCCCTCCCCCGGCGCCTGATCGAGCTCTACACCTACGAGAGCGACCTGGTGTTGGACCCGTTCATGGGCTCGGGCACCACCGCGGTCGCAGCGGTGCGCACCGGTCGTCATTTCGTCGGGGTCGAGACCGATCCTGATTACGTCGAGCTGGCTCGGGCTCGCCTCGCCGACGAGGGCTCATGAGGATCCTCGCCGTCTGCGCGGGCAACATCTGCCGGTCACCGGCCGCCGAAGCGGCGATCCAGGAGGCGGCAGCCGGGGCGGGAGTGGACATCCAGACCGATTCAGCCGGGACGGGGGCGTGGCACATCGGTCAGCCTCCCCATCCTGAGTGCGTGGCCGCAGGCGCACGGGTGGGTCTCGATGTCCGGGGAAGGGCGCGCAAGGTGACGCCAGCCGACTTCGAACGCTTCGACATCATCCTGGCGATGGACCTGGCCAATCTGCGCGATCTGCACGAGATGGCCCCGTCTCGCGAGGCCCGGGCGCGCACCCGGCTCTTCCGGACGTATGACCCGACCGCGACCTCAGACGAAGTCCCCGACCCATGGGGTGGCCCCGAGGAGGGCTACGACGAGACCGTCCGCATCGTCCGGGCCGCGGCCACAGGGTTGGTCGCCGAGATCCGCGGCTCTGCCGCACATTGATCGCGGCTCTGCCGCACATTGATCGCGGCTCTGCCGCACATTGATCGCGGCTCCCCCGCACATTCAGTCGAGCACAGCAGGGCCTGTCTATCGCGAGTGAAGGATGCGATATCCCTCCAGGAAGAACTCCCGGGCGACCCGGGCCTGGTCCTCGGCCTCGAGGAGGGCGGTGAACGGAAGACTGGCGCCGTTGAAGTTGCGATCGTTCCAGTAGGGGTCTTCCTGGTCGATGTCCGACCACGCCGAGACATAGAGATAGGGCTCCATATGGTCTCTGTCTCCGGGCGAGGCGCCGTAGCTCGCCCTCCGTCCTTCAATCTCGCTGCCTATCTCGACTGCCGGATCGAAATGCTCAGGCCACAGCTGGACCTCGGACACGTCGTCGGATTCGAGGCCGTGGCCCCGAAGCTCCTCGAGGGTTTCGACGCCAAAGGCAAACCACTGCCCCAGGGCGGTGGCCGGGGCCTCATTCACCTTCAACGGACGATCCGGGTCCATCGGCGGCAGCGGGTCCTTGAACTCGGTAAACCACTCGACGTCGTAATCGACACCGAAAAACTCCGCCGCGGCCCGAATGGTCGTGATGGTCTGGGTGGCAACGTTCTCTCCCGTCTCCTGCACCAGGAGATTCCCTTCCACCCGGGAGACACGGCCATCGTATTGCGGGGTCCCGAACCCAACCGGCGTGGACCGCAATCCCATCCGCTCCTCGACGGCATAACGGGCCGGGGCAAGGGCATAGAAGGCAAGTTGGTGTAGCTGATCACGGGCGAACTGGAAGTCGTCCGGAAGCGGCCCGACCCTCAAACGGAGCCTCCCACCTCACCCGGCTCGCGCCAGAACACGCCCAGTTGGCCGACGGCGAGAAGGATCCCGGCGCCGATAATGGCAAGGCCCACCCACCCGTCGAGATTCCCGGCGATCCCCAACGCCTCGTCGACCGAATAGCGACCCGGGCCGAGCACGGCGAGGGTGATTGCAATGAGCGACAGGGTCGCGACATATTCCCATCCCTCATCGGGGCGGTGAAAGTTGAAGAAGCCGGCGAATCGATGAATCGCCCAGAAGGCGACGAACATGGTCGCGACGACACCTGCTGCTGCCACAGACGTCAGCAGGCCGGCGATGAGGGCGAGGCCGATCAGGATCTCGTTGAGGGCCGATATCCGGGCATTGAGCTCTGGCGATCTGAACCCCTTCGAGGCGAACCACTTCGCCGTCCCCTCTTGGGTCCTGCCATGGTTGACCCCATGGGCGATCATCACGATCGCCACCCACAACCGCAACATCAACAGGACGACGTCGATGGCTGCCATTTCTCCTCCTCGGGAACTGCACTCCGCGCTCTCGTGACGCCACACTTGGCGTCACGCAGCCCAGTAACCATAGGATTACCGCGTCGATGTCTACGGTTCCAGCGGCATGAAAAATTGGGCCGAAGGTCTGGTGGCTCTGGGTATCACACTCCTTCTCGGAGTGGGTCTTTGGTTATTCAGCGGACGCCCCCTGGCCGCCGGCCCCACCGATTCGAGCTCACCGGTCTCGTTCGACAGCGAGGCCGCCAGCCGGGGAGAGGCGTTGGCGGCGAGCACCGGATGCCTGGCCTGTCATTCGATCGACGGCACCGCCGGCACGGGGCCCGGGTGGGGAGGTCTGGCCGGGTCGGAAGTGACCTTGGCCAGCGGCGAGACAGTCCTCGCCGACGACGCCTATCTGTTCAACTCCATCGTCGACCCGGTCTCCCAGGTCGTGGCCGGGTTCGAGTCGGTCATGCCCACCACCTATGCGGACAGCCTCAGCGAGGCCGAGATCAACGACCTGGTCGAGTACATCAAGTCGCTCGGCTGACGCCGAACCGTTCTACGTCTTACCATCTTCGTATTGCGCGGGAATATGACAATGGTCGACTCAGGTTGTACCATCGCAACTGACTCAACCTGATGTCGGAGGATCATTAGATATGGCACGTGCAGTAGGCATCGACCTGGGCACCACCAACAGTGTCATCGCGGTGCTGGAAGGTGGCGACCCGGCCATCATCCCCAACGCGGAAGGCGGCCGGACCACGCCCTCGGTCGTCTCGTTCAAGGACGGTGAGGTGCTGGTTGGCGAGGTCGCCAAGCGCCAGGCCATCACCAACCCCGACCAAACGGTGCGCTCGGTGAAGCGTCACATGGGCACCGATTGGTCGATAGAGGTCGACGGCAAGAAGCTCTCCGCCCAAGAGATCTCGGCCCGCATCTTGATGAAACTGAAGCGGGATGCCGAGGCCTACCTCGGTGACAAGGTGACCGACGCCGTGATCACAGTCCCGGCCTATTTCAACGACGCTCAGCGCCAGGCAACCAAGGAGGCTGGCCAGATCGCCGGTCTCGAGGTGCTGCGCATCATCAACGAGCCGACCGCGGCCGCGCTCGCCTACGGGCTCGACAAGGAGGAGTCCGATCACACCATCCTCGTGTTCGACCTCGGCGGTGGGACATTCGACGTGTCCGTGCTCGAGATCGGCGAAGGCGTGTTCGAGGTCAAGGCCACCTCCGGTGACACTCAACTCGGTGGTGACGATTGGGACCAGAAGGTGATCGACTGGCTCGTCGAGGGATTCAAGAACGACCACGGTGTCGACCTGAGCAAGGACCGCATGGCCCTACAGCGTCTCAAGGAGGCGGCGGAGAAGGCAAAGATCGAGCTGTCCACGGTCTCCGAGACCGAGGTCAACCTTCCCTTCATCACTGCCACGTCCGAAGGCCCGCTCCATCTCCAGCGCAAGCTGACCCGGTCCGAGTTTCAGAAGCTCACCGAGGAACTCTTGGAGTCCACCAAGCGGCCATTCGATGCGGCCATCAAGGATTCCGGCATCGCAGTCGGCGACATCGACCATGTCGTGCTGGTCGGAGGATCGACCCGCATGCCGGCCGTCCAGGAGCTGGTCAAGGGCCTCACCGGCAAGGACCCCCATCGAGGCGTCAACCCCGACGAGGTAGTCGCAGCCGGTGCTGCTATCCAGGCCGGCGTCCTCAAGGGCGACGTCAAGGACATCCTTCTTCTCGATGTGACACCGCTGACCCTGGGCATCGAGACCAAGGGCGGGGTGATGACCCGGATGATCGAGCGGAACACCACGATCCCGACCAAGCGGTCGGAGATCTTCACAACCGCCGAGAACAACCAGCCCGAGGTCGAAATCAACGTCCTGCAGGGCGAACGGACCATGGTCGCCGACAACAAGAGCCTCGGGAAGTTCCGTCTGACCGGGATCCCTCCGGCCCCGATGGGTGTGCCCCAGATCGAAGTCACCTTCGACATCGACGCGAACGGGATCGTCAACGTCCACGCCAAGGACCTCGCCACCGGCAAAGAGCAGAAGATGACGATCACGGGCGGCACCGCCCTGGCCCAGGACGACATCGACCGCATGGTCAACGACGCCGAGGCGTACGCCGAGGAGGACGCCAAGCGCCGCGAGGCGGTGGAGACTCGCAACCAGGCCGACCAACTCGTCCATCAGACCGAGAAGCTCCTCGAGGAGCAGGCCGAGAACATGAACGACGAGGAGAAGTCAAGTGTGGAGACAGCCCTCGGCGCCCTCCGGCTGACTCTGGAGAACGAGAACGCCGAGACGAGCGAGATCCGAACCCGGATGGACGAACTCGTGCAGGCCAGCCAGGCCATGGCGACCCGGCTCTATGAGCAGGCTGCCCAACAGAGCCAGGCCGCAGGCGCCGCCGACGGAGATGCCGGGGCCGACGAAGACGATGTCGTCGAAGCCGAGATCATTGAGGACGATGACGAGGCCTGACGGCCTCATTGGTACTTGGTACTTGGTACTTGGACATGAGTGATCAGAAGCCGGAGATCGTGGAGGCTGAGTTGATCGGGGCCGAGGGGCCGGTCGCGGCCGCGGCCCTGGGCATCGATTTGCCCGAAACCCCAGCAGAGGCGGTCGACGTTCTGCTCACCCATCTCGAGGAGTCGAGAGAAGAGGCCTCCAGGTATCTAGACGATCTGAGACGGGTCGCTGCAGACTTCGACAATTACCGCAAACGCACCACTAGAGAACAGGCCGTCACCCTCGACCGAGCTGCCGAACGCGTCGTCCGCGAGTTGCTGCCGGTCCTGGACACCTTCGATGCCGCCCTGGGCACCGCCGCCGAGAGCGACGTGGAGAGACAACTGTTGTCGGGGATGATCAACACCCGTGAGCAGTTGCTTGCCGCGCTCGAGAAGGAGGGTCTCGAGGTGCTGCCCACGGTCGGCGAGCCCTTCGACCCCGAGATACACGAGCCTGTCGGAGCTCCCGGCGGCACGAACGATCTCGTGGTGTCATCCGAGTTGCGCCGCGGGTACCGGCTCCGGGACCGGGTCCTCCGTCCGGCCATGGTGATGCTGGAAGCACGAGAGTGAACCGGGACTGGGTCGACAAGGACTTCTATGAGACCCTTGGTGTCAGTGCCGAGGCCACGGCCGACGAGATCAAGAAGGCCTATCGCAAACTGGCGCAGAAGCACCACCCCGACGCCAACCCTGACGACAAGGAGGCGGAGGAGACGTTCAAGGAGATCTCCGAGGCCTACGCCACCCTCTCCAATGCCGAGCAGCGCAAGGAGTACGACCAAGTGCGTCGCATGGTCGAGACCGGGGGATTCGCCGGGTACGGCGGCCAGGGCGGAGGATACGGCGGCTTCGGCGGCCAGCAGGTCCGGGTAGAGGACCTTTCCGACCTTCTCGGTGGTCTGGGCGGCCTCGGCGACTTGTTCGGGTTCGGATCCCGGGGGCGGGCGGGGCCCGCTCGGGGAGCCGATGCGCAAGCCGATCTGTCGATTGGCTTCGACGATGCGGTCAGCGGGGTCACCACCACTCTCAGTGTGCGAGGCGTCACCACGTGCTCGCATTGCGGTGGCAACGGAGCGGAGCCCGGCACCCCGGTGACTACCTGTCCCACCTGCGGCGGCCAGGGTGTCGTCGCCCAGAATCAGGGTTTCTTCTCCGTCTCCCAGCCTTGCCCCCAGTGCCGTGGAGCCGGTCGGATCGTCGAGACTCCATGCCGCGTGTGCCGAGGAACCGGGACCGAGACCAGAACCCGCGATGTGAAGGTGCGCATACCCCCAGGCGTCCAGGATGGGAACACACTTCGCATCCCGGGCAAGGGAGGCCCGGGACGCAACGGCGGACCCAACGGCGATCTCCTGGTCAAGGTCCACGTCCAACCGAGCAAGACCTTCGGCCGGAAGGGCAACGACCTGACGCTCACCGTTCCCATCACCTACCCCGAGGCAGTCCTGGGAACCAAGCTGGAGGTTCCCACACTGAACGGGGGCGTCAAGCTCAGGGTGCCGGCGGGTACTCCATCCGGGAAGACTTTCCGGGTCCGGGGCAAGGGGGTCACTCCTGACCGGGGCCGCACCGGTGACCTGTTGGTCACGGTCCAGGTCGCCGTCCCTTCCAAGGTGTCCAAAGAAGAGAAGAGGCTGCTCGAGGATCTGGCTGCGATGGAAACCGGCGACGTCCGGTCCAATCTGAGAACATGAGGCCGCGATGACCGAAACCCGAAGAGCCGTGTTCGTCATCTCTGTGGCAGCCGAGCTGGCCGGGATGCATCCCCAGACCCTCCGTATCTACGAGCGCAAAGGA
>Ga0299914_10001690_pt1 | contig 14800 bp, 13 predicted proteins | sample RVTome_10_FD_201361 | JGI IMG/M metagenome (GOLD analysis project Ga0299914, IMG submission 201361) | Soil microbial communities from uranium-contaminated site in the Upper Colorado River Basin, Wyoming, United States - RVT153D57 (version 2) ...
GCGGAGAGCCTTCGAATCGGCCGCCTCGATGGTCACGATGCACCGTGACGTGTCGAACGTGGTCCAGTGCTGCCCGTCGACGATCCGATCGAGGGTGACCGACCCGCTGAGGCCGAAGGCGCCTGTCCCGGTTGCTCCGTAGACCCGGACGTACCAGCCATCGGCGTTGGACCAGGTTCCCTCGCCGCCGTACCAGCTGTCGTAGAGCGCGGCCGAGCTGATCCGCCCGAGCTCGATCAGGGGGTCGTCGGCGATGGCAATCGTGGCGTTGCCCTCGACGTAGGTCGCAAGGGGCGACGGTGGCGCAAAGGCGTCGGGATCGGTCGGGTCGAACCCGTAGAGGTACTGGCAGCCGCCGAGGAGGAGCGAAGCGCCGAGGGCGAGGGGGATGACGGTTGCCCGACCCGGCAATGACCACCGGCTCCGGCGCACGCTCACAGCCCGCTGTACGAGTGGAGGCCGGAGAACCAGAGCGAACCCGAGTAGGTCACCAGCACCATCCCGAAGCCGATGACCAGCAGGAGTGCCGCCGGCCGCCCGGACCACGACCGCCGGTTGCGGGCGTGGAGGTAGACCGCATAGGTGAGCCAGGTCACGAGCGCCGCGGTCTCCTTGGGATCCCAGCCCCAGTAGCGCGACCAGGCGATCGACGCCCACCACGACCCGAGGATGATCATCGTCGCAAAGATCGGGAAGCCGATGATGACCGCCCGGTATGCGACCTCGTCGAGGACCTTGTGCGATGGCAGCCATGCGAAGCGGTCCGCACGCCCCTGGGCGAGATAGCCGATACCCGCGGCGAAGCTCGTTGCGAAGATCCCGTACGAGATCACCGCGAGCCCGACGTGGATCGTCAGCAGCGGTGGGTTCTGGAGCGCGGGCACGAGGGGCTCGATCCGCGCCGGGAGGCTCGATGCGTAGAGCAGGAGCGCGAAGGCGACCCCGATCGGGATGAATCCGATCGAGCGGATCGGGAAGCGTCGCTGCAGGACGAGATAGCCGCCCACGATCGACGTGGCGAACGCAGCGCTGAACTCGTAGAGATTGCCCCACGGACCGCGCCCGACGAGTACGCCGCGAATGGCCAGCGACGCACAGAGCGCGGCAAAGCCGGCCAGGGCCAGCCAGAGCGCGACCCGCGAGAGCGGGCTCGGCGAGGCCGCCATGTCCGGGCCGGTGGCGGCCGACCGCTGTTGCGCCTCGACGAACGACCCGGTCACGACCCCGGCATACGCCGGCTGGCGTGCGGGCACGATCGCCGTCAGGGCGCGGCGCCCGTTGGCCAGCATCACGGCATGGCCGACATGGGCGGCGAACCCCAACGCAACGAGGATCGTTCCGGCGGAGAAAAGGGCGAATGAGATGCTGGTCATGACGTCGCCTCAGGGACGCGGCTGATCGGTTCGATGTTTCGTGTGGTCAGGCGGCTGCCGCGCCGCCGGGCCTGGGCCGTCCACGGCGCACGGCGACCGCGCGGTTCTCGATCTTCAGGACGAGCCCGCAGTTACCGCAGGTGTCGAGCGCGGCCGCCCGCCCGACCCCACACATCGGGCAGGTCACCGTGAGCCCGTCGCGGCAGACGTCGCAGCGCTGCGTCCCGGAGGAATAGACGAGGGCATCGCGCCGGCAGTGGGGAAGTCCGGCAGGAAAGACGGGCTGCCCGGACTCGTCCAGCTCCGCCCGTCGCGGACCCTCCTCGAAGCTGACCTTCACCCGCGGCTTGCGCAGCTGGTAGATGACCGTGCCCAGCAGGAAGAACGTGACGAGCGGCCCGACCACACCCAGGAAGATGAGGAGCGGCAGCAGTGCGATCACGGCGTGCCAGTCCGGGATCACGAAGAGCGACGTCACGTCGAGGATCGTGTTCCACAGGCCTTCGAGGGCCTCGATAATCGTCACGGCCGCATCCTAGCAGCAGCCCGTCGGCCGCGGTGCCGCACCGCGCGGCGGCACGGACTTCAGGAACGCTCGTGCTTCGGGCGTCGACGTGACGGGCCACGCTTCGTGGTCGCGCCGCGGCCAGGCTGCCAGCGAGCGCCGTCGTCGGCGTCGGGGTCGACCTGGGTGGGCGTCGGTGGGCGAGGGTTGCCGCTCGACGGCGAGGACAGCCGACCCTGCTCGAGTCGGCCGAGGAGCCAGCTCGCGCCTGCACTCCGGGCACCACGACCGCGCAGCCGGCTCCGAAGTCCGCCATCGTCGGTCACCACGAGGATCGTGCCGGTCTCCTCCGGTCCCCCGGTCGCCCTGACCTCGTCGACGAGCGACAGGATGAGATCGTCCGCCGACCGCGGGCCGGAGTAACGCACGCGCACGCCCGAGGCGATTCGCTCGCCACGGAGGCCACGTTCGGCTGGGCCGTCAAAGATGAGGTCGATGACGATGTCGCCCGGGATGATTCCGCGCAGCCGGCCGACGAGCGCGGCCGCGGGCTGGCGGTTCGCCCCGCGGGCGAGGGCGTAGAGCAGGTTCGTGCCGTCGACGATGAGCCAGGTCGTGGCGGCGAGGGGATCGCGCGGCCGGTCGGTCATTCGCGCAATGGCGGCGGTTCGAGCATCACCGTGGCCTATTGTGCGCTGATCCGCTCGGCCAGCGTGGCGAGCATGGCCATCGCCGCCTCGGGTCGCTCGTGCAGAATCGCCCGGAGGGCCTCGCCCCCGATGACCAGGCCACGGACGCCCTCGTCCTCGGCGATGACCGTCGCCGCCCTCGGTCGGTCGCGAAGGACCGCGAGCTCACCGATGTGATCGCCCGCCGCGTACGTCCGGATCAGCCGTTCGCCCTCGCCGTCGGCCCGAACGACGCGGACCGTGCCCTCGACGATGACGACCAGCTCGTCGCCAATGTCACCCTCGGTGACGAGTGCCTCACCGGCCGGATAGACACGCTCGGTCGCACTCGCCGCCACCCGCTGGAGGTCTTCCGGGGCGAGCCGGGAGAACAACGGCACCCCGCGCAGGAACAGCATCCGCTCGATCTTACCGATCGTCCGGCCGGTGTCGGTCATGGCCATGTCTCCCTGTACTGAGATGTCGGCAAGGCTTGTCCGGACGTGAAGGTCGGGATCGTTCGCCGCCCGCGTAACGACGTCGCGATACTCCTCGACCAGGTGCTCGGCCGAGGCGCGGATCGCGAACAACCGGATCCATGGGTCGTCGTCCGCTGAGAGAACGCGCAGGACGGTCGATGGCTGGGACCGGGCGTCCGGGTCGTCGGTGTCGAGGAGGCGCACCACCGCGCGACCGAGCTGGCGGTCGCCGAGGGCGTCGATCGCCTCGATCGCCTGGGCCCGCACGTCGGGATCCGTTGACCCCAGCGAACGCCGGAGCAGGCCGCTCGCCTCGGACGCCCCGAGGGACGCGAGCGCTGCAAGGAGGCGCTCCTGGAGCTCGTGCCCGCGGCGCTCGAGCAGCGAGCGCAGGAACTCGAGGCTCGTGCCGGCCGGCGCGTCGCGCAGGCCGGCGGCCTGGGCACGCAGGCGCGTCGCCCGTTCGACCCTGTCGAGGGCCCAGGCGCGGACCTCGTCACGGGCCGGGTTGGCCGTCGCGACGAGGGCGGACAGGGCCGCATCCTGGGCCCGTTCCGATCCGTCGCGGAGCACATCGAGGAGGGCCGAGGTTGCGTCGCCCCGGCGGCCCAGCGCGGTCGCCGCGGCCCGTCGAACAGCCGGTGACTGATCGTCCAGCGCGCCGACGAGCGCGTTCGCGTGGTCGGTCGAACCGTCCATCCCGTCGTCGCGCCGCCCGAGCGCTTCGGCCGCGGCGGCGCGAATCCGGGGGGACGCGTCGCTCAAGGCCGTCTCGACGGCTGCTTGGGACGGCAGCCCGACGACTCGTGTGGCGATCCGGACGGCGGCCACGCGCCCATCCACGTCAGCCGACCCGAGGAGACCCGCGACGATGCGCTCCGCGTGTGAGTGTTCGCCGACGACGGCGAGCGCCACGGCCAACTCGGCCCGGACCACCGGATCCGGATCCGCGGCCAGCCGTTCGCGGAACGGCACGACGAGCGCGGGGTCGATCTCGGCGAGCGCCCGCACGGCCGTCGCCCGCACGGTGCCGTCGTCATCCTCCAGCCGGCCGACGAGCGGCTCCACTGCCTCCCGGTCTCCAATCCGGCCCAGCAGGTCAGCTGCCAGGCCGCGGGTCGCGGGGCTCGCATCATCCAGGGCGTGCCGGAGCTCCGCGAGGACCGCCGGTTCTCGCGCGATCGCCTCCAGCCCCGGGCCGCCCTCGAGGACCTGCTCGGCCAGCCCTGACCGCAGCGTCCGGACAAGGGCGGCACCGTACCGCCGACGGATCATGAGCACAAACCCAGTGCACGCGATGGCAGCGCCGGCGCCCATCACGAAAACGGGCACGAGGTCGTGCGCAAAGAGCAGCCCGGCCACGATCAGGAGGACGCCCGACAGGCTGATCCCGATCTGCGCGGGAACCCCGTCGATGAACGCGAGCACCTGTGGTCGCCGCTCGACAGGGACGATGTTGTAGAGCGCGCTCCAGGCGGCGTTCGAGATCCCGCGCTGGACGACCTGCTGGCTGAAGCTGACGGCGACCGCCGTGAGCAGCCCGAACTCGACGAGCCACAGGCCGAACCCGGCGACATAGACAAGCGGCAGGAGCAGCGCCGCCGTCGCGACCCCAAAGCGCACGAAGACGCGGTTGGCGATCGCGATGGACACGAGGAACGATGCCGCGGTGATGGCGGCGAGGATGAGCCCGGCCGCGGTCGCAAAGTCCGACTCGCGCGGGAAGCTTGACTCGAGCTGGCGCTGGAACGGGAACTGGACGGAGAACAGCAGGACTCCGAACAGCACGTACGACGCCGCGACGAGGCGCAGGAGGGCCGACCGCCGCACCTCGTCAAATCCGACGCGAAACTGGCGGACCAGCGATCCGGCAGCACGCGAGCCGGGGGCGGCCCGGATGCCGTGCGCAGCCGACCCGACGATCCGGGAGACGACCGCGGCCGCCGTCCCGAGCAGGGCCGCGACGAGCAGCAGGAGGTTCTCAGTGCCGAGCAGCGCAGCGAGCGGCCCGGACGCGAGCGTCCCGGCGAACCCACCGGCAATGGCCGCGCTCGTGCAGACGGGAAACAGCCGCTTTGCCTGCCGCGTGTCAAGAGTCGTGCCGGCAACCGTCCAGAGCAAGGTCAGAAGTATTGCGTTGAACGAGTACACGGTCACGTGGACGGCGCCGTACACGATCGGAGAATCGGCCAGGATCGCAACGCGCAGCACGACGAGGATCGCCGCACATCCGACGAGGACGCCGACGAGAAATGGCCGTCGGCGCAGGCTTCCGATCGCCGCTCCGTACCCGATTGCAAGCGCCAGGCTCAGGAACCCGAGCGTGGTGAACAGGTACGGCAGGAACTCGGCGCCGACGCGGTTCACGAACAGCGTCGTGACGGCGACGTCCGCGATGCCCCGACCGGCCTCGACCGTGGCGAACAGGGCTGCCAGCAGGCCGACCAGCCGGCCCTCCCCGCTGCGGACCGCGAGGAGCCCGCGGGCCTGGATCACCTGATCGCGCCACCGCCGGGACCGGCGTCACCGCTCCCGCGCGGGCCGACGGCCTCGACGACGAACTCGATGGCCTCGTCCGTACTCATCGCGGACCCGCGTTCGATCTCCGCCCCGTGCTCGGCGACCGCAGCCCGGATCAGCGCGTTGTGCTGTTCCACAATCCGGGTGAGGACGACCGGACCGACGTCCTGGACGAGGCGGGTCGACCCCTCCATGTCGGAGAAAGGGAAGGTCACCGTGCCGGTGGGGAGCACCCGTTCGGTCATGCTCGCGCAGCATACGACCCTGTGTTACGAGGGCGTCGCGTCCAGTGGCAGGCCGTTTTCGCGGCCTCGGCTACGATCCGTGGTGTGAGCCTCCTTCTCCTCGTCGACCTCGATGGGGTCGTCTACCGCGGCGTGGACCCGGTGCCCGGCGTGGCGGCCGTCCTTGCCGCGCGGGCCGCCGCAGGAGACGACATCGTCTACGTCACGAACAATTCGATGCATTACCGGGCCGACTACGTCACGCGGCTCGCAGCGATGGGCGCGCCGATCACGCCGGACACGGTGGTCTCTTCCGCACGGGCGACCGCCCTGTTCCTGGTCGAGCAGGACCCGCCGGCCCGGCGAGTGCTCGTCTTCGGTGCCGGCGGGCTCGAGCGCGAGGCCCGCGACGTGGGGCTCGACGTCGTGACCGCCGCGTACGCCGCGACCCGGATGCAGCAGGAGGGAATCGACGGGTTCGCAGCGGCCGGCGAGCCGGATGCCGTGCTCGTGGGCCTGGACCCGGCGTTGACCTACATGCGGATGGCCGCAGCCGCCGACTGCATTCGCGCCGGCGCCAGGTTCATCGCGACCAACCGCGACCCGATCTACCCGACCGAGCGCGGCCTGCGGCCGGGTGCGGGCGCGATCGTGGCGGCAATCGAGGCGGCGACCGGCGTCGTCCCGGTCTCGATCGGCAAGCCGGCTCCGCGGCTGCTGGAGATCGCGGCGCATGCCGTGGGACGCGACCCCCGCGAGGCCATCATGATCGGCGATGGCATCCTGACCGACCTTGCCGCGGCCAACGCGCTCGGGATCCGCTGCGTGTTCATGTTGACCGGCGTCTCCACCCGCGAGCAGCTGCGGGCGTTGGCCCGGGCGGACCAGCCTGTTGCCGTCGCGGCCAACGCGCAGGAACTCGAGGAGGCGCTCGCGTCGCTGGCCGCCGGGGAGGCCACGGCGCCGGTCCGGCGATGAGCGGTTCATCGGACGGCCGGACGGACGCGCCTCATCCGCGACGGAACCGAACCGGGGAGGTCCGGCGTCTGGCAGACATGCGCACACCGCTCGTCCTGCTCGTCGCCGTCCTGCTGCTGAGCGCCGCCTGCGGCAACGGTGCCGGGTCGCCGTCGCCGACGGCCTCACCCGAGCCGGTCGACGCGACCGGGGCATGGCAGCTCACCGACGGCACGTCCGCCGGCCAGCCGCTGCCGATGGTCGACGACGCCCGGATCACGTTGATCGTCGAGGGCTCGAGCGTTGGCGGGCAGTCGGCCTGCAACCAGTACATGGGCGAGCTGACGGTCATCGACGGCGCGGTCCGGGTCGGCGGATTGGGCGGGACCGACATGGGCTGCGATCCGGCCGTCATGGAATCGGAGATGGTCTACCTGCAGGCGCTCGGCTCGGTGACCGGGGCGCGCATGGACGGCGACGTGCTGGTCCTCCTCGGGCCGGGCGTTGAGCTGCGCTACGAACGACTCGAACCTCCCCCGACCGCCGAGCTGATCGGCACGAGGTGGCTCCTCGATGGACTCGTCCAGGGCGACGCCGTCGCGTCGACGATCGGCGATCCGGCGACCCTCGTGCTCAACGCGGACGGCTCGTTCGAGGGCACTACGGGCTGCCGCACGCTGACCGGTCGGTACGCCGTGGTCGGCGACGAGATCGAGTTCGTCGAGATGACCGCCGATGGGGAATGCGCCGGCGGACCGGCCGACCAGGACGCCCATGTCGTCGAGGTTCTCGGCGACGGGTTCCGGGCACACATCGACGGCGAGCAGATGACGATCGTCTCGGACGGCGGCCTCGGGCTGGTCTACCGGGTCGTGGCGCCGACCGAGTAGACCTGTTCAGGCCGGGCCGGCCGCCAGCTCCGGAACGCCGGCCGCCCAGGCATCGAACTCGCCGCGGAGGAGTCCCAGCACGTCCTCGCCGGCGAAGGCCACGTCGAGCGCATGGCGGTCGATCGCCCACAGCTCCGGAAGGGTCAGGCCGATCGTGCTCACGGCCCTCCCGTACTCCTCGGACAGGGTGACGTCCGAGACGGTCATGTCGTCCGTGCTCAGAGTGACCGGGACGCCCGCGCGATGGAGGCGCGCGAGCGGATGCGCCGCGACGGATTCCACGATGCCGGCCTGCGCATTCGAGGTCGGGCACAGGTCGAGAGTGATGCCTCGCTCGCGCAGTTCGTCGCACAGGCCCGGATCGTCGATCGTGCCCGGCCCGTGGGCGATCCGCTCCGGTGCCAGTGCCAGCGCGCGGCGAACCTGGGCGGCCCCGCCCCACTCCCCGGCGTGAAGCGTGACGCGCAGGCCGCCGGCCCGGGCGGCTTCGAAGGCCCGGGCATGGTCGAGCGGGTCGGGAAACGCGGCCTCCGGCCCCGCCAGGTCCCAGCCGGTCAGCCCCTCGTCGATGAAGCGGGCGGCGGTCTCCGCGAGGCCGACGTTGTCTCCCGCGTTGTGCGACCGGAGCGCAGTGCAGATGAGGCGGACGGTCGTGCCGGTGCGTTCGGCCGCGGCGTGAGCTCCACGGCAGACCGCGGCGATCCCGTCGGCCACGGACAGGCCGCGTGCCACGTGGAGCAGCGGTCCCCAGCGGATCTCGACGTAGCGCACACGCTCGGCCGCCTTTGCCTCGACCAGCTCGGCGGCGATCCGTTCGAGCGCCTCTGCGTCCTGCATGAGCGCGATCGGGAGATCGAACGCGCGCAGGAGCTCGGCCTGGTCCGCGCAGCGTTCGGGCGCGACGAGTGCGGCGAACATCCCGGCCCAGGTGGACGGGGCCGCGACGCCGCGGGTCCGGGCCAGCTCGAGTGCGGTGTCAACGCGCAGCGACCCGTCCAGGTGGAGGTGCAGCTCCGCCTTCGGCATCGATGCGATCAGCCGCGCCAACGGGGCGCCGGTCAGGGGCGGGGGCGTCGATTCGGTCATGGCCCGTCCGATGCTACGATCCTGCGACGGCGAGGGTGCGGCGCCGCCGCATGCCGCTGCCGCTCCGGCGCCCGGACCGGCAGCGATGGAGCCAGCACGACCCATGTCAACGATCCTCGTCAGCGGTGCCAGCGGCTTCGTCGGCAGCCACATGCTCCCGGAGCTGATTGCTGCCGGTCATCGCATCGCCGCGTTCGTGCGAACGCGGACCGCGGGGGAGGTCGTGCTCGGTCGCCTGGACCCCGATGAGCGGAACGCAGTGGAGATCCGCATCGGCGACGTGACCAGCCCGGAGACGGTCACGGCCGCACTCGACGGCGTCGACGGCGTGCTCCACCTCGCCGCGATCCCGCGTGATTACCGTGGCGGTGCGGACCTGCGCCTGATCAACACTGAGGGGACCCGGAACGTCGTCCGGGCGATGGAAGCCGCCGGCGTCCGGCGCCTGGTCCACATGGGCGCCCTCGGTGTCGTCGACGACCCGGCGCTCCACTACGCATCGTCCAAGGCGCGGGCCGACCAGCTCGTCGAAGGCTCGAGTCTCGACTGGACGATCGTGAAGCCGTCGCTCCAGTTCGGTCCGCGCGATGGGTTCTTCAACATCATCGCGGACCTCGCACGCATGTCGCCGGGACTTTTCCCGGTCCCTGGTGCCGGTGCCTCCCGCTTCCAGCCGATTCACGCGGGGGACGTCGCACGGGTCGTTCGCGCGTCGTTCGAGGACCCGACCACCATCGGCGCGTCCTTCGAGCTGGGTGGTCCCCGCTACTGGACCTACCGCGAGATCGTCGCGGAAGTCCTGGGCGTCCTCCGCAAGCGCCGGGTCATCGTCCCGGTGCCCGTTCCGCTCATCGCGCTCGTGGCGCGGACAGCCGAGTTCGCGCGCCTGCCGTTCCCGGTTGCCTCGGACCAGCTCCGCCAGCTCCGTCTCGACAACATCGGTCCGCTCGACCTGGTCCCGGGGCGTTTCGGCTTCACCCCGCGCGACATGGCCGGCCAGCTGGGATACCTGCAACGGCGCAGGCGCGACCAGGAACCGCGTTCACTCGCCGCGCCGTGAGGCGGCTGCGCTCGATCGCCCTGGGGCTCGCCTGGCTGCTCGCCACGGTGCTCATCTCGGCAGGCGCGGCGGGCATCGTGACGGGCATGGATCACGTGCCCGGAACCGTCGCCCGGAGCGAGCTGACCTGGGCAGCCGACACGGCGGCCGGCGCGGCGCTCGACGTCGTGCTCGAGGAGCTCGAGCGCCTGGAGACACCGCTCGAAGAGCTCGGGATCGAGGCCCGGGGAGCGCTGGCCGCCCTCGCCGGGCAGGATCTCGACACGGTCCAGGCGGCCGTGGACGCGGGGTCGGATCGGGTCCGCGCGCTCCGCGTCCAGTCGCAGGCGGCCCGCGACGCCCTCGCCCGGGTGCCCGGGGTGACCGGCACGGAGGCGCGGCTGACTACCTCCGATGCCGTGCGCGACCGGCACGCGGCCATGCTCGGAGCCGTCGACGCGACCGACGGCCTCGGCGAGGCCTGGGCCAGACTGGCTGCCGGTGCACCCGCGGCCGCACGCCTGTCGCGCCTGCTCACGGACCACGACCGGATCATGGGGGACGCCATTGCCGAGGGCCGCCAGGCCCGCTACAACCGGGCGATCGAGCTGATCGACGAGGCGGCCGTGACGCTCGGCGAAGCGCGCCGGATGCGTGACCAGCTGGCGAATACGGTCGATGTCGAGGTGCTCGACGAGTGGCTCAACCGGAACCTGGCCTACGAGGACGCCCTGCGGGACCTGTACGCCGCGTTGCGGGCGTCCGGCGGCGGGGTCACCCGTGAGGTCCGCGACGCGCTCGAGGCCCACGAAGCCGCCCGAGCTCGCCTGCCGCCCGATTCGCGCGCGCTCGTCATCATCATGGGCGAGATCGGGCGGGGCGGGCTCAACGGCGCGGTCATCTCGATTGAGCAGGCGCGGGGCAGCCTGGCCACTGCACTCGACGATCTCGCGGAGCCGGACCGGCAGCCCTGATCCCGCCCGCGAGTGACGGGTACACTGCGGCCAATCCACGCTCGCGTCGCCGCCGCGGCCGCGCGCCGTCGCTCGCTACCCGGAGGATCCAGACCCGATGCAGCTTCGTGTCGTCACAGACCAGCCCTGGGACGTTCAGGCGGACGTCCTCGTCGTGCCGATCGTCGGCGAACCGGGGTTCACGGGCGAGCTCGACGAGATCGACCGGAGGAGCGGTGGTGAGCTGCGCGCCCTGGCCACGTTCGGCGAGCTGAAGAGCAAGCGCTACGCGACTGCGCTCGCGGCCGGCGGGCAGCTGCCGGTCCGGCGACTGCTCGCGGTCGGCGGGGGCGACGCGGGACAGCTCGATCGCGAGACCGTCGGACGGATCGGCGCGGCCGCGGAGCGTCGCCTGGGCGGGCGGGACGTGGCGCGGGTCGCCATCTGGCTCGGCCCGATCGCGGACGCGATCGAGGGCGGCGCGATCGCAGCCGCCGAGCTCGTCGCGCGGGGCGTGGTCGAGGGTTCCTATGACCCCCAGTCGATCTACCGCGCCACGGTCGAGGCCGCGCCACCCATCCTCGATGAGCTGGTCCTGATCCTTCCGGCCGGGGCCGACACGACGGGCGCGCTGAAGGCCGCCGAACGCGGCCAGGTCATCGCCGAGGGTTCGAACACGGCGCGCACCCTGTCCAACCGCTCCGCGAACGACATCTCCCCCGAGGTCCTGGCCGAGGAGGCCCGGGTGATCGCTGAGCGGCACGGCCTGTGGATCGACGTGATCGAGCCCGAGCGGGCGATCGAACTCGGGATGGGTATGTTCATGGCGGTCGGCCAGGGCAGCTCCAACCCGCCGCGCATGATCGTCATGCGATCGGGTGGAGACGGCGAACGCGACGGGCTCGACCGGCACCTCGCGATCGTCGGCAAGGGCGTCTGCTTCGACACCGGCGGGATCAGCATCAAGCCATCCGAGCGGATGGAGGAGATGAAGCTCGACAAGACCGGCGCGTGCACCGCGATCGCCGCCATCGACACCGTCTCGCGCCTGGCACCCGGCACTCCGCTCCTCGTGGTGGCTCCGGCGGTCGAGAACATGCCCGGCCCCCACTCGACGCGACCCGGCGACATCGTGACCGCGCTCAACGGCAAGAAGGTCGATATCACCAACACCGACGCCGAGGGCCGCCTGATCCTGGGTGACGCGATGACCTATGCCGAGCAACTCGGCGCGACCCACGTTGTCGACGTGGCCACCCTGACCGGTGCCGTCGCACGTGCGCTGGGCCACCTCGTGACCGGCGCCTTCGGTGCCCCCCAGGGGTTCTACGACGAGGTGGTGGGCGCGGCAGACCGTGCCGGCGAGCGCATGTGGCAGTTGCCGCTCATCGAGGAATATGTCCCGGAGATGGAGAGCTGGTACGGGGACCTGCAGAATGCCGGCTCCGCCGAGGGATCGCTGATCAAGAGCGCGCTGTTCCTGCGCGAGTTCGTGACGAAGCCCTGGGTCCACCTCGACATCGCCGGCACCGCCTACTACCGCAAGGCCACCGCGTGGGCCCCGCGTGGAGCGACCGGCGCATCGCACGCCACGCTGGTCGAGCTTGCGCTCGCAGGCGCGCGATCGGGCTGAGGCCGTGGGCAGCTCGAGCGTGATCGTCCGTTGGACCTGACCTCGCCGGTCGTCGCCGCGGTCGGCGCGCTCGCCGGAGGGCTGCTCGGCCTGGGAGCGGACCGCCTAGCGGTGCGCTGGCCGGAGCACGACCCGACCGAGCCCGAACATCCGCCCGGCCGCAGGTTCGGGTGGCGTTCGTTCGTCGTGATTGCCGTCGGTGCCGCCGCGTTCGGGTTGCTGCCGGGACGGTTCGCCGATGACCCCCTGGCACTCGCCGTTTTCGGCGCGTGGTTCGCCACGCTCGTCATCGGCCTTGCGACGGACCTCGACCAGCGGCTGCTGCCGGACGTCCTCACGCTCCCGGTGATCCCCATCGGGCTGGGGTACGCGGTCAGCGGGCTCAACCCGCTCGTCGGCGGCGACTGGGTGCTGGCGGTCGCCGTCGCGCTGGCCATCCCGGCCGTGCTCTACCTGCCGTCGCTGTTCTACGGAGCCGGGGCTTTCGGTATCGGCGATGTCAAGCTCCTGGTCGGAGCCGGCCTGCTCCTCGGCCTCGAGCGGGCATTCAGCGGCGTCCTGTCCGGGCTGCTGCTGGCCGGCGTCGTGTTGATCGTCCTCCTCGCTGCCCGCCGGATCGGCCGCCGGTCGTACGTTCCATTCGGCCCCTTCCTCATCCTCGGTGCGCTGTGGGCGGTGCTCGTCCTACGCCCGGCCTGAGGTCTGGACAGGCTCCGCGCGCTCCACCTGCAAGGATTCCGACACCCTGTCCGGGCTCGCTGACGGTACTGATGTGAGGCACGACGATGGGGTGGTGGGAGCTCGCGGATGCCCGGACTAGACTTCAGGCGCTAGAATGCATGCCAGCCGGTGTCGTCCTGGGTCCGTGCTCACCATGGGACGGTGATGAACCGGGTGGCCGCCACGTCGAAACGCGCCGAGCCCCCCGCCGCGACACGGAGAAGAATCCGCACGATGACATCGCCCAGCTGATGCGGTTCCGAGAAGAAGAGAAGACCGTCACGTGGACCTCGGCGAGACGCCGGTCTCGCCCGAACCGCCGACTCATCCTCCTCCTGCTGGCATTGCCGATGCTGCTCGGCTCGTTCGGCGTTGCCCCCAACGTCCAGCCGGTCCACGGGGACGAGCTGGCCGACGCGAAGGCGCGCCAGGCGCAGCTCAAGAAGCAGATCGCCAGCCAGAAGGCGCAGGTCGCCCAGCTGGGCGCGATGCAGGCGGACCTCTCGGCCGAGATCACATCGACGACGCGCGAGCTCAAGGCGATCAACGTCGACCTGACCGTCGTCCGGGCGCGGGTCGCGAAGATGGTGGTCCGGATCGACGCGGTGAAGGCCGCCTACCAGGCGCTCGTCGAACAGGGCAAGATGCTGGCCATCTCGCTGGCGCGCCTCGAGCACGAGGAAGCCCAGAAGGCGGCCGACCTGATCGAACGCAAGGAGCTCCTCGCCGAACGCATCCGGAGCGCCTACGACACCGACCGCACCTCGCTCCTCGAGACCTTGCTGTCGGGCGGCTCGTTCACCGACCTGCTCGCCGAGGCGAGCTACCTGATCGACGTCGGTGAGCAGGACAAGTCCCTGGCCCAGGAGATCCAGCGCGACCAGGAGATCCTCGCCGCGGTGCACCAGACCGTGGCGGACACCCGCCGCGCGACCAACGAGCTGCGCAAGGAAACCGCTGCGCAGAAGAAGGAGCTCGACAAGAGCCTCAAGGCGTTGAAGGAGGCGCGGGCGGAGCTCCGGAAGCTCGAGAAGGCGACCGAGAAGGCACTCGCCCAGCAGAAGGCGGCGTACAAGCGCCTGGCGGCGACGAAGAAGAACATCCGGCAGGCGATCGACAAGGCCGAGGCCAGCCAGCGCGCGCTCGCCCGCAAGATCAAGGACATCATCAAGAAGCAGGCGCGGGCCGGAAACATCCCGTCCGAGTACAACGGGACGTTCCGCTGGCCGATGGTCGGGCAAATCAGCGGGGAGTTCGGCTGCAGCTCGTATCCGGGCTACGGGCCGGGCTACGGGTGCGCCCACTTCCACAACGGCATCGACATCGTGGCGCCCTATGGCACGGCGGTGAAGGCCGCCGGCGCCGGGACGGTCGTGTACGTCGGGTACAACTACGCCGACGGCAGCAACCCGGCATGGATCGTCGTGATCGCCCACTCGACCAGCCTCCAGACGTGGTACGCGCACCTTCAGCCGCGCCGCCCGGTGTCGGTGGGCCAGAAGGTCAAGGCCGGTCAGGTCATCGGCTACGAGGGGAATACGGGCAACTCGACGGGGGCCCACCTCCACTGGATGGTGGAGCTGGACGGCACCTGGAGGAACCCCCGCCTCTTCCTGTAGTCGCGGCGCTGGGATCGCCCAGGCGGGCGTTGTCGGCTCCGCGCCTCGCTCACACAATCCTCGGGCCGATGGCTCGCGGGAGCGTCGCCTCGGACCTCGGAGGGTTCCGGCTCGCCTCCGCCTTCGCCTGAACG
>Ga0299914_10001691_pt1 | contig 14795 bp, 31 predicted proteins | sample RVTome_10_FD_201361 | JGI IMG/M metagenome (GOLD analysis project Ga0299914, IMG submission 201361) | Soil microbial communities from uranium-contaminated site in the Upper Colorado River Basin, Wyoming, United States - RVT153D57 (version 2) ...
GCCGGACCTCGCCGAGCCGGGCCTCACCTGGTGAGGCTAGCCGCCCGGGTCATGCCCCTCCGCCTCGCCGCCGTCTCCGTTGATCCGCCGCGGCAGGGGGCTGTCGTCGTACGGGCTGGCGCCGTACAGCCGCCGCCACAAGTCGTCGATGATGCGTCCCTCGCGGGCGCGCCACTCGGCGAGGTCGTCCTCCGAGCCGGTCACCGCTGGGTCTCCTGGTCATCCTCGCCGCCGGCGGCCACGGCCCACATGGCCAGCGCCACCAGGCAGGTGACCGCACCGGCGGCGTATGCCGCGACCAGCTGCACCACCTCGACCTCCTCCCGGGGTGTGGGGTGTCCCGGCCGCCTGAGACAGGGCGGGTGGCCGGGGCACCCCGGGTGTGGTGGTCCCGGGGCCGGGCCGGGGCTGGAGCCCCCCTGAGGGACAACCGGCCCGGCACCCGGGCGGTTACCCCGCCAATCGCCAGACCGGGGGGCACCTCCACGGTACGGTAGATGCACTGAGCGCACGGAGTCAACTCAGAGCTTGCACCGGAGAGGAGGTGTCACGATCATGGGTGGTAGCCAGACCGGGAGTGACACCTTGACCCGCCGTATGACCGGCCGCGAGATCGCGGACGACTTGGAGGAGCGCATCCGCGCCGGGGAACACAAGCCCGGTGCGGCGCTGCCGTTCGCGGACCTGATGGCGCTCTATGACACCAGCCGGTCCACTATCCAGCGCGCCATGATCCTCTTGGAGGAACGGCGGCTGGTGGAGTACCAGCCTGGCCGGGGCCGGTACGTCCTTGAAGATCACCCGGGCTGACCGGCCCCGGGGCCGCACATCACTTCCCCCGCAGGGGAGGGCGCTAGGAGCTTTGACGCCCCGGGGCCGGCGGCGGTGCAGCTCGGATTTGGCACAGCCCGGACAGCGGGCGCAGGTTCCAGCCGCCTAGCCTTCTGTCCCGCCCGTCCCGGTGGACCGTAACGCCATCCGAGCCGCCGCGCATCTTGCCTACCAGCCGGGCCTGAATGTTGGTGCCCGGCAGGGTGACCCACGGGCCGGCGGTGAGCCGCACCGTGTCCGGCCGGCCGGTCACCGGGGGCCCCCGTGCCCCCCGGGTACCGGACGGGTGGACAGGGCGGCATCCCACCCGGCCCAGCCGGGCGGGGTCACCGTGTCACCGTCGTACAGCCGGCCGGTCGCGTCCCGCACCGCCTGGTCCAGCTCGGCCGCTGTGGGCCGGGACCTGCGCCACCACATCACGTCGCCGCGCTCCTCTCCCGCGAGGTGTGCGGGGGACGCGGCAGGGTTCCGTTGCCCGGATCGAGACCTCCGGGCCTCTACCAGCGTCCCCCGCCGTGACCGGCGGATAAGGCCGGCTGCTACCGACGGTAGGGGCGTTTAGGCGCAGGGTGGTGCGAGTACGCACCACTCCGTTGTCAGGCGACGCCCATCCGCTCGCACAGGCCGCGAAGCTCGGTCCCGTCGGCGCCGCGGTGCAGCAGTGCCCGCGCCGTTTCCCGGCCGGCGGCCGACGACCGGATGTGCTGCGGCCCCACCTGCTCCCCGACCAGCAGGGTCCGCACCGCGTCCCGGTCCCGGCCCAGGTCCAGCAGCCCACGGGCCAGGTCCAGGTGGTAGTACACCTGCCGCACGGCCGGCAGCCCGCCCATGTGGATGCTGGCGGCCGTCTGGACCGCCTCCCCCGGCCGGCCGGTGTCCAGCTGGTGGGCCATGGTCCACAGGGCGACGTTGCGTGGTCCCCACGCCAGCTCCCACGCCTGCGTCTCCCCGGTCCGCTGCGCGATTGCGGCCGCCTCGTCCAAGTGCCCCCGGGCGGCCGAAAGGTCCCGCTGGCCGGTGGCGTGATGGGCCCGGACCAGGTGGCAGAAGCCGAGCAGGTCAAGCGCTGCCGGTTGCTCCGGGTGCGCGTCGAGCGCGGTCGCGGCCTGCTCCACCCCACGCAGCGCCGGGCCGTAGGCGGCGGAGTAGGCCAGCACCCGGGCGCGGTTGGTCGCGGCCACGGCCAGCGGCACCGGCTCACCGAGCAGCTCGGCCGCCTGCCGGCACCGTTCCGCAGCGAGCCAGGCGGACGCCGGATGGCCCACGTTCAGCAGACTGCCCATGATCGACCCGTACACCTGGACTGCCAGGCGCCAGCCCTGCCCGGTGCCGGCGGCGTGCAGTTGCGGCACCAGCTCCCGCGCCACCGCCAGAGTGCCGGCGTAGTCGCACAGGCCGTACCGGGCCGCGACCAGCCCGGCCCGCTGCTCCATCACGTCGGCCGGCGGCGGGTCCACCCCGGGCGGCTCGTCCAGCGGCAGACCCATCATCGCCTGCCAGATCCGGCCGGCTTCGATCTGCGCCGTCTCCAACGCCCGGTCACCCGGGGTGTACGGCTGCCCGGTCAGGTCCGTGACGGCGCACTCCAACGCTGCGGCAAGATCGGCGATCATGTACCGGTCGGTGCGCAGCTCCCCCCGCTCGATGCGCAACCAGGTCGTGTGGGCGATCCCCGCCCGGCCCGCCGCGTGGCGGATGGACCAGCGGCGCAGTTCGCGGCGGGCGCGGATCCGCGCCCCGATAGATGGGTCCACAGGGATGGCTCTTCGTGACATCGGCGCTCCCAGGTAGGGCTGGGGCAGGCGACCCGCCGGCCCTACCCGGCGGGACCGCCCTCACCGCTCAGGCTACGTCACCGGCGCCACGGCTGGGCGAGTGCGGCGCCGAGCAGCAGCCCGTACCCGGCCACGGCCGTGGCAGCACCGGCGACGCTGACCTGTGGCTGCGCGGCCCACCAGCCACCCACCCCGGCGGTGCCGCCCAGCCACAGCAGCCAGGACCACCGCACCCGGCGAAGCCGCCTCCGCCACCGCCGGCGGGTCGACGGCTTGACCGGGTGGTAGTTCACCGCCGGCTGCCACCCCGGCGGGACGCCCGCCACATCCACGCCCAGACCACACCCGCCGCGATCAGCGCCCCGCCGACGCCGATCGCATTGCCCCACACGACCATGAGGATCAGCCCCTCGACTGCGCCGCGGCACCCGGCCGCGGTCTCCATCAGTGCGTCGAGCACCTTCGATCCCCCGTGATCAGTGGCCGCGGCAGCGGCGGCCGTGGACAGTGGTGGTGGTGCAAGCCGGCGTGCCGCGCCGCAGCCGGCGGACCGCCCAGGCGGCACCGGCCAGCACGGCCAGGGCCAGCACGGCAACCACCTGCCCGGCGTGCCCGGCTGTCCACTGCGCCGCCCCGGTGACGGCCTGCCACAGCACCCACAGCAGCCCGGCCAGCGCCGCCAGCACGGCGAGCCCGGCGACGGTGCGGGCGACCACCCGGCCAGTCAGCCACACCGGCGGCACCCACGCCGGCGGCACGGGCGGCGCAGGCAGCTCCGACCGCGGCACCCGCGGGAGCACCACTGCCCGCACCGCCCACACCCCCGGCCGAACCAGAAACGGCGCCCCGGCGCGCACCAGGTCACCGCGGCGGGCCACCGACCGCAGCCACGTCTCCACCTCGCCCCTGGCCCCGGTCACCGCCCACGCCCGGTAGGGGCCGTGCTCGCGAACCTCAGCCTGCACGGTCATGCCACAGCCTCCGCCTTCTCCCGCCGCTGCCGCCGGGCCGCCGTCCGGCGCGCCTTGTCCTCCGCGATCTGGTTGACCACTTCCCGCCACTGGTCGCCGGTCATCAGCGCCCCACGGGACCTGACGGTCTGCCCTTCCGGAGTGCGGGTATAGCCGACCCCGGCCCACTGCGGCCCGGCGGGGATCAGGTGCGCCGGGTGGTCCGGGCCGAGTAGGCGGTCCACGATCTCTTTCTCCGACGGCGGGAGCCGCAGCACGGTCAGGTGCGGGAACAGCGCCCGGGCGTGACCCAGGATCTCCTTCTGCAACAGCTGCGACAGCCCAACTGCGGTGTACCCGGCTGCCCGGCCTTGCGACAGCAACAGGTTCAGCGCGTCGTCGGCGCGCATGTCCCCCAGCCGAGGCGTACGGACCCGCTCGGCCCGCTGCCCAACCACCGCCAGCAGCTCGTCAATGACCAGGATGTCCAGCGGGTCAGCGTCGGTGAACCGGGTCAACTTGGACCAGCCGCGGGCGGCCAGGCTGCGTTGCCGCGACTGCATCGCCTCCACCGCCTGACCCAGGAAATCGGGCCAGCGGTTTGGCCGGGACTCGTAGACGTGTGCCGCCTCCCGCAGGTCGCCCAGCTCCATGCCGCCCTTCGGGTCAAAGGCACGCAGCCGGAACGGGATCTTCTCCCGCTGCAGCGCGTGGAGGTAGGTCCGCAGCTCCGTGGACTTACCGGACCCGGCAGAGCCGATGATCAGCCGGGGAAGGATCACGTCCTGCTCTACTGGCCGGCCCCGCTCGTCGACTCGGGTCACGACGTGCAGCCGACGCTGGGCGGCGGGCAGGGTGTCGACGGGCACCGGCCGGGACAGCGGGTCGGTGTGCCGGAACTCCAGCACGGCGGTGGCGTACCCGCGCAGCTCCATCGTGCAGCGGGCCAGGAACACCGATTCCAGCCGCTTGCGGTGCCGGCCTAGGTCTTCGAGGATCAGCCCGAGGCGGTGAAGATCGACCTCAGCCGTAACCCCGAACTCGCCGAGCCGCCTCTTTTCCAACTCCGGCACCAGCGACACGGCTTCGCCGCGACGTTGCCGCTCCCGGGCCAGACCGAGTTGATGCATCTCGCTATGCCAGCGCCTCCGAAGGCGCCGTGCGAGGCGCAGTGTTTTGACGCGACTTGACACGTCAGATAGGATGATGACTCTTGGACGGAGTCCACAGATCATCGCTCCCAGGACCGCCCCTGCCGGGAGCAAGCCGATCGATATAGGTAGCCAGGTCCCGGCCCAGGCCGCAAGCGCAGCTCCGGTCGTGGTGGCCCCTCCGGTCCAGCGCCAGGGCCACACGATCATCGACGCCCAGCCTCGCACCGCCACCCACCGGCCCGCCCGCCGCGCCGGCTCCGGCACATCCTCCCAGCTCAGCGGCCATTTCCGCCCCTCCGCCGGCCGGGGGGCACCACCCTCGGCCAGGCCCAGCCACCGGCCGGCGCCCAGCAGCCGCCCCCGGACCGCCTTCACCGCCCGGCGTGCCCCCGTCTTCGCGCTCACGCCGCCGCCTCACTCTCCAGGTCGTCACCGTCGTCGGCCTGTCCGCCGAGCAGACCCCTCAGCCGGATGGCACGCGAACGGCCGCCGCCGACAGTCCGCTGGACCTCGTTGATGCTGGGGGTCCGGCCGTGGGTGGTCTGCCAGGTGCGGAGCGCGGCTAGCGCGTCCGAGTCGTCCGCGGCGGACCGGAGGGTCCGCACGTTGTTCGGCGTCGGGGCCCGGCGGGTCCGCTTCGGCCGCGCCTTCGGTGGGTCTGCCGCGGCAGTCCGGATCACCGGGGCTGGCGTTGGCTTGGGCGGGTCTGGCGGCCGGGTCCGTTCGCGGGCTGCCGCGCGTGCCTTGGCGAGTGCCCGGGCGTTGCGGCGGCGGTTCCTGTCGGTCCGGTAGGACGCGAGCGCGGCTTGGGGGTCTGGGATGCCGTTCTTGATGGCGTGCCGGAACGCCCGTGGTGTCTCGATCGGTGCAGCCAGCCAGCGCAGCGCGTTGAACCGGGGCGCCTGCGCGTCGACCAGACCCCGCCGCTGCAGGTCGGACCGCCGCAGCCAGCGGGACCGCTGGCCCCAGATCCACACCGCCGCCAAGGTCATCCCGGCGATGCCGGCGGCGGCCTGCCAGGGCTTGCCGCTGCTGATCGCGTGCCACCACAGCAGCGCCGACGACCCGGAGGCGTAGGCCACCATCCCGACCCGCGCGCCGATGGTGGAGTGCCCGGCGACCAGCTTGCGTAGGTACAGACTGGCCGCGTACGCCGCACCGCCTTCGATCGCGGCGGGCCAGACCAGCGCCCATGGGTAGGTCCAGCCGAACACTTCGTGCGCCAGGTCCGCCTGGTACCAGCCGGCCGCCACCAGCGGCGCGATTAGCGGGACCATGCCGATGATCTCGGACAGCCGGTAGCTCCAGTCCCGGGGTCCGGTTGGCGGGGTCTGGGTGGGGGTCTGCGCGGCGTCAATCTCCACACGGAGAGTCTTGCATAGGTGTATGAGGTTTAGGTAGTCCCGTCTAGGTGTGTGAGACTTAGGCAGCTCAGGGGGTCTGGTACTCGCGTGAGGTTCGGGAGTCTGCGATCATTGGGCAACTCGACAGACAGGGGTCCGGTAGTGGTAGGCGACGGCGCGTGGCTGACGGTCGGCGAGGCGGCCGATCGGCTGCGGGTCAGCGTCGAGACCGTGCGCCGGTGGATCGAGTCCGGGGACCTGACAGCCGGCCGCACCCCCGGCGGGCACCGTCGGGTGTCGGCTGCGTCGGTGCAGCGGCTCTATGCCGACATGTACCCTACCGAGCCCAGCGAGAGCTAACCCGTCGCGTTCCGCTCGGCCAACGTGGTCGCGTACCGGACCAGCTTGTCGAAGTCGGCGCCATGGAAGAACTCGCGCCGCGCCCGGTCACCCGTGGCGGTCGAAGCCGCGAAGTCGATCAGCCTGGTCTCGGTCGCCTCGTGCTCGGGGTGAGCATTCGAGACCCACGCGCGGGCGATCGACACACCAAACGCCCACGCGTGCCGCCGATGTCCTCTTAGCCGGCTGGCGGGGTCACCAGTACGACCGACCTTGATCGTCCCGCTGCTGAACTGGATTACGTAGAGGTAGCCCACTCCAGCCGGGGCCGCGGGCAGCCCGAGCCAGGTCGCGGCAGGAACTTCATCGGCTCGCGAGGGGCGTAACGCCCTGGCCTGAAGTTTGGCGTGCTTCGTGCGGGCCAAGTAGCCAGCTGTGTAGCCGCTCGCGAGGACCCACCAGACCAGCCCGAGTCCGCCGTAAAGGCCGAAGACGATCGTGGGTCCTGGCTCGCCAACCGCCCAACCACCGGCCGCGATGGGCGAGCATCCGAGGCAGAGCGCACGGCTGACTCGCAGCAGCGGGCGGTACGCCTCCGGTGTGACTACTGCCGTCACGGCCGCCATCCCTTCGGCATGTGCATCGAGGCGTAGGTCAGGGCCAGACGCACCAGCTCGGAGCGGTTGGGGTCTCCGCCGCGGATCGTGATTCCCTCAGCGAGGGCGCGGCGGTCGACCCACTCCAGGCCGGCGGCCGACAGGCGGACGGTCATGACGGGTCGGCGGGGTCCGGGGCGAGGCACCGGGATAGTGTACGACACTAAGCCCGGCGACGGCCCGCCCCCGTCCGGGTAGCCTCCCGTCTATGGCCCGCATGCTCGGCCGCACCTGGCCGGCCCAGTGCCCCGTCTGCCGGCTACCACCCGGACCTGACTGCCCGGCAACCGGTAGGGGAACCCGGGCAGCCAGGCGGGAGGAGGCCCGGCAGGTGGCGCGAGAGATCCAGCAGGCGCGGGCGGAGACTCAGCCGCCCGCGGCGATCAGCTTCTGAGCCCGCTGGTACGAACCCAGCCCGGCCGCCTCAGCCACAGCGTCCAAGGACAGCCCGTTGTCGCGGACCTGGGCCAGCGCCCGGCCCCGCAGCCGCTTGATCTCGGAGACGAGCGCGTCGTACAGCGCCTGCTCACGGGTCAGGGCGTGGTAGCGGACCAGCGGGTCCGGCTCGGCCAGCAGGTCGCCGAGCAGGTTCCCGGCCAGGGTCTCTACCTCGTGGCGTTCCACGGCGTACATCAACGCTCCTTGATCGTGTACGGGCGAGTCATCCCAGGTCGAGCCCGTAGTAGTCGCTCGCCCAGCTCGGCCAGCGAGGTACCGGCGGCGGTGAGCAGGGCGTCCACGTAGATGACCGGCGTGTCGATGCCGGCTTCGCGGGCAGCGGCGATGCGGTGCGCACCGGTGACCGCGAGCGGGTCGCCGGTGCCCCAGCCGTGGTCCTCGCCGGGGATCGCGACGATGGGGGCGCCCTGCCAGCCGCTGCGGCGCGCCGCTCAGGCGGTCCGGGTCAGCAGCCGCAGCGACCAGCCAACCTGCTCCATCGCCGCACGATCCAGAACGACCCCCTCCGGCGGCCGGCCGTGCAGCTTCAGCACTAGGGCGGACTGCCCCGGCTGCTGCGCGAACTGCTGCCGGTTGACCGGTACCTCCACCTTCAGCAGCTCAGTCAGCACCGCCGCGGTGGCGTCATGCCCGACGGCCGAGTCCAACCCGGAGGCGTCGGCGACCAGCTTGCGCGCCTCGTCAAGCGTGATGGTCCGCAGCGTGTAGGACCCGTCCTCCGTCACGATCGACGTGTTCAGGATCGCCAGCGGGCTCATGCCGCACCGACCAGGCGCCGGACCCGGCGGGCCAGCAGCCGCATGGTGGGCACCGGCTGGTGGGCGAGCCTGTGCGGCCAGGTGTAGGACGGGTGCCCACCGGCCATCCCACCGGGCTCACGGTGGACGATCCCGGCCGGGACGGTAATGGTCCGGCTGCCGGTCCCGGGCAGCCACTCCGCGTCGATGCCGGCGCCGGGCCAGCTGCCCAACTGCTCCGTGCCGCGGTACCGGGTCACCGGCGGCGCTTCGGCGTCCATCTCGATCGTCACCATGCCGCCGGCCGGCTGGCCGACGATCGAGCAGGTGTGCCACCGGGAGTCGTAGTCCACGTCCGGGTAGATCACCCAGACGTACCGGGTCTCAGTCATGATCGTCTCGCTTCCTGGCCCCGGTAGGGTAGGGCCTGGTCGATGTGGTGGGTCTGCTCCACCACTCGGCCCCCGCCCGCCGGAGCGGGTGAGGACCGGGCGGCGTCAGCCGCGGTGGAGCGGCCGGACCGGGGCCGTCCACTGCTGCCCGGCGGCCTCACCGGCCCAGTCGCCGGTGCGCTCCCACCCCAGCCCGGCCAGCGCCTGATCGGCGCGCTCCATGCCCAGCTCGTCCACTCCCCACGGCTCGACCTCCGCGATCAGCCCGAGCATCCCGGAGGGGAGCACGTAGATGTCGATGTCGGTGGCACCCGGGGTGTCGACGGTGATCCGCCCGTCGACCACGTCGGCCGTGGCGGTTCCGGTGACCCCTTCGGGCCCGCCGGCCACGAACACCGACCGGCCGTCATCGTCGCGGTAGGTGTAGTCGGTCAGGATCCCGTAGTCCGGGGTGCTGCTGGTGGACTCGGTGCTCTGGATCATCTCGGTCTCCTTATGTGGCTGTTCCCGTTCCGTCTGCCTACACCCTAGCATGTGGCTAGCCACATGTGCAATACTCGGGGCATGGAATCTGCAACGAACCCCGACCGGCACCGCAACCGGCCCATCATGGCCCGCCCCGACCCGCAGCTACGCGAGCACGCGCAGCGGCTGCTAGCCGAACACGGCTGGACCACCTCGGACTTCATGATCGCCGCGCTAATGCTGCTCACCCGCAACCCGGAGGCGATGCTGCGCCGGCTGGCGGACTTCCGCCCGCCCGCACGGCGAGGCAGGCCACCACGCGACCGCCGGTAGTGGCCCGTCAGCCGGCCACCAGCACCCATCCGGCAGCCACCCCACCCACCAGCAGCAACACCGACACGACAGACTCCACCGCCCCACCCGCGCGGAACCGGAGCCAGCGCGGTAGCCCGACCTCCTGCCACCGGCAGCCGCGGATCCGCAGCGGCCACCACAGCGGCACCCCAGCCCGGGTCAGCCCGTGCTGCGGTCAGCCCGCCGCCGCCGGCGATATGCGGCTTGTACCTCGACGCACTCACTGCACCGGCAGCGGTATGCCGTGTACCCGGTGAGGGTCCCGTGTCGGCGATCGCCGCCCGGTAGGCCGGCTCGCCCCACCGCCACGCATCGATCGCAACGGCAACCGTAGTAGTTGTATCCGGCGCGGGTGCCGTGGCGTGGATCTGTGGAATCCAGCGGCCTCGCTCGGGCCGCTCGGCGGTGATCGGTGCCCGCCTTTCGGGCGGCCTGTACGCATGCCTCGCACCGGCACCGCTGGTCGCGGTACCCCGTGGCGGTGCCGTGACGGGGGTCGTCGGCCGCCATCTCGCTAGGGTGGCCCTTCTTCCGATCCCTCCACGCCCGCCTACGCTCGGCCCGGCAGAGTCGGCATGTCTTCTTCCCGCCGGGCTGGACGTACAGGTTGTCTCCGTCTAGGGCGTGCCCAGCGGGGCAGTGGGTACCAATCAAGACCTGAGGCTTAACCCCACGGGCGCGGCGGGATCGGAGGTCCATCAGGTCACGGCAGGCTCTGCAATGACGAGTTCCGCGGTGGATGTAGAGGTTCGGACCTGACAGCCGGTGTCCGCGCTTGCATTCGTCGGTGGCTGGCCGGTGCGCACGTTCTCGGTTCACATCGGCCGGAACGGCCTCAAGGTGACTGGGGTTGATGCAACGTCGGTGCGGGCAGTCGTTTCCGGCGTAGCAGGAGAGGTCCTGCGTATGGCACAGGTGGTCAACCTGCATCCCCGGCGGGATCACCCCGACCCAGTACTCATAGGCCAGCCGGTGCGCGGGCGTGAACGTGCCGGTTCCACCGTGGTAGCCGTATCCCTGCTTGTCGACATAGCCGGTCCATGGCCAGCAGTGGTCCGGCGACCTGCGGGACGCGAGTAGGTGGAACTCCACCGTCTTCTTCGTGCTCGGTGGCAGCAGTAGCCCGGAACGTCGGCGGACGACGTAACAGCGGTCGCAGAGCCCGCGGCGGTTGGTGTACTCGGTGACCCCGCAGTCCAGGCAGGGTGAATCGTGCTTCACGTCTGTCTGTCCCCCTAGGTGGTTAACCACATTCTATAGTACGAGCGTCGGAGTGGCTAACCACATGGCATACTGACCCGCATGGCCGAGCCACGGAACCCGGACCGTCACCGGTTCCCGGGCGTCCTGGCCCGACCCGATCCAGCGACGCGCAACGCTGCCCGCGAGGTGCTAGATGCCCGCGGGTGGACGCTCAACGAGTTTCTGGTCGCCTGCCTGAGGCTGGTGGCCACGAATCCCGACGCGATGCTCCGGCGGCTCGCGGATTTTCGCCCGCAGGCGCAGCGCGGCCGGCCACCTCGCCGCTAGAGCAGCGCGGCCCCGGCGGCGATCACCGCACCCGCGCCGATCTGCACCGGCGACGGATGCAGGTCGAGCAGCGGCCCGGCAGCGGCACACACCCCCAGCCAGCCGGCAGCACCCGAGATCGCATGACCACGGGCGAGCACCGCTCAGCCCTTCCTCATGCGCCGGTGATGCACCGGGCACTTCGGCGGGATGTCAGCCCGCACGGACTGGACACACCGCTTCACCGGGCACACATACCGCCGGGACGCCTCCGGGCGGCTGGCCCACCAGCGGATGCCAGTCTCCACCGGCTCAGCCCTCCCGTCCGGTGCCCACCCGGAGCACCACGCGCCCGGCGTCGGTCAGCGAGATGCGCCGGGAGTGCAGGTCGTCGTCGTCCGGCTCGGTCTGGACCCAGCCGGCCAGGCGCATCACCCGCACCTGGCCGGTGACCCGCGTCTCCCGGCCCGGGTACTCCATCAGCACGACGGTGCCGGGTTCGTCGGTGGACCAGTCCTCCCACACCCGCCCAGCCCTGATCTGAGCCAGCAACGCCAGCCGAGTCGGGGTTGGGGATAGGCCGGCGGCGCTGTACTCGGTCATCCTTCCTCCTCGATCACTTCGACGTGGTACTGGGCGAGCTGCGACAGCCGCGACTCGGAGCGGGGCCGGTCATGCAGCACGACCAGTTCGATATCCGGCGCCCGGTAGGACCGGGACCACGCCGAGTCCGGCTTGTGCAGCAGCGCGACCACGTTGCCGGTGCCGTGCGTCAGCGCCTCCGGGTACTGCTCGCCGCCGTGGCGGATCCGGGAGCCGACCCGCAGCACCCGACCCGACCTCGGGTAGGTGTACTCGTCCAGGTCGACGTAGCCGTGCTCCCGCAACTGGGTCGTCATGCGGCTGATCTCCGCCCGCTCACCGGCGGCCGTCGCGTTCTCTGCCATTGGGTCACTCTCCCTTCTCGGGCAGCATGAACTCCACCCGGTTAAGCGCCGCCCACGCGGCGGCGCGCTGGTACGCCTCAGCCGCCTCCGTTACCAGCGCCCGCAGCTCGGCCACCGGCATCCGGCCCTGGGCCAGCGTCGCGTCTACCGCGGCCACCAGCCGGGCGGCTTCCCGGGCCGCCCGGAGGCAGTTGCGGCGTTCGCTTTCGACCTCCGACGCGAAACCGCGCCGGATCAGCTCTGGCGGCAACTGCTCAGCCATCTCTCAGCCCTCCTCGGTCAGCTTCTCAATGTGCGCCCGGACCCGGGCGGTCTCCGCCTCAATGAAGTCGAGCGGGGCCGCCGGGTCGGAGCCCTTGTGCACGTTGCCGATGCGGCGCACCAGCGCGTTGACGGCCTGCTCGGCGCGTAGCTGCCGCACCTGCGGGTCGTCCAGGTTGCGCAGCTCGGCGACCAGGCGGTAGCCGCCCTGCCGGGCCGAGCCGACCTCGCGGCCGGTGTCGCGGCGGAACCGGTGCCCGCCTTCGAGCACCACCTGCGTGGCGGTCACCCGCTCCACGGTGGTCACGTCCACCCGGCGCCCGCCGTACGGTGCATCGGACAGCACCGCCACCCGGTCGCCTGCCTGCCAGTCAGCCATGCTCGCCCTCCTCGGTCCGGCCCAGCGCCTCCCGGGCGCGGATAGTCGCCTCGGCCAGCCGCGTCTCAGCGGCGGTCGTGGTCACCTCCGGTAGCAGCTCCTCCAGGGACACCAGCCACTCGGCGAGGTCCGCCAGCAGGTCGGTCCGCTCCCGTACCGCAGTGAGTTCCCGGGCCAGCGCTAGGCCGATGTCCCGGCAGGACCGGGCGTCACCAACCTGCGTGTAGTGGCCCAGGTTCTGGACGCACGCGCCGATGTCCAGCGGCTCTGCCGACAGGTCGGCCATGGCTCAGCTCTCCTTCTCGTCCGCGATCCACCGGTAGGCACGCACCCGCCGGCCGAAGTTGGTCCGGTCGATGTGGGTCCCCTCCCAACCTTCGGCCAGGTACTGGTCCCGGACCCGCTCAGCCTCAGCGTCGGCCCCGTCGGCGTGCGAGCGGATATCGGTCGACGTGTTCTGCATCCGCCGGCCAATCCGCTCCGGGTGGTCCGGCAGCCGCGCACCGACCACGTACGTCGAGCCGGAGGCGACGATCCGCATGAACTGCTCCGCGGACAACTCGACCTGGACCAGCGTCTCGCTGGACATCCGGTCCTCGACCCGCAGCGTGGCCCGGGCACCCCCGCTGCCGCCTTGCGGGTAGGTGATGGACACCAGCACGTCGCCGTGCTGCGCGTCGCTGGTGTTGATCTCGTTGTGCGCCATGGTCGGCGCCTCCTCTCGTTGTCGTCGGGCTTCCACCGCCAGGCCCGGGCCTGTCTGACGCCCGGCCCTGGCGGAAGCTGCCCGCTCTGCTGGCACTACTCGGCCTGCGCTTGGCCGGCGATCTCGGCCAGCCGGGACTCCACCTGCTCGGTGGTCAGGCCCGGAGTCGGCTGCTCCCCGTCCACCTGCACCTCGAACCGCAGGTGTGCACCCGGCCGCGGGTCGGGGACAACGGACGCTTTGCGCCCGTTCGGGAAGGCGTACAGCCACCAGCCGGGACGCTGGTCGATGCTGTCGGCGATGTAGTTGTCGAGGTTCAGGCTCATGATCGGGGTCCTCTCTCGGGATGGGTCTTGCCCTCTCACCGGCACACGATCACCGGCAGAAGCTGGGTGCTGCTGGTCCACAACCACGGATCAACCGGCTGGGGCAGCACGGCGTCGGCCGGGCGTGGCCCGGGCGGCTGCGCCAGCTCGGCCGCGACCAGGGCAACGATGGTCACCAGCGTCGCGACAGGGCCGTACCGGCGCAGCACCTGCCCGGCGCTCACCGGGACACCGCCGGCTCGTCCGCCCAGCCGGTGCCGTCCAGCAGCACCAGCTCAGCGTCCACGTAGTTCCCGGTGTGCTCGCCCAAGTCGTGACCGTCCTGGTCGGTGACTAGCCAGGACATCTGGTAGCCGCCGCTGGTCGGCACCGGCCGGACGGTACCGCGTAGCAGCTGCCCGTAGGCCGGGTGGATGGTGGACACCTGCGCCACGGTGTGACGCCGGCCGGACCAGTCGCGGACCACCCGGCGCGGTGCGGCGCTCACCGGATGCCTGCGCTCTCGGCGATCGCGGCCAGCCGCTGGTTGGCCCGGCCGGGCCGGCCGGCGCGGACGGTGTACCAGCCGGCGTCCCGCGCGGTCGCGGTCGGGCGGGTGCGCCGCATCGGGGCGTGAGGGTTGCAGATCATGGTAGGTTCCTTCCTGGAGTGTTCATGGGGTTGGTGGGGCCGGTGGTTCTAGCACCGGCCCCACCGTCTTACTCGGCGGGGAACCCGGCAGGTGCACCGATCATGCGCATGAACCAGCCAGCGGCGGTCTCGACGCCGCTTCCGCTGGCACCACGCGGGCCGGTCCACTTCTCGCCGACTGCGGCAACTAGGGCGTGATCCAGGCTGGCGTACATCTCCCGCAGCCCTTTTCGCTCGCCGTCGATGGTGAAGTCGAACAGGTCCCGCCCGTCTCTGTCTCGCCACTGGCGGAGCTGGTACGGGCCAACCTCCCACGTGTCGACTAGCCGGTCGCCTGGCATGGGCATGTTGCTCTCCTCTCTGAGTCCGGCCGGGTGGCCGCCGCCCGGACCAGACCCATCCCTCAAGGGGGTGGTGCTGGCCCGCACGGTGACGGCCCGATCAGGCGTAACGGCCTCCCGTCGCCTGCGCCATATAGCGCCGCTGCCATTCGTCGTGGCGTTCCTGCCAAGTGCCTTCGTCGTCCCGACGGGGTGGTCGTCCAGCGGCGACGCGCAGCTTGGCGAGTGTCTCGCAGGCGAA
>Ga0299914_10001692_pt1 | contig 14783 bp, 11 predicted proteins | sample RVTome_10_FD_201361 | JGI IMG/M metagenome (GOLD analysis project Ga0299914, IMG submission 201361) | Soil microbial communities from uranium-contaminated site in the Upper Colorado River Basin, Wyoming, United States - RVT153D57 (version 2) ...
CGTGTTTCACAATCGCTCGTGCTTCGTCTACGAGCGAGAGACGCCGGTCTCGAGGCGCAGGAGATAGCAATGGCCAAGAGCTACGGGTGCGATCGGAAACGGCTGCGCATCGCCGTGACCGCTGGTCTCCTCTTCTCGCAGTGTCTGCTCCATGTCCTCTCGGTTGAAGCACAGGTGGTCACAGGCACGCTGCTGGGCACCGTCCGGGACTCGAGCGGGAGCGTCGTGCCGAACGCGCAGGTCGTCGCCATCCTGATGGAGCGTGACCTGCGGCGGTCGACTCAGACCAACAACGCCGGTGAGTACGAGCTCGGCTTCCTGCCGATTGGTCTCTACACCGTGAGCGCCAGCTATCCCGGCTTCACGAGCCAGGTACACGAGAGCGTCGCGCTCGGACTCGATCAGCGGCTTCGGCTGGACTTTGTTCTTCAAGTCGGGGGGGTCGATTCCGCAACGACCGTCACGGCGGACACTCCACTCCTCAAGTCGGATTCCTCGGACATCGCTGCTGTCATCAGCCAGGAACGCGTCCAGCAGTTGCCCTTGCAGGGTCGGCTGTTCATCGACCTGGTCAATCTTACGGCGGGTGCCACTCCGGAGATACAGGGCGCGTTCGGAGGCCAGTTCGCCCTGGCGGGCGGGTCGGCGAACATAAACGGGAACCGCTCGGACGCGAACAATTTCCTGCTCAACGGTGTCCCCATCAACGATAGCATGTGGGGAAGAATGGCGGTCTCCCCCTCGGTTGACGCCGTCGAGGAAATCAAGGTGCAGTCCTTCCTGTACTCGGCGGAGTCCGGCGGCGCCGGTGGAGGCCAGATCAACATCACGATGCGGTCGGGCCAGAACACTCCGTTCGGGAACGTGTTCACCTTTTTTCGGCGAGACGCTCTCGACGCTCGCAACCACTTTGCGGAGGAAAAGCCGTCGCTCTCCCAGAACAACTACGGTGTCAGCCTCGGGGGCCCGATAGTACGGTCGAAGAGCTTCTTCTTCGTCAACGGCGAGCGGCTGACGGTAACTCGAGGCATCACGCAGATCAGCTCCCTGCCGACAGAGGCGTTGCGCCGAGGCGATTTCGACGGCTTTGCCCCCGTGACGGACCCGGTCACGAGTTCGCCCTTTCCCGGTAATCGGATCCCGGACAGCCGGATTGACCCGGTATCCAGGGCTGTTCTGGCGCTGGTCGACCTGCCGAACCGACCGGGCATCGCCAACAATTTCATCGGTGTGGAAAACGCTCACAACCGGTCGGTCCAGTTCAACGGCAGGTTCGACCATCAATGGACGCAGGCAGACCTCCTGTCCGGGCATGTCAACGTCTCGGACATTCGGAGTCAGCAGCCCGAAACCGGGGCCCCTCTGGGTTTTGCTCCGACGATCACCTTGAAGACGACGACGCTGGGCGCACAATGGACGCGCGTGATCGGCTCGACCAGCGTCAATCAGTTTCGCTTCGGGTACACGCGGAGCGCCACCGAAGTGCTGACAGCGAACCGTGGTCTCGACTTTGCCGCGGAAGTGGGCATCCAGGGCACATCCAGCGCTCCCCAACTGCGGGGCGTGCCGCGATTCGGCGTTACCGGCTTCAGTACGATCGGCGACACCGCCAGTACGCTGAACGGTGAAGCTGGCGACTACCACTTCCTCAATGATTTCTCCCGAATACTTGGCGGGCACTCTCTGAAGACTGGCGTCGCGGTATCGCGCTTACGACCGAGTCCATTCTTCGTGCCGGGCGCAAGGGGCAGCTTCAACTATCAGGGGCAATACACGGGTCAGGCGTTCGGCGATTTCCTCCTGGGCCTGCCGACCACCGCGAGCATCGGGGTCGGCGATCCACTGATGGAAGGGCGTGCGTGGCGGCTGGCAACGTACCTTCAGGATGACTGGCGGGTCACATCGCAACTGACACTGAACCTGGGGATCCGTTACGAACTGAATACTCCACCGGTTGAGAGAACCAACCGGCTCTCGAACCTTGACCTGGAGACCGGCAACATCATTCTGGCGTGCGAGTCCGGAAGCCCGAGCCCGAAAGCGGAGTTGGCCCGGTTCCCCGCTTTTACTTTCGTGTGCAATGACGATGTGGGCCTCGGACGAGCCTTGACGAAGCCCGACCGCAACAATGTCGCGCCGCGCCTGGGATTTGCGTACACCACCGACAACCGCCGCGTCGTGCTGCGCGGAGGATACGGAATCTTCTACAGTTACCCGCCAATGGCTGTACGTATAGGCACTCCCAGCTTCAGCGTGCCATTCTTCAGCCAGACTCGCTCGACCAACAGTCTCACGGCGCCGGTTCCGACATCGACAATCCTGACAACGCCGCAAGTGACGGCATTTCAGGGGCAACCGTTCTCGACCGACTATCGCGCTGGCCGAACGCAGCAGTGGAGCGCGAACGTTCAGTACCAGCTGGACCCGTCGACATCTGTGGAGGCGCTCTATCTGGGCTCGAAAGGGCACGATTTGAGCGCACAGTGGTTGCCCAATCAGGCCGTGCCGGGCCCCGGTCCTCAGGTCGACCGCAGGCCGTTCCCCCTGCTGTCGGCCAACATGATCCACTCGGGCCCCCTGGGCCGGTCCAGCTACAACAGCATGCAGTTACGGCTCGACAAGCGCTTGTGGCGCGGTTTGAGCGTGGTGGCACACTACACGTTGACGAGGGCGATGGACACCTCGTCCAATCTGTTGTCGAACGCGGCGAATCCGTCGGTTCCGCAGAACTCGCGCGACCTCGATGCCGAGTATGCGCGTTCCTCGTTCGAGGCGCGCCATCGGTTCGTGTCGAATGGGCTGTTCGACATGCCATTCTCCTCGACCCGCCGCTGGTTGAACGAGGTGCTGGGAGGATGGTCCCTCGCGTGGGTGCTCACGCTGCAGAGCAGCACGCCGTTGTCGCCGGTGGTTCCGACCGACCGCAGTGGCACAGGGGGCTTTCAGGACCGGCCCCATCAGGTCGGCGATCCGAACGACCTCAGCAACAGGACCACGGACCGGTTCTTCAATACCGCCGCGTTCGAGCTTCAGGCAGCTGGTACCTTCGGCAACGCGCCGCGCAATAGCATAGACGGGCCGGACTACAGAAACCTGGATCTGGCCCTGCTGAAGGACGTCACCATAACCGGGCGGCACAGGCTGCAGTTGCGACTCGAAGCCTTCAACGCGCTGAACCGCACAAATTTCAATCTGCCGAATCGGGTGTTCGGCACACCTCAATTCGGCACCGTCACCAGCGCGAAGGACGCGCGCATCCTGCAAGTCGGTGCGAAGTACAGCTTCTAGCCCGCATTGTTCACGAACGCAATGGGCGCGTCGAGCGCGGTATGGTTGGAGCCCGAAGAGGAGAAAGTGCATGGCTGTTACCCACGCGCGGCGCGCAAAGCGATCCGGCATCTCAGGAGTCCTCGTCGGCTGCGTCCTGCTGGCGTTCCCGGCGGCCTCCGCAGACCACGCCCAGCCGGCGAACGTGGGCCAGGCGACGCTGATTCTGCACTCCGGCAAAATCATTACTTTGAATGGCACGAACGAGGTCGTCGAGGCGATCGCGATCCGCGGCGACCGCATTGTCGGCACGGGTACGTCCGAAGAGATGCTCGGGTGGAAGGGAGCCAGCACTCAGCTGATCGATCTTGCGGGCCGCACGGTCATCCCTGGGTTGAATGACTCCCACTCACACCTCGTGTCTTATGGAGCGAGGGTGTTCCGGCCGGACCTGTCCCGTGCCACGTCGCTCGCCGAGATTCTGAAGCTGGTCGAGGCCAAGGTGAAGGAAAGCGAGCCTGGAGAGTGGGTGACGAACTCGCGGATCTGGAACGAGACCAAGCTTGTCGAGAAGCGCAATCCCACACGATTCGATCTCGACCCCATTTCCCCGAACAATCCGGTGTACCTGAGCCGCGGCCACCTGGGCGTGGCGAATAGCGCGGCTCTGAAGGTGCTCGGCATCACGCGCGACACGGAATCGCCGGAGGGCGGAACCATCGAGAAGGACCCCAAGACGGGCGAACCCACGGGCCGGCTGTACGAGAGGGCGCAGGATCAGGTGCGCAGGCTCTTGCCGCCTCTCACGCATGCGCAGATGCTGACAGCCCTCCGTCACTCGTACGAAGAGCTGGGCGCCGCTGGCGTGACGAGCGTCCGAGATGCGGGGACGAGCCCGGAAGCCATGCGTGCCTATATCGAACTGAACAATGGAGACGAGATTCCGATCCGAACCAGCGTCAGCATTCGGGTGAACGTCAACCTTCCGGGAGAGGAACTCGAGAGGATGCTCCGTGAGGCGCCCGTGACCTCTGGACTCGGCGACGAGATGCTGAGGGTCTGGGGAGTCAAGATGACCGCCGACGGCGGCTCGGACCTCGCGTTTCTGCGCAAGGATTACGTCAATCGGCCGGGCTTCCGTGGCCAGCCGGGAGGTTCTCCTGAGAACTTCAGTCGTACCGTACGACTGCTCAACAAGTACGGCTGGCGCGTCGCCATTCATGCGCTGGGTGATGCCGCTATCGATCTCGTCCTCGACGCGTACGAGGCTGCCAACGAAGAGAGCTCCATCGCGAACAAGCGCTGGTCCATCGAGCACGGTTACATGCTCCAGCCAGAGCACTTTGCGCGGATCAAGCGGCTGGGCCTGGTCATGCATCCCCAGACATGGCATCTCTACAACCTTCGGCGAAATTTTCTCGACAACTACGGACGGGCGTATGCCGACATGTCGCATCCGTATCGCACATTGGTACAGCACGGAATCCCGATCGCGGGCGGCACTGATTGGTCTCTGGAACCCAACGATCAGTTCTTTTATATGTGGGTGGCCATCTCCCGCAAGACGATAGACGGCGAAGTGGTCGGGCCGGACCAGAAGCTCACCCGTGAGGAGGCGCTGCGGTTTCATACGACGTGGGCGGCCTATTCGACGTTCGAAGAGAAGGAGAAAGGGTCGCTCGAGCCCGGAAAGTACGCCGATCTCGTCGTGTTGTCCGCGGATTACTTCGACGCGCCGGAGGATGATGTTCGGCGGATAACGCCGCTGCTTACAATGGTTGGCGGTAAGGTGGTGTTCAAGAAAGACGGCGCCATCATCCCGTAGGGTGGGTCTGTTCGTGGCGCCTCGGCGCGTCGACCGCTCCACCCGAGGCCGGGGGTCGAAATGTATCGATTGTGTGTGGTTGGATTCGTGGTTCTGCTGTTGTGCGGAGCCACGCCCGCAGCAGGGCAAGAGAGGCAACTCGTTGGCGCCTGGAGAGCTGTGACCTACGTCATGGACGGGCAGCCGCATCCCATCGAAGGCCTGTTCATTTTCACGTCCCGCTACTACTCGGCAAACATCAGGCTCAAGCAGTCCACCGGGACCATTGACACAGCCAATGGGAACGCGGGCCCCTACACCAGTGACGAGAAGCACATAGTGTTCACCCAGTGGGTTCAGATTCATGTGAGACCGAATGACCCAGACGAGCCAGTTCTGTCGCGCAGGGGTCCCGATGAATCCACCGCGTATGCCTTCGATGGAAACCGTCTGATTCTGACGTTCCCCTCGGGCAACAAGTATGTGCTCGAGCGCGTGGTGGACTGAGCGCGATCAGTTCGCAGGCGGTTCGGTGCCGAGGTGGGCTGCTGCTTCAGCTGTGATTGCGCGAGCGCCACGCATGACGTCCTTCAACGAACCATTCAACGTGACTGTCGAGCGTCGCGCTTCTGCAATCTGCCGAGGCGATTAGGTGGCTGTCGAACGGGAGCCTGTGAGTCGAGGCGCTACGGTGGCGTCGGACAGACGTGCGTTTCTGGGCGTGTGCTCCGCGTTCGGCGTGGCAGCCACGCTCCTGCCGGGCGTACTATGGAGTGAGATTCAGAAGCGCGCGGTGGCGAGGGTCACGCGCGAGATGATCGACGATGCTGCCGTCGTGGCCGGCCTGGAGATCGCCGACGAACACAAGGCCTCCATGGTCAGGGGTCTCAACGAGCAGTTGGACGGCTTCGAGCAGATCCGCCAGCTGAAGCTGGACAACGATGCCGCACCGGCGCTGCTATTTGACCCTGTGCTTGAACAGGGCACGGTACCCACCGAGAAGATTCCCGCGCGGATGAGCCGATTGGCAGCGCTGGCCGTTCCCGCGGCCGTCGAGCAGCTGGCGTTCGCATCCGTCAGACAGCTCGCCGAGCTCTTGCGAACAGGGCGGGTATCGTCCACATCGCTCACGGAGATGTACCTGACGCGGCTGAAGCGATATGACTCACTTCTGCACTTCGTAATAACCCTGTGCCACGAACGCGCAATGGTGCAGGCGCGGCAGGCAGACGAGGAGATCGCACTCGGGAAATACCGCGGTCCCCTCCACGGCGTGCCCTGGGGTGCGAAGGACCTGCTCAGTGTGAGGGGTTACCCGACGACCTGGGGGGCGGATTGGCTTCGAGCGCAGCAGTTCGATGAGGATGCGTCCGTGGTTCAGCGACTCGATGCGGCAGGTGCGGTGCTTGTCGCGAAGCTGAGCCTTGGCACGCTGGCCATGGGCGGTGACGAGTGGTTCGGAGGGATGACTCGCAATCCGTGGAACCCAGAGCAGGGCGCGAGCGGATCATCGGCCGGATCGGCATCCGCAGTGGCCGCAGGGTGTGTGGGTTTTGCGATCGGGTCGGAGACTCTGGATTCGATTTCCTCCCCCGCCGCGCGCTGCGGAGCCACGGGCCTACGGCCGACTTTCGGGCGCGTGGCGCGGACGGGAGCAATGGCGCTCTGCTGGTCGTTGGACAAGATTGGGCCTATTTGCCGCACTGTGGAGGATTGCGCCCTGGTTCTGGGTGCAATCAACGGTGCCGATGGAAAGGACCGGACGGCACGGGAGGTCCCTTTCAACTGGGACGCAACGCTGGATGTGCGCGCGCTACGTGTTGCATACCTGGAAGGGGAATTCGAACGCGAGGGTAGAGGCATCGGCGATGGGCAAGAGAGTGAACGGCAGCGACTCGAACGTCGGCGGATCGATCGGGCCGCGCTGGACGTGATTCGTGGCCTGGGCGTCAAGACTACGCCGGTGCAGCTGCCGCGGTTGCCCTGGCGGGCGATGCTCACGATCCCAAAGGCCGAAGCAGCCGCGACTTTCGAGGAAATCACCCGTTCTGGGAGCGGCCGACTGCTGGCGCAGCAGCAGAGAGACTGGCCAACCACGTTCCGAGTGGGGCGGTTCATTCCCGCGGTCGATTACATCAATGCCAACCGCGCGAGAGTCAGAGGGATGCAGGCCCTGGGCCGCATCTTCGAGGATTTCGACGTAATCGCGGCGCCCACGAACTCAGTGCAACTCATCATGACGAATCTGACGGGGCACCCCGCGGTGATTTTCCCCAATGGTTTTCGAGAGGATGGCACACCGTCGAGCCTGACTCTTGTCGGCGATCTGTTCGGCGAGGCCAGAATGCTGGCGCTCGCAGGTGCCTATCAGGAGCTGACGAACTGGCACACAAGAACGCCTCGGCTGTAGCCGGTGACCGGGACCTGGTCGATACGACAGGTTGCGCACGCGATCCGATCGACGCCGTTGTCAGCCGGTAGCGCCGCGCTCCGACTGCCGTTCGGCAGTCAACGCCGGCACGCGCGCCAGCAGCGCCCGCACGGCCTCGGGGAACTCGCGCGGCTTCATCGTCTCCGCGTCCACGCACGCGACGCGGTACTCGCCTTCGCACACGATCCGGTCGTCGCCGCACGCGCGCGCCTCGAACTGATACGCGATACGCCGGCTCGTCAGATCCTTGATGGCGATGCCGATCGAGAGGACCTCTTCGGCGCGGGCCGGCGAGCGGTACCGGCACGTCGCGTCGACGCGCGGCATCAGGATGCCGTGATCGCGCCGGAGCGCCAGCCGCGTCTCGCCGAGCGCGCGGAACAGGTCGTCCTCCGCTTCCTCGAAATAGCGCAGGTAGTTGCCGAACCACACGATGCCGGCGGCGTCGGTGTCGGCCCAGTGCACGCGGACCGGCGTGCGGTAGAAACCGGTGACTGGCGGCTGCGTCACTTCTCGCCCGTGAAGCGGAACTCGAAGCGCGGCGTGTAGCGCTCGACCGACCTGTACGGATCGGGCCAGGGGAGCGGCCACCCCAGCATCCAGGCGGCATGCCTGGTCCAGTACGGATCGAAGAGATGCGCCCGAGCCAGGACGCACAGGTCCGCGCGTCCCGCGGCGACGATGGTGTTCACGTCCATGTACGACGAGATGTTGCCCACCGCCATCGTCGCGACGCCGACCTCGTGGCGGATCCGATCGGCGAACGGGGTCTGGAAGAGCCGCCCGTAGCGCGGCCGCTGCTCCGGCACCGTCTGGCCCGCCGACACGTCGACGATGTCGCAGCCGTGCGCCTTCAGCTCGCGGGCGACCTCCACGGCGTCCTGCGGTTCCAGGCCGCCGGGGACCCAGTCCACGGCGCTGATCCGGACGCTCATCGGCTTGTGCTGGGGCCACGCCCGTCGGCAGGCGGCGAAGACCTCCAGCGGAAAGCGCATCCGGTTGGCGAGCGATCCGCCGTACGCGTCGGTCCGCTGGTTGGTCAGCGGGGAGATGAACGACGCGAGGAGATAGCCGTGCGCCATGTGGATCTCGAGCAGGTCGAATCCCGCTTCCTCGGCGAGGTGCGCCGCGGCGACGTAATCCGCCAGCGCGGTGTCCATGTCCTCACGCGTCATCTCCCGCGGAACCGGGCTGCGGCCCGGGAAGTAGGGGAGGGGAGAGGCCGACACGATCGGCCAGCCGCCTTCCGGGAGCGGCTCGTTGTCGCCTTCCCACAGCCGCTGCGTCGCCCCCTTCCGCCCCGCGTGGCCGAGCTGAATGCCGATGCGGGCTTCGGTTTCGCGGTGGACGAAGTCCACGACACGCTTCCATGAGGGCCCGTGTTCGGGGCGGTACAGCCCCGCGCACCACGGCGAGATGCGGCCCTCGCGGGAGACGTCCGTCATCTCCGCCATGACCAGCCCCGCGCCTCCGATCGCGCGGCTGCCGAGGTGGACCAGATGCCAGTCGCCGACGCAGCCGTCCTCCGCCACGTACTGGCACATCGGCGACACTACGACGCGGTTCGGAATGACCAGATCGCGAAGGCGGAAGGGGGTGAACATCGGAGGAGGGGTGGCGCCCTCCGGCGGCGGCTGCCGCGCCTGCCGCGCGGCCGTCTCCGCCACCGAACGATCGACCCGGGCGAGGAAGTCCGGATCCCGCAGCCGCATGTCCTCGTGCGTGATCCGGAGCGACCGGGTCAGCAGCGCGAACGTGAACGCCACGGGCGGCGCGTCGAAATACCGTTCGGTGTCCTCGAACCACTCGAGCGACGCCTGCGCCGCGCGCTGGAGGCTCTCGACCTGCGGCCGGCGCCGAGTCTCGTAGGTGCGGAGGGCGCAGGCAATCGCCGCGTGCGGATCGGGGGGCTCGCCCTCGAGCGCGTCCAGCAGCGCGTCGCGCAGCGAGACCGCGTCCTCCATGGCCATGCGGGTACCCGATCCCACCGAGAAGTGGGCGGTGTGTGCCGCGTCGCCCAGGAGGACGGTTCGGCCGGCCGACCAGGGCTCGGTCCGGATGGTGGGGAACTGCCGCCAGATGCTGCGGTTGGTCTCCAGCCGGTGGCCCTGCAGCTCCTCGGCGAACAGCGCCTCGAGGAAGCGGGCCGTCTCCGCCTCGTCCGCCCGATCCATGCCCGAGGCGCGCCACGTCTCGTCGCGGCACTCCACGATGAACGTGGAGCGTCCCGGCTCGTACTGATACGCGTGCACGCGCCAGAGCCCGTGCTCGTTGCGCCTGAAATAGAACGTGAAGGCCTCGAACGGGCGGGAGGTGCCGAGCCAGACGAACCGGTTCGGCCGCATGTCGAGCGTGGTCGCGATTCGATCGTCCAGCAGCCGCCGGACGGTGCTGTTCACGCCGTCGGCCCCGACGATCAGGTCGTCGCCGGCATACGCCTCGAGTTCCGCGACGTCCGATTCGAACCGCAGCTCCACGCCGGCCTCGACGGCCTGCTCCTGGAGCACCCGCAGCAGCGTGGGCCGGCTCATGCCGCTGAACCCATGGCCGGTGGAGCGGAGCACCTCTCCGGCATAGTGCACGTCGATCTCCTCCCAGTGCACCAGATGCCTGGCGATCTCCTCGTAAGCGGAGGCGTCGGCCTCCGCGATGCCGGCCATCGTGGCGTCGGAGAAGACGACGCCGAAGCCGAACGTGTCGTCCGGACGGTTCCGCTCGATCACGCGGACGCGGTGCCGGGCGTCGCGCTTCTTCATGAGCAGCGCGAAATAGAGGCCTCCGGGCCCCCCGCCGATGCAGGTGATCGTCAGCGGCCTCACGCCCTGGCCTGCTCCCGGAGGAGCGCGCCTCCGATGATGAGCCGCTGGACCTCGGTTGCCCCTTCGTAGATGCGGAGCGCGCGCACGGCGCGATACAGGCGCTCGACCGGCGCGCCGATCAGCACGCCGGCGCCCCCCGCGATCTGCACCGCCTCGTCGATGATGTGCTGGGCGGCCTCGGTGGCGTAGCTCTTGGCCATCGCGGCCTCCACGGTGATGCGCTCGGCGCCGCGGTCCTTCAGCCAGGCCGCGTGATACACGAGCAGGCGGGCGGCCTGCAGTTCGGTGGCCATCCGGCCGATCTTCTCCCGCACGATCGGCAGCTCGCCGAGCGGCGCCCCGAACTGGCGCCGGCTCGACGCATGCGCGAGCGTTTCGTCCAGCGCGCGCGCGGCCATCCCGCAAGCGGCTGCGCCGACCGTCGGCCGGAGGCGATCCAGCGTCATCATCCCCAGCCTGAACCCGCGATCGACGTCGCCGAGCTGCGCGTCGCCGGGGATCCGGCAGCCATCGAAGCGCAGCCGCCCGAGCGGGTGGGGCGCCGCCATGACCTGCGCCCCGGCGAACGCGAGCCCTTTCGTCTCGGCCGGCACGAGGAACGCGGAGATGCCCCGGCTGCCGGCGCCAGGCGAGGTCACGGCGAAGACGACATGGACATCGGCCAGGCCGGCGTTGGAGATCAGGTGCTTCTCGCCGTCGAGGACCCAGCCGGTCCCGTCCCGTCGCGCCGTGGTCCGCATGGCGGCCACGTCGGAGCCCGCCTCCGGTTCGGTCATCGCGAAGGCGGCCATCGCGCGGCCGCGCGTGATTGCCGGCAGCCACTGGGCGCGCTGAGCCTCGGTGCCGGCGAGGACGATCGGGGTACCGCCCAGCGCCTGGAGCGCCACGACGGCATCGGCGAGCGGGCTGCCGGAGGCGACGGCATCGCGCACGAGGGCGAGCGCCCGGAGGTCCTGCCGGACGATGGCCTCGAGCAGGCCGGCGTCTCCGATCTTCTCGAGCAGCATCCGCGCTTCGCGCCTGGCGTCATCGTCCGAGCGGGCCTCGGCCCTCGGCACGAGATGCTGCTCGACCCAGGCGTGCACCCGCGACGCCAGCTCGACGTGAGACGTCTCGAGGAACGCCGCCGCGGCGTTGGCGGCGCGCCCGCGCTGCCCCGGGGACCCGCTCACGAGAACCTCGCCGGCCGTTTCTCCCGGAACGCCTCGAACGCTTCGCGGAAATCGGGGTGGAGCATCAGCGCCGCCTGGACCTGCGCCTCCGCCGCGAGCGCGGCGCCGAGATCCATGTGCGCCTCGCGGTTGAGGGCGTCCTTGGTGATCTCGAGCGCGAACGACGGACCGGCGGCGAGCGCGGCGGCGCGCCCGCGCGCCGTCTGCAGGAGCTGATCGCCGGAGACCACCAGGTTGTACAGCCCGATGCGGTGCGCCTCCGCGGCGGAGATGAACTCTCCGCTCATCAGCAGTTCCGTCGCGCGGCCGAGGCCGACGATCCGCGGCAGCAGCCACGCGGCCCCCATGTCCGCGCCGGAGAGGCCGACCTTCGTGAACAGGAACGCGATGCGCGCCGAGTCGGCCGCGATGCGGACGTCGGAGGCCGCCGCCATGACGGCGCCCGCCCCCGCGACCGTGCCGTTGAGCGCGGCGACGATCGGCCGGCGGCACTGCCGCATCGCGAGCACGAGGTCGCACGTCATCCGCGTGAACTCGAGCAGCTCGCGATAGCCGCGCCCGACCAGCGCCCCGATGATGTCGTGGACGTCGCCGCCCGAGCAGAACGCCTGGCCCGCGCCGGTCAGCACGACGGCGCGGACGCCCGCTTCGTCGTCGAGGCGGCGGAAGGCGCGGCGCAGCTCGTCGTAGGTGGCGAAGGTGAGCGCGTTCAGCCGATCCGGACGGTTCAGCGTGATCGTCGCCACGCCCGTCGCGGCATCCAGGTCGTACGCAAAGGTCGAGGGTTGTGTCACGCGGGTTCTCCAGGCGCGCCGCCGCGGCGCTCAGGACGCGGGTATCACGGCCGTGGCCTCGATCTCGACGGTCGCGCCCCGGTCCACCAGCTCGGTGACGCCGAGCAGCGCCATCGCCGGGTAGTGCGTCCCCATGCGCGTTCGCCAGATCTGGCCGAGGTCCTCGCGGCTCCGGCGATACGCCTCCATGTCGGTGACGTAGACGGTCATGCGCGCGATGTGCTCGGGACGCCCGCCGGCCGTCTTCAGGACGAGGAGGGTCTTGTCGAGCGCCGACTCGAACTGCTCTTCGAAGGACGCGTGCAGCACGTGGCCGTTGCCGTCGGCCGCCGTCTGCCCGGCGATGAAGAGCACGCGGGATCCCGGGGGCGCGAGCAGGCCGTTCGTGTAGCCCCGCGGCAGGCCGAGGGCGGGCGGGTTGACCGTTTCGAACACGTTCATCGACGCAGCTCGCCTCCATCGAGCACCAGCGTCTCGCCGTTGACGCCGCGGGCGCCCTCGGTGCACAGGTACAGCACGGCGGCCGCGACCTCCTGCGGCTCGATGAGACGGCGCTGAGGATTCCTCTCGCGCAGCCTCGTCGTCGCCGCCTCGCGGGACAGGCCGGTCGCGGCCATGATGCGCGCGACCGAGGCCTCCGTCATGTCGGTGGCGAGGTAGCCGGGGCACACCGCGTTCACCGTGACGCCGCGGGCGGCCGCTTCGGCCGCCGCGGCGCGGGTGAGCCCCACGAGGGCGTGCTTCGACGCGGCATAGGCCGAGATGTACCGATCCCCGGCCAGGCCGGCTGTCGACGCGATGTTCACGATGCGGCCCCAGCCCCGCTCGAACATGCCGGGCAGGAACATCCGGGTGCACAGGAACGCCGACGTCGCGTTCACCGCCAGCAGCCGGTTCCAGTCCTCGATCGTCGTCCGGACGATCGGCGCCGCGAACGCCGTCCCGGCGTTGTTGACGAGGATATCCACGCGGCCGAAGGCGTCCAGGGCGGTCCGTCCCAGCCCCGCGACCGCGTCGGGGTCCGCGACGTCGCACACCGCGGCGGCGGCGCGCCCGCCGGCGGCGCGCAGGTCCGCGGCGACGCCTTCTACCTCACGCGCCGTCCGCGCGGCCAGGAGCACCGAGGCGCCGGCAGCCGCCAGCTCCCTGGCGATGGCCGCGCCGACCCCGCGGCCCGCGCCGGTCACGACGGCGGCGCGGCCGGCGGGCGGGGCGGGCGCAGCCGACGGGGCTTCGGTTCGCGGGGTCTCGGACACGGCGCAAGTTTGTTTAAGTTTAATTGAATTGGGCGGCCCGCGCCAGTCGCGGCGGCGGCGCCGGCCCCCCGGCGTCACCCGCCCCGGCGCCCTGGCGGATCAGTCGTGCCGGGTGAGCGCCGCGACGCGGCCCACCGGCGCCGTGCCCCGGTCGCGGCCGGCCGGGTACCCGCCGGCCGTGCGCCCGCGTCGCGGCGCCCGTGTCCGCACCCGCGCCGCCGCCGCCCCGCGGGACCGCGCGGCCGCGCGGGTCTCGTCTTCCTCTTTCGACCGGGCCCGCAGGCCGTCGCGCACGCGGCTGAGCATCTCGGTGAGCGCGGCCAGCTGATCGGCCGGCAGGAAGGCGAGCATGGCCTGGATGTCCTGCGCGTGCAGCGGCATGATCTGCTGCGCGAGCCGCCGCCCCTTCCTCGTCATGACGATCCGCACGAGCCGGCGATCGCGAACATCGGTTTCGCGCCGCACGAGCCCCTCCGCCTCGAGGCGATCGACAATGCCGGTCAGGTTGCCCGAGGTGACCAGCAGCAGGCGGCTGAGCTCGACGAAGGTGAAGCCTTCGCCCTTCGCCCGACTCAGTTCGGCGAGCACGTCGAACTGCGGCAGGGTCAGCCCCCAGCGCTCGACGCTCAGTCGCGCGCCGCGCATGAGGAGGTTGCGGCAGGTGGCCAGGCGCAGATGGAGTCGAACGGCCGGTTTGGTGGATTCGGGGATTTCGATCAGCGGCAGCGCGGGCGGCGCCGCTGCCGACGGCGCCTTCGGGGCATCCGTCGCGCGGCGCGGGCGCGCCCGGGTCGTGAGTGTCGGCTTTCGCATGAGACCGGATCCGTCAACTGCCCCTGGCAGACTGCCGCGTGAGTGAGGCCAGCGGCTCCTGCTCGGTGCTGGCCTATGGTAACCCAGGCCCCCGCGGACGTGCGGGCGCCCCGCAGATTGCGTGCTGCGCCGCCGAGCGTATGCGTCGCTCTCCCGGTGCGCAGCCGGTCAGTCCGGGACGGGACGGCGTATGCCGGCCCGGACCAATCGTGAAATCGGGAACCGGTGAAGAGGTCCGCCGTTCAGACTTCGATTCCGGGCCGATGCCGGGGCCGTCGCTCAGGGCTCGCTGCGGTCTCTGTCCCCCTGGCGGGTCCAGCGCGTGCGCGGGGGCGAGAGCCGCCGCTTGCCGTCGGCAGACAGCCGCACGCCAGGCTGGTCGCGATCCAGGCGATCCCAGAGCTTGCACGTGACCTGCCGGTGCGCC
>Ga0299914_10001693_pt1 | contig 14782 bp, 12 predicted proteins | sample RVTome_10_FD_201361 | JGI IMG/M metagenome (GOLD analysis project Ga0299914, IMG submission 201361) | Soil microbial communities from uranium-contaminated site in the Upper Colorado River Basin, Wyoming, United States - RVT153D57 (version 2) ...
CCTTCTGTGCCGCCATGAGACGTTTTTGCATCTCCTGGGGGTCATCTTTGAATTCTGCCTGGATCTTCTTGATCTGGGGTTGCAGGGCACTGAAGGCGCGTGTTGCCCGGGTCTGTTTCAGGGTCAGTGGGAAGACCACGATGTTGATGGCAATCGTCAAAAGGATGATGGAGAGCCCGTAGGCAACCCCGTTGTTCATGAAGTCGTGGAGAAAGTCGAAGAAGAAGGCGAGGACCGATCCCAGGACATCGATCAGCGAGTTGAACCACTCAAACATCAGGACGGTCTCCAATTCTCTGGTACCGGGTCGTAGCCACCGGCCCGGAGGGGGTGACACCTACCAATCCGCCGCACCGCCAGCCAACCACCACGAAAGATGCCAAATCGACCGACTGCCTCTACCGCGTACGACGAACAGGTTGGTTGGTAGCGGCAATTGGCACCGAGATGAGGACTTACCAATTTCTGGTAAATGCGGATCAGCCCGACCAGCCAGGTGCGGGGACGTGCCAGGTCAGGCATCGGCTGTCTCCTCCAGGGCGCGGCGAAGCCAGGTCGTCAGCTGTTCATATGGGGCATCAGCCACCTGGCTCGTCGCGATGATCACGTAGTCAATTCCTGGTTGCAGTTCAACGCTCTCCGCCGCTGCTCGCAATCTCCTCTTGATGCGGTTGCGTCTCACGGCGGTACCGCAACTTCTTGACACCAAGAGCCCTAGTCGAGCCGGCCCGTCCGAACCTGGCGAGCTGACCACGACCACCCCGCCTTTGCGGCGACGTTTCCCGTCAGAGAGGACTCTACGAAAGTCTCGAGAGTTGCGGAGCGATTGGTAGCTAGGCAGCGAGTCGCTTCCGGCCCTTTTGACGACGATTCTTGATCGTCGCCCGTCCTGCGCGGGTGCGCATACGATGGCGGAATCCATGACGACGCTTTCTGCGGCGCACCTTCGGTTGGTATGTCCTTTTCATGGCAAATCAAACTGGTCGGCGGGGAAACCCGTACAGATTACGTGACGCTGGATTGCTAGGCAATCCAGCGAGTACCGGCTGCTGGCTATTTACCAAATACAAGGCCGGCACCGCCGGACGGTGTCCCCGATTCCACGAGCGAAACGAGCTCGCGAAGAAACCGCGTAATACGCGAAAATTCGATTAGACCGTCCTGGTCGGTCGGGGAGGGTCGTCACGGCGACCCATCATCTGGAAAATGCCAGCGCGAGCAGGGAAATCGCTGTGGATAGTCTGACATCAGTTCATCCACAACGGTGATTCTCGCGGTCTTGACTCGCTGCTCTTTGCACCTGATACTCGCTCGACTTGACCCGGGAGTGCCCAACTTCCCCGTCGTCGCTGGATGACAGCGGCGCGAACCCGGGCCGACAAGCAAGTGAACCCATTGGAGGATGTGCACAGACCTTTCCACAGATGTGGACTGTTCTGTGGACAAATTCGGTCCTGGGAGGAGGGGCCAACAAGTGATGCAACCCGAACGAGCAAATGACTTGTGGGCGGACTTTCGGAACGCTCTCAAATCCGGCGTCTCGGAAACCAATTGGGACACCTGGCTCTCCAGGTTGGAACCGGACGCGGACGGCGACCGGATCGTGCTGGTGGCGCCGTCCGAGTTTCATCTCAGATGGGTGCAGGACAAACACGGCGATCTTGTGGACGACGCCTACCGATCCGTTTTCGGGACTCATGCCGAGCCGTCATACCGGGTGAGTGACACGATGCCGGCCGAACAGACACTTCCCCTTGCGGAAGACGGTGCCGAAATGGTCGATCACGGTGGCAACCCCGACACCGTCTCCCCTACCCGGCCGACGAATCTCATCAACCGCTATCGATTCGAGAGCTTTGTGGTCGGCCAGTCCAACCGTTTCGCCTGGGCGGCCGCCATGGCCGTCGCGGAACAACCCGGCGCCCACTACAACCCCCTCTTCATCTATGGGGGTGCCGGCTTGGGCAAGACCCACCTGCTCAACGCAGTGGGACACCAGGCGCTCGAGATGTACCCCGAATTGGTGGTCCGATATGTGTCGTCGGAGAACTTCCTCAACGACTTCATCGAATCCATCCGACGGAAACGACCGGACGACTTCAAGTCGCGCTACCGCGGCGTGGATATTCTCCTTCTCGACGACGTTCAGTTCTTCGAAGGCAAGGAACAGATCCTCGAAGAGTTCTTCCATACGTTCAACTCGCTGTACGAGTCGGGGAAGCAGATGATGATCAGCTCCGACCGCCACCCCCGCAACCTGTCCACGCTCGAGGATCGGCTCCGCAGCAGATTCGAATGGGGCCTTCTCACTGACATCCAGCCACCCGACATGGAGACCCGGCTCGCCATCCTCCGCCGGAACGCCGAATTTGCCCCCCGTCCCGTCCCGGTCGATGTGCTGGAACACATCGCCGGGCTCGTCTCGGACAACATCCGTGAGCTCGAAGGCGCCCTCACGCGAGTCACGGCCTGGTCGGCGCTGAACCGCCGCGACATCGATCTGGATACCGCAGAACGTGTCCTCAAGGACATCGTCACCTCCGAGGAGCCGGTGCCGCTCGGCCCGGAGACGATCATCCGCACGACCGCGCAAGCCTATGGATTCTCCGTCGAGGACGTGCTCAGCTCGAGCAGACGACAGCCCCTCGTCCTTTGCCGCCAGATATCGATGTATCTGTGCCGTGAGCTGACCGACTTATCACTTCCCAAAATCGGTGAGCACTTCAACCGCGATCACACCACGGTTCTCCACTCCGTCGAGAAGGTGAAGAGGATTCTCCGCTCCGACCGAGCGGTCTTCGACCGCGTCAACCAACTCACACAGGAGCTGAGGAAAGGTGGTGGTGTTTCCACAGGCTCCTGAGTTATCCACCGGCCATCCCCAGGTCGCGAAGAATTGTGGACAGATTGTTCCACAGGAGAATTCCCCGCTATCAATTGGTCAGATCCGGACTATCCACACTTCCACAACCCCCTACTACAACTAATACAGTCTCATATGAATACTCATAACAACAGAAGAAGGGATAACCGCCTGTGAGAATCCGAGCCCAGCGAGACGATCTCGCCGATGTGCTCGCCCGAGCGAATCGTGCCGTGGGCACCCGGACTGCCCTCCCGGTCTTGCAGGGGCTCCTTTGTGAAGTGTCGGGCAACACTCTCAAGGTCACCGGGACCGACCTCGACATGACCGTTCGCACCCAGGCGGAGGTGGAAGTCATGGAGGAGGGGCGGTCCGTGATTCCCGGGAGACTCCTTTCAGAAGCGGTTCGTAAGATGCCGGCGGGCCAGGTGACCATCGGGGTCAGCGATTCCGACATCGAGATCCAGGGCAACGGCCCTCGATTCACACTCCGTCCCCTCACGGTGGACGACTTTCCCACCCAGGAGGAAATCGTCACAGACGGTGTCGAAGTCGATGGCGAGGCCTTCGCGGAGGCGATCAACCAGGTGACCATCGCCGCATCCGGTGACGGTGCCCGTCCCATTCTCACCGGGGTCCTTTTCGAGACTTCGGACGAGGGCTTGAGGATGGTGGCCACCGACTCATACCGGCTCTCGAAACGAGATTTGACAGGTTTCGGACTCGAGGGCAGTGGTCTTGTCCCCGCCCGGGGCCTGCGCGAACTGCCCCGCACCATTGGGGCACCAAAAGTCACGGCCCAACTCAGGGAACGGGAGGCAGTGTTCTCCTCGGAGCGTGGCGTCTTGAGACTTCGCCTGATCGACGGGAACTTCCCGAAGTACCAATCGCTTCTGCCGGAGACATACCCCAATCAGGTCGTCCTCGACAAAGACGAGCTCCTCGATGCGCTCGGGCGAGTGACCCTGGTGGCCGAAGACCACATCCCGGTGCGCTTGAAGCTGATGGAAGGGGGAGTGGAAGTCACCGTTAGTCGCCAGGACGTCGGTGGCGAGAGCGAACACCTCTCCGGGGAATACTCAGGCAGCGACGAGGAGGTAACGATTGCCTTCAACCCCAGGTACCTCCAGGACGGCGTCGCCGCGATACTCGGTGACAAGGTGAGGATCCGGGTTATCGACTCCTTCAAGCCGGGGGTTCTCGACTCGGGCACCGACGGTGAGTTCCTCTATCTGTTGATGCCAGTCCGGGTGTGACGCCCGGTGCAAGTCGACTGGGTCTCCCTGGTCAACTTCAGGTCCTACCCACACTTGGAGTGGAGCCCCGATCGGGGGGTGAACCTCTTGATCGGGCCCAATGGGGCCGGGAAGACCAATCTACTCGAGAGCGTGGCATACCTGGCGACCCTCAAGTCGTTTCGATCGGTGGCGGACGACGGGTTGATCGCCGATGACGCGGAAAGCGCTGTTGTCCGTGTCGGGTTGACCGGCGACGAGCGGCAACGGCTCATCGAGATCGAGATCCCGCGCCAGGGTGCTCGGCGGACACAGGTCGACAAGACGAGACTGCGCCGCACCGCCGACCTGCTGGGTGTGGTTCGGGTCATAGCCTTTCTCCCCGAAGACCTCGACCTCATCAAGAGGGGCCCGGCCTACCGACGCGATCTCCTGGACGACACCGCAGTCCAACTATGGCCGGCGGCACATCTCGACCAATCCGAATACGAACGATCGCTTCGTCAACGCAATGCTTTTCTCAAACAAGGCCAACCCGACGAGGCCACACTGGCGGTGTGGGACTCCCGGCTCGCCCAGGCAGGCGGTCGGGTTTTGGCGCGACGGGCCAGAGTCATCGAGACGCTGACAACGCGACTCGACGAGGCATATGCGGAGATAGCCCACGCCGACACGGCAGCCGCCTTCACCTACACCCCCACCTGGCCGGGAGAGCTCGACCAGGCCTCAGCCGCAGACTTTGGCAGTCGTCTCGCCGAAGCTCTTGAACTGAGCCGACGAGTCGATTACGAACGAAGAATGACGACAGTCGGTCCCCACCGCGACGAGCCCGGGTTCTCGATCGACGGGCACGAGGCCCGCACCCATGGGTCACAGGGAGAGCAGAGGACCATGGCTCTAGCCGTGAAACTCGCCGCGCATCGGGCGGTGGCATCGGCAGTGGGCGAGTCCCCGATCCTGTTGTTAGACGACGTGTTCTCAGAGCTCGACCCGGAACGTGCCAAAGCTCTCGCAGATGCCCTCCCGGACGAAACACAGACGATGATCACCTCGGCCCGGCCTGAAGACGTGCCGATTTCGGGTTCGGTTTGGCGGGTTGGCGAGGGTGTGGCGAGATGAGCCCCGACCGTGATCTCGAGCATTTCTCGGAATCGGTGGACGACATGTTTGCCCGTCTCGGTCTCCCCGACCCTGTGGTGATGGCCGGGATCAGCTCGGAGTGGGACCAGCTCGCCGGCCCACCTTGGTCTGGCCGGTCGAAACCTCTCTACATCCGCAGCAAGACCCTCGTTGTCGAGGCGGTGTCAGCGTCCATGGTGGCGTTTCTCCGCTACGGCGAAACCAGTCTTCTCGAGACACTCGCAGAGCGATTCGGAAAAGGCACTGTCGAAGCGGTTGAGATCAGATCCCCGGAGAGGGCCTGACCAGGATAAATGTGAGGAATGAATTGGGTTTTAGGGTCTGTCACCGGTAGAATGACATTTGTGAAAGTAGCCGCAGAATCGGCTCGTTTCCACCCCACCCAGGTCCGCCCAAGACGAGTCATCGCTGCACATCAATTAGGAGGGTCGTGACGACCACCCGCGACAGTTACCAGGCTAAAGACATCACTGTCCTCGAAGGGCTCGAGGCAGTCCGCAGGAGACCCGGCATGTACATCGGCTCCACCGGACCCAGGGGTCTCCATCACCTCATCTGGGAGGTCGTCGACAACTCCGTCGACGAGGCGATGGCCGGCTATTGCGACAAGATCACGGTCACTCTTCGTGCCGACGGCGGTGTAGAGGTGATCGACGATGGTCGTGGCATACCGGTCGACAAGCTGACGAAGACCAAGAAGTCTGCCCTCACGACGGTGCTCACCACCCTCCACGCCGGAGGTAAGTTCGAACAGGGCGCCTATACCGTGTCAGGTGGGTTGCACGGAGTGGGGGTCTCCGTCGTCAACGCACTTTCATCCAAGCTCGAGGCCGAGGTGCGGCGTGACGGCCACGTCTTCACCCAGTCGTTCAGTGTTGGACAGCCCAAGACCAAGGATCCCAAGAAGGAGCGCCCCATCAAGAAGACGGGAACGACCATTCGGTTCTGGCCGGATCCCGACATCTTCTCCGAAACACTCGAATTCGACTACGAGATCGTCGCCTCCCGACTCCGTGAAACCGCTTTTCTCAATCGAGCGCTCGAGATCACCCTCAGCGACGAGCGTGACGAGGAGGCGAAAACCGAGACCTTCCACTACAAGGGCGGTCTCGTCGATTTCGTCAACCACCTCAACTCCAAGCGTGATCCGTTGCACGCCCACATCATCGACATTGGCGACGAATCCGAGGACGCCGAGGTCGAGGTGGCCATGCAATGGACAGCCCAATACACCGAGTCCATCCTCTCCTTTGCCAACAACATCAACACTCACGAGGGTGGCACCCACGAGGAAGGGTTCCGCACGGCGCTGACGAAGGCAATCAACGACTTCGCCCGGTCGAAGAACCTCCTCAAGGACAATGACACCAACCTCACCGGTGAGGACGTGCGCGAGGGTCTCACCGCCGTTGTCTCGGTGCGGGTCAAAGAGCCTCAGTTCGAGGGTCAGACCAAGACAAAGCTCGGCAACACCGAGATCAAGTCGTACGTTCAGAAGACCCTCAATCGGAAACTGCCCGAGTGGCTGGAGAAATACTCCCCCGAAGCCCGGCGCATTGTCGACAAGTGCATCAATGCCGCCAAGGCCCGGGAGGCTGCGCGTAAGGCACGTGAACTGACCCGACGCAAGTCAGGTCTCGAATCGGGAGGGCTCCCCGACAAGCTCGCCGACTGCTCCAGCCGTGACCCCGGCGAGTCAGAGCTGTTCATCGTGGAGGGCAAGTCCGCTGCCGGCCCCGCCAAGTCGGCCCGGGACTCCGAGACCCAGGCCATCCTCCCCATCCGCGGCAAGATCCTCAATGTCGAGAAGGCCCGTCTCGCCAAGGCTCTGCAGAACGCCGAGGTCCAGGACATCATCACTGCGGTCGGCACCGGCATCGGAGACGACTTCGAGTTGGACAAGACTCGCTATCACAAGATCGTCCTGCTCGCCGACGCCGACGTCGACGGTGCCCACATCCGCACCCTGTTGCTCACCCTGTTGTTCCGTCACCTCCGGCCCCTGATCGAAGCCGGCTACGTGTACGTGGCCCAGCCTCCGTTGTATCGGGTCAAGGTGGGCTCGAAAGTCCACTATCTCCACGACGATCGCGCCTACGCCGAATTTCAAAAAGAGCACCCCAAGGTGCGGCCGACCCGATTCAAAGGTCTCGGTGAGATGAACGCCCGCGAGTTGTGGGACACCACGATGAACCCGGAGACGAGGACACTGCTCCAGGTGGAGATGGCCGACGCCGCCCGCGCCGAAGAGGTGTTCGAGACTCTCATGGGCGACGATGTGCCCAGCCGCAAATTATTCATCCAGCAGAACGCCGAAGACGTGCGTTTCCTCGATATCTGAGTATCAACGATGACTGACGAACAGAGAGCCCTGGGCGAGGTGCCCGAAGTCGAGATCACCTCCGAGATGGAGGCGAGCTTCATCGACTACGCCATGTCGGTGATCGTCTCCAGGGCCTTGCCAGATGTACGAGACGGACTGAAGCCGGTGCAGCGGCGGATCATCTACTCGATGTTCGAGAACAACATCAGCCCAGCCTCGGCCCATCGCAAATGCTCGAAGGTGGTGGGTGATGTGATGGGCAACTACCACCCCCATGGCGACCAGGCGATTTACGACGCCCTGGTCCGCATGGGCCAGGACTTTTCGATGCGTCACCTGCTCATCGACCCCCAGGGAAACTTCGGGTCGATCGACGACCCACCGGGAGCGGCCCGCTACACCGAATGTCGTCTCACCAAGCTGTCCACGCACCTGTTGGAGGGGATCAACGAGAGCACTGTTGACTTCAGCGAGAACTACAACGGGGAGATCAGCGAGCCCACCGTCTTGCCGGCCCGGTTCCCCAACCTCTTGGTCAATGGCTCCCAGGGGATCGCGGTGGGGATGGCCACTCACATCCCGCCCCACAATCTCAACGAGGTCATCGACGCCGCCTTGCACGTCATCGACAATCCCGACGCGACGTCCGAAGAGCTGCTCCAGTTCGTCAAGGGACCCGATTTCCCCACCGGTGGCTTTCTCGTCGGCAACGGTGGAATCCGTGACGCCCTGCTCACGGGGAGAGGCTCGGTGAAGATCCGTGCTGTCTGCGACGTCCAGGAGATCCGCAAGGGTCGCACGGCGGTCGTCGTCACAGAGCTTCCCTACCAGGTCTCCATCGAGCGCATCATCGCCAAGATCAAAGACCTCGTCGATGCCAAGAAACTGAGCGGAATCGCTGAGGTTCGCAACGAGTCCTCCGACCGGGTGGGCACCCGTCTGGTGATCGAGCTCAAGCAGAACTCCGTCCCTCAAGTCATTCTCAATCAGCTCTACAAGAACACGCCCCTGCAGGACAACTTCGGCTACAACATGGTGTCCCTCGTCGATGGGGTGCCACGCACCCTCAACCTCTCCGAGATGCTCGGCTACTACCTCGACCACCAGATGGAGGTCATCGAGCGAAGGACTCGATTCCGTCTCGATCAGGCCCAGGCGAGGGCTCACATCCTCGAAGGTCTGATCATCGCCGTCGACAGCATCGACGAGGTCATCAAGATCATCCGGGGATCGAGCGACACGGCCGAGGCCCGCTCCAACCTCATTGGAGCGTTCCAGCTCACCGAGATCCAGGCCAATGCCATCCTCGACATGCCACTGCGTCGGCTCACCGCTCTCGAGGTCGACAAATTGCGCACTGAGCTGGCGGAACTCCAGGAGACCATCGCAGAGCTAGAGGCCATTCTCGCCGATCCCAAACGACGTTGGGACATCATCAAAGAGGAGCTGACCACGGTCAAGGACACCTTCGGGGAGGCCCGACGCAGCCGGCTGGTCCCCGACGAGGGTGACTTGAGTCTCGAGGACCTCATCGCCGACGACGAGTTGATCATCACGGTTTCGGCCACCGGGTATGTCAAGTCAGTTCCCGCTTCCACCTATCGAACGCAGGGGCGGGGTGGGCGTGGGGTCAAGGCAGCCGAAGTGAGCGGTGACGATGTGGTGCGTCACATGGTTCACACCACCGCACACGCCTATCTCCTCTTCTTCACCAACAAGGGTCTGGTCCACCGGGTCAAGGCGCACGCCATCCCGCGTCAGTCGCGTACCGCCAAGGGTGTCATGGCGCAGTCAGTGCTCCCGATAGGTCCTGACGAGACCATCCAGGCGATCGTCGACACCCGGGACTACGAGACGAGCCGCTACCTGGTCATGGTCACCAAGAAAGGCCAGGCCAAGAAGACCGAGTTCAAAGAGTACGACTCCCGGAACCAGACGTTGGTGGCTGTCAGGCTCACCGACGGAGACGAACTGGTGACGGTCAAGACGTCGAACGGATCCAACGACATCTTGATCTTCACCAAGAATGGGATGGGCATCAGGTTCAAGGAGTCGGAGCTGCGCAGCATGGGACGTGACACACAGGGTGTCCGCGGTATCAAGTTGCGTGACGGCGATGAGGTCGTCAGTGGTGTTTCCAGTATTGACGGCGATGAGGTGCTCCTCCTCACAGCCGGCGGGTATGGAAAACGAACCGCCATGGGAGAGTTCCGTCATCAGAGCCGCGGCGGAATCGGGGTCAAGGCCTTCAAGATCACCAAAGTGCGTGGGCCCCTGGTCGATGCCCGCGCGGTGAGACCAGACGACGAGGTGTTCCTCATCTCCACGGCCGGGGTCGCCACCCGTCAGGCGGTGGGCAAGATCAGCCGACAAAAGCGGGACTCCACCGGAGTGCGGGTGATCCAGGTGGGCGACGGCAACAAGCTTTCCGCTGCAGCGAAGATCTCCGAAGAGATCGCTGAGGAACTGTGAACGACCCCGGTGACGTTGGTCTGTTCTGATATCCCCTTAGACTCGTACCCGTATTATCAGGAGCCTCCGATGGCAACTGTCCGTCGCGTCAGACGAATAATCCGCAAAATCGATCCCTGGACCACGCTGAAAGTGTCGGCTGTGGTGTGGGCCGTGATCGCGCTCGCCTTCATTCTGGGCGCTGTCATCTTCTGGTCGGTGCTGGATCGGGCAGGTATTCCCGGCAACCTCGTCGACTTCATGACCGAGGTCACGCTGATCGACGAAGGCACCGACCCATTCGCCAACACCGAGCAATTCCTCCGCTTTCTCATCTTCGGGTCGGTGGTGGGCTGGGTGATGGCCACCGGTGCCACCGTCGGTGTTGCGGTCGTTTACAACCTGGTGTCCGATGTGGTCGGTGGCCTGGAGATAGTCGTGCTCGAAGAAACGCTGAATCCCGTCGCCCAGCCACAGCAGGTCCTCCATCCGCCGAGTGACTACCGGGCTCCCAACGGGGGATTGGTGCAACCTGACGAACAACAAGCCGACCTCCCCACCGAAGAGGTGCAAAGGGCGGGCCGCATCGGCTGACAGGTTTTGGTGGTGGGGCAAAGTCGTGCAGCGCGGACGGCGGTGTCAGCGGGCATTCCCCTTCGATTTCACTCGCTCTCCGCCATGACCAAACCCATCTCCGTGATGGCTTCGAGGTAGGGGAGGGCTGCCTCCCATACCGGGCGGCTGGAGCCGTCGACCGCTGCCACACCGGCGGCGAGGGCGATCCCGGAAAGGAACCCACCGTGGTCCAATATCGTCACCCGGCGACCCGCCCCCACGGCCAGACATGCCGCGAACTCGTTTGGCGACCGGGCGAGAGCCACCGGTCTCCCACCGACCGTTCCATCGAAGACACCGACTCGACCAATCGGGTCGGGAAAACGTGTCTTGCGTGTGGTCCCTTTTTCAGGGATTTCCGGATGAGCCACGGCAACCAGACGGGCGTCAGGTTCCCGGGTGGCCAGGGCCACGGCTAGACCCGTCGGAGAGGCACCCCAGACGGCCAATCCCTCCTCGGGTCCCTCCCCGTCCCAAATCAGGGGGACACCGTGCTTTCGAGCGAGGTCAGGCGCCGAGGCACCGTGGCCGACGAGAACATCGCATCCGTCGGCGGTGTTGACGACCTCGAAGGTCTTCGACTTGGCGGGGCCGATGACGACGACTTCGTCGATTCCGGGATGGGCCTGGAGGGAGTGTGCGGAGCGGACTGCGGTGTCTCCCGTGACCAGCAGGCCAACTCTCACGTGGGTCGAACCGGCTTCCACTCCTCGGCGGGCTCCGGGTCCTCACTCTTGCGGAGGAACGCCAGAGCGGCAGCAGCCGCCAGCATGATCAAGACCAGGGGGGAGAGACGTTTCACAAACACAAGTGTATGACGAATCCTGTCATGATCCATCCCATGTCCCCGGCAATCGATCATGTGATCGTCTGCGTCCCCGATCTGGCCAAATCGGTTGATGCTTTCGAGTCCGATCATGGCGTGACCAGCGTGCCAGGCGGTCGACATCGGGGTCATGGCACCGCAAACCGGCTGGTTCCTCTTGGAGATGCCTACATCGAGCTGGTGGCTGTGGTGGATTCCGGAGAAGCCGTGAGGAGCGCCTTCGGCAACTGGGTGGTTGCCCGATCGTCGCACCCTCCTGCAGACGGGATTGCGATCCGCACTGACGATCTCGACTCGGTCTGCGCCCGTCTCGATCTGGAAGCCATTGCCATGTCCCGACCGGCAGACGACGGAGAGCAATTGCACTGGCGAATCGCAGGAATGGAGCGGTTGGTCAGCGCAGGGCTTCCCTTCTTCATCCAATGGGACATCGCCCCGGAGCGCCATCCTGGCGCCATTCCCGTGAGCCATCCCCGTGGAGACGTCGGGTTGAGACGAGTCGTCATTTCAGGAGACATCGACCAACTGCAGGTCTGGACGTTGGGCACGTCGGGTCTGGAATTGGAAGGGGGAGAGCCCGGGGTGCGTTTTGAGCTCGGCTGAGCGGTTGTCGATAGCCACGGCCTGGCGCGACCATTGGCGGTGAACGTGAACGGATCTCGTAGATTCCGCCCAACTTCGATCGCCATGCGCCTGGTTGTCGTATTTGCCCTCGGCGCCTGCGGTGGAAATGTGGCCTCCGGGGAGCTGCAGGGGGCTGTGGTCGACGCTCCCGGGCCGAAACCGTCCTTCACCCTGACCGACACAGCCGGCGAGCCCTACCGATTCGCCGCAGAAACCGAAGACAAGCTGACCCTTCTCTACTTCGGGTATCTGAACTGTCCCGACATATGCCCCGTCCATTTGGCGCAGATTGCCGAGGTTTTCGATCGATTGCCCGACGTGGCCCGCGATGCCGCGGTCGTATTCGTCTCGGTCGACCCCGGGCGCGACTCTCCCGAGGAGATACGACGGTTCCTCGACAACTTCGACAGCCGATTCGTCGGTCTCACCGGGACCCCCTCGGAGCTCGACGAGGCTCAGAAGGCAGCCGGGGTGACTCCCGCGGTTGTCGAGGGAGAGGGTGATGATTACACGGTCGATCATGCCGGATGGGTCATCGCCTACTCCCCCGACGGGGAATACCGCGTGAACTACCCGTTTGGCACCCGACAGAGCGAATGGGCCAATGACCTTCAGATCCTTGCCACCATGGATGGCTCCTGATCAGAAGACGACGGCGGGCCGCGGCGGTTTTGGTTATGGCCGGGCTTGTTGTGAGTGCATGTGCTTCCGACGCTGGTGAAATCGTCATTACCGATGCTCGTCTCGGTCGGCCTACGGGACCCAATGCAGCCCTCTACCTCACCGCGGCCAACGACGGTCCATCTGACCGGCTGCTTGGTGTAGAGACCGATCTCGCCGCTGCGGTTGAGATCCACGAGACGGTGACGGAGACAGACGGGACCATGGCCATGCGCGCCTTGACCTCTCTCGAACTCGCTGAAGGAGACACTCTCGTTCTCGAGCCGGGCGGGCTTCACCTCATGCTGGTCGACGTTGCCCGTCTGGAGGTTGGAGACACCGTGGCGGTGACCCTGGTCTGGGAGAAGGCAGGACCGTTGCCCATCCAGGCCGACGTGGTAGACCCGAGTGACACTTTGGGCGACGATGGCTAGTGGCCGGTCGCAACGTACAGTTGCCCTCGATGATCACTTGGTGGTGCACCGCCCTCGCCAGACCTTGGACATGGAACTGGATCCCGTACCCGGGAATCTGGGTGGCGGCGATCCTCCCGATGGTGCTCTACGGTCGATCGGTCTATCGCCACGAAACCGATACAGACTGGAAGAAGCTCGCCCAGTTCATGACAGGTGTCATGGTGTTCTGGATCGCCTCGGACTGGCCGATCGGAACATTGGGGGCCGGATACCTCGCCTCGGCCCACATGACCCAGTTTCTCCTCTACACCCTGGTGGCCGCACCGTTGGTCCTGCTGGGTACGCCACAGTGGATGGCCCGCCGACTCACCCGGCGTCTGCACGTCGAGCGGATCACACTCTGGTTTGGCCGGTCTCTCGTCCCTACCGCCGTCACATACAACACGATCTTGTTGATCACCCACGCCCCGGGGACGGTCGAAGTGCTTCGAAACAGCCAACTCGGATCGTTCGCCATGGACGTGGTCTGGGTCATAGCCGGCTTCCTGCTCTGGTTGCCGGTCCTGTCGCCCCTGCCCGAGGGTCGGGCGACGTCGTCTTGGGCGAAGATGGCCTATCTCTTCGTCACGACGAGTGTCGTCGCGGTGATCCCGGCGAGCTTCCTCACGTTCACGTCGGCTCCGATCTACGGGATCTATGAGCTCGCTCCGAGAATCGGGTCGATCACTGCACTCGAAGATCAGCAGCTCGCCGGTATCGTGATGAAGATCGGGACGATTCCGGTCATCTGGTCGACGATCGCCGTCCTGTGGTTCCGATGGTCGGCGCACGAAGCCCAGACCGCGTGACCCATTCGATTCTCGCTTCGATCCCGTCGCCACCGCTCAACGTCTTCCACATCGGCCCGCTGCGGGTGACTTTCTACGGCGTCTTCATCATGACCGGCGTGGTCATCGCCTGGCTGGTGACCCGTAACCGATTTGTCGCCCGAGGGGGCAACGCGGCGATCGCCGAGCGCATCGTCATCCGGGTGGTGGTCTATGGGTTTCTCGGCGCCCGACTTGCCTACGTGTCGACCCACCTCTCCAGATTCGAGGACGAGTGGTGGAAGGTGATCGCCATTTGGGAGGGCGGGCTGGCTCTTTACGGAGGGTTCACAGCCGGTGCCATCGTCATGTTCGTCTACACAAGGAAGTGGGGTGCGAGTCTTCCCGCTTTTCTCGACTCCGTGGCCCCGGCGGTCCCGTTCGCCCAGGCTTTGGGACGTTTCGGCAACTACTTCAACCAGGAGCTGTTCGGCACGCCCACTGATCTGCCATGGGGCCTGGAAATCGATCCCAAATACCGGCCGGCGGAATATTCCGGATTCGAGACGTTTCACCCCACCTTTCTCTACGAGTCGTTGTGGAACGTGGCGCTGGCATTTTTCGTCATCTGGTTGGGCAAGCGGTTCCCTTATTTTCGGGGGCGGCTCATCGGCGTCTACTTCCTCGGCTACGGCTTGATTCGTTTCCTCATGGAGCTGATCCGGACCGACACCACCTACCGTTTCGTCGGGCTGTCCCGCAACGGGTGGGTCTCAATCGGGGTGATGATCCTGGGCGCACTCGTCCTCACCTGGAAACGGAT
>Ga0299914_10001694_pt1 | contig 14776 bp, 15 predicted proteins | sample RVTome_10_FD_201361 | JGI IMG/M metagenome (GOLD analysis project Ga0299914, IMG submission 201361) | Soil microbial communities from uranium-contaminated site in the Upper Colorado River Basin, Wyoming, United States - RVT153D57 (version 2) ...
TCTTCCGACCAGGACAGGGCGCGCACGCCGTCCGCCAGCAGCTCCGCACCGACGACCGGCCCGCTGTGCCCGTCGAGCGCCCGGCTGGCCCCGCTCTCAAGATCCCACAGGCGCAGCGCGCCGTCTTCCGACCAGGACAGGGCGCGGACGCCGTCCGCCAGTATCATCGCGCCGTTGACCCAGTGGTTGTGTCCTTCGAGCGCTCGACTGGTGCCGCTCTCCAGGTCCCACAGGCGCAACGCGGGGTCGGACCGTGCTCCCGACCAGGAAAGCGCACGCATGCCCTCGGCCAACACTACGGCGCCCCTGACCGGGGGTCTGTGCCCGTCAAGCGTTTGCACGAGCATGCCTGGGGGCAGAAGATGTCGGTAACCACGCGGAGCAAGCACACCGTCCGGGATCCCACAGCGAGCTGCACGTACGAGCTGCGTTGTTCGGTGCCCCTCCTCCTCCCTTAGTCTGCCGAGCAATTGAGCAGGCAGCTGGCGATCTTCGCGACTGAGGACGTGCGCCGACATTCGAAGAGCCCGCCCGAGCCTATGGACCTCGCCGTCATCGGCGCAAAGCGCCGCATCGGAAATCAGGCCCTGTACGTTGCGCGCGGCCAGCTTGCGACGGAGCCAGCCCAGATCGAACAATAGGTCGCGTAGCTCCTCGCCACGCCCGGCGCCCGCCAGGTGGTATGGGAGCCAGTCCAAGATGTAGCCATCGTCAGCAATGTCCGCCCATGCTGTGCCTTCGCTAGGGCAGTAGCTCCGGAGCAACGCCTCATGCGTGGCACGAATGTCAAGGCACCGCTTGCGAACGAAGTCGCCCTGCAGGTCGTGGAGGAGGATTGAGCCGTCGTCCTGCCGCCGCGCCAGCGTGCGATCGACGAACAGTTTGACACGGTTTCGCAACATGAGACCGGCGGTAACCCAGAGCTTCTCCAACGGAGCGAGAGGGATTGGGGTGTCTTCGGGGAAGATGGCAAGCTGAAGATAAGCGGTCCGGTCGTCCCGAGGCAGAGAGTCGACGCTCGCCTGGATTGCAGCGAGGGCGTGGGCGTAGGGATAGTTGATTTCGCGCGACAGCTGGTCGTGGTCGGCCTCGGCGAGCGCCTTCAGCACGTCGTGCCATAGGAACTCGTCCTGCGGGGCGTCAGCCAGGGTCGCGCCGGCGAGGGCGAGCGCCAACGGCAACCGCCCGCACTCTCGTATCACGTCTTTGGCGACTGGCGGAAGATCAGCCTCCGCCAAGCCGATTGCCTTGGCAAGCAATGCCCTCGCGGCCGACTCGGTCAGCTCGTCTACGACATGCGTCGCGGCACCGCTCTTCTGGGCGATCCCGTAGCCGCGCGTCGTGACGAGTATCCGGCTTGGCGTATCGGCAAGCTCGAAAGCGCTGAGGTGTTCGCGCCGCCAGACGTCGTCGAGTACGATAAGCCAGCGCCGCCTCTTGAGCGCCGCATCGAGCGCGGCGCGCCCTTCTTGCAGGTCGCTCGGCGGATCTGAGCTTGGTGTGATCCAGGCGAGCAGACGTTGCTGAAGCGCCCATAAGTCGGGTGTTTGACCGAAGGTGAGCCAAGCAATGCCATCAGGAAATGCTTGCTGAATTTCCTGGTCTCGGACTAGCGCTACCGCCAGTGTAGTCTTGCCAACGCCTCCCATTCCTACCAGCGCAGCACCCCTCCTGGCACCGATCATGGTTATGTCAGTGGTCGTGGTGTCAAGAATCTGATCGCGGACAGCTTCGAAGTGAGTAGATCGCGCGATATAATGCGGCGGTAGGTTTGGAACGTCGCCGAGCAGAGGAGGCTGGCGGTCATAGCGGGGCAGATCATCTAATGGCTCTTGGATTGAGAAAAGGTGTCGCGAAGGAGCTTGCCGAGCTAGCTCCTCAATTCGCCTCGCCAGATCATCACAGATTCTCTCTCGACGAGGTCGCGAAAGGTTTGCGACAGGATTGCTTGGTGAATTTACTGTCTGGTATCCCGATAACAGGTGATCGCGGTCGAATCTCGAATATCCGATGTGCACCCCTAGAATAGTCAGTCCCCTCTCGCTCTTTGCTGCTTCGAGCAGCGGAGGAAGCTCGTGATTGGCGATGAAATCCGAAGCGTAAAAGTCGGCGCTGATCAGCAGAACTGCGGCGTCGGCTTGCGCGAGAGCATCGCGGATTTCATCACGCCAGGGCTGGCCGGTTTTGATCCGGCTGTCATCCCATAGATCAATGTAACCATCCCGGGCCAGAGGCTTCAGGTGCACATGGATCCGTTCAACCCACGCCATATCAGCATGACTGTAGCTGACGAAGATATTCAGCTTCTCGCTGCTCACTGGTCCTGCGCTCTGCCACCGCCCAAGCCTGCAATGTACGGTAGCGCTTGGCGGGGCTTGGCGTAAAGCAGCGGGTTTGGTGGGTAGGCCGGCAAGATTGCGTCAGGTGCTTTCGATATGCTTCCATGCTTATGGGCTGCGTGCGATCTCGAGACAAGCAAAAGCCCGCCAAGCGGTTGACTTGGCGGGCTTTTATGGTGGTTGCGGGGGCCCGCAACCACTTATACCGAACATTCATGGTGTGGGCCCGGCCGTACCGACGAGGCTACCACCACGAGCAGTGTCTCTGCGGCACTGAGTGAAGGAGCGTCCCGTAAGATCGCCGTGTTCGTCCAAGTCTACGATCGAGACCACCGCCTGACGGCGTCGGCCGCGATGCTGGCCCGCTCACCCGCGGCTTTGGGTCAAGCCGGCTAGGCCTGCGCCGATGAAGCCTGCCAAAACATACCCGAGGAGCGCTTGGATATAGAGCCAGTAGTACGGGCCCCCCTGAAGCTTGGCGATGGTGTCGGTGTGCGCTTCATCGAGTTCGATGAGCGGCAGCGTCCAGTCGAAGCTGGCCCATAGGCACCAGACGAACCCTTCGCGTTTTTTGGGTTCGGCCTGGGGAGCAGCCACATCGGGACCGGGCGGCGCATGGTCTTGGACAGCGGGACGCGCGTCGCCGTCGAGATTTGCCTCAGCAGCGCCCAGGCTAACGGATGGCTCGATGCCAGCGGCGGGACGGAGCGTGTCCGCTCCGCTGGTCCACAGGACCACAGCGCCAACGAAGGTGAGCACACCGACCGGGACCAGGGCGCGAAAGTAGCGTCCCCCCAGGCCGTAACCGATCGTCCATTTGAGTAGCTCGAGCCCCAGCCAGCTGAGCCCTGCCTTCGTTTTCGAGCGCTTGAACTCTTCCCGCGCCTCGGTCCGTTCCCGTTCGCGCGCCGCGTACAGCACCGCGTTCGCCGCCGCAGTGTCCCCACTTGCGCGGAACACGCTGGCGAGTTGCTGGTAGGGCTGTGGTGCATAGCGCGTGTCCCGGGCCAGCCAATCGACGTACCAGCCTACCGGCCGAGGGCGCAACTCGGTCGGGCCGGCGCCTCCGCCGAGCCGCCCGTAGGTGAAGCCGTTGATTTCCAGCTTGCCGCTCTCGGGCCATGGGTTGTGGCTATCGTCGCCGGTCGCTGCATCCTCGCCATCGTACAGCACGCCGACGCGTGCGTTGCGCAACACGAACCGAGCGTGGTCACCCCATTTGAGGGGCCCAACGAGGCGGAGTTCGCCGGCGACGGTCATCCCAGTTGCGTCGAGGAGCATGTCGACCTTGGCGCGACTGAGATTGAGCAACGGGCCGACCTCCGCGAATATGAGCCACACGTCGGCCCCGAACCGCGCGTCGCTGGCTTCGAGGTGCCCATCTATTTTGGCAGCCATGAGGTTCACGTTGCCCACGAACGTCGCGCCGCTCGCGTCGAGCCACCCGTCGAGCTTGGCGCCAGCGAGGTTCACCTCGCCCCCGAAGCGCGCCCCGTCGCTCTAGAGTAGACCCTGCCGGACCGTGAGGCTGTTCATATTCAGGCCGGCCTCGAACGTCGCGCCGCGGGCGTCGAGCTGACCGTCGATCTTGGCGCCAGCGAGGTTTACGTCGCCCACGAAGATCGCGTGGCTGGCGTCGAGGTACCTGACCTGGGCGCCGATGAGGTCCACGTCGCCGACGAAACGCGCCCCTTTGCTCAAGAACAGAGCTTGCCCGACTGTGAGCATGTTCATGATCAGGCCGGCCTCGAACGTCGCGCCGCTGGCGTTGAGCTGCCCGTCGAACTTGGAGCTAGCGAGGTTTACGTCGCCCATGAACACCGAACTCTCGAGCGACAGGGTCTTGTCGAACTTGGCGCTTACCAGACTTACCGTGCTCTCGAACCGGGAGTGGTCGAGCCAGACCCTCCCCTCAACATGGATGTCCCGCAGGTCCAGATCGGAGGCAAAGCGCGCGCCGACAATGCGCAGGCCGCGCGGCGGGGTGGCTTCGAGTTCCGGCTTATCCCCGAGCACATCGAGCAGGAACTGCCCGGTAATGAGCCGCGGCTTTTTGGGATCGGCCCAACGCGGGTCATCTTTCTTCGGGGCAAGGGGCTCAGCCTCGCCATAGCGGACGTTGAAGTCGGCGACTTCGCCGGCGAGCGCGCAGGCCCAGACCCACTTCTCCTGTAGCGTCCAATGCTCGGCAGGCGGTGGGTTGTCGGCCGGGAGATCGGGCTCGGGCGGCATGATGCAGATCCTTGGCGAGCGCTAGCGCCCGTAAGCCGAAGCAAAGGCCCAGGCCCCCCAATGGCTCCCCGCTTTGATACCCTGACGGCCGCAGGCAGCCCAGTGACGCGCGTCACCTCGGATCGGCTAGAGCGGCGCGCTTAACTCATTACGAGTGGCAGCTCCAGTCCTCCTACCCGTGGCTCATGGCGGCGCACGGCCGGCCCCGACGATCACGCTAGGGCCGTCCTCGAGGGACATTCTGGGCTACACGTTTGCAACCGTATCGTGATTTGGACATCTTTTGGTTCTGTTCCATCGACTGTGGTCGCCCGGCGTCGGCAGGACTGTCAAGGCGGTTGGGGTCGGTCATGATACGGATGCTCTCACGCCTCGCCACTCTCGCTCTGGTTCTGCTCGCCTCGCCGAGGCTGGCGTATGCGCGTGGTACCGTGACCGGGGGCGCCAGCTACTTTCGCGACGCTCGATCCCGAGGGCGGGCGCTGATCTTGCTGCCCCCACAACCTCCACGGGCTGGGATGCCCCCCTTGGCATACGAAGCGGTAACCCAGCCCACCTATGCTCCGCCACTAATAGGTGTGGCAACGACCCGGTCAGCGCAGGGCTCGGACGTCTCGCGACGGGTTTCGTTGCTATTTTCACGTCCAGGCGGTGTGCAAAGTGCCTCGCCGGCCCCGCTAAGGTCATCGACGGCGACACCATAGTCGTCGCCGGGCAACTGGTCAGGCTGCACGGCATCGACGCCCCCGAACTGGACCAGACGTTCCAGTGGCGGGGCCAGCAGATGGGGTGCGGCGCGATGTCTTTGGCCGCCCTCGAGGCCCTCACCGCCGGGGTCAAGGTACGCTGCGAGGTGGTCGAGCGGGACCGGCACGGTCGCCTGGTCGCTAAGGTCTACTCGCCCAATGGGCTCGACATCAGTCGCCGGCTGGTGTTGGCGGGGTGGGCTCTGGCTACCAGCGGTACTCGACGGACTACGTCGATCCCGAGAACGAGGCCCGCAAAGCCAAGCGCGGGATGTGGCGGGGCACCTTCGTGAAGCCCTGGGAGTGGCGCGCATCATCATCGCCGTGGCAGACACAGGCATCGGTGCCGTCGGCTCCGGCCGGGACGCAACGGCATCCGGCTGGATCGTGATTTGAAAACGTTTGCCATAGAGGGACGGCCTCCCCAAACGGTTTCCCGCACAGAGCCACCGGCTCGGGAAGTTGCCCCGGGCTCGCGCTTCGTGGTCCCCAGCTAGGGCCAGGCGCCCCAAGGCCGCAGTATGCCTCGCCCACCCTCAGATCGTTGATCAGAGGGTACCGGCGCTCCTCCCGCGCCCGCGATGCCTGTTGCGAGGGGGAACACTCTGGGATACGGAGTTCTGCATTGGCATGGCGAGGAGAGGACCGGCCCGAGGTGAGGTACTATGAATATATCTCGACGGCCAAGCTGGAGATGCTGTTCCCGCAGGTCCCGCGTTCCCTGTGGGAACGGTTCGCTGTGGATGTTAGCCTCAAGACCAGGTACCTCGATGCTGGCTTCAAACTGAATGATGAGCAAGCCACACAAGTATACATGCTCAATCGTGTCATTTCACATTTAGAAAAGCTCGATCTGATAGGTAGCGTAGATAGCTCTAAGCCCTATGTGCGCGGCATGTTGGAAATGCGCTGGATGCACCTAGCCGACGCACCAGGAGTTGCCATCCATCGGGTCGGGGCGGACCATCAGCGTAGAAGAATGCACCTCCTGGCAGAGCCGGGAATCGTCTTCTGGGCCGGTTACCATCCGCGTCGCATGAAGAAGAAGGCGCAGACGGTCATTGGGCTCGGCGGATCGATCAAACACGTGATCGGTGCAAGAGAAGTCGACGGCTGCACCGACACCGGCGCTCCCAGCTTGATCAACATGGGATCATTCATTGATCCCATTTTATGGTACCTGGCGGAGCCACTCAGAGAGGTTCCGCTCATTAACCCATCGGCCCGCCCTAGCCGACCATTACTCGATATGTATGGTAAGCCAGTCCTCCTCCGCGATGGTACGCCATACATTCCAGATAAACCAATAGGCTTAGATAACCCGGCCAAGAGAGACATCACCTTGGACACCGTGTCATTGACAGCCTACTCAATGTTTGAGGATGACTATTATGGGCCGACACGGTCGCTTGAGTTCGTGGCGAAACGCCTGGCTGTCGAAGAGAGTAAGCGGAAGCGGATTGTGCTAGCCACTCCCTTATATGTGGCTCATGTCTAGCGGACTTAGCGGCCCGTCGTGCTGTATGACAGCTTGCTTGCCTAGCCGAGTGGGAGAACCCGCTGCCCCCCAGCTCCCCCACGGGCGGGGACCGTGGAACACTAGCCATCCATCTCCTTTTCATACAACTGCGCCCTTGGGCCTCGCTCGGGGGCTTTCTCTTTGGAGCAACGGCCATGGGGCGCGTAGAAGTTCATCGAGCTAGAGGCACCCAGCGGGATGCGCTAGCATGATGGCCCTGCACAGCGGCGGCTCTTTGCCGACTCATAAACCGGGATTGCCCATCCGGTCGAGCGAGCGCCCCCGCTTGCCGAAGGCCTCGCCGCGCCTTTCGAACGTGAAGCCGGAGATCTGCAGCTGGCTCTCCCCGTCGCTGACCAGACTATCCGGGAAGGCGAGCACGATCGCCGAGACGTTGAGGCCCGCGAAGCTGTTGATCCCGCGATCGAAAACATCGGGGTCGCCGGTCGCACGGAACCGGTTGAAGGCGGCGACGTCGAAAAAGAACGGATCGTCGCGCGGCCCGGCAAACACGGAGATGTCGTTCGCGGCATCCTCGACGATGATCGGATCGTCGGGCGCGCTCGGCGGCGTCACGTCGCCCGATACCACGATGCCGCTGGGAAAGCGGGCGTCGAACGTCTGGACGCCGGCGCCGGATGGTGCGCTGAAAACGACATTGATCCTGTGATCGGCCACCGCGTCGCCGGTGTTGTCGATCTCGAACCGGTACAGCACGGTGGGCGAGAAGGCGTAGCTGCCCGCGAAGTCCGGCTCCGACAGCGGGTTCACGGTCATCACCAGGACCAGTCTGTCGTGGTCGTCGCGGAACGCATAGACGTCGTTGATGTCTGCGACCGGGGTCTCGTTGATGGCGGGCGCCTCGCGGTGGTCGGCCGCCAGTACAGGGAACACGGTCGCCAGCAAGGTAGCCCGACGTAGGGCAGTGCTCGCATGGTTCCCTCCTCATGCATTCTACCGCTCCCAATCGAAGGAGCCGAGTTCGCCGCCCAGCCGGCCTGCGCCGCAGTGAGAGCAGCACGCAGAAGCAAACCAAGCAGGCGGAGCAGCCGCGCACGCTGGCTGCGCGAGTCCCGCAAAGTTCCCGAGCACGGGTGCTCAAGAATGCTTACGCGTCAGCCCCCACCATCGGATGCGGAGAAGGCGGCAATTCGCCTCGGGGATTGCATTTGCGAGCCCTCAGCTCCGGCGCACCGGCCGGTACCTTCATACAAGACAACTGATTTTGGTTGACCCCAGCGCACTCTAACGCGCCTTCGCCGCTTGATCAGATAATAGGTCAGCAACGTCGAGGCCTTTGGTCCAGTGCAGCATCAACGGTTCAAACACATTATTCTGGATCAGCCCTTTCTTGTGCAATTCGGCGATGCTCCCGGTGATCCCGCCGAGCGCAAAGCTGGCTTTGATGCCCTTGCGAGCCATACGCTCCTCGAGGAACCGGGTGGCGGCCGTCGATGCAGCGCCAGAGCCGGTCTGCATGGGAAAGCCGTCCTTGAAGCGCTTCTTCCGACCAGATCGTGAGGCGGTCGCCATGCCGACCTCGGACAGAAGCATGATCCCCACGATGCAGACCTAGGCTACGTGCCTGTTGACAGCATCGGCCCGATTCAGAAGCGCAAGATGAGCGATATGCGGGAAACGAAAGTTCAAAACACGCGCCCAAAAACAGTGATACATGGGATATTATGAGCCGGAAACATCCGTTGCTTTCTTCCCGACTCTCTTAAAGGAACCATCTTTGTTACAGCTCCGTAACCAGCACTAGACGTACGCCGTCGTTCACGTGACCGATATCGTCGCGACCCGGAAGATAGTAGAGACGCCGGAAGGATATCGACTCCCAGGCGCCTAGGGCTTCTGAGATTGGCCTATTAGCCGACCCCGCGGTGAATGCCAAGCTACGCATTAGTGCATCCGCGATATTGTCTGAGAGAATCCCCCCTTCCACCCATACCCCATACCAATCGACATATCCGCGGAGAATGCCGCCTCTATCAATATATAGGTATATCCAAAGCCGTGCCTCAAAATCATAGTCGAACCACGATTCCAATACCATCTTGCATGGCATGCGAACATAGATATACATCCTTGAAGGCGAAAAGTCGGGCAATATATCCCAAGTGTAAATCGGCTCTAGATTGCTTACATCCTCTACTGTTCCGAACCTCCCAGAACCGATTGAAACATCAATAGAACCTAGTGAATCCTGCATTGCCTCCTTAAAGCTACTACCGAGCAAGTTACTGATAGGTATAGGTGGGCATTCATTGGTGAAGCGACGCACCAGCATCGCCGATGACGTACGTTCATCGAAGTCGATGCTGGACAGTTGCGATGTTTCATTCGTCTGACCCGGGGTGCAGGGAAACATCGCGTAGCGGCCTTGGTAGCTGGGGTTCTGAAAAAGGATGATAAACCCACCTTTTTCGGAAACAGTGGCTGTAATTGTGAGGGACGATGTCTGATCGTTCATGTCCAGCGTGTCCAAGGCGGACTTCGGGACCAACTTTAAGGTCCGAAGAGGGCTGGAACTAAGGATATGAAACGAAGATCTGCCGTCAAAGTTGGCGTGTTCATAGAGCCTTGCAAAGATGGTCATCCGTCGACCCCCTTTGCGTTCTTCGGCTGATCTCCGCTAATGAAGTCCTGGATCGCATTCTCGACAACCTTTTCACCTTCCTTATCGAGCGCTCGTTTCGAGGTTACTTGATTGATGGCAGCTTCGAGGAAGAGCAGATTGGCGTCTGATGATTCGTCAAAAAACGCCTTGCGCGCCAGCCTGAGATTCGTTTCTGAGTCGCAGCCCCGTTCGGCGAAAAGAAAGCGGGCGACAGCAAAATTCATCCCAGTTGAGACTGTTAAATTTTCATAGTCTGCCTTTACCTCTTCAGCGGTAGGTCTTGTTTCATGGGCCCGCGGCTCCACTGGCGCTACCCGCGAAGCAGGGTTTGCAGAACCATTCCCAATGTCACCGAGTCTCTCCCTTAGGTCCCGTGCCTTTCGGGTTAGCTTCTCCAAGCGCTCCGGATCCAGAATCAGCCTCTCCATTTTATTAGGTTTCATCCGGTATTCTCCACATGGGCTCGGTCGCTGCCCGAAACCCTGCTCCTCGGGCGATTCCCTGTCAACTTGCATGCATGTCCGCCGGCTGATCTCGGCCGAAAAAGGCCGCTGAACCTCGGTTCGAGACCCGATCTGGGCTGTTTTGGCCCTTCTGGTCGATCTCGGCGCACGGCTCTCCCTTCGGCTCTTACCGCCCCACGGTCCGCTCGCGTCAGGCCGCCGCCATTGGCGGTCCTCGCAAGCGCTCGATCTGGCGCAGGATCGCGGCAAACAGGGCGTGCGACACCGCCACCTCGGCCAGCTGGAACACAAGGTAGCGCCCGTGGCGCACGATCCGGGTGCCGATCTTGACGAGCTTCTCGCGCAGCGTGGTCAACGACCACTGCGCCGCCTCACGGGGCAGCGCGAGGCTGCGCAGAAAGTTGGCCAGGTTGTAGGCGAGCGCGAACAGCTGGAGGCGCACCGCGTTGTCGCGGAAGGCGCGGCAGGACAGCCGCGTCCAGCGCAGCGCGTTCTTGCCTTCTTTGATCCACTGCTCGGCGGTGCCGCGGCCGTTGTAGAACTTGACCACCCGCTCCGCAGGCCGACTCAGGTTGGTGACGATGAAGCCGACCCGCGGGTAGAGCTCACCCTGGTGCCACTCGACCTTGGCCGCCACCCGGCGCGGCTTGGCCCAGCTCTGGGCCTGGTAGCTGAAGCTGGCGTGGAATACCTGCGGCCTCTTCGGCGGCCGGCCGACGGGGCGGGTCAGCAGGTGCCCGATCCGCTCCTGCAGGACCGGGTTGGGCGGCAGGCGGATGGCGTAGCCGATGCCCTCGGCCTCGAGCAGCTCGTAGAGCTCGGGCTTGGCGAAGGCCGCGTCGCCGCGGAAGTAGAGGACGAGGCCGCGCCCGCGGTAGCGGGCGATCACCGGCACCAGCACCGAGCGCCAATCGTCGGCGCTATGGACGTTGCCGGGCCGGAGCAGGCAGCGCTCGAGATCGCCGAACTGGTTGAACAGGAACAGCGGGTGGTAGCAGGTGCAGCCGAAGTGGCCGTTGTAGGCCGAGCCCTCCTGCTCGCCATGGGTCGGGCTCTCGGAACTGTCCATGTCGAGGATGATGCCGTCGGGCGGCCGACGCTGGTGCACCCGGTCGATCCACGCCCCGGACAGGTCTGTAATCGCCGCCAGATTGGCCTCGGTCGGAAGCCACTCGGTCTCGAAGCGGCCCATCTCGCTGCTCGAGGCCCCGGGCCGGTCGAGCCCCTCTCGACCGACGATGGCGCGCATGGCCGGGTCGCGGGCGAGCCGCTCGGCGTCGTTCACGTCCTCGTAGCCGGCGAGGCGGCCATAGATCGCCTGTCGCAGCAGGCCGAGCAGCCGGTGCCGGATGTTCCTGCCGCGCCGGCCCTCGGCGAGGGCCGAGGCGGCCGCCGCGGTCAGGCCGAGGGCGTCGTCCAGCTCGCGGTAGGCGAGCAGGCCGCCATCCGAGGTGATCCTGGTGCCGTGGAACTCGAGCTTGAGGCGACGGTCGAAGGCGACCCGCAGGGGCCCTTTCGTCTCACCCGTCGCGTCCGCCATCCCGCACCCGCCCGACCATTCGCTATGTCTTTGATCCCCATAGCAGAATCGGCACAGAGCGTCAGCTGCAAATCACTGCATCTGGGAAATGCGGGATAAAAGGGCTGCTGCCGAATGGCGGGGGTTTCTCACCAATGTATAGGGGGTATTTCGACGAAAGCGGTGATCTGGAAGCTGCCGATAAGATTTTCTGCGTCGCAGGCTACTACGTAGAGGCGGCCAACGCGGAACGTATGGATGCAGAATGGCTTAAGGTTCTCAACGAGTACGGCCTTCCTCATTTTCACATGGTGGATTGTGCGCACGGGAATGAAGAGTTTAAGCGGATCGAGAAAGAAGAACGATCCGAGCTTGTGATTAAGCTGATCAAGATCATCAAAGATTACACATCTCACGGGTTCGCCGCTATTGCGAGCGGTGATCACTTTGTAGCGGAGAAGGACAGACCGGACGTTTACAGCGAATGCGTGGAACTTTGCATCAGTGCGTTGCAGGTTTTTTTATTGAGCAATCGTTTAGAAGGCGAGACGGTTTATTTTTTTGAAACGGGCCACAAAAGTCGAGGCGATGCATACAATCATGTCGCAAGACGAATAGGAGAGCTATCGTCGTCAATTGCGTTTGGAATGAAAGATCAAGTACGCCTGCTGCAAGCGGCGGATTTACTTGCGTGGCAGACCGCAAAATACGCAAAGGATATTTATGGCCAAAAGCGTCCGCCCCGGAAAGACTTTATGAGTTTGCTCGAACATCCACATACCTTAGCTTTCCTCACTGTGAAGGGCTCTGAAAAGCAAATAGCTTTTGAAGATTGGCCCCTAAGCCGCAGGGGTGTCACAACTATTCTTGTGGAGGCACCAAGGAGGGGCCGATTACAATCTGGCATGAGGCTGGCAGCCAAGTGCCTATCATTCCAGTCGATAAGTTGATGGGGTGGCGCATGGGCGCCGGACGGATGGCGTACGTCGGATTTGCAGATTCAGGCAACAAAGCATTTATGCTAGCGTTCGATAATTTGCGGCTCAACGAGGCGGTGGTGGGAATGGTCAATGCGCTAGAAGTGTATCCGGATTCGCCGAGCAGCCCATCTTTTGATGTATCGCAGATTGAATTCGAATCGTTCGGTTCGGCAAAAGTGCTGAGGATGCGAATGCCGAATGGCGCAACCTTGGCCTTCAGGCTTCCTCAGGAAATATCAAGCAAATTGAAGATGGAGGACTAGTGAGGTTGCTAGTCGTGCTCCCACCTCTTAGGCGGGACACATTGCGCCGCACTATCTTGAGGGTCCAACCCGTTCAGACTGACGAAGAAGTGTCGCCCACCTCCTCTGCATCCGGATGCTGTGTGGTCACGAGAACGTAAGGGCTATTGCTGGAGGGCGCAGAGCGCCAGTCCATTCGGCACCTCGTCCGGTCCGCCGTGGGCGTGCCAGCGGATGTGTGCGACATCGACCCCGATCAGGCCGTCGACCAGGCGCAACGAGAAGCCGCAGACGTAGCACTCGGCAAGGTGGGCCTCGAGAACCGCGGCGCCGAAGACCATGTCGCGACGACGGATGGCGACGGGGTGCCGAGCTCGAGGCCGACCGCTTGGAGGATTTTCTCATGCAGCCCGGGCGCAAAATGACAGTCGAGCAGGTGGGGCGCCACGGCGTCGATCAGCTCTGGCTGCCGCTCGAACGTTGCAAGCACATCGGGCGTGAAGCCGGCCGACCCGTCCCGCTGACGCGCTATCCCCTCACGGATATTGCCCTCGGCGTCGAGCAGCTCGGCGGGATCGGGCAAGTGCCACAGGCGATGGTTGACCAGGCGTCCGTAAGGATAGGAGACGTGCGCGCCGCTGCCCCACGGCCCATAGCTGCGTAGCAGCGGGTTCACGATCGCCTCGGCCGCGTTGAACCTGACCTCGGTCTGTCGCTCGTGTTTCAGGCGGGCAAGGGCGTAGAGGAGCAGCAAGGGTTTGTGCGGAGCCCACCGGCCGCCGCGGCGAACTGGTGGATGCCGTCGAATTTGGCGAGCAGCGTCTCGCGGTCGAGCGGTACCGCGGCAGGTGACCAATCGGAGCCTCGATTTAACACCAACCTAGAATTGAGCAACTTTGGCCGGGGTGCAAGGGCATCTGGCTCGGACTCGATGTGCAAACGTTTGCACGGGGAGCCGGCGGTCGCCTGCAGGCAACCAGGTCGCCGCTTAGGCAGATGTCGACGACCAATTCGGGCCGAAGCGGGCCTCCCCGTGATTTCGCTTTGTGGTAGATAGCCCCTCCAGGGATTACCAGCGGGCGATGTCCACCCCCGGCACCCCCCCAACCACCCGGAAGCAGCTCCCCGCGCTCCTTGGCGCCTCCAGGGGGTAGCAAATGCATGGTGCTACTGGTGCCGCCGAGGACCGTGCCTATCTGCCGATAGCGAAGCATGAAGACCGACTCCGATACTGGCGATCGATCCTACGCGAAGCCGAGCGCGAGCTCGAGGCGGCCACCGGGCGCACGACCCTGCACTCCGCCGCCAGGAAGCTCATGCGGACCAAGGCCGAGCTGAAGCAACTACAGGCCGAGAATCCAGCCTAATCTGGTGTGGAATGTGGTGCCCTCGGCGGGCGCTGCCGCAACGCTCGACCCTGCTCATCCAGCTCGAACCCAGCCCCCTCGAGGTGCTTGACCACCCGCTCGGCGAGCTCGTGGCGGGCATCGTCTGGGGCATGCTCTCGAACGAGCCGGCGGAGCAGGTCGCCGCTCCGGGAAAGGGCGAAGCCGATCGAAAACACCAAGTGATCGCTGAACGACCATGGATGCATGCGGGCGACCTTTGTTCCTGATTCGTTCTACAAACCCGCCCGATGCGCACCTGTCAAGTTGCAGGCTCAGCGGCCGGGGCCGAGGGTCTCGATCTTTCTAAGAAACGGGCCTTCCCGTCCCGGTACCATGCCCACCGGTGGCCAGGGAACTTTCGCCGCCGAGCTTCATTTGAGGGCGCCATTCCATCGAGGTGACGGCCGCCCGCCGCACCCCACACTCAAGGAAGCAACATCATGGCCTACAGCCGGCGCGAGATCCTCGTCACGGGTCTCAACAACGCCTACGCGCTCGAGTCACACGCCGCCGACGTTACCCAGAACCAGGCGAGCCGCCTCGGCGACTACCCGGAGCTTCAGCGCCGTGTGCAGCAGCACCACGAGGAGACGCTGCGCCAGCGCGACCGGCTCGGCGAGTGCCTGAGCCAGTTGGGCGAGAGCCCGTCGACCTTGAAGGATACGGTGCTGCGTCTCGTGGGCAACATCCAGACCATGTTCCACGCCACGGCGGACGACGAGGT
>Ga0299914_10001695_pt1 | contig 14776 bp, 14 predicted proteins | sample RVTome_10_FD_201361 | JGI IMG/M metagenome (GOLD analysis project Ga0299914, IMG submission 201361) | Soil microbial communities from uranium-contaminated site in the Upper Colorado River Basin, Wyoming, United States - RVT153D57 (version 2) ...
CGTGCGCCGCGGCGACGGTGCCCGTCTCGAAGTCGTCGGCGGAGGTGGTGCCGCCGAACGGCATCTCGAGATGGGTATGGACGTCGATGCCGCCGGGCATCACGAGGCATCCGGCGGCGTCCACGATCGTGTCGGCGCCGAGCGAGAGCCCGCGGCCGATGAGCGTGATGACGCCCTTGTCGATGAAGACGTCGGCGTCGTAGCGATCCGAGGCGGTGACGATCGTGCCGTTTCGAACGAGAGTCGTAGCCATGCGCCAGGACAACGGGGCGTGGTGGGTCAGACCTCCTGGCGTGCCGGAGGTTCGGCGGCGTACCCTTCAGCCTCGTACCCGCCCCGGTAGTCGGCGGCGTCGGGTCGCCGGATCTGCGAGTGCGCGACCACGCGTTCGCGCAGGAGGCCGCGGAAGTCGTCGAGGTTCCGCCATCCCCGATCCGCGTGCCGTTCGAGGAACGCGCGATAGCCGTCGAGAAGGCCGGCGATCACGTTGGGGCCGACGGCGTGGTCCAGCATCGCCGCCGTGCAGACCTGCACGGTGCCGCAGCCGAGGAGGAAGTAGCCGAGCGCCTGGCTGAAGCCGGCGATGCCCCCGATCCCCGAGAACGCCCGGTCCGGGAACGCGCGCGTCATCTGCGAGATGAGCGCGAGCGACTGCGGCAGGATCGCGGGGCCGCCGAGGCCGCCGCTCGAGACCCGGCCGTCCACGTTCATCTCGAACTCGAGCGTCTCCGGGTCGATGAGCGGGATCGACGGGAACGTGTTCGACGAGCTGACGGCGTCGCCGCCGCCGCGGAACACGGCGCCTGCCTCGACGACGATGTCGCCCGTGGCCGGCGTCAGCTTCGCCCAGACGGGCACGCGCGCCGCCTCCTGGACGGCCTGGGTGACGATCGAACACAGGGCCTGGTCCCTGCCGATGTTCGATCCCATGTCCGGGCGATCCATGTGCGGGCACGACAGGTTCAGCTCGAGGCCGTCGGCGCCGGCATCCTGGCACGAGGTCGCCAGCAGGCGCCAGTGATCCAGTTCGCGCTCGCTGCCCGAGCCCGCCATGATCGAGGCGATCAGGATGCGGTCGGGGAAGGCCTGCTTGATCCGCTCGATGCGCGGGATCCACCAGTCGAGCGGCTTGTCCGAGATCAGCTCCCAGTTCCACGACGAGTGCAGCACGCCGGCGCGCCCCTTGTTCATCGAGAGCGTGCCGGCTTCCGGATTGTGGCGGAGGAACTTCGTCTTCGGTCCGGCGACGTTGACCACGGGGTGCAGGCCGATGGTCTTGGTGACCACGCCGCCCCAGCCGGCTTCGAAGGCGCGGAGGATGTTCGACTCGGACTCGGTTGGCGGGGCCGAGGCGAGCATGAACGGGTTCTCGAAGCGAAGGCCGGTGAAGGTCACCGAAAGGTCGGGGCCCATGACATACCTCGGTGGAAAAGTCCGGTGTATCCACAGCCGATCGGACGGCGTTCCGCCGCCCCCGGCCTCAGGGAGCCACCAGCGGCGCGTAGGCGTCGGGGCGTCGATCCCGGAAGAACTGCCAGACCGCCCGCACTTCGGCAATCAGGTCGAGATTGAGATCGGCGACGACCACCGCATCCCGGCCGCGCGGGCCTTCCGACAGGATGCGCCCCCGCGGGTCGCAGAAGTAGCTGCTGCCGTAGAACTCGCCGATGTTCCACGGCGCCTCCCTCCCGACGCGGTTGATCGCCCCGACGAAATACCCGTTGGCCACGGCGTGGGCGGGCTGCTCGAGCTTCCAGAGGTATTCCGAGAGTCCGGCGACCGTCGCCGACGGGTTGAACACGATTTCCGCGCCGTTCAGGCCGAGCGCCCGCGCGCCCTCGGGAAAATGACGGTCGTAGCAGATGTAGACGCCGACCTTGGCGAAGGCGGTCTCGAACACCGGATAGCCGAGGTTCCCGGGGCGGAAGTAGAACTTTTCCCAGAAGCCCGGCTTGCAGTGCGGGATATGGGTCTTGCGGTACTTGCCGAGATAGGAGCCGTCCGCGTCGATGACGGCAGCCGTGTTGTAGTAGACCCCCGCCTGCTCCTCTTCGTACACGGGCGCGACGATGGCCATGCCGTGCTTCTTCGCCAGCTTCCGGATGTACGTGACCGTGGGGCCGTCCGGTACCCGCTCGGTCAGCTCGTACCAGCGCGGCTCCTGCTCGGCGCAGAAGTACGGCCCGTAGAACAGCTCCTGCAGGCAGAGGATGCGCACGTTCTTCCGGGCGGCCTGAGCGATGAGCGCGGTGTGCCGATCGATCATCGCCTTCTTGATCGCGGCCAGCGGCCGGCTGGGCGGGACGACGTTCCGAACCTGAATCAATCCGCAGCGGACGACGCGAGACGACATGGCGGCTCTCCCTGGGCCTGTCGGGCACAGCAGGGGCAAGTATGACACGAGGAGGAGCCCCGACCGGCCAGCCTCGCGTCCCCAGGGCGCATGCGACGGCCATCGGCCCGAGGCCTGGGCTGACGTGCGGCACCCGCAGGCGCCCGCCCGGAGCCGGGCCGACTCTGCCATAGAATGGCCCGATGGCCGTTTCGAGCCCCGTGTCCGCCGCACCGTCGCGCCGCGTCATGCTCGTGATCCTCGTCGACCTGAACTACCTGGAGCGAGCGCGGCGCGGATCCCGGCGTTCGGCCGCCCGCTCCGCCACCTTCACCGCCTGCTTCGCCCATCGTGCCAGCTCGTCGGCGCTCTCCAGCACGCTCATCGGCACCGCGTAGTACTGCATCCTGCCGCTGCGCCCGGGGTACGGGCGGAACGGGGCGCTCCCGGCGCGCTCGTAATCGCCGCGCGTCGTGTCGTCCGCCTTCAGGTACAGTACGTCACCGGCGACGATGCCGAAGAAGATGCCGCGGCGGTACAGGCCCACGGCGCCGAACATGGACCGCGGCTGCACTTCCCCGAGCTCTTCGAGCTGATCGAGCACGAACGCCCGGAACGCGTCCGACACGCGCAGCGGGTTGTCTCGCTTGCCGGGTGCTTGCTTGCGGGCGGTCACCCGGTCAGCTTACAGCCTTCTGCCGATTCCTCGTCGCGCACGGCGCTCAGAATCCAATCAGCACGCCAAGCTGCGGCCCGACCGCCTCGATGTCGGGATTCCGATCCCGTCCCGCCCGGCCGCCGTTGGACACGTGCGCCCACCGCAGGGAGGCCACGGCGTGCAGCCCCGGCCGGAGCGTGATGACCGCTCCACCCCCGCCGAGGGCGAGATAGTTGAACCGCGTCCCGCCCGGCGGCGTGTTCGTGTCGGCGTCCGAGATGCCGACGTCGAATTCGAGGAAGAGTGACAGGCGTCCGCGCCGGTACACGCGGCCGCGGACGCCCGCCGACACGCCGAACAGCATGGCGTCCGTGCCTCGCTGGGAGATGTAGTACAGGGGCGCGCGGGCCGCCAGGACGAGCCCGCCGGTCAGGCCGTACGTGAGGCCCGCGCTCAGGCCGGACATCTCCTCGCGCGAGACGTTGTAGTTCCAGGTTTCGGCGGCGCCGTGCAGCGCCAGCTCGAGGTGCCAGCCGCGCGCCTCGAACGGATCCGCCGCCGCGGGAGACGCCGGCGCCTGCGCGCGCACGGCCGCGGGCAGGGCGACGGCCAGCAGCGCGAAAACGAGAGCGCGGGTGAAGGCGATGACGTGCGATATCGTAGCGCGCATGTTCCGTACGGCGGCCCTCTTCACGTTCGCCCTCGCCCTCCTCCCCGCCGGCACGGCTCCCGCATTCGCGCAGGACCGCGTCGAGATCGGCGCCAGCGTGCTGTTCTACGGTGACAACACGGAGTTCCGCAATCCATTCCGCGAGGGAGAGACGATTTTCGGTGCCGCCGCGCGCGTCACCGTTGCCGCCGGCCTCGGCGATCGCACGGTCCTCACTCTCGGCGCCTTCGCCAATCAGCGCTTCGGTTCGGACGACGCCTTCGAGCTGGTGCGGCCGGTCGTGTCGCTGACGGTTCGCGGCGATCGATCGGCGTTCGTCTTCGGCACGTTCGACCCGTCCGGGGAGACGGCACCCGGTCCCGACCTCGGCGGCCCGCACGGCCTGCTGCCGCCCCTGCAGCGCGAGACACTGGCCTTCGACCGCCCGTACGAGGCCGGGCTTCGGTGGCGGTTCGCCGGCGCGAGGCTTCGTCACGACGTCTGGATCGACTGGCAGCGGCTCAATACGCCGGAGCACCGCGAGCGCTTCGACGCCGGCGCCAGCGGGGAGTTGCAGCTGAAGCGGCCGCTCTATCTTCCCTTCCAGCTCCTCATCGTGCACGAGGGTGGCCAGCTGTTCGATGCGGGCCCGGTGGCCGACAGCCTGGCTGCCGCCGCGGGGCTCGCGCTCCGCGGCCGCGCCGGACGGTTCGATTCCGCCGGCCTCGAGATCTTTGCGCTCGCGTCGAGACTCGTACCCGATCGAGGCCGCGACGCGGACGATCTGGACGGCGCCGGCTTCCTGGCGCGGGCCTCGGCCGAACGCTCCGGATGGCGCGGGCACCTGCTGTTCTGGCGGGGCCGGCACTTCATCACGGACGAGGGGGACCCCAACTACCTGTCCGTCAGGCGGAACGGGAGACGTTATGGCGGCACGCGCGACTACTCGGAGGCCGGGCTCACGCGCGTCTTCCGCCCGGACGCGCGCGTCGCGATTCACGCCTCGGCACGGGTTCACCGGACCGAGCGGCACTACGAGTACTCCTATCGCATCCTCGGCGTGGTTGACGCGGCGTGGAAGATGAGGTGACGACCGTCCCGCGCGCATGCTTCAGGCCTTCCGATCAGCCGAACGCTGGCACGGTGACGGGTTCGCCGGTGACAATGGCGCGGTTCGCCAGAATCCCCACGATCGTCGCGCGCGCGCCTTCCTGCATCGAACACCGGACGGGCGCGCCTTCCGTCACGCTCCGCACGAAGTCCACGAGCGCGTAGTACAGCGACGGGTGCGGCAGCCCGATCCCCGACTGGAGCGCGCCCTGCGCGGCGAGCCTGGTGGCGTCGGCGACGAGGACGATGCCCTCGGCGCCGAACGCCTGCTGGCGCGTCGCGTAGACTTCCCAGCCCTGCGTCGGCGCGTCGGCCTCCTTGAAGAGCCAGCCGTGGCTCCACGCCAGCCGGATGGTGCCCTGCCCGCCGACGAACAGCTCGTGCTGCCCGGCGTAGGAGCTGGCGAGGGTGCCCTGATAGCGCAGCGCCACGCCGTCTTCCCAGATCAGGTCCAGGTCGATCGAATCCGCGACCGTCCGGCCATCCCTGTGCAGCCGGATCCCTCCGCGGCCCTGCGCGCGCACGGGATACCGCCCGCCGCGGAACCAGTGCGCGACGTCGAACTGCTGCGCGCCCAGCTCGCCGGCGAGCCCGATCGAAACCTCCGGGTCCAGACGCCAGTTCGCCGCGCGTTCGGCGTCGGGAGTCGCTCCGGGAAAGCGCCAGCTCGTCTTGCGGTGATACTGGGCGTACATCGACACGAGCTGCCGGAGTTCCGTCTCGACGAGCGGCTGCGCGCGCCGGTAGGTCGGGTTCGACCGCCCCTGGAAGCCCGCCTGCGCGACAGTTCCGGCGCCGGCGGCCGCTGTCGCGATCGCTTCGCAGTCCTCGACCGACGCCGCAATCGGCGCTTCGCAGTAGACGTGCCGGCCCGCCGCCAGGCAGTCTTCCACGATCTGCCGGTGCAGGTGGGTCGGCGTGGCCACGACGATCGCGGTGACGTCGGCGCGGGTGTCCAGCAGTGCGCGGTGATTGTCGAATGCCGCCGCGCCCCGGACGAGGCCGGCGGCCGATTTCAGGCGCGGCGCCGCCACGTCGCACACCGCGGCGATCTCGACCTGCTCGATCTTCTGGAGCTCCGCGATGATGGCGCGGCCCTGCCGCCCGAGGCCGACGAGGCCCGCCTTCACCGCGGGACCCTGGAGCGCCGGCAGCGCCTCCCAGGCGTCCGGGACGAGTGACAGCCCCGCGAGGGCGCCGGCCGTCTGCCGGATGAACGTCCGCCGATTCGAAGAAGGGGTGGTCATGGGGTCGACAGAAACGCGGACCGTGAGCGGGATCAGGCGGCTCCGGCGCTCGAGTGGGGTGTCGACTCCGGGCCCGGCAGGAGTCGTGCGCTGAAGCCCTGCGGAAATCCGTCGGGGAGGCGTCCCAGGACTGCGAGCGCCGTGGACCACGCGTCGGCGAGCCTCGCGGACGGTCCCGTCACCGACGCGCGGCCGGATCTCCGGACCGCCGCGCCGGTCCGGGGGTCCATGATGTGTCCGTCATCCGTGGCCGTCCTCTGGCTCCCGGCGTCGGAAACGGACAGCGCCGCGTCGCGCAGCATGACGACGGGCGCGCCGGGCGCATCGCCGATGGCAATGCCCCATCCGGCGGCGCCGTCGGGCGCGCCGATCGCGACCGACGTGCTCGTGCCGCCGTGGAGCAGGGCGCTCGTGACCCCCGCGGCCCGAAGCGTCCTGGCGGCGCAGTCGAGCGCGTGCCCTTTCGCGATGCCGCCGAGGTCCAGCGCGACGTGCGGGCCTGCGCAGGCGATCGTCCAGGCGGCGGCGTCCAGCCGTACGCCACCGGCATCGAGGCGGCCGTCCCCGGCCCGGACTGCGGAGTCGGCGAAACCCGCGCCGGCCATAGCCGGCGCGACCGTGATGTCGAAGGCCCCCTCCGACCGCACCCGGACGTCCAGGGCGTCGGTGAACAGTTCGAACGTCTCGCGATCGAGGCGGACGGGCGATCGCCAGGCCGTCCGGTTGATGTGCGAGAGCAGGCTGTCGGGCGCGAAGCGGCTGAACCGTCCGTGCAGCCGCTCGATCTCCTCGAGCGCGGCCTCGCCGGCCGCCAGGAGATCGCCCCGGCCCGCGGCGAGCGCCAGCTCGAACCGTGTGCCCATCGCCGCGACCGCGAGCCGCAGCGGCGCGCCTGTCATGCCCGCCTGACCCGCATGATCTCCGGGTCGTATTCGAACGCGGATCCCTGCCAGAGCGATCGCGTCGCGAGGTCCACGATGACCATGACCTGCGTGCCCAGATCCACGTCGCTCGCGGGCTTCGCGCGCGTGCGGATGCACTCGAGCCAGTGGAGCCTGAGCGCGTCCTGATCGTTGCCGGGGGCGCCGGGCGGCGCGGGAATCTCCTGCTGTTCCATCTCGTCCGCCCAGATGCGCTCTGGGCGGATGAGCGCGTTGCGCCCGCCGACGAAGAGGTTGCCCTTGTGGCCGCGGATGACCCGTTCGACGCCCAGCTCGTTGCAGGTCGAGCCGGCGACGACCATCGTGTGCTCGCGCTCGAACTCGACCGTGATGTTCACCTGATCGTGGTTCTCCATCTCCTTGTCGATGTAGTGGCCGCCGACGGCCGCCACCCGGACCGGCCATCCGGCGTCGAGCGCGCGGATCGTCGGCGTCATGTGGTGCACCAGCAGGTCGCCGATGATCCCGGTCGAGTAGCGGCGGTACCGGCGCCACCGGGCGTAGACCTCGGGGCTCCACGCCGTCCTGCCGAGCGGTCCGCACCACATGTTCCAGTCGAGGTTCGTGCCGGGCTTCCAGGTGGGATCGATCTCGTAGTACTTCCACTCGCCGTCCTTCGAGTTGCGGCAGTAGCTGGTCTGGCTCCACACCGGCTTCCCGATGGCCCCCTTCGCGATCAGATCCTTCGCCGCCTGGTAGCTGGGCGTCATGACGTACTGCGTGCCGACGAGCAGGAGGACATCCGGATTGGCGTGCGCCACCTTCTGGAGGCGCAGCGCCTCGCGGAGGGTGAGCGTCATCGGCTTTTCCACGTAGACGTCCTTGCCCGCCCGGATCGCGTCCTCGGCCATCTGGCCGTGCCAGTGTTCAGGGCTCGCGATCAGCACGCCGTGCAGATCCGGCCGCTCCAGGAGCTGCCGGTAGTCGCGATAGACCGCCACGTCGCCGCCTTGCACGGCGTCGATGCGCTTCTTGGCGGCGTACCACCGTGTGTCGCAGACGTCCGAGATCGCCTCGACGCGGACGTTCGCGGTTCCCTCGCGCGCGAACCCGAGGAAGGCGCGGCAGTGCGCGGTGCCCATGCCGCCCGTGCCGATGACGCCGATGCGGACCGGCTCGTTCGCCCCGAGCGGCGCGCGCGCCGCCGCCTGCGGAACCGCGCGATCGTCCACGAGCAGCTCGCCCGCGCGCGGCGTGCGCGATGCGAGCCCGGCTGCGGCGGCCACTCCCGCGGTCGTCCTGAGAAACTCGCGCCTGCTCCTGGAGCGGCTCATCGCAGTGCTCCCTTTCCTGCCTGGGCCTCGTCCCGCACGCGCTCGAGCAGCCTCTTCGTCGCGAGGATCCCTTCGGGCTCGCCCAGGCGCGAGCCCTCGTACTCGATGCCGACCCACGAGCGGTAGCCGGCGTCCGCGACGATCTTCATCAGGCGGCGATAGTCCTTCTCCGTCTCGTTCCCCTGTTCGTCGAAGTCGTGAGACTTGGCGCTCACCGCCTTGGCGAACGGCATGAGATCGGCCACGCCCTGGTAGCGATCGTAGTCGCCGAAATTGCCGAAGTCGGGCAGCGTGCCGCAGCGCGGATGATTCACCATCGTCATCACGCCCGCGAGCCACTGGCCGTTCGACGAGAGCCCGCCGTGGTTCTCGACGATGACGTCGATGCCGAGAGGGTCGCCGAGCAGGCAGAGCTGCCGCAGGCCGTCGGCGGCGAGCTTCTGCTGCTCCTCGAAGCTCCCCTCGCTTGCGGCGTTCACGCGGATTGACACGCAGCCGAGCGTCTTCGCCGCCTCGAGCCACTTGCGATGGTTCTCCACCGCCTGCCGGCGCGCGGCTGCGTCCGGATCCCCGAGGCGCCCTTCACCGTCGCACATGATCAGATGCTGGTAGACGCCGTGATCCTTCGCGCGCGTGTTCATCTCCGCGAGGTATGCGGCGTCCTGCGCGCGGTCCTTGAAGAAGGTGTTGACGTACTCGACCGCCTCGAGACCGAAGTCCTGGCGCGTGACCCTCGCGAAGTCGAGATGATCGAGCTTGCCGGACTGGATGGTGCGGTGGAGCGACCATTGAGCGAGCGAGATGCGGAAGGGCGGCGAGGGCTTCTCGCGCTGGCGCGCGCCTTCGAGCTTCGTCCAGAGGCCTGGCGCCATCGGCGCGCAGAGCGCGGCCGCGGCCGTGTGAAGCCATTCACGTCGGGTGAGCGCGGGCATGTTCGCTCCTATCGGCTGGAACCGTCGCGTCCGGGTTGTAAGCTCGCTCCGAGCCCCGAGCCCCGAGCCCCGAGCCCCGAGCCCCGAGCCCCGAGCCCCGAACCCCGAGCCCCGAACCCCGAGCCCCGAGAATCGGAAGTCTACCGCATCAGCGGCAGCCTGACCGGCCGGCCTCCCCGCGCGGCCGACCGATCCGCCGCCAGGCAGATCTCCATCGTCTTGCGGGCGTCCCGGACGTTCAGGTGGGTTTCCTCGCCGGCCAGGATGCACGCCACCAGCTCGTCGATTTCTCCCTGGAACGGATGGTGCGTGACGTCGGCGCTGCCGGGCATCTCGGCCATCACGCGAATCGCCGGGGCGCCGGCGGGCGTACGGGCGGGCTCCAGGGTTACGCCCGCGATGGGGCAGGCGCGCCGCAGCGCGTCCACGTCGACGAGGTGCTCGTTCCAGAGCACGAGATCGCCGCGCAGCGTGGCCCGGTCGCCCATCAGCTCGACGTCGAACGCATACGGCATCTGGAAGTCCGTCGAGCTCAGGAGCTGGGCGAGCACGGGCGCTTTCGACGAGCGTCCCATCGTGAGGTTCACCGCGATGGACGTCGGATACTCGTACCCCGCCGTGAAGCGCGTGTGATACGCCGAAACCTCCGCTGCCTCGAGCCCGGTACACCAGCGGAGCGCGTCCACGGCGTGGCACCCGGCGGCCAGCAGATGGCTGCGGCCGCTCTTCTTCGTTCGCGCCCACGACCAGCCGGAGTACCAGTCCGTGACGCGCGACAGGTACTGGAACCTGGCGAACCGGAGGGTGCCGAGCGTGCCGCTCTCGCGCAGCCACCGCGCGAACCGCAGATAGGGGTTGTAGTGCAGCTCGAAGGACACGATCGTCCGGACCTTCGCGCGCCGCACGGCCTCGTCGATCGCGCGCAGCTCGCGCAGATCGAGGCCTGTCGGCTTCTCGATCAGCAGATGCCTGCCCGCGCGCGCGGCCGCGACCGCCTGCCGCGCGTGCAGGTGGTTCGGCGTGGCGATCGAGACGATGTCCACGTCGGGAGCGTCGAGGAGCTCGGCGTACCGCGTCGTGAAGCGCGCGTCATCGGGCCAGGCGACGCCGGCGCCTTCGAGCCGCTTGCGGGCGCGGCGCTCGTCGCGGCTGCAGAGATACGCGACCCGCGTGTGGGGGTTGTGCTGGAAAGCGGTGAGATGCTGGGTGGCGACCCAGCCGATGCCCACGATCCCGACGCCGAGGGGGCGGCCCGATTCCATCATGGCCGGTTGTGCGCCGACGTCAATAGCGAATCACGAAGCCCACGGCGGCGTTCCAGTACTTCAGTTCGACAGGTCCGAACGAGAGGCCCTCCAGTTCCTTCCCCGAGCGGACGTGGCTGAAATAGCGGAGGTCGAAGCGCACCCCGGTCCGGTCCGTGATGAACCCGATCGCCCCGCCGCCGACGTTGTAACCCAGGAGATTGACCGGCTCCTCCCACAGATTGGCCGGTGGATCCTCCGCCGACGTCCGCAGCAGGCCGAACCCGCCGGACACGAACGGTCGCAACCCGTACTGGTTCCAGCTTCGCGGCGTGGCGAGCACGAGGTTGCCCATCAGGGCGGTGGTCGCGCTGGCCCGCAGCACACCCAGATCCTGCTGCAGGAATCCGGGTGTGTGGAGCACCAGCGCCTCCACGCCGACCGGCCAGCCGCCGATCAGGACCACCGAGCCGCCGAAATTCCAGTGAGGCTTGCTCGCGGCGGTGGTGAATTCGTCCGTCTCGGTCACCAGGGTCGTGTCGCCCTTGAAGGTGAACCCGATGAGCGGTGTGAGCTGCCATTCCGCCCGGGCGGCGCGCGGCAGGCCGCCGATCATCAGCACGAAGAGCGCGACTGCGCACAGAGAACGTCGGGCGGGGACCTTCAAATCGTCAGGCGGAGGAACAGGGACGCGAATACGGACCTCGTGACGTCTCCTGACTGCAGCTGGAACGGCGCGTTCAACCGGTCGCTGTTGGCCAGCATGATCAGGGTCAGCCGCCGCGACGGCACCTTGAGGATCAACGACGAATAGGCGTTCGGGATCATTCCGAAGTGCCACACGATGCGTTCGCCGCGATAGTTCTGCACGAACCAGCCGAGCCCCATCGGCAGCACGGAGAAGTCCGAGGCCGTCGTATTCGTCCAGGCGAGCTGCCGGGTCGATTCGAGCAGCAGCGTCGTATCGAGGGCGCGATCGAAGCGCGCGAGGTCGCGGACGGTCGAGACGAGGCCGGCGGCCGCGCTGATGCCCTCGGACGGCAGGATGTTCCGGGCCGCCCGATTGCGCCTGTCCATCCGGTACGGGATCGCCAGGCGTTCGAGCACCCGCTGATACCGTTCGAGCTGCAGGGGCTCATAGGCCTCAGGCGGGACGACGGCGCGGTTCTCCAGGTCGGTGCCCGGCACCGAGTCCTGCATGGCGAGGTGCTCCAGGATTCTGTGCGAAACGCTCTTGCGGTACGGCTGCGGGATGCAGTGCTCCACGAGCGCGGTGAGCTGCGCGAAGCGCGCGGGATCGTAGAGGAACGTCGAACCGGGAATCCCGGCGGACGTATGGCTCAACAGGTGCCGCATCGTGACCCCGGGTTCCGGCAGCACGAGACCGTAGCGGCGGACGGGATCATCGAGCTCGAGGCGCCGCTGCTCCGCGCATTGCAGCAGCAGCGTGGCCGCGAGCGTCTGGCTGAGGTCGGCGACGATGTAAGGCGTATCGGGTGTCGCGCGGAGCCGGGTTTCCTGGTTCTGGAACCCGTAGCCGCGCTCCCAGACGATCTCGCCATCGAGCAGGATGGCTGCCGACAGCCCCGGGATGCCCGCCTGCTGCCGCAGCGGTTCGAGGTAGGCCTCGAACGGGGGCGACACGAACGGAATGGGGTTCTGGCGTGCCTGGCTCCCACCCGCGGCCAGCAGCAGCACGACGACAGTCGCAGCCAATCGTCTGGACAACATGCGGCTCTTCAGGAAGTGCCAAGTTTACCTGAAGCGTTGGCAGCGGACAAATGGTTCCCCCTCCGCCAGGGCCACGACCGGCAAGCCGAACCCCCGAACCCCCGAAGACCTCGAGCGCCGAGCGCCGAGCGCCGAGCGCCGAGCCCCGAGCCGCGAGCCCCGAGCCCCGGTTCGTACCACTCCCGTGAGGCACACGGCTTGCTTGGATGAGCTCGATGGCGCATCTCGCCGGGCCAGCTCATCCAGCACTCGAGCCCGACGGAGGTTTCTCCCGCCCCGCATCCCGGACGGCCGGGCGCGAGCGGGAGATCGTGATCCGGCCGGCTGCTTTCTCGCTCGGCCGCGCCCTGGCCTCGCTCCTGGCGCTCGGCCGGTACGCCGACCTGTTCTATACGCTGACGCTGCACCGGATCCGCGTTCGCTACAAGCAGTCGGTCCTGGGCCTCGGATGGGCGGTTCTCCAGCCGCTCGCGACGATGGCGATCCTCACGCTGGTGTTCTCGTACATCGCGCGGATCCCGTCGGGCGCCCTGCCGTACGCGGTCGTCGTGCTGGCGGGCCTCGTGCCCTGGACCTGCTTCTCGAACGCGATCACCACGTCCACGACGTCGCTGACGGGGCAGTCGCAGCTCGTGACGCGGGTGTACTTCCCGCGCGAGATCCTGCCGCTCACCTACATCTGCGCGGCGGCCATCGACTGCGCGGTCGCGGGTGTCCTGCTGGTCGTGGTGATGGCGCTGTACGGCATACCGCCCGGCCCGGGTCTGCTGCTGGCCCCGGTGGTGCTGCTGGTGCTCCTCGCGCTGGTCTGCGGCGTGGCGCTCACGGCGGCGGCGGCGCAGGTGCGCCTGCGGGACATCGGCGTGGCCATGCCGATCGTGCTGCAGTTGCTGATGTTCGCGAGCCCCGTTGCCTATCCGCTCGACACGGTGCCCGCGCGCTTCGCCGGCCTCTACATGCTGAACCCGATCGTCGGGATCGTCGAGAACTTCCGCCGCGCGGTGCTCGGGACGGCTCCGCCACATCTCGAATCGCTCGGCATCTCTATCGCGTGGGCCGCCGTCGCGCTGCCGCTCGGCTACGCGTACTTCAAGTGGGTCGAGGCCACCGCGGCCGATCTGGTCTGAGATGGCCTACGACGTCCGCTGCGTCGATCTCGGCAAGCGGTACCTGCTGCGGGGGCCGTCCGGCCGGTGGCTCGCGCGGCCGGCGCGTGCGCGGCGCGAGGAGTTCTGGGCGCTGCGGCACGTGAGCTTCGACGTCGCGCCGGGCGAGGCGCTCGGCGTCATCGGCCCGAACGGCGCCGGCAAGAGCACGCTGCTCAAGCTGCTGTCGAGCATCACCGCGCCGAGCGAGGGGGAGATTCGCATCCGCGGCCGCATCGCCGCGCTCATCGAGGTGGGATCGGGCTTCCATCCGGAGCTCACCGGGCGGGAGAACGTGTTCCTGAGCGGCACGATTCTGGGCATGCGCCGCCGGGAGATCGCCGCACGGCTCGACAGCATCGCCGACTTCGCGGGCATCGGCACGTTCCTGGACGTGCCGGTGAAGTGGTATTCGTCGGGGATGTACGTGCGCCTCGGCTTCGCGGTCGCCGCGCATCTCGAAGCCGACGTGCTCCTGGTGGACGAGGTGCTGGCCGTGGGCGACGCCGAGTTCCAGGCGCGCTGCCTGCGGCGCATCGACGAGCTGCGCGGGCGGGGCACCACGATCATCTTCATCTCGCACGATCTCGGGACGGTCGAGCGCATGTGCCGCCGCGCGCTGCTGCTGCGGAAGGGCGCGATCGTCGCGGAAGGTGACGCGCGCGGCGTGGTGACCGCCTATCAGCGCAGCGTCGCCGCGGGGCACGGCGAGCCCATCGCCTCGCCGGACGCGCCGCGTCCCCTGAGGATTCAAGGACTGCGGGTGCTGGACCGGCATGCGGCCGAGCGGGGCGTCGCGCGCACGGGCGAGCCGGTCACGATCGAACTGGCCCTGCACGCCGCCGCTCCCGTGAGCGATCTGGTCGCCGAGGTGCGCGTCTATTCCTACGAGAACGGCGCGCTGCTGTTCGACTGCCGGCTGCCGGACGGCGGCGTGCCCCTCGGACCGGGCCACCACGTGCTGCGCTTCCAGATCGAGGCGCTCGGGCTCCTCCCCGGCGCATACACGCTCGGCGCCCTGATCGGCCCGGCGTCGGGCGCGAATGCCGTGGACTGGTGGTACGGGCGCACGACGCTCCACGTGGAGGCGGGGCCCGCCGCGAGCGGGACGTTCCACGTGCCCTATCGATGGTCGGTCGAGACGCGGCGGCCTGATCCAGCCGTTGCGCTCCGGGAGGAGTGACCCCGGGAGCCACGGCGAATACGTGCCGCCGGCGCGAAACGATCACCACGACCTCTTCATTCTTGCTGCGGCCGCTTACCTCCTGCTGTCCTGTCGACGTGGCGAACTGGCGGATGCTTCGACATCGCCGCCGGTGCGTGCGAGGCCCGCCCGGGAGGCGCATCCACGCGGTAGACAGCGGCCCAGTAGTCCTCATAGATCAGGGAAAAGGCCGCGAGCGTCTCGGGGCGTAGCAGCACGAGCCGGTCGTGGGCCTCGGTTCTCGCGGGCGGCCGTTTCGGGATCAACAGGTGAGTGATCCCGAGACGGTGGAGCGCTGCGGTCACGTGG
>Ga0299914_10001696_pt1 | contig 14776 bp, 12 predicted proteins | sample RVTome_10_FD_201361 | JGI IMG/M metagenome (GOLD analysis project Ga0299914, IMG submission 201361) | Soil microbial communities from uranium-contaminated site in the Upper Colorado River Basin, Wyoming, United States - RVT153D57 (version 2) ...
GCCGTGTCTGCGGAAGAGATAGACGTGGCCCACGATCAACACCACGAGACCCGCGGGTAGCACTCCTGCGTGCAACGCGAAGAATCGGGTGAGGGTGTGATGGCCATACTCGGCACCCCCGACCAGCAGCTGCTGCATGGCCGGGCCTGCCACCGGAGTCATCGACGCGATCGCCGTCGACACCTTGGTGGCCCAATAGCCCTTCTGGTCCCAGGGAAGCAGGTACCCGGTGAGCGAAAGGCCGAGAACCAGAAAGAGCAGCGCCAGCCCGAACCAGAAGTTGACCTCACGGGGAGCACGATACGCTCCGTCGATGAGCACCTGCATGAGGTGCAGCACCAGGAGAATGATGGTGATCTGCGCCATGTAGTGATGGATTCCGCGCAAGATCCATCCGCCCCACATCTGGTTCTGGATGTAGTAGACGCTCTCCCATGCGCCTTGCGCGTTGGCGCTGTACGCAGCCCACAGCACGATGCCGGTCAGAAACTGCACACCGATCGCGAACGTGAGCGCGCTTCCCCACACATAGCGCCAACGGGCCCCACCCGGGATGTGCTCGTGCAACGCACCCCTGACGAGCCCCCGGTACCCGGTCCGGTGGTCGAGCCAATCGAGAAGCTGTCTCACTAGACCGGAGTCTTCTCTTCGCGGCCGGGAAGGAACTGCTGGAACCGCACCCACACCTCGTCGCCGTTGCGGACCTCGACCTCGAGGGAGTCCATGGCTCGGGGGCTGGGACTGGCCGGATCGTTGACCGCCCCGTCCAGATCGAAGCTGCTCCGGTGACAGGGACACGCGAAGCGCTCGCGGTTCGGGGCGAGACCCACGAAGCAACCCGCGTGCGGGCAGACCGCGTTGAGCGCCGCCACCCCTTCCGGGGTGCGCCGCAGGTAGACCGCGCCGACCGGCGTGTTGGCGTAGGTGGTCCAGGCGTCGACACGATCGTCCTGGACGGTGAAGCGCCGGGGCACGCCGCTTTCCGGCACGGCGGACAGCCGTGTGACCAACACCATTTCGGACTCCTCACGCCCCCGGCGAAGCGGGTCCAGGAGGGCCGCCGCGGCCGCAGCGATCGGCGCGAGCGACGCCAGCACGCCGACGAGGACGGCACTCACGCTCGCGATGAAGTTCCGGCGCGGCTCGTTGGGCGGCGTGGGCTGGGTCGAGCTCGCCGGATCAGCGGGGGGCGCCGGATCTGTATTGGGTTCGCTCATCGAGATCGTGTCACAGTCGCACGGTCGCGACCACGATAGGATGGAGGGTTGGCCGAGCGAAGGGCACGCGCACAGATGCGAGCCTTCGGAAGTATATCACGCGAAGCCGACAAACTGTTGAAGGATGGAGCATCGCGCACGCCCTGGCCGGGTGCGACCCTTCCCGGTAGCTTCGCGCGCCGCCTTGGCGGATCGGGGCCGCGGCTTTCGGCGATTCGTTCATCGGGATTGCCGTCGGAGTCCGAAGGCCGACATGTTGACCGCTCGACTTTCGGAAGCCGACCGACCGGAGTGCACCGTGCGTTCCTCCTGGCTCATCGCGGCCGGAGTGCTCGTAGCCGCGGCGTGGCCCGCGAGCCCTGGACACGCCGGGTCGCCCCCCACCGACGACTATCCCCGCCGCATCGGCATCGATATCGAGCGCTACCGCTTCGAGCTCGAGCTGTCCGACACGACTGACCGGCTCGTGGGCCGCGCCACGGTGTCCGTCCGCTTCACCAGCAATGGTGTGACCATGCTCCCGCTCGACCTCGTGGGCTCCGACGGCGCGGGGAAGGGCATGAGCGTCGCTACGGTGAGCTCGGGCGGCGCGCCGCTGACGTTCGTGCATGAACGAGACCTCCTCCGGATCTCACTGCCCGAGCCTGGTCGGGCGGGTGGGCGGGTGGACGTCGTGGTGGAATACTCGGGCGAGCCGGCGTCGGGCCTCGTGGCAGGGCCGAACCGTTACGGGGACCGCACGTTCTTCAGCGACAACTGGCCCGATCGTGCTAGGCACTGGCTTCCCACGATCGATCATCCGTACGACAAGGCGATGAGCGACATGATCGTCACCGCCCCCGCGCACTACCAGGTAGTATCGAACGGAGCGCGCGTCGAGGAGACCGATGGACCCGACGGCGTGAGAACGACGCACTGGCGGCAATCCGTCCCGATCGCCACCTGGCTCTACGTGCTCGGCGTCGCCCGTTTCGCCGTGCAGGAGGTCGACGACTTCGAGGGCCGCCCCATCCAGACCTGGGTGTACGCGCAAGACCGTGACGCGGGCTTCCACGACTTCGCGGTTCCCACCAAACGGGCCATGGCATTCTACTCCGACTACGTCGGACCCTACGTCTATGAGAAGCTGGCCAACGTGACGTCACCGGTGACCGGTGGCGGCATGGAGGCCGCGACCGCCATCATGTACCACGAGAGCTCGGTGACGGGCGAACGCAGCCCTCGATGGCGGAACGTGATCGTGCACGAAGTCGCGCACCAATGGTTCGGCAACGCGGTGACCGAGTCGGATTGGGACGACGTTTGGCTCAGCGAAGGATTCGCGACGTACTTCACATTGCTCTTCATCGAGCACGCCTACGGGCGCGACGAGTTCGTGGCCGGGCTCCGCAGCGCTGCGGAACGGATCTTCGAACACTACTCCGGAGATCCCGGGTACAGGGTGGTCCACGACGACCTCGCGGACATGAGCCGTGTGACGAGCGTCGCTACCTACCAGAAGGGCGCCTGGGTTCTACACATGCTTCGTGGGCGCATGGGAGACGCGGCGTTCCGCACCGGCATCCGCGACTACTACGCGCGCCACATGAACGGCAATGCCTCCACCGATGACTTCCGCGAGGCCATGGAATCCGCGTCAGGGCTGAACCTGGATGGCTTCTTCGATCAGTGGCTCCACAGCGGCGGCAATCCGCGGCTTACGGGGTGGTGGGAGTACGACCCGTCGGCGCGAGCCGTGCGCGTCGAGCTCAACCAGACGCAGGAGTCGGGTCCGACGTATGATCTGCCGCTGGAGGTGGGCATCCATTTCGACGGGGAGATGCTCGCGTCCGTGGTGGAGCCCATTCACGTGGACGGGCGGTTTCACCGGTTCGTGATACCGGTGGAGGGTCAGCCCTCCGACGTGACGCTGGATCCCCTTGTCCGTACGCTGTTCGAAGCCGACTTCGGGCCGCGAGGCCGCTGAGGAGGAAACCATGATGCAGACCACCCGCGGGAGCAGAGCCGGAGCAACACGATGAGGGCGCAACGGGTCGCGAGGAGGGCCAAGACCGCGGCGAAGCGGACGCGCGCGCGAACAAAGGGAGCCGTGGCAACGAGGGCCGTGGCGGCGGTGGGCCTGGCGCTCGCATTCGTCGCGACGTTCGGCCTTCAAAGCCGCGGGCAACACTCCGGAAGCGCGGCCGCGCCCGCCCGAGAGCCGTGGCCACCCGTGGCAACGTTTTCGATTCTCGGCTACGACGGGCAGACGGGCGAGGTGGGGGGAGCGGTTCAATCCCGCGTATTCTCGGTCGGCAACGGCGTGCTGTGGGCCGAGGCCAATGTGGGGGTCGTCGCGACCCAGGCGATCGTAGACGTGAGCTATGGACCACAGGGGCTGGAGCTCCTACGCCAGGGCATGACTCCCGCGGCCGTGGTCGAGACCATCCTGGCGAACGATCCCGACCCCATGCCCGAGCGGTGGACCGTGGAGGGGCGGCAATTCTCCGTGATGGACGCCACCGGAGCCGTCGCGACGCATACCGGGCCCGAGGCGTCGGAGTGGGCCGGGCACCGCATTGGCCGGTACGTCTCCGCTCAGGGCAACATCCTGGCGGGCCAGGGGGTGGTCGATGCCATGGTCGAGGCGTTCGAGTCGACGGGAGGCCACCTTTCCCTGCGGCTCATGGCGGCGCTCGAAGCGGGGCAGGCGGCCGGCGGAGATCGTCGGGGCATGCAATCGGCCGCGATGATCGTCGTGCAGGAAGACGGGGGCGTATGGCTCAACAACGACGTCGTGCTCCGCCTACAGGTCGACGACTCGGAGCAACCAATCGCGGAGCTCAGAAGGCTCGTCGAGATCGCGGCTCGGCAGCGCGAGCGGATACGGGGAAGATAGCCGCGCCCGCCTTCGGCGTGCCGGTGTCAGGAATCGCTCAAGAGCCGCGGGCGAGCGCCTCCGGAATCAGCAGTGCTGTTCGTATGCCGCCTTGAGATCCGCCGCGATGTCTTCGGGGTGTCGGCCCTCGATCTGATGGCGCTCCATGAAGTACGCCAGCTCGCCGTCCTTGAAGAGCGCCACGGAGGGTGAGGAGGGAGGGTATCCGGTGATGTAATCGCGCGTGCGATCCGTCGCGTCCATGTCCTGACCCGCGAAGACCGTCGTGAGCACCTCCGGCTTCTTGTCACCCTGGAGCGAGAGGTAGACGGCCGGGCGCATCATCGCGGCGGCGCATCCGCAGACCGAGTTGACGGCCACGAGCGTCGTCCGCTTCTCGGTGCCGAGAACCGCGTCGACGTCCTCGGCGGTTCGCATCTCGGTGAACCCGACACGCACCAGATCCTGGCGCATCGGGGCAATCATCATCTCGGGATAAGGCATCCCATACCTCCTGCAAGAAGCACTTCGGGTTGCCGGCCGCGTGCATCCGGGCCGGTACGAAAAATATCTCAAGTTGGAAGGCTGTCCACCGCGCGGACGTCGTCGTCCCGTTGCGAACCCCCGTCTTCGGCCGCGACCTTGTTGGTCCATGTCGAACCGTTCCGAGATCGTCCGGCTCACGGTGAACGGCGACCTGAAAGAGGTCGGCGTACCCACCCACTACACCCTGCTCGAGACGCTTCGCTACGTCGTGGGGCTCACGGGGTCGAAGCAGGGGTGCGACAAGGGTGACTGCGGCGCATGCACCGTCATCATGGACGGACGGCCCACGCTCTCCTGCATCACCCCGGTGTGGGAGGCGGTGGGTAGCGACGTCGTGACCGTCGAAGGGTTGGCCGGCCCCGACGGGCCGCACCCCCTCCAGGATGAGTTCGATCTGAACGGCGCAGCGCAATGCGGCTTCTGCACGCCCGGCATCCTCTGCTCGGCGGCAGCCCTTCTGGAACGCAATCCCGCGGCGACCCGCGGAGAGATCCAGGAGGCGCTATCGGGAAACCTTTGTCGCTGTACAGGTTACGCGAAGATCTACGACGCGGTGGAGGCGGCCGGGGCACGGCTCGCCACCCGAGCCGGCGACGAACGATGAAGCAAGCGAAGGACCACCAGCACACCTCCGGGCTCGACGCGTGCGAAGCCCTATCCGACCAGCATAAGGACACCCGTAAGTCCAAGTCGGAACAGCGCTTGATCGGAACCGCCATGCGCAAGGTCGAGGGGCTCGACAAGTCCACGGGCCGTGCCGTCTACACCGACGACGTCGTGCTCCCGGGCATGCTTCACGGAAAGATCCTGCGGAGCCCCCACGCCCACGCCCGCATCGCTTCCATCGACACGAGCCGTGCCGAGGCCCTGGAGGGCGTGCACGGCGTCGTGACGGGCCGGGACATGCCCACCACGTATGGCATCATCCCCTGGACCCCGGACGAATACCCGCTGTGCGTCGACCGCGTCCGCTACATCGGCGACGGGGTCGCGGCGGTTGCCGCTGTCGACGAGGACACCGCGATCCGGGCGCTAAGCCTCATCGAGGTGGAGTACGAGCCTCTCCACGCCTTCCTGGACCCGCACGAGGCCCTCGAGGCCGACGGATCCACCCCGTACATCCACGATCCCCGCAAGGACGGGCGAAACGGCAACGTGACGAAGGTGGTCCACCTCGAGTTCGGCGACGTGGACGATGCGATGGACGCATCCGATACCGTCGTCGAGGGCGACTACTTCTTCGAGGGCACGACCCATACGCCCATCGAGCCACACTGCGCGATCGGACATTGGGACGGCGTCGGCCGGCTCACGGTGTGGTCCGCGACGCAGGTGCCTCACTACCTGCACCGGGAGCTTGCTCGCGTCCTGGAGATCGATCAGGCCAGCGTCCGCGTCCTTCAGCCGCTCGTGGGCGGCGCGTTCGGCGGCAAGAGCGAGCCGTTCGATCTGGAGTTCTGCGTAGCGAAGCTGGCCATGATCACCGGGCGACCCGTGAAGATCCTCTACACGCGCGAGGAGGTCTTCTACGCCCATCGGGGGCGCCACCCGTTCCACATGACGTACCGCACCGGTGCTACGGCGGACGGCAAGCTGACCTCGGTCGACGCCAGGATCCTTCTCGACGGTGGAGCATACGCGTCGTTCGGGCTCGTCACGACGTACTATTCCGGGCAGCTCCTGTGTGCCCCGTACGAGATGCCGGCGTATCGATTCGACTCGACGCGCGTCTATACCAACAAGCCGGCGTGCGGTCCGAAGCGAGGCCATGGCTCGGTGCAGCCGCGGTTCGCCTTCGAGGTCCAGATGGACAAGCTCGCGGAGCGGGTCGGGCTCGATCCGATCGAGTTTCGCCGGCGTAATTTCATCGGCGAGAACACCCGCACCGTCAACGAGCTCCGCGTGACGTCCAACGGCTTCCTCGACTGCCTCGAGGCGGTGGAGAGCGCCAGCGGCTGGAAGGAGAAGTTCCGGCGCCTCCCGCTCGGCAGAGGCGTCGGCGTAGCCGGCTCGACCTACATCTCGGGCACGAACTACCCGATCTATCCGAACGAGATGCCGCAGTCCGCGGTGCAGATGCAGATCGACCGGAGCGGCCGGGTGGCCGTTTTCAGCGGGGCGAGCGAGATCGGACAGGGCTGCGATTCGGTCGTCGCCTACATCGCCGCCGAAGAGCTGGGCGTTCCCGTGGAGTGGGTTCGGGTCATGCGCGGCGACACCGACTTCACCCCGGTGGATCTCGGAGCGTACTCGAGCCGCGTCACGTTCATGCTGGGCAACGCAGCGATCGACGCGGCGACGAAGCTCCGCAAGCTGGTCCAGCGTGCGGTGGCCGACCGATGGGACGTGCAGCCCGGCGAAGTGCTGCTCGCCGGCGGATTCGCGCTGTGGGCCCCGGACACGTCCCGACAGATGCCGATCGCGGAAGCGTTCAACCTCGCCGAGGCGGAATTCGGGACGCTGGGCGCCACCGGGTGGTACGACACGCCGAAGGACGTGCACGGCGAGTACCGTGGCGGGACGATCGGGGCGTCCCCGGCTTACTCGTTCACCGCCCACGTCGCCGAGGTGGACGTCGATGTCGAGACCGGGATCGTGGGCGTCCGGAAGATCTGGGTCGCTCATGACTGTGGCCGCGCGCTCAATCCCGTGCTCGTCGCGGGACAGATGGAGGGGTCCGCGTACATGGGCTTCGGGGAGGCGATCATGGAGGAGCAGGTCTTCAAGGATGCCGACCACGGGCGCGCGGGGCTGCACAATGCGCCGTCGCTGCTCGACTATCGCATTCCCACCACCCTCGACACTCCCGAGATCGAATCGCTGATCGTGGAGTCGATCGATCCGGAAGGGCCGTACGGCGCCAAGGAGGCGGGAGAGGGGCCCCTCCACCCGTCGATTCCGGCGATCGCCAACGCGATCTACGACGCGATCGGTGTGCGCATGGATCGACTGCCGTTCACGCCGCCCAACGTCTGGAGGGCCATCGAGCGGTCCCGGTTGGATGGCGTACTCGGCAAGCCCCAGGCGCCGGCCGGAGGGGATACGGTGCAGGTGGATGACCGGGCCGCCGAAACGGTTCCCGGGGATTGAGGTCGATGAAGCGCTACCGTGCCATTCTCGGCCCCGTCGCCGTCGTGCTGCTGTTCGTCGCGGGTATGTGGTGTTCGCCGTTCGAGCCGCACCGCCCGCCGGTCGGAGCCACCGACGAACGTCCGGGATCGCCCCCGGACACTGTCGACTCCACTGCGGAGGAAACGGATTCCGCGATCGGGGCCGCCCAGTCCGCCGCTGAGCGGTCCCCGACCGCGGGGATAAGCTGATATGCTTCGTCTGCCACCGTTCCGCTATCACCGGCCTTCACGTGTCGGCGAAGCCGTATCACTTCTGGGAGAGCACGCGGGCGAGGCGATGTACATCGCCGGCGGAACCGACCTCGTGCCCAACATGAAGCATCGCCTCTTCGAGCCGGCACATCTGATCGCGTTGAAGGGGATCGGCACCCTGCGTGGGATTCACCGGGACGGCGATCATCTGCGGATCGGCGCGGGCGAGACGCTCGCCGACGTTTCGATGCATGCCGAGGTGATGGCGCTCTTCCCGGCGCTCGCCGATGCCGCGGGGCACGTAGCGGGTCCTCAGCTTCGCAACTCCGGAACCATTGGGGGCAACGCCTGCCTCGACACCCGCTGCACCTACTACAACCAGAGCGCATTCTGGCGCCACGCCCTCGGCTACTGCCTGAAGAAGGACGGCGACCTCTGTCACGTGACGAGAGTGGGCAAGAAATGCGTCGCGGCCCACTCCGCGGATACGCCGCCGGTGCTCATGACCCTGGATGCGTCGGCGATCCTGGAGGGGGCCGATGGCCAACGTGAGGTCCCGATCCGCGACTTCTTCATCGCAGACGGCATTGCGAACACGCGTCGCGAGCCAGAGGAGATCCTCACCGAGATCAGGATCCCACTGACCGCGGCGAAGCGCCGTCAGGCCTACGCCAAGCTGAGACAGCGCAAGTCGATCGACTTTCCTCTCCTCACGGTGGCGATCGCGGCCGACATGGAAGAGGACGGCACGGTTCGAGGAATCGAAGGCGTGGTCACGGCCCTCGGCGCACGGCCCCGCCTCTTGAGCGCGTGGGGCGATATTGCGGTGGGCCGGACGCTGGACGATGAGGTCGTGGACGAGCTCGCGGCGCGCGCGTTCAAGCAGTGCCATCCGCTCGAGAACATCATCGTCGATCCGGAATGGAGGAGGGCAATGGTGCCCGTGTACGTGAAGCGAGCGCTCGCGAAGATGGCAGCCGCTTGACGGTAGTCGGACTGTCCATGGCCGGAGCGGTCGTCGTGGCATCGCTCATCGGGCTCGACCGCCTCGCCAATCGGGTGGTCCGCCCCCGCGCGCGCCCGGTCGAGCGAACCGTTCCGGAGCTGGGCTTCCCCCACCAGGATCTCCTGATTCCCTCGGGTGAGCACGAGCTCCGCTCCTGGCTGCTTCAGCCTCCGCAGGCCCAACCCTTCGAGCCGCTCGTATTGATGGCGCACGGATGGGGTGCGAACTACGGAACCCTTCTCCAGCTCGCCGAGCCCCTCGCGCAGGCGGGCCATGACGTGCTCCTCTTCGACGTGCGCGGGCATGGACGCAACGACGCCGTTCCCTACGTGACGGTCAAGCACTTCCGAGACGATCTCATCGCGGCCGCGCGCTACGCGGCGAAGCGTTTCCCCGATCGCCAGCTCGTTCTTGTCGGCCACTCCATGGGAGGAGCTGCGGGCATTCTCGCCGCCGCCGACGGCGCGCCCATCGATGGGCTCGTGCTCATCGCGGCGCCCTCCGACGTCCTGCGCATCACCGCGGAGTTCCTCACCGATCAAGGGATGCCGGGTCCCCTCCTGGTGAACGTCCTGCGGCCTTTCTTCTGGCGGAAGGTGGGCGGCACATTCCGCTCGCTCACACCGGTCCGGCGCATCAAGGAGCTGGACCTGCCGATTCTGCTGATCCAGCCGGAGCACGACGCTCGGGTCGCGCGCGAGCACGCACGACAGCTCGCGTCGGCCGCGGAGTTGGAGGTGCACATCGTCAAGGGGCGGGAGCACACCGACGTGCTCGCGGCGCCCGAGACGCTTCGGCTCATAGAAGGATTCCTGGAGAATCTATGAGCCGCACGGGAAGTATGCTTTTCGGAGGGGGCAAGGATCCCCCCATCCCCCTTCGCCTCCGGCGGCAGCAGCCGAAGGTCGGCTCCGGGGGATGGGGGGATCCGTTGCACGTCCGTAAAGGCGGTGCGTACGAGCATGTCAACTACCCGAACGGAGATGCACCCCATGACCACGCCTTCATCGTCCGACCACCTGACTGGGCTCCCCACCAAGAAGCCCTTCGACTCCGTCGCGGTGTTTTCCGAGCTGATGATGCCTCATCAGGTGAACAATCTCGGGCATGTCTTTGGCGGCGAGCTTCTGTCGATGGTCGACCGGGCCGCGGCGGTCGCGGCCATGAGACACGCGGGTCGGGCTGCGGTCACGGTTTCCATCGACCGGGTCGATTTCGTCGAGCCGATCTATACGGGTGAGCTCGTAACCTGCACGGCCCGGATCAATTTCGTGGGCCGCACCTCCATGGAGATCGGGGTGCGCGTGGAAGCCGAAAACCTGCTGTCGGGAAAGAAGCGGCACACCAACACATGCGTCCTGACGTTCGTCGCGATCGACGAGAATCACCGCCCCACGGCGGTGCCCCGCCTCGACCTCTCCGATCCGGAGGACGAGCGGCGGTCGCGCGAGGGCATGCGCCGCCGGGAGGTCAGAGAGGCGCTGGATCGGGAGTTGGAGGACGTGCCGCGGGGGTAAGGCCTTTCGACGTTACCAAGAGGCCGACGGGTCGGGGCGACGGACTTCCCCTCCAGCGGGCGCCGCCTCCCGATCGAGCTCGAGTTCGGCGGCTTCGCCCACCTCATCCGATGAGCCGGTTTGGCAGCGCGCGGTCTCATCGACCCACTCTCCGACCACCGCTTCGAGCGCCAATCGATCGGCCTCACGCGGGAAGGTATGCGCTGCATTTGGAAAGATCTCGATTCGGGTCGTTCTCCGGAGATCCACCTCGGGGAATGCATCGAACAGCTGCTCGCGATAGCGATATTCGCCTCGGCCACCGGTAATCAGGTAACAGATCTTCACGTCGCGCTCGACCAGTTTCGAGAGCTCCTCTCGGGCGCGCCGGAGCTCCTGGGAAGGTGATGTCAGTCCACCCTTCGCACGCCCGGAGCGGAACGAATCACGCCACTTCGAGAACAGCCGGTACCGCCCGGTGATTAGTCTGAGCCACACCTCGGGTCGCCTGGCGGGCCCTAGTAGCTTCAGCAGCAAAGCCTTGCGCGTGGGGAACGTGCGCGTCGGATCCACGATGGCGATTCCGATGACCCGCGGATCTACGCAAGCGAGAATAAACGCATGATCCGCCCCCGAGCAGAGCCCGAATACGAGAAATCGGTCCGCGACGCCACGACGCTCGAGCACGTCGAGAGCCGCGCGCATCCCGATGACGTTCTCCTCGAGCATACCTTCCTTCCCGCCGAGGGCCCGACTGTCCCCGATACCGGGAAGATCGAATCGCAGGCATGGTGTCCCCTGTGCGGCGAGCGATCGGGCAAGTCGAACGTGCATCCGGTTCGGTCCGACTCGGTGCAGTACGCCAGCGTTGAGGATGACAACGGCCAAATCCGCCGATTTCGAAGGACCGTCACCGGCTTCACCGGGACGACTGAGGATTCCGACCAACTCACCGGCCGGTCCGAAATTCAGCACAGTCTCCTTCACGTGAGCCACTCTACGATCCTTCCGACGGCGTCTACCGGAATCTGTCCCGTCCAGATGGACTCCTCCTCGACCCAGGACGCAGGTTGCTCGATCAGCTCTCGCTCCACGCCTCCTCCCTCAGGCAGGATATCGCGATTCCAGGCGTCACGTTGCGTGACGAGCACCAGCATCTTATCCACCGTCCCCCGATCGAGCATGTTACCCCCAATGCTCCGATACTGCCGAACGAAATCACTTGAGACAAGCGAGCCCGAAACCTCGACCGTGGCTTCGTCTTGATCGGCGTCGGCGACTCCGTGGCCGTTCAACCAACGGTCGCCGTCGGTGATCGGGTCCCAGACGACGAGTCGCCTCACCCCGTCCAGCTTCGCGACAGCTTGTGCCGCGATGCCAGCGCCCACTCGTAGGCCAACCAGATCGAGCCGGTCGAGGCCGCTCGCGGCTCGGAGCTCCCCAGCCGCAAGCGTCGTGTCGTCGACCCACTGTGAGAGATCGGCATCGGTCGAGTCGCCCCAGGAATCACCCGTCCCGGAGTAGTCGAAGCGGAGGACCACGAACCCCCTGCCAGATAGGCGCTTCGCGAGAAAGTGCAAGGCTCGGTGCGCATACTGGTACTCCGCCCCCCAGGGGGGGCAAAGCAGCACCCCCCCTGTCGCGGACCCTTGGGGTGTGTGCAGGTAGCCGAAGAGCTGCCGCTGCGGTGAGCCGAAGTAGAACGCGCTCATCCGGGAGCCGCTTCCTCGGCTGACAGTGACGCGGCGAGCTGTCCGAGCGTCTTGAAGAAGAGGGCCCGCGGCTCCATACGACGACCCGTACGACGCTCCACGAGGCCAACGGCTTCCATGGCGAGGAGCGAATGCCCGCCGAGCTCGAAGAAGTTGTCCGTCAGGCCTATGCGCTCCACCGACAGCAAGTCGGTCCAGACCTCCGCAATCGCCCGCTCGGTTTCGGACGACGGCGGCTCAAACCTCTGCCGATCCATCATCGGCTCCCCAGGATCTGGAAGCTGCTGCCGATCGACCTTCCCGTTCGCAGTCAGCGGAAACGAGTCCAGTTGCACGAAGACCGAAGGAACCATGTACTGCGGGAGCGTTTCAGCCGACCAGGCACGCAACTGACTAACGGTCGGTGCGTCGAGCTCGTATACGAGATACGCGAGCAGTCGCTCGTCCTTCGCTGTCACGACTGCGTCGAGCACCCCGGGGTGGGAGCGGAGCACCGACTCCACCTCCCCGAGCTCGATTCGGAAGCCTCTCACCTTGACCTGATGGTCCAGGCGTCCCAGGTGCTCGAGACGTCCGTCGGGCCGATAGCGGACGAGGTCACCGGTTCGGTAAATCCTCTCTCCTCTCCTGAAGGGACTCTCAGCGAACCGCTCCGCGGTCAAACTCGGCTGCGAGACGTATCCTTTGGCTACCCCAGCACCACCGATCCAAAGCTCGCCCGGCACACCGATCGGCAGGATCTCAAGATCCGGGCCCAGCACATACGCTGTCGTATTCGCGATCGGCCTGCCGATCGTGATCGGCTCATCCTTCTCGATGCGTTGCAGCGTCGACCACACGGTCGTCTCAGTGGGACCATACATGTTCCACAGCTCGCCGACACGGTCGACGAGCTCAGTGGCGAGAGCGCTCGGCAGGGGCTCTCCGCCGCAGAGGGCGCGCATATCCTGACTTCCCTCCCATCCGGCGGCCAGAAGGAGCTTCCACGTCGCCGGCGTCGCTTGCATCAGCGTGACGCCCTCCTCGGCGATCACTCGACCGAGGGCGTGCCCGTCCGTCACTTGATCCTCGCCGGCGATCACGAGCCGGGCACCGACTACGAGTGGGAGAAACAACTCCAGAACCGCGATATCGAAGGAGATCGTCGTGATGGCCAGCAGCACGTCCGCATCGGACAAACCAGGCTCCTCGGACATGGCGAGCAGGAAGTTCATGACCGCCCCGTGCGGAATCTCTACACCTTTGGGCTCGCCGGTCGACCCGGACGTGTAGATCGCGTACGCGGAGTCCTCGGGAGCGACCGAACGAAACGGGCCTGGGGCTGGGGGGTTCCAGACGTCGAGGTCCAGCGTGGGCAAGTCGATGCCGAAGCGCTGTACCAATCCGCGATGTGAAACAGCGGCAGCCGCTTCGGAGTTGCGCAGCACGTATCGGATCCGCGCATCCGGGTACATTGGATCGATGGGCACATACGCTGCACCCGCGCCGAGTACGCCGAGCAACGACGCAAGCATCTCGCGACCCCGCTCCATTATGATCGCCACGCGATCTCCCGGACCGACACCGAGGTCGGCCAGAGCGGCGCTCACCTTACGCGCTTCGTTGACGAGCTCCGCGTATGTCCAGTCGCCAGTCGGCGAACGCACGGCGATGCGATCCGGAACGCGCTCGGCCGTCGCGACGATGGCGCCGGTCAGCGAGGTCCACGCGCCCGTTTCACGCTCCGTCCGATTCCATTCATTGAGGAATGTATCGCGCTCCGCCGACGGCACAGCGCGGAGATCAGCGAGCCGGATTCGCGGGTCGACGACGGCCCGGTCGAGGATCTCGAGAAAATGATCGAGCAGACGTCGCGCCGTCCCCGGCTCGAAGAGATCGGTGTTGAATCCAAAGGAGATCCCAGAGCGAGCACGATCAAGAAGCACGCTGACGGTCAGGTCGAACTGGGACGCACCGCCGTCCACCGGAAAGGTGCGCCCATGGAGGCCCGTCATCTCGAGCGCCCCGACCGGGGCATTGGCCAGATTGAACAGCACCTGGAACACCGGCGGCCGACTCGTGTCTCTCCGGACGCCGAGCTCTCGCACGACGGCCTCAAACGGCACGTCCTGGTGGGCAAACGCCTCGAGGGCGGTCGAACGGGTACGGCCGATGAGCTCCAGAAAGGTCGGATTTCCAGACAGATCGTTTCGGTGCACGAGCGTGTTGACGAATGTGCCGATCATTCCCTCTACCGCGTGGTGGGTGCGATTCGCGATCGGCACTCCGATGGGAATGTCCACCTGGCGGGTATGCGCATGCATGAGAACGTTGAACGCAGCCAAGAGTGTCGTGAACGGCGTCGCGCCGGCTTCACGGCTAATGCGCTGCAGACCCTCCAGGAGTCCTGGCCGTAGGGGCGAGAGGACGCGACTTCCATTGAATGTCTGAAACGGGGGGCGAGGCAGATCCGTCGGGAGGTCGAGCGGCTGCAAGCCCTCCAATCTCTCCCGCCAGTAGGCCACCTGACGCTCCAGGGTCGGACCATCGAGCCATTTCCGCTGCCAATGCGCATAGTCACGGTATTGCAACGGCAGATTGACCGTCTCCGCGATGACGCTCGGGTCGTTGTACGCAGCA
>Ga0299914_10001697_pt1 | contig 14774 bp, 11 predicted proteins | sample RVTome_10_FD_201361 | JGI IMG/M metagenome (GOLD analysis project Ga0299914, IMG submission 201361) | Soil microbial communities from uranium-contaminated site in the Upper Colorado River Basin, Wyoming, United States - RVT153D57 (version 2) ...
GCCCAGGGCCGCCCCCAGGTCGTCGATGACGGTGCGCAGGTATGCGCGCGTGGCCAGCGCCTCCTTGAGCTGCTCCAGGGCCGCCGACCGCTGGGCGAGGGCCGCGGCGTCCCAGGCCTCGCTCAGGGGCCCCACGATCCGGGCCTCGGTCTCGGCCAGGCGCGCCTGCAACGCGTCCTGCTGGGCGGCGAGCGACGCCCGGGTCGCCTCGTCCAGCGCTCCCGCCCGCGCCTCCTCGAGCGCCTCCTGGATCTCGAACATCTCGGCCAGCAGCGCGGGCGGCGCCGCGGGCTTCACGGCGGCGCCCTCCTTCGTGTCCCGCCCCTCCTCCAGCCGGATCAGGTACTCGACCCGGGCGAGCGGATCGCGCAGCACCCGGTACGCGGCGTTCACCCGGGCCGACTCGGCCAGGGCCCGCGCCTGCTCCTCGGCCGGTGCCGCCTGGTGAAAGTCGGGATGCCAGCGGCGCGAGAGCTCGTAGAAGCGGCGCTGCAGCGCCGCCACGTCAATGGCGAGCCGCCGCTCCAGTCCGAACACGGCGAAGAAGTCGCTCATCTACCCGCGAGGTGCCCGGAGCAGCTCCCCCTGAAACAGGAACGGGCCCTCGGCCGGGCCCGTTCGCGACGGAGCACGACGGGCTCGGCTACGCCGAGAACGAGGTCCCACAGCCGCAGCTCGATTTGGCCTGGGGGTTGATGAAGGTGAAGCCTCCCGTCAGCCCCTGCTGCACGTAGTCGAGCGTCGTGCCGTTCAGGTAGAGATAGCTCTTCTTGTCGACGACCACCTTGATGCCGTCGATCTCGAAGACCTTGTCGTGCGGTCCCATCTCGGAGTCGAACTCCAGGTTGTAGCTCATGCCCGAGCAGCCTCCGCCCTTGACCCCCATCCGCAGGAAGACGGTCTCCGGCAGATTCTGGGCCTCCTTGAGCTGCTTCACCTGCTTGCTCGCCTTCTCCGACAGCGCCACAGCCATGCGTCTCTCCTCCCCGGCCCGCTATTTCGATGCGGCCGTCGCCGCCGCCGATCCGTGCTTCTCCCTGTAGTCCGACAGCGCCGCCTTGATGGCATCCTCGGCCAGCACCGAGCAGTGGATCTTCACCGGCGGCAGCTTCAGCTCGTTGACGATGTCGGTGTTCTTGATCTTGGCCGCCTCGTCGACCGTCTTGCCCTTGAGCCACTCGGTGGCCAGGCTGGACGAGGCGATGGCGCTGCCGCAGCCGAAGGTCTTGAACCTGGCGTCCTCGATCACCCCGGTCTCGAGGTTCACCTTGATCTGCAGCTTCATGACGTCGCCGCACTCCGGCGCCCCGACCAGGCCGGTGCCCACGCCAGCGATGTCCTTGCCGAAGGACCCGACGTTGCGCGGGTTGTTGTAGTGGTCGACGACCTTGTCACTGTATGCCATCGGCTCTCTCCCCTTTACTCAGCCTTCCACTTGATCGACTTCAGATCAACGCCTTCCCTGGCCAGCTCGTAGAGCGGCGACATATCGCGCAGCCGCTTGACCACCTCGATGGTGCGCTGGCCGACGTACTCCACCTCTTCGTCGGTGCTGAAGCGGTGCAGGCTGAAGCGGATCGACGAATGGGCCAGCTCGGCGCTGGCCCCGAGCGCCGCGATCACGTAGGACGGCTCCAGCGTGGACGAGGTGCAGGCCGAGCCCGACGACAGCGCCGTCTCCTTGTTGAGCCCCATCAGGACCGACTCGCCCTCGACATAGGCGAACGAGATGTTCAGGTTGCCGGCCAGCCGCCGGTCGGGCCGACCGTTGAGGAACGCCTCCTCGACGCTGGACAGGATCATCTCTTGAAGGCGGTCGCGCATGCGGGCCAGGCGCGCGGACTCCTCGGCCATGCTCTCCTGGCTGATCTCCGCGGCGCGCCCGAAGCCGACGATGAGCGGGACGGGCAGGGTACCCGACCGCATGCCGCGCTCGTGGCCGCCGCCGTCCATCTGGGGCGCGACCCGGACCCGGGGCCCCTTGCGGCGCACGTAGAGCGCCCCGACGCCCTTGGGGCCGTACATCAGGTGCGCGGTGCACGAGAGCACGTCGATCCCCATGGCCTCGACGTCGATGGGCACCTTGCCCGCCGCCTGGGTGGCATCCGTGTGGAAGATGATCGCCCGGTCCTTGGCGAGCTTGCCGATCGCCGCCACGTCCTGGATCGTGCCGATCTCGTTGTTGGCGAACATCACCGAGATCAGGATCGTCCGGTCCGTGATGGCACGCCGGATCGCCTCGACGTCCACCAGGCCGTCGGGCTGGACGGGCACGGACGTCACCTCGAATCCTTGCCGCTCGAGCCTCCGGCAGACATCGAGGCTCGCCCGCTGCTCGATGACCGTGGTCACGATGTGGTTGCCCTTCTCGCGGTACATCTCGGCCACGCCCTTGAGGGCGAGGTTGATCGACTCGGTGCCGCCCGACGTGAAGACGAGCTCCTTGGGATCGCGCGCGCCGATCAGGCGGGCCAGCTTGGCCCGCGCGGCGTCGACCGCCGCCTCGGCCTCCCAGCCGAAGGGGTGATTGCGGCTGGCGGGATGGCCGAACTTCTCGGTGAAGTACGGCAGCATCGCCTCGACGACCCGCGGGTCACACGGCGTCGTCGACTGCGCATCCATGAAGATCGGGAACTTCAGCGCCATCGCTTGTCTGGCTCCTCGTGTGGGGCCTCGCCGCGCTGCCGAGCGCCTCGGCGCGCGGCGCCCCGTCAGGCCCTGATCGTCAGCAGCTCCGGGACGTCGTCGCTCGTCAGCTCGGCCAGGCTCATCGAGTCCAGCATCTGGGTGATCGCCGCCTGGACCTTCTTCACGGGCCGGCGCAGGCTGCAGCGCTCCATCTGGGGGCAGTCGCTGTCCTCGTCCAGGCACGACACGATGCGGATCGGCCCCTCCAGCGCGCGGATCACCTCGCCGATCGTGACCTCGGCCGGCCGCCGGGTCAGCACGTAGCCCCCCTTGGGCCCGTTGTGGCTGACGATCAGCCCCTGCTTGGCCAGCCGCTGGAGGATCTTCGCCAGCAACTCCTGTGGAATCGCGAACTCCTCCGCGATACGCTTGGCGTTGACGGCACCCAGATCGTCGTGAATGGCGATGTAGTGGATCGCCATCAGGCCGTAGTCGGCGCGCTTGGTGAAGCGAAGCATTCCTTACCCTCTTCCCGCGTTGGCCGACATGATGATCGGCGACCGTTTCAGTCGGATTCTACACTGGACGAGCGTCTTGTCAACGGAAAGGGTTCTCATGACAGAGAAATCCGACTTCGACTCGCCGATGCTGAGAACTGCCCTGGCCCAGCTGGACCAGGTGGCTGGGCGGCTGCAGCTGGACCAGGACGTTCACGAGCGGCTGCGCCATCCCCGCCGGGCGCTGGTCGTTTCGATCCCGGTCAAGATGGACGGCGGAAACACCGCAGTATTCACAGGTTACCGCGTCCATCATAATTCCGTACTTGGACCCACGAAGGGCGGCCTCCGCTACGACGCGGAGGTCACCCTGGGCGAGGTCTCGGCGCTGGCCATGCTCATGTCCTGGAAGTGCGCCCTGATGGGGCTGCCCTACGGGGGGGCCAAGGGTGGTGTCCGCTGCGACCCCCGCAAGCTCTCCCCGCGGGAGCTCGAGGGGCTCACCCGCCGGTACACGGCCGAGATCATGCTGCTGATCGGTCCCGATCTCGACATCCCCGCCCCCGACATGGGCACCGACGAGCAGACCATGGCCTGGATGATGGACACCTACTCGATGACCCAGGGCCGCACCGTCCCCGGGGTGGTCACGGGCAAGCCGCTCATCATCGGCGGCTCGGCTGGCCGCCGCGAGGCGACCGGCCGCGGCATCGTCTACGCGCTCTATCAGGCGGCGCGCCACCTCGGCCAGGACCTGCGCGGCCGGCGCGTGGCCGTCCAGGGATTCGGCAACGTGGGCGCCGTGGCCGCGCGGCTGCTGTGGCGCGAGGGGTGCGTGATCGCGGGCGTCAGCGACGTCAAGGGCGGCATCTGGAAGCCCGACGGGATCGACATCCGCCAGCTCGAGGCCCACGTGGCGGAGGCCGGCGGCGTCGCCGGATTCCCCGGGACCGAGCCGGTGTCCAACACGGAGCTGCTCGTGCAGCCCTGCGACGTCCTCATCCCGGCTGCGGTGGGCTCGGTGATCCGCGAGGACAACGCCGACCGCATCAAGGCGACGATCCTCGCCGAGGGCGCCAACGCGCCCACCACCCCCGAGGCGGACGTCATCCTGCGCGAGCGTGGCGTGACCGTCGTCCCGGACATCCTGGCCAATGCCGGCGGTGTCGTCGTCTCCTACTTCGAGTGGGTGCAGGGCCTGCAGTACTACTTCTGGCGGGAGAGCGAGATCACCACCCGGCTCCAGGAGATCATGACCCGCGCCTTCAACCGGGTCTGGACGCTGGCGAGCAAGGACGGCGTCGACCTGCGCACGGCGGCCCTGATGGAAGGCATCCGCCGCGTGGCCGAGGGCTTTCGAATCCGGGGCCTCTATCCCTGAGGCGCCGGCGGGCCGCCCGGCCACGCCTGCCGCAGCTCGGCCGCCCTCACCTCCGGCGCCGTCTCGTTGACGAAGATCCCGCCGAGCCGGTTGATGCGCTCGGGCTGGGCCACGATCTCGATGTGCCAGTGATAGTCGTCGCGGATCGTGGCCCAGTCGCCCTGCAGGATGCGTGACCGGAGGTTGGGCGCCGTGTGCAGCGCCATCTCGTACCCGGGGTCGTCGAAGGCGCCAGCGATGGCCGCGAAGCCGTCCGACAGGACACGGGCCAGGTCGGGGGCCGAGTCGCCCGCCAGCGAGTCCTCGTAGGAGCACCCGTGCTGACGGGGGACGATCCAGAGCTCGAGGGGGCTGCGGGCTGCGTAGGGCACCAGGGCGACGAAGCGCGGCGTCAGCTTGACGATGCGCTCGGCGGCGCCCGTCTCCTGCCGGAGGATGTCGCAGTACAGACATCGGCGCTTGTACTGGTAGTACTCCCGGGCCTCGCGCAGCTCTCGCCGCATCTCGTCGAACACGATGGGGATGGCCGTCACCCGGGAGTACGGGTGGTGGGCCGGCACGCCGGGCTTGCGGTGACGGCGCGAGATGAGGATGTCGCGGATCTGGCCATCGCGCTTGAGGTCGAGGAGGCGGTCGCGATACATCCACAGGACCGCCTCCATCTGCTCGGGCGGCATCGAGGCCGGCGTGTCGTCATGACGGGGCGACTCGATGATGAGCTCGCTGGCCCCCCGCGCGGTGATCATGTCGAACATGCCCACGCCCTCGCGGATCAGCTCGTGCTCGATGCGGAAATAGGCGTCGGGCTCCGGCACCACCCGGACGGTCCAGTCCGGGCCGTTGGGCGCCGAGCCCTCCTTGCGGTAGGCGGCAATCTCGGCCCCGGTCAGGTGCTCGGCCCCCGGACAGAACGGGCATCCCCCCTGGGGGGCGGCCTCCGCCTTGGGCCGGATCAGCACCCACTGCCCCCGGGTCGGATCCTTGCGCAGCTCGTCCACGATCGGTCTGGGTGCCCTCGCCCGACTAGTCCTTCAGCTGGTTCTGGAGCTTCCTGAGATGCTGCCGGGCGATGTCGACCCAGTCCTTCTCCGCGGGCAGCTGGGAGGCCAGCGCGATGTAGCGTTCCCACTGCACGATCGACTCGCGAGGGTCGACGCTCTCGTACACCAGCGCCAGATTGTACATCGCGCCGGTGTGCTTGCCGTCCAGCTCGATCACCCGGCTGTACTCCTCGATCGCCTCCTTGTACAGGCCCTTGTCCTCGTAAACCTCGCCGAGGCCCATGCGGGCGTCGACGGAGTTGGGATCGAGCTCGATCGCCTTCTTGTACGCGGTGACGGCCTCGTAGTAGAGACCTTTCTCGTTGTAGTAGATCTTCCCGAGACTCATGTGCACGCGCGGGTTGACCGGGTTGTACGCCAGCGCCTTCGTGTACGCGGCCACGGCGCCGTCCACATCGCTCTTGGCCGCCTTGGCGTTGCCGAGCCCCACGTGGGCGTCGGCGTAGAATGGCCGCAGCTCGATGGCCTTGCCGTAGGCCTCCACCGCCTGGTCGAAGAGCCGCCGCGGCGCGGCCATGAACAGGTCGCCGAGCGCCTTGTAGGGCTCCGGGTACGCGGCATCGAGCTGCGTCGACGCGCGGAACTGGGCCGCCGCCTTCCAGCGGTTGCCGAGCGCCTGGTGGACCGTGCCGAGCGTGTACTGGGCGACGACGAAGTTGGGATCGGCCTCGATGGCGCGCGCCAGCAGGTCCACGGCCTGCTCGTTGCCTTCCGGCCCCGGCCGCTGCGCGGTCGCCACCGCGGCACGTGAGAACAGCTCGAACGCCTTGAGCGAGCGCGTCGGCTGGGCCGCCTTCTCCATCCGTTGCACCTCGGCCGCGGTGAGCGGCACCTTCAGCGTGCGCGCATAGGCCACGGGCAGCGGCGTCAGGCGGGTGAGCAGCTCGCCGTCCGGTACGCTCACCGGCTCCAGCGTCACCGGGTCGGCGGCGCCGGCCTTGATCTCCACGACGCGGGGGTGCACGACCAGCTCGCCGGCGGTACGCGTGATGCGCCCGAACAGGGCGGCGTCGGCCCGCAACGTGCGGGCCGCCTGGATCACCACCGGCTCGCCCCAGGCCTCGGGACGGCCCACCGCGCGCACACGCGCGTCGTCGATCTGCACGAACCCCGGGTGCTGGTCCAGGCCGAGCCCGATCACCTCGGCGACGCCCTGACCCATCCACTGCTCCTCGCGCCCGAGCTCGGTGGCGTCGAAGGGGACCACCAGGACCGCGCGCGGCTTCACGCTGGCCTCGGCGCCGGCTGCCGCCAGCGCGGCGATGGCCAGGAACAGGAGCGTGCGTCGTGCGAACCGGCCCGCCTCGTGCGTCATGTACTCGCCTCCCCTCCTGCGGCCTCGGGGCGGCGACGCCACCGGGACGGCCGCAACCAGCCACCCAGCCGGGCAAAGCTGCCCGGACCCAGGCGCCGCAGCGCCACGTCCGGGATGAGCAGGACCGCCACCAGTCCCACGAGCCAGGGCCAGATCTCCACGGCGATTCGCGACTGCCGTCGCGCCTTGAGGAAGGCGTCACCGGGCTGCTCCAGCGCACCGCCACCGGTCAGCTCGGCGAGCTCGCGTAGCACGGGCTCGTCGACGCCGAGGTCACGCAACTCCTGCGCATACGGTACCACCAGTCCCGCCAGCTGCGAGCCGATCACGCGCTCGCCCTTGCGCTGGGCCATGCCGACCAGGTAGACCCCCTCCTGCGGGGCGGGAAAGCGACCGCGGTACCGGCCCGGACCGATCTGCTCCAGGTCGATGACGCTGCGCTCGCGATTGGGCGCCACCACTCCGACCTGCGAGTCGAGGAAGTTGATGAACTCCCCCCTCGCATCGACCGCGTCCACCACGACCTCGCCGGTCTGGTCGGTCCGCTGCACCATGGCCGTGGTGTCCCCCTTGGGGTTGCTGCGGAGGGTCCACCGGGTCAGCTGGGCCCAGAACTTGTTGAAGTGGCGCCAGCGCAGCCAGAGCACGCCCCACTTGGCCTTGGCGTCGGAGGTGAACGCCACCGCGCGACCGAGCCCGAAGCGCCAGGTCGCGAGGATGGGATCCTCCTGGTGACTCATCAGCGCCAGCTCGGCGGTCGGCTTGAGCGTGGTGGCCACGTAGCCACCCAGCGGCGGCACGCCCTTCCAGTCGATCTCCTGCATCGCCTCGTGCGAGGGAGCGGTGAGCTGCGGCTTGAAGGGCTGCTCGATCAGGGAGGCCTTCGAGGCCAGCTGGGTCTCGAGCGTGAAGATGCGCGGGATGGTCTGGGAATCCTCGGTGTAGTAGAACCGCCCGCGCCCCCACTTCGCCACATCGACCATGAGCTGGACGTCGGCGTCCTTGCCGATCGCCACCGTGGAGACCGTGATCTTGTCCTTGGCCATGCGGCGCAGCAGGCCCTGGAAGTCGCCCCGGGTCATCTGGCCGTCGGACAGGAAGATGACGTGCTTGAGCAGCGCCGGGCGCTCGAACAGCACCGCGTACGACTCCTTGAGGGCCGGATAGCCGTCGGTGCCGCCCCCGGCCTTCACGGTGGCGATGGAATGATGGATCGCCGACTTGTCCCGGGCCGACCGGACCGGCACGTCCCAGATGAACTCCGTATCCCACGACATCACGCCGACCTCGTTCCGTTCGTCGAGCAGGTCGACGACGAGATGGGCCGCCTCCTTGGCGAGATCGAGCTTCGTGATCTTCTCGTCGGTGGACATCGCCATCGAGCCGGAGCGGTCGATGGACAGGACCACCGCCAGGCTCGGGATCTCGACCTTCTGCTTCACGTCCATGGTGACCGGCAGCGCTTCCTCGATCGGCGTGCGATAGTAGCCGCCGAGGCCGAAGCTCTCCTCGCCGCCGAGCATCATCAGCCCGCCCCCGTGGTCCCGGACGTAGTCGCGGATGTGCGCCATCTGGGGCCGCGTCAGCTTCAGCGACGACACGTTGGACAGCACGATCCCGTCGTACTTCTGCAGCCCGGCGATGTCCTTGGGGATTCCCGACGGCTCCACGATGGTGACGTCGATGTTCTGCGAGCGGAGCGCGGCGGCCAGCGACCGCGCGTGCGAGCGGTCCTTCTCGGCCAGCAGCACCTGGGGCCGCCCGCGGACCACCACCGTCCCCACCGCGCGGTTGTTGTCCTCGATCGTGTCGCCATCGACCTCGATGGCCGCCTGGTAGACGTGGATCCCGCTCCGGTCGAGCGACTGCCGGTAGGCGAAGACGTTCTTGCCGGCCGTCAGCCGCACGATCTGCGAGCCGATGAACTCGCCGTTGCGGAAGAGCGAGACGCGCCCCTGCGTGTCCCGGTGGCTCCACGCCACCACCTTGGCCTGGAAGGGCTCCCCGTACTTGACCTCCTGCGGGAGCACCATGGACTCGGCGACGACCTCCTGGCTGAAGGTGAGCGGCGCGGCCACGTAGTGGATGTCGGCGCCGGCGTTCTTGGCGGCCTGGGCGCCGGCCAGCGCATTGCCGGCGTTCTGCCGGCCGTCGCTCAGCATGACGATGCGGTTGGCGTGACCGGGGGGCAGCGTGGCCAGCGCGAGCTGTAGCCCCTGGAAGATGTTGGTGCCGCGTCCGCCCACTGGCGTCCGGGGCCGGTCGACGGTCGTCCTCGTGGACAGCGGCTGGTCCACGACCGCGTCCTCGCCGAACACGATGACGCTCTGGCGGTCCGAGGACTTCATGGCGGCGGTGGCCTCGGCGATGAAGCGGTACGCGCGCTCGCGGGCGGCCAGGCTCACGCTGTCGGAGAGGTCGAGCAGGAACACGACGTTCTGCCGATCGACCCACCGCGGCAGCGTCGGACGCAGCAGCGTGGCCAGCAGCACCACCACCAGCGCGCAGCGCATGGCCAGCGCCCAGCGGTCACCGGAGCCGCCCGGCAGGGCCAGCCGCCCGCCACTCTGCCGCCGCCAGTAGAGCAACCCCTCGAGGGCCAGCAGGGCGACCGCGAGGAGCACGAACAGCGGCCACAGCTCCCGCTGGATCGGCACCGGCGCCGCCGCCTCCGGCGGCGTGCCGGCGGCCTGGGGCAGCGGCCGCGGCTGCAGGTTCGACTCGTCGGCGTCCATCAGGTTGACGGCCACGCGGATGTCTCCGCGTGCCGTCGCCAGCGTGTAGAGGCCGACCTGGTCGGTCTCGGTGAAGCTCACCGCCCCACGGGTGATCAGCGCCTTCACCGACCGGCCGCTCGGCGTGGTGACGTCGGCGGAGGTGATGCCGTGCGCGACCGGCAGCAGGATCGGCTGCCCGGCCGCCAGCTGCAGGCTCGACTGGTCGAGCGCCGCCGGGTGCAGCCAGCGCAGGGTGTTGGACAGGATCAGCGGGAACGCCACCCGCAACGGGAAGTCGGTCTTGAACAGGTCGAAGCCGACGATGATCGCCTTGCGGTCCTGCTCCTCCAGTGCGTAGATCAGCGGTCCGCCGACCGCCTCCACCAGCGGCCGCCCGGCCGACAGCGGGCGCATGCGCATGGCGTCCTCGATGGCGACCTTGGCGAACTCGACGTGGCGCATCACCGGATGGGCCCGGTCCCAGTCCATGATGGCCGGCTGCTCGAGGCGCCCCAGGACCTCCACGGGCACGTCGGGCGGCACCGTGTTGACGAAGACGAACCGGCCGGAACCCACGCGCGCCGGGGACGCCGAGTCGAGCACGACGACGTCGGCCTCGCCCATGCCGCCCCCGTACTGCTCGGGCGTCTGCACCTCCAGCGCGACCTGGGGATCCGTCTTGAGGACCTTCTCGAGGAACAGGTTGCCAGGGCTGACGAGCGTCACCGCGATCTTCCGGGGCGGCGGCAGCACCGCCCAGGCGACGTTGTCGGTGGCCAGATCGTCGTTGATCCTCAGCCGGGCAGCCACGGCTCCCCCGCCGCCGTGGCTGAACGGCAGCACGACCGAGCGCCGCACGCTCGGCTCCAGCGTCACCGAGCGCTCGGCCAGCAGCGTGCCGTCCAGCTCCAGGGTGAAGCTGAACGTCTGCGGCTCCGGGGTGTAGTTCACGAGCGAGACGTACGCCTGGTAGTCGAAGGAGCCGGCGTAGCTCTTGCGCACGGACAGGTTCGTGATCCCGACGTTGTGACTGCGCTGGCCGATGCCGACCCACCGCACCCGCGGATCGCCCTCGGCCGGGCGGCTCGCCTCGAACGCCCCGTCGGTGAAGACGTGGATCTCGGCCCGCGGGTCGGTGCCCACCAGGGCCCGGGCCGTCCGCACGGCCTCCGCCAGCCGGGTCGGCAGGTCGCGGGGCATGGCGCGCCAGATCGCCGACAGCGCACGGTCGCGATCGCGCGACAGCGCCGCGGTGACCGTCGGCTGCACGCCGGCCTCGATGACCATCACCTCGGCCCCCTCGCCCAGGCGGCGCACCAGGGCCCCGGCCTCGCCGCGGGCGACGTCGAAGCGCGACGGCGATACGTCCCGGGCCTTCATCGAGGCCGAGGTGTCCAGCACGACCACGACCCGGCGGGAGCCCTCGCCCATGACCGTCGCCACCGGACGCGCCAGCGCCAGCGTGAGGGCGGCCAGGGCCAGGAGCTGCAGGACGAGCAGCGGGTCGCGCTGCAGGCGCTGGAAGAACGTGGACGCCTCGCGGTCACGCACCGCCGCCTGCCACAGCAGCAGGCTCGAGATCCGCCGCTCCCGGCGCCGCACCTTGAGGAAGTAGAGCAGCACCAGCGGCAGCGACAGCGCGAACGCGGCGAGCGCGATCGGGGTGAGGAAGCTCATCCGAGCATCCGGCCGCGGAGCTGGGCGACGACGAAGGCCTCGACCGGCGTGTCGGTGACGACCCGGTGGTAGCCGATCTCCCGCGTGCGGCAGAAGCGCTCGGCGCGCTCCAGGAAGTCGCGGAGGCGCTCGCGGTAGCCGCGCAGCGCCTCGCCGTCCACGGTGAGGTCGCGGAGCTCCCCCGTCTCGCTGTCGATCAGCCGCAGGTCGCCCCCCAGCGTGGGGTTCATCTCCTCGGGATCGAGCAGGTGCACCATGTGGACGTCGAAGCGGCGCTCCAGGAGGGCGCGCACCCCGCGCTCGTAGCCGGCGGGGTCGAACAGATCCGAGATGACGACGACCAGCCCGGACTCGCGCGCCCGCTTGGCGTAGTTGCCCAGCCCGTCGTCGAGGCTGGTGCGCCCGCCGGGCTCGACGCCGGCCAGGAAGTCCATCATCGGCAGGATCTGGCCCCGCCCGCGGGTCGGCGGCCAGCCCTCGGCTACGCGCTCGCGGAGCAAGCCCAGCCCCACGCGCTCGTGATTGACCAGGCCCACGAAGCCGAGGGCGGCGGCCAGCCGCACGGCGTAGTCGAGCTTGGACGGCGCGCCGAAGCCCATGGAGGCCGAGGCGTCGACGAGCAGGTGCAGGCAGAGATCCTCCTCGTCGACGAAGAGCTTGACGTGCAGGCGGTCGAGCCGGCCGTAGATGTTCCAGTCGACGTAGCGCAGATCGTCGCCGTGGCCGTAGGCCCGGTAGTCCGCGAACTCCACGCTCTGGCCCCGGCGCGGGCTGCGCCGCTCACCCTTGACGCTGCCGCGGAAGGCCCGCCGGGACAGCAGGGAGAGCCGCTCGAGCTGGGCGAGGAACTCGGGCGTGAAGAAGCTCGCGCGCGTGGCCGTAGGCACAGCTTATCGCTCGTCCAGCGCCTGGAAATAGTCCTTGATCTGCGAGTGAAAGTCGCGCGGGATCGACTCCCGGGCGATGGCGTCCTCCATCAGCTTGCGGTACTGCCCGACGACGCCGAGGTACTGCAGTCGCGAGCCCATCTGCCCGCCCCGCCCCGTCATGTTCGTGTCGTAGCCGTCCTTGCGCCCGCGCCGTGACTCGCCCTCGACGCTGGCGTCGTAGGGATTGCCCCGGAGCCGCTGGGTGGCCTCGCCCTTGGGCGAGCTGCTGCGGCCCCGGCCCGGCATCAGCCCCTCGCCCTCGCCGAAGTCCTGGTCCTCGTAGGCCCCCCCGTCGCCCGCGCCCCGGTCCCGGCCCCCGGCGCCGCGCTGATTCTCGCGGCCTCCCTTGAGGTTCTTGCCGGAGCGCGCGGCCTCGTCCTGGGCGCGCATCTTCTCGAGGGCGCGCTGCATGGCCTGCAGCGCGCGGTCCGGCTCGCCACCCTCGAGCGCCTCCATCCCCTCGGAGGCGTCCCCCTGCCAGTCGGCGCCGCCCTTGCGTCCCAGCCGCTCCATCTCCTCGAGCAGCTCCTTGAGCTTCTCCGGAGAGATCTGGTCGGGGCTGAGTCCGCCCGACAGCGACTTCGACTTGCGGAACATCATCTTGTACTGGCTGGCGGTGAAGTCGGATTGCAGATCCGGCAGCCGGTCCGCCTGCTCGAGGAGCTTGAGCCGCTCGTCACCCTTCTTGAGGAAGCTCTGGAAATCGGGCCGCTGGCCCGACAGCGCGGTGTCCTTGAAGATGGCCGCGAGATCGCCGCCCATGGCCGCCCCGGTGCCGCCCGCCTGGGCGGCGAAGTCGCGCTCCTCGAACGAGGGCGGCTTCAGCCGGTCCGGGGTCGCCGGGCGCGTGCGCTCGTCCAGCAGGGGCGAGCCCGCCCGCGCTTCCTGGGGGTCCTCTTCGCCCCCGATCGAGAAGTCGGGCAAGCTTCCCGAGGGCACCGGGATCGCCGGGGCCAGCGCCAGCACGACCGCCAGCGCCAGGGGAAGCGGCAGGAAGCGGCCGTCCCCGGGGATCACCCGGCGCGCCGCCCGCCGCGGCTCGAGCCGCTCGATCCGCTGCAGCGTGTCGGCGATCAGCGCATCCACGAGCGGGGGCCGGTCGGGACGCCCGGCCCAGTCCATCGCGGTGGCGACGCGGTCCTCGAGCCCCCACGCCCGGTCGGCGAGCCGCGCGGCATCCGCCGCCGACGTGCGCTTGAGCCCACCCCAGAGCCCGCCGGCGACGGCGCCCAGCACGAGCGCCCCGGCGGCCGCCGGCAGCGCCCAGTCCCCCAGCGGCCCCTTGAAAACCAGCAGCAGGACGGCGAGGAGGCTGCCCCAGAACCCGCCCCGCAGGGTGTAGTGCTCGATGCGGCGGCGCCGGACCTGCGTGACGACGCGCCGGATGAGCCGATCCAGCGTTTCGGGATGCGTCATCGATCCCTCCCGCGTCACCGGAGAAAGGCTTCCTTGCCCTGGACAGTGACGGCCTCGGCGGCCTCGACGATCTGGGCGACCAGGGTATCCGTGTCCACCCCCTCGGCCTCGCCCTCGAAGTTGAGGATGATCCGGTGGCGCAGCGCCGGCGCGGCGAGCGCGCGCAGGTCATCGACGCTGACGTTGAAGCGCCCCTCGGTGAGCGCGCGGACCTTGGCCCCCAGGACGAGGGCCTGAGCACCCCGGGGGCTGGCCCCGTAGCGGACGAAGCGGCGGGCGACCTCGGGCGCGTGCTCCCACTGCGGGTGGGTCGCCATGATGATGGTCGATGCCAGCGCCCGCACGTGGTCCGCGATGGGAACCTCGCGGATGAGCTCGCGGAAGCCGAGCACCCGGGCGCCGCTCATCACCCGCTCCACGCTCACGGCCTGGGCCTGGGTGGTGCGATCGATGATCGCGTTGAGCTCCTCGATGGCGGGATACCGCACGCGCAGCTTCAGCAGGAAGCGGTCGAGCTGGGCCTCGGGCAGCGGATAGGTGCCCTCCATCTCGATGGGATTCTGCGTGGCCAGGACGAAGAAAGGCCCGGGCAGCGGTCGGGAGGCGCCACCGACGGTGACCGCCGCCTCCTGCATGCCCTCGAGGAGCGCCGACTGCGTCTTGGGAGTGGCCCGGTTGATCTCGTCGGCCAGGACGATGTGCGCGAAGATGGGGCCCGGCTGGAACTGGAAGTGCTTCCGGCCGTCGGTGTCCTCGACGATGATGTTGGTGCCGATGATGTCGGCCGGCATCAGATCGGGCGTGAACTGGATTCTCGAGAAGGACAGCTCCAGCCCCTCGGCCAGGGTCTTGACCAGCAGCGTCTTGCCCAGCCCCGGCACGCCCTCCAGCAGCACGTGCCCGCCGGCGAACATGCCGATCAGGACGTGATCGATGATCTCCCGGTGGCCCACGATGACCTTCTCGACCTCGGCTCGCAGCCTCTCGAACGAGGCGACGAAGTCCTGAACACGCGCGTCCTGGGTCATCGAGACTCCTCTCCTGGAGCGACGTCGCTGTGAATCACGTCGCCGTCATGCGGATCACGTCGCCATTATAAGGACCCTGGGAAGCCCCTTCCAGGGACCGTGGAACCGCGCGCGAGTCGTGCCCG